>Ga0247821_10001556_pt1 | contig 12824 bp, 16 predicted proteins | sample 13C_Glycerol_Day_FD_192481 | JGI IMG/M metagenome (GOLD analysis project Ga0247821, IMG submission 192481) | Soil microbial communities from agricultural site in Penn Yan, New York, United States - 13C_Glycerol_Day14 | ecosystem: Environmental > Terrestrial > Soil > Agricultural land | place... | reverse complement strand
CCGTGGAAGCGGTAGGCGCGGGCGGCGATCTGCGCGCCGCCGGCCAGCGTCCACACGTTGCCGGTGGCGTCGGTGAAGCCGCCGCTGCCGGCCGGGACGATACGGAAGTCGACGTCGGCCATGACGGGGCCCTTGATGCCGCGCCGCACCTGGGCGCGGTAGCAGTAGCCGATGAACGGGGTCCGCGGCGGGGCGCCGGTGGGGTCGTTGATGCCGATGGCGAGCGGCCCGGACGTCACCGTCCGCGGGCCGGGCCCGGACGCGGTGAGCGGCAGGGACACCGACGTCCAGGTGGCGCCCCACTCGGCGGCCTGCCAGAACCGCACCGCCCAGACACCGCTGCCGTTGTCGGCGTCCAGGGTGACGCGCAGGACGTTGCCGCCGTATCCGGCGATGTGCTGGAAGGCGTTGCGCTCGGTGCCGGTGGCGTCGATGAACCGGAACCGGAGGTAGCCGTAGTACACCGACAGCAGCCACTGCCGCTCTGCCGCGACCTGCGACCACTTCCCGATCAGGGTCTGGTTGGAGAGGGCGCCGGTCAGGGTGGCGTCGAACTCGATCCGCACGTCCAAGTCCCCGGCGATGTTCAGCCGGTCGCTGTGCGGGGTCGTGACGGTGCCGGTGTCATCGTAGATCTCCAGGTGGCTGCTGGTGGACGGCACCGAGATACGCAGGGGCGTGTTGCGGGACAGCTGCCGGTAGTACGGCGACAGCGGGTTCCTGGGCGAGTACCGGCCGTCCCGGTTGTTCAGCGCGAACACGTACTTGGACGGGTCGGCCTCACTCGCCCACGAGGACCGGCCGCGGGTGCCGGTCATGTCGGAGGCCGTGCGGACGTCGTCGCTGATGTCCGTCCAGGTGCCGCCCAGGTTGAGCTCGGTGGTGATGTCCACCCGCTACCCCCTCCCTTGCCCGTAGGCCCTCTGCACGCTGCCGCCGCCGTTGACGACGACCGAGCGGCGCATGAACTGGTTGAAGTCGTCCTCGCTGCCAACGAACTGGATCGTCAGCTTCTTTTCCACGGCCGCGCGGGCGGCGGCGGAGACGGACGTGTTGAGGTTGCCGGGGATGCTGTCGGTGACACCGTTCAGCTGCCGCTCGAAGGCGGGGAGCTGGTCGTCGACGCCGTCCATGAGGCCGGACATGAGCGCCTGCCCGGACGGGGCCAGCAGCTTCAGGTCGACCGTCATGGGCCCCTTCCAGTCGGGGATCATGGACGTGATCGAGCTGAACTTCGACTTCAGGGACCCGATCATCGACGAGACTCCGTTGATCAGGCCGCGGATGATGTCCCGTCCGGCGTTCAGCAGCAGCCGGCCGAGGTTGCCGACCGCGCTGGTGATCCGGCCCGGCAGGCCGCGCAGCCACGACACCAGGGACATCACCCGGTCGACCGCTCCGGAGCGGACCTGGCCGAACCAGCCCGAGACGCGGCCCGGCAGCGCGGCGAACCAGCCGAAGATGCTCATCACCTTGTCGACCACCCAGGTCACCCCGGAGGAGATGGCGGATCCGGCGGCGGACAGGGCGCCGGACACCTTCGCCCACAGCCAGTCCCAGGCGGCGACCACAGCGCCCGACATGGCCTTCCAGATGTCCTGGAACCAGGTCGTCTTGGTGGCGATCACCACGATGATGGCGACCAGGGCGACGATCCCCGCGATGATCCACGTGATCGGGTTCGCGAAGAACGCGCTGTTGACCGCCCACAGGCCGATCGCCCAGATTCCCAGGGCCGCCGCGAGCGCGAAGACTACGGGGATCACTGCCTTGATCAGTCCGGAGTGCTCGGACAGGAACCCGGCGACCTGGGACAGCACGGGTGCGAGCGCCTCACCGAGGGTCGTGGACAGGGTCCGCATGATGCTGTTCCATGCCTGCCCCGGCGAGGCCGCCATGTTGTCGGCGACCTCCTTCGCGGATCCTGCCGCCCCGTCCATCCCCAGCGCCGCGATGCCGCCGGCCTCGCCCAGGCCCTTCAGCGCGGCCTGCGCGTCCTCGCCCGGGCCGCCCATGAGGGCGGCCGCGATCCGCGTGCGGTCGGTCTGGTTCTTGACATCGGACAGTGCCACGACGATCTCGTCGAACGCCTCGGTGCCCTTGCCGGTGTTGACCTTGTTCTGGATGTCTTCGACGTCCAGGCCCAGTTCCTTCAGCGGGTCCGACACCGCGGCGGTGTCGGCGACGCGGAGGGTGAACTCCTTCACCGCGTCACCGAGCTTGTCGATCTCGAACAGCGGGTTCTTCGCGCCCTCGGCGAGCAGGCCCATCATCTGCGGGCCGGTCACCCCGAGCTGGTCGAAGAACTCGGCGTACTCCTTGATGAGGACCGGCAGTTCCTCACGCATCGCCGGCGGCAGCTTCTGCGCGGCCGCGGTGATGAGGTCGAACGCCTCCTGACCGTCCTTGGCCATGCCCGCCTTCAGCAGGGACCCGGCCGCCTGGGTGGCCTCGGCGACGTCGAACTGGAAGGTGGCCGCGAGGGCTTCGGCCTGCCGGGTCAGCTCGGTCAGCTCGCCCTTGCTCATGTTGGCGAAGCCGCCCATGTTCTGGGATACGGCGGCCAGCGAGTCGGCGACGCTGGTGACGGACTCGCCGAAGCCCTGCGCGAAGACGTCACCGGCGATCGTCCCGGCCTGCTGTGCCTGACCCTCGGTCAGGTTGAGCTGGTTCTGCAGGTTGGTCGTCGCCGTGGTGATGTCCATGGCCGACTCCAGGCCCGCCAGGAACAGGCCGCCGACGGCGATACCGGCCGCGCCGGCGGCGATGGTGGAGAGGTTGCTCTCCACCTGCCCCGCCGCGTCCGCGCTGCCCTGGTCCAGGCCGGACGCGTCGATGCCGAGCCTGACGAGGACCTCATCGAGGACCGCCACGGTCGCCTCCCTCACGCTGCTTGCTGGTGTCGGAGCCGCCCAGGCGCTGGTTGATGCCCTTGACGGTGGCGAGCATCTGCCGCCAGTCCTCCTGGGCGCCGCGGTCCCACTTCGGCAGGAAGTCGGCCGGCTTCATCACGCGGGAGCCCTTGCCGCGGTTGGCGTTGGCGATGACCGAGGCGAGCATCGCCATCTGCACGTCGCTGCGGGCGCCGCCCAGCGGGCCGGTGATCCGCTCGTAGGCGATCCACTCGGTGAGCTCTGCCGAGGTGTGCGTGCGCAGCAGCTCGGCGACGGACAGGCCCTTGGCGAGGGCTAGTCGGAAGTAGAACTGCCGCTCGGGGCGGCCCCGGAGTTTCCCTCCGCAGCCTCCACGGCCTTCTTGCCGAGCCCGGACAGCCGCTGCGCGGCCTCGTGGAGCCGCTGCAGGACGGCACCGTTCTTGGCGCCGAGGTCGGCGATCTCCTTGTCGGTGTAGAGCCGCTCGAAGTTCTCGTCGACCAGGCACAGGGCCACCAGGCGGGCGGTGGCGTTCTCCAGGTTCACCCGCTGCACGGACCCGTTCGGGCCGAGCTGGACGAGGGACTTCTCGTAGGCGTTGCGGGCGGTGCCGGACAGTCCCAGCAGGCGCACGTCGCCGCCCCACTCGGGCACGGGGACGTCTTCCCACTTGCGGTCGTCGACGCCGTCGATCTGGGCGCGGGACAGAAGGGCCATGGCCGGTGTCCTTCCGGGTCAGGACAGGGTCGGCTTGCCGGTCACCTTGAAGGTGAGCGACGCCGACAGCTTGTCGTCGTAGGGGGCGTCCGGCTCGAAGCCGGTCATGATGGCGGCGAACGCCCACGTGGTCGGCGTGGTCGGGTCGTCGGGGAAGACGAGCTGGTAGTTGCGCGGCTCGTCGTCGTCGAGGTCGGCGACCAGCAGGTCGTGAACGGCGGGCTGGTAGTTGATGTCCACGGACACCTCGCCGCCGTCCTTCAGGCCGCCGCGGAACTCCATCCATCCGTCGGGGCTGCCGTGGCTGGTGACGTCGACGGTCTCCCGGGACAGGCCCGGGCCGGAGATCCCGGTGGCGTCGGCGATCTCGGTGAAGACCTCCGTCGTCTGGCCGTCGCCCCGCTTGAGCTTCGTTCCGAACGCGTTGATTCCGGACATGGCCGGTGCCTCCCTTGGGCATGAAGAAGCCCCGGCCCAAGGGGGACGGGGATGACGAGGGGTGGAGCAGGGGGGGTCAGGCCGGCTGTTCGGTGACCACCCGGTAGCGCAGCACCACATGCCGGATGTCGCCGGGCGGCTCCGGGTCGGTGAGGGTCTGCGAGAACTCGAACCGGGTGGCCACGTGGTCCAGCCCGGTGATGGTGAGCGGCTGGTGGTCCAGCAGCCGGGTGATGTGGGCGGCGATGGACAGGCCCTTGGAGTGGCCGCGGTACTTCGTCCACACGTGCAGCGTCACCACGGTCTGCCGGCCGAAGCCGCCGTGCCGGTTGTCGGGGATCTCGGTCGCCTCACCGATGACGACGAACGGGTAGACGTCGTCCTCGGGCACGTAGTCGAAGACGCCGGTGATGGTGTCCATCAGCGTGGCGTCGCCGGTCAGCTGGCCGTAGACGGCCCGCTGGATCGGCAGCATCGCCTCCGGCGCGGCAGGCGTCGTCATCTCGGCAGCACCGCCCCCACCTTGGAGTTGATCCGGTCGCCGATCTTCACCCGCTCCGCTTCCAGAGCGGGGACCAGGGCGGGGTTCGCCGGGCGGCGCCGGGTGCCGTGCTCCTGGAAGATGGCGTACATGTCGTCCAGGTCCCACCAGCCGATCTCTGCCAGCAGCCGTTCGTTGCGGTAGCGGGCGTTGACGCTCTCGGCGAGGTTGCCGGTGTCCCGGGCGACCTTCGATTTGGTGTCGGCGACGATGGCCTCGGCGCCTTCGCGCAGGGCGTGGAAGGCGGCCTGCCGGATGTCGGTGCGCAGGTCGTTCAGCTGGGACCGCAGCCGGCCGGTGCCGATGACCTCCACCGTGATCGTGGTGCCGCCCCCGCGTCCGCCTCCGCCCCGGCCGCCCCGGCCTCTGCGGCGTGCTGCCACGACGGCCCCCTCTCAGCGGCGCCGTGTGGCGAGCGCCCGGTGGATGGAACGCAGCTCGGCCGCCGTCGCGAGCTGCGCCCACACCAGCCGCTCGTCGGTGGGCAGCTTCGTGTCCTCGGCCCGGCGCTTGCACTCGGCCGCGTCGGCGGCGATGTACGGCTGTTCCATCAGCTCTCCTGCTGGGACTGGGTCAGCTCCACCTCGGCCTTGGAGTAGACCGGGCTGGACGGCTGGACAACGGACTGCACGCGGAACCGCTGGGCGTTGCCCAGGTCGTCCGTGCCGCGCAGCTCGTCGCCGCGCCGCACGTCCGCGCGCGCGGACAGGTACACGTTGTGGGAGTGGCGGGACCCCGTCTGCTGGGCGATCAGCCGTTCCGTGGGGGAAGGCTGGTCGACCTTCGCGCGGACCGTGCCGACCTGCGCGAGGGCGATCTCCTCGCCGCCCGCGCCGTCGTCCACGGTCGTCGTGCGCCACACCTGCAGCTGCCGGTTGAAGTGCCGGCCTGGGCCCCTCACCGGGACACCAGGGTCGTGACGCTGGCCCCGAAGCGGGCCGCGAGCCGGTCCCGCCACGCCTGGGTGAGCTCCATCTCGGTGACCCGGCCGTCGGCCCCGTAGGTGACGGACCAGTCCCCGAGCCGCTCGGAGGTGATCTCCTTGTCGGCGGCCAGGCCCGCGCCGCCGTCCTCCGACCGGTAGGCGTTCAGCGCGGCCGCGACCATCCGGCACACCAGGTCGACGATGTCGTCGGGCACGTCGACGAGGCCGTGGGTGTAGGTGACCTCCACCTCGGACGGCTCCCGGCCGCTCCAGCCGGCCGCCCGCCACAGCCGGCCGGAGACCAGCCGCCATCCGGAGACGGTGCGGCCGTCGACGGTGACCGCGTCGACCGACACGATGGGCGGCCCGGGCAGCGTCATCCGCTGGCCGGGCCCACCCTCCAGGGTGAGGGTGGACGTGGTGCGGGTGATGGCCGACCCCGCGGCCTCCCGCACCGCCGCCGAGGCGACGCCCAGGTACACGTTCACGACAGCCGCCTCCGAGGCGTCCACGGCCAGGCCGCGGGCCTCGAGGTCGGCCACCGATGCGAGCGGTGCCAGTGCCACGGCGCCCCCTTCCCTGCTACTTGGCCATGTCGATCAGGTCGGCCTTGGTGTAGTTCGCCGCGTCCTCGCGGGACATGTGCTGCGTGCGCGCCACGTAGGCGACCCACTCGGACTTGGGCGCGCCCTGCGAGGGCCGGTCCCCGTCCCCGTCGGAGTCGGGGCCCGTGACGGTCTCCTCGCGCGGCTGCGGGCCCGGCTCGTCGGCGTCGCCCCGCTCCGACCTCTCCTCGGTGCGCGGCTTCGGACTGTCCTCGCCCGGAGCGGGCTGCGACTTCTCCTCGGCGCGCGGCTCCGGCCCGTCCTGCGCCGCGGCCTTCGGCTTGCTGCCCGGCCAGGACCACTCACCGGACTTCAGCCGCCGCTCGATGAGCTCCCGGGTGAACGGCTGGCCGACAGTCACCAGGAACAGGGCGCCGGCCGAGCCCTTCAGCCGTACCTGCTCGCCGTCCTTCAGCTCCCGCCCGGCCATCAGATGATCACGTCCGCGGCGGCCAGGCCCTTCGGGCGGATGACCTTCGCGCCGTACAGGTGCAGGCCCTTCACGATGTCCGCGAAGCCCTTCTCCTTACGAGTCGCCTCGGTCTTGTTGATCTGCTCCGCGTAGGAGACAGCGCCGTTGTACCCGGCGATGACCAGCTTGCCCGCGCCCGCGCCCGGACCGTTCGGCGCGTTGTTGGACTTGCGGATGGAGAAGCCGGCCGCCTCACCGACCATGCCGTTCGTGCGGGTCGCCGCGGCCTGCGCGTCGCCCGTGCCGACGAACCTCTGGTCCTTCTTGAGCAGGCCGTAGAACGCCGGCGTGACGACCGCCCAGCGGCCTTCGTCGGGGACGTCGTCCTCGTCGAGGACGGTGCCCAGGTCGACCAGCAGGTCGTAGGCGTCGGCCGCCGCGGACAGGGTCTGCTCCGCGACCAGGTTTCCGGCGTCGATGCCCGCGGCCATCAGCCCGGCCACGTAGGCGTCAGCGACGTCGCGCAGCTTGTACGCGGCCTTGCGGGCCTGCTCGGTCAGCACGCGGCCGCCGTTGAAGGCCTGCCGCTTCTCCACGTCGTCGACCTCGAACGCGAAGTACTTCGACTGGTCGATGGTCAGGACGCTGTCGACGTCGTCGACGTCCTCGATGGTGATGTCGACGTGCGGCGTGTAGTCGCCGATCGTCGGCTCCACCAGGGAGGTGATGTGGACGGTGTCGCCGTAGTTGGCGATGTCGCCCTCGTAGTCCCTGTTCACGACGCCCGGGGCGGCGTAGACGTGGGACTTCTCCAGGGTGACCAGGAGGTTGGCGTTCCACACTTCCGGCTTGAAGGCACTGATGGCCATGAGGTTCTCCTCGAACGGGGCTTACCGGGTAAGGCCGAGGTAGTCGTCCAGGCGGCCCTCGCTCTGGGCCTTGACGATCTCGGCGTGCTTGCCCGCCGCCGACAGACGCTTGACGTCCGCCTCGGTGAGCTGGGTGGGCCGGGCACTCCCCTTGCGGGCGCCGGAGTCAGCGGTCCCGTGGAACCGCTTCGTGGTGCCGCCTTGCGCGGCCAGATACGGCTTGGACCTGACCAGGTCCTCGATCGCGTCGGCGACCTCGTCGGCGTCGACGTTGCCGTCGGCGTCGACCTCGAACTGGGACAGGTCCAGGAACTTGTAGGCGTCGGCCGGGTCGGCGAGCTTCCCGGCCGCCGCCGCCTTCACCTCGGCCTTGACGATGCGCTCGTTGGCGCGGGCGAAGGCGGCCTGCTCGGCCTGGCGGACGCGGGCGTCCTGGCCTTCCTGGTCGCCTCCGGTGTCCCGCTCGGCCAGCTGCCGCTCGAGGTCCCGGCGCCGCTCACGCTCGGCCTTCAGCTTGCCCTTCATCGTGTCCAGGGCCTTCTTGCCCGGATCGCCGAGCTGGTCGGCACCCTCCGGGTCGTCGTCGTCCTGCCCGCCGTCGCCGGTGTCGTCGTCCTGGCCGTCACCGTCACCGTCACCGTCGCCGGTGCCGCCGTCGTCCTGCCCCTCGTCGCCGCCGTCGCCTCCCTCGGCGCCGTCGGCGTAAACGGTGAACGGGTCGGCGTAGGGGTGGGCCCATCCGGGCGCGTGCGCGCGTGCGTGACGGGGCAGGGTGCGGCGGTTCATGTGATCTCCCATTGCGGGTGAAGGGCCGCGCGTTGCGCGCGGTCAGACGATGTATCCGTTGCGCTTCAGCAGCCGGATGGCGTGCTCGCGGTCGCCGTCGGCCAGCCGGTAGATCTCCTCCGGCATCAGCCGGGGCGTCTTCGCCCGTGCGTAGCGGGCGCCGGCCGCCTTCTCGAACTTGGCGGCGCGTGAGCCGTACAGCCCGCGGCGGGTGGTGCCTTCGCGGGTGGCCTGCACCTGGCGGCCGTAGCGGGTGACTGTGGTCATGCCCCGGCGGGCGTTGACGACCTGACCGATGTCGGCGCCCTCGTTGATGGCCTTCATGCCGGCCTCACCGAACGTGCGCCGCTGCTGCGCCTCGGTCATCTGCTCGAACAGGGCCTTGGGCGAGTCGAGTTTCCAGGAGTCGCCGGGCCGTCGGGGCGCCAGCGTGCAGTTGCAGCGCGGATGCCGCAGGAACCCCTCTGACAGGCTGTACTCCCGCCCGGCGAGGATGATGCACCTCGGGCAGGCGGGCAGCTCCACGACGCGCACGTAGGACACCACCCGGGGGCGGGCGATCATCCCGGCCATGTCGGCGATTCGGCCGGCGTCCGCGACGAGCGTGCGGGTGACCATCTCCAGGAAGTACGCCCCGGACAGGATCGACATGGCGGTGGAGAACCCCCGGCGCAGCCGGTTGAGCGCGATCAGTAGCGGATACACCAGCGGCACCGTCAGGTCACCGGCTGCCGCCGCCGCGGCTTCCGGGTCGACGGTGCCTTCCCCCGCGCCCAGCGTCTTAGCCAGCCACGCCTCGGACGATGTGGCGGCGCCCTGCTGCCCCCGCCGGACCAGCTCGGCGGCGACAGCGGCCTGCGCCAGCCACGAGCCCTCAAGGTCCTGAGGATCGGCCCGCATCCACAGAGCCCGCACGGCGGCCGCCGTCACGGCGGCCTGCGCGGCCCGCTGCTCCTGGTGCCGCTGGTCGATCGCCGGGGCCGTCACGCCGCGTCCTCTGCGTCGCCTGGCCCGTCGCCCGTCTCCTCGACAGACGTGCGGCCGGACAGGACGGAGGCCGCCGCAGCGACCGGGTCCATCTCCGCTTCCCGCTCGCGCATCGCCACGACGTTCGCCACCTCGGTGGGGGTGAGGCCGTAGCGCAGGGCGAGCCACTCGAAGGGGAAGCCGATGTCCTTCAGCTTCAGCAGCGCGTCCGCCAGCTGCGCATACGAGCGGGACTCTGCGTCCGCCCACAGCACCGCGCCGGCGCGCATCGCCTGCGCCTTGTCGTCCTCCCCGCGCGCGAGCAGGATCAGCCGGGCGACCTCACGCAGCGCCTGCCCGAACCACAACTGCTTCTCCTCGACCCGCTTGACCAGGCCCGTCTCGGCGGCCAGCAGAGCATCGCCGGAGAGGTTGGCCATCTTGCCGACGAGGTAGTGCTGGGGGGTGCGGGTCTGCGCGGCCAGGTGCCCGACGGCGACCTCGATGATGCCCGAGTATGCAGCCAGGTTGGCGGCCTGCCACTCAGAGATCTTCGCGTCCTTGCCGGTGATCCACAGCACCCGCTCGACCGCGAAGCGCTCCAGGTCGACCGGCTGCTTGCCGACGATCTCCCCGGCCGCGTTCAGCTTCGGGATCATCGGCCGCTCGGCGCCCATGACCACCCTCTGCGGGAAACTCGCGTAGTCGGAGGCGGTGAACATCTGCGCCCACAACAGGTTGATGGCGTCCTGCATGGCCACCACGCCGGCGACGTCGCTGATCGGGTCGGCCACCAGCATCGGCTTGTTGAGCATCTCCACCAGCGGCACCACACCCATCGGGTTCGGCTGCGGGTTCGGCTCGTCGTCCATCTCTCGCGGCGCCCAGCGGCGCAGCTCCTCGTCGATGTCGGCCTCTTGGGAGCTCTTGTCGCGCTGCCCGATCTGCGGCCGCTGCAGCTTCCACACCTCGTCAGGCAGGTACAAGGTGGCGTAGTCGTAGCCGCCGTCCTGCCACCGCTTCAGCCCAGCCCGCCGACGGCGCCGGGAGCCAGGCTCGTAGGCGACGATGCACTGCGAGGCGTCCTCGAACGTGACAATCGGGTTGTCCTCGTCGTCCGGGTCCCCCCACACCAGCACGAACGAGCGGGCCGAGTTCACCGCGCCCAGAAAACCGAGCTGGCTGTCGGCGTCCAGGCCGTTGACCTGCCACACCCGCCACAGGTCCTCATCAGCCTTCATCTGCCCGGAGGCCTGGAAGCCGGTCACCGTCAGCCGCTCCACCGGACTGTCGGCCACGACCTGTACCCAGTTGTCGCTGAAGTCGGCGTAGCGGTCACCGTGGAACTTCGCGAACTCCTTGGACGCGAACTTCAGCGGCTGGGCGCCGCGGTAGTAGGCGTCGTGCCGGTCGATCTCCGCGCGCCGGCGCAGCAGCTCCGACTCCATGAGGGAGACGAGCCGCAGCGCCTGTTCCAGCGTGGCCATGTACGCCTCCCCTCATGCGGAGTAGAAGTAGGACTCTTCCTTCTCGGCCAGGCCCGCGGCGATGACGTCGCCGAGCGCCTCGTGCGCGAGCACGGAGGCGACACAGGCGTCGATCTTCTGTGCAGGGCTGGCCTTGCGCAGCACGTACAGCCCCGAAGGCCGTTCGGCCTGCCGGGTGTTCTCGACATGCGACTGCGTCAGCTCGCAGCCGTCGTGCGTGAAGCTCGCGGCCCGGGCCCCCTCGGCGGTGTTCCGCTTGACCACGTCGGTCTTCAGGCGCTCGGCCGCCGCGTGCATCTGCAGCATCCGGCGCGTGTACCAGCGGATCACCCGCTCCTCGCCGTACAGGTCGACCCATTCGTCCACCTCGGTGTCCCAGTACGGCGGATCCGCGTACAGGCGGACCACGTCGTAGCGGTTCATCAGCTGGTCCATCGCCGCGCGCACCTCCGCGCGCGGGACCTGGCCGCCGTAGTCGGCCGGGTTCCAGATGGTCGGCTCGTCGTTCCCTCCGTACTGCGGAGTGAACTGGTAGCCGTCCATCGTCTCGGCCCGGATCGCCGTCCAGTCGTCCATGTCGCTGCCGTCGAACCCGAGCACGATCCGCGTGAACGGCCGCACCCTCCGGGGCTTGGCCTTGGCCGCCCACTTCTTCCCGTCCAGCCAGCCCGCCGAACCGGCCACGCACCGGTTGCCGAAGAAGCGCTCCCCCTGCGCCGGGTCCTTCTCCATGATCTCGGCCGTTTCGGCCTCGATCGCGTCCAGGTCGACGTGCGCCGACCCGGCATAAACGATCGTGTGGATCTTCCGCCGGTCCCGCTTGTTGCCGTAGGACAGCGTCTTCGGGGCCTGCGGGTGGTACTTGAAGATGTCCCGCGCCTTCGCCTCGCTGGTGCGCTGCGCGACGGAGTCCTCCGACGGATCCCACGCGTTCGTCGTCTCCATCGACCGGCCGCCCATGCCGGCCGCGCCGCGGCGCTGGGTCTCCGCCACCCGGCGCAGCTTGTTCGCCGTGTTGTACAGGCCGGTCTCGTCCTGCAGCGCGAAGATGATCGGGTTACCCAGCCTGGACAGCGCAGACGACGTGACCACGTCGATGCGGCCCTCGTCGCCGATCCGGGTGAACTCCTCGCCCACGCGCATCCGGTCGGCGAGCGGCCCGAGCTTCACCATGTTCTGCAGGGGCCGGTAGACGTTGGCGACCTGGTCCTCGGACGTGGCCGTCAACTGGATGAGCGGTGTCGGCCACGGCACGCCCATCGGGTCGCCGGGCTCGTACTCGTACCACCAGCCGCACGAGCAGCCGTGATCCGAGCACCGGTACAACTCGCCGCCGCGCGCCCAGCCGTCGAACACGACCGGTCCGGCAGCCTCGGCGAGCACGATCGTCGCCGACCACGGGCCCTTCCCGGTCTTCTGCGGCGCCACGACCTGCGAGCGCCGGTAGTGGAACGCCGGCGCCAACTGGCCCACCACCGCCGATGGCTTCACGCGGTAGTGGTTGACCGTGCACCACAGCTGCCACGGGTACAGCTCGAGGTCCTGGCCAGCACGGAACCCGTCGGGCACCGGGCAGTGGTGTTCGATCCAGTCCGGGACCACCCACATCGTGGGGAAGTCGACGACGAAGTCGAGGTCAGCTGCCTTCGCCACGGGGCACGATCCTCAGCCGGTCACGCGCACTCGGGCGCCGGGCCGCAGGCTCAGCCGCGGGCCTGGACGTCTCCTCTGCCTCAGCGGCCGGGGCGACCTTCCACCGGTTGCGCAGCATGCCCTGCACCGACAGTCCGAGGCTGTCCAGGTAGGCGCGGACCACGCGCTGCAGCTCGACCTTGGCGTCCGGCTGCTCGGCCTGCGCGAGGGCGCGCACGAACAGCGCCACCTCGTAGCCCTGGTCGAGGGCCTCCCACGCGACTGCCTGCGGCTTGGCCCACAGGTCCCGCCACAGCTCGAACTCCCGGTCCGTCATCTCCGACAGCGGCCAGGCCGGCGGCCCACCGGCACGGCCCTCAGCGGGCAGCGTCGTCCATCCGGCCTTGTCCGACGGACGGCTTCGGCGCAGAGCGTTCGGGTCTGGCGGCGGTCCGGAGACCGCGCGGGCTCCGCCCTTGGGCATGGTGATCACTCCTCTACGCCGCGTTGCGCAGCACAGACAACCGTCACCTTGCGTGACGATCTTGACCTTCTGAACCTGACGGACCTCCC
>Ga0247821_10001555_pt1 | contig 12826 bp, 8 predicted proteins | sample 13C_Glycerol_Day_FD_192481 | JGI IMG/M metagenome (GOLD analysis project Ga0247821, IMG submission 192481) | Soil microbial communities from agricultural site in Penn Yan, New York, United States - 13C_Glycerol_Day14 | ecosystem: Environmental > Terrestrial > Soil > Agricultural land | place... | reverse complement strand
GACCCGCTAGACCTCCGCCTGAACCGCTCGGCAGGCCGGGCGGGCGGGGTCGCGCGTTCGTGATGGGAGAATGGAACCGATGGACGCCACGACCCTCCCCGCCCCGCTCGCCGAGACCCGCGAGGATTTCCTCGCGCTCGGCGTCAAGGACCGCCTGCAGCTGCTGCTCGAGTTCTCCAACGAGCTGCCCGAGCTGCCCGAGCGGTATCGCGACCACCCCGACCTCCTCGAGAAGGTCGAGGAGTGCCAGTCGCCCGTCTACATCTTCGTCGAGGTGGTCGACGGTCACGTGCACCTGCACGCGACGGCGCCCGCCGAGTCGCCCACCACGCGCGGCTTCGCGTCGATCCTCGTGCAGGGCCTCGACGGCCTCACGGTCGACGAGGTGCTCGACGTGCCCGCCGACTACCCGCAGTCGCTCGGCCTCGCCGAGGCGGTGTCGCCGCTCCGGGTCCGCGGCATGACCGGCATGCTCGGTCGCGTGAAGCGCCAGGTGCGGGCGCGCGTCGCCGCCGCCTGACCTGAACGGATGCCGCAGCGCCGCGTCGCGGCATCCGCTGCGTGCCGCGTGCCTCGGCCCGCCTAGCCCGTGATCTCGGCCTCGTCGGCCAGCCGCTTCGCGTCGAGCGAGCTGCGCTCGAGCCAGCCCCGCACGAGCTCCGTCCAGCGGTCGGTGTCGTGGTTCCACAGCTTCGTGTGACGCGCGCCCTCGAACTCCTCGAACTGCACGAGGTCGGGCCGCGCGGCCGCGAGCCGGCGTGAGCCGTCGATCGGCACGAAGCCGTCGTCGACGCTGTGCATGAGCAGGATCGGCACCGGCAGTTCCTCCGCGCGCGCGACGGGGTCGAGGTCGTCGACGTCGATGGGCGCGGCCACGCCGGTCAGCCCGCCACTCCATGGACCGCCGAGCACGCGCGCCACGGCGTCGCCGAGGCCGCGCGGGAAGCCGAGCGCCTGCCCCTGGAAGCGCAGGATGTCGACCCAGTCGATCGCCGGCGAGTCGAGGATGAGGCCGACGAGCCGTTCGCGCACGGCGGCCGAGCGCAGCACGGCCTGCAGCGAGATCGCGCCGCCCATCGACCAGCCCATGAGGACGATCCGCTCGGCGCCGTGGTCCTCGGCGTAGCGTACGGCGGCGACGACGTCGGCCCATTCGGTGCCGCCGAGGCCGTATCGGCGGTCCTCGCTCTCGGGCGCCTCGCCGTCGTTGCGGTACGAGATGAGGAGGGAGTTCCAGCCCGCCTCCCGGGCGGGATCCACGGCGCGCAGCGTCTCCTGGCGCTTCGCACCGCGCCCGTGCACCTGGATCACCCAGCGATCCGTCGGCGTCGCCGCCGGGACGAACCACGCGGGCGCCGGACCGAGCGGCGTCTCCACCACGACGTTCTCGTACTCGTGCCCGAGCTCCCAGGGCCCGAGGTGGTACCAGCCGCTGACCCGCCCGTGGGCCGCGCGGTCGAGCCGTCCGAAGTCGACCGACTCGACGCGCCGGCGCACGACGCGCTCGTCCTCCTCGATCACGTCGCCCATGCGCGCATAGCCCGAGTCGTGCTCGAACCAGAGGCCGTAGCGGCCGTGCATGCGGGTCTCGTCGGATGCCGCGAGCGCGATCTCTCCGGCGGCGAGGTCCACACCCACGATGCGCTCCTCGTCGGGTCGCGTCGTCGGCGGGATCACCACGCGCCGGGCATACGCCACCGTGACGACCGCGGCCACGGTCGCGACGGCTGCGGTGAGCATTCCGACGGCCACCGCGGCCAGTCCGAGCGTTCCCACCGCACCGGTGCGTCGACCCATCCGTGCCCTCCCTCGCGAAGGTGTCGTCCGTGTGGCATGCGATGCGGCGTGCCGCCGCCATGACCCCTGTTCGAGAGCCTAGTCTGCACTCGTGCCCGACTCCTCGACGCATCGGCCCCCCGAGTTCGAGGCTGCACTCGAGGCGTTGCGAGCGGCCTCGCTGCGGCCCGAGCTGCGCGTGTCGGAGATCCCCGCACCCGGCTCGCTCGCCCCGTGGGCGGCGGCCCTCTCGGCCGATGTCGGCACCGGCCGCCACGGCGACGACTCCGACCTCGGCACCGGGCGATTCGTGCTGCTCTACGACCCCGACGAGCCCGAGGCATGGGGCGGGCGCTTCCGGGTGGTCTGCTTCGCCCAGGCGCCCCTCGAGACCGACATCGGCCTCGACCCCTTCCTCGCGGACGTCGCGTGGTCGTGGCTCGTCGACGCACTCGATGCCCGGGGCGCCCGGTACATCGCCGCCTCGGGCACCGCGACCAAGATCCTGTCCACCGGATTCGGCGAGCTGGCCCGCCAGGGCGACGGGGCCCAGATCGAGGTCCGCGCCTCGTGGACGCCCCTCGATGCCGCCGTGGGCCCGCATGTGGAAGGCTGGGGAGAGTTGTTGTGCATGCTCGCGGGGCTGCCGCCTCGATCCGAGGGGGTGACCGCCCTGCCCCGACGGAGGACCAAGCGTGGATGAATTCCGGGTGATCGAGTCGCCCGCCGACTTCGAGGACGCGGTGCGGCGACTCGCCGACGGCGAGGGTCCCGTCGCGGTCGATGCCGAGCGCGCGAGCGGCTTCCGCTATTCGCAGCGCGCCTACCTCATCCAGATGTACCGTCGCGGTTCGGGCACGTTCCTCTTCGATCCGCCGCGGATCCCCGACTTCACCTCACTCGAGGACGCCGTCCATGCCGAGGAGTGGGTGCTCCACGCCGCGAGCCAGGACCTGGCCTGCCTGCGCGAGGTCGGGCTCGACCCCGACCGCATCTTCGACACCGAGCTCGCCGCCCGTCTGCTCGGGATGCCACGCGTCGGCCTCGCCTCGGTGGTCGAGGAACTGCTCGGCATCAAGCTCGCGAAGGAGCACTCCGCCGCCGACTGGTCGACCCGGCCGCTGCCGCAGTCGTGGCTGACCTACGCCGCGCTCGACGTCGAGCTCCTCGTCGACGTCCGCGATCGGCTCGCCGAGCGCCTCGAGGAGACCGGCAAGGCCGACCTCGCAGGCCAGGAGTTCGACGCGGTGCTCAATCGTGAGGCGAAGCCGGCCGCTGCCGAGCCGTGGCGCCGCCTCTCGGGCATCCACGGCCTGCGCAATCCGCGCAACCTCGCCGTCGCCCGTGAGCTCTGGCTCGCGCGCGACGCCCGCGCCTCCGAGCTCGATGTCGCCCCGGGTCGCATGGTGCCCGATGCCTCGATCCTCGCCGTCGCGAAAGTCCTCCCCCAGTCCCGCCGCGCGCTGGCCGACCTCCGCGAGTTCACCGGCCGTGCGAGCCGCTCAGAGCTCGACCGCTGGTGGACCGCCGTCGAGACCGGCCTCGCCACGAACCAGCTCCCCGCCGTGCGCGTGCCGAGCGACTCACCGCCCCCGCCGCGCGCGTGGGCGATGCGCAACCCCGAGGCCGACGCCCGACTGCGCCTCGCGAAGGCCGGCGTGACCGAGGTGGCCGAGCGGCTCGAGATGCCGGTGGAGAACCTGCTCACGCCCGACCACCTGCGCCGCGTCGCCTGGCAGCCGCCGGCGGATCCCGGCCCGGCGGGAATCGGCGCGGCACTCTCGGCCCTCGGCGCGCGCCCGTGGCAGGTTGCGGAAACCGCACAGATCATCGCCGACGCCTTTGTGGAGGCGTCACAATCGGTGCAAGACGCCGCCAGCGACGGATCGTAGGTTCCGTCAAGCGATTCCGCGCGGCTCCGGAGCATTCCTAGGATCGAATCATCCTCTGATCGAAACGGAGCTGCAGCGTGGCTGAACGAGCTGATGTCGTGTTCGTCGATGGGGTCCGCACCCCGTTCGGACGAGCCGGCGACAAGGGCATGTACTGGAACACGAGGGCCGACGACCTCGCCGTGAAGGCGATCACCGGACTCCTCGAGCGCAACCCGAACCTGCCCAAGGATCGTGTCGACGACGTGGCCATCGCCGCCACGACGCAGACGGGCGACCAGGGACTCACCCTCGGCCGCACCGCCGCGATCCTCGCGGGCCTGCCGCTCAGCGTGCCGGGCTTCGCCATCGACCGCATGTGCGCCGGCGCCATGACCGCCGTGACCACCACCGGCTCGGGCATCGGCTTCGGCCAGTACGACGTCGTCATCGCCGGCGGCGTGGAGCACATGGGCCGCCACCCGATGGGCCTCGACGCCGACCCCAACCCCCGGTTCCTGGCCGAGAAGCTCGTGAACCCCGACGCGCTCAACATGGGCACGACGGCCGAGCGCCTCCACGACCGCTTCCCCGAGCTCACGAAGGAACGCAGCGACCGCTTCGGCATGCGCAGCCAGCAGAAGGTGCAGGCCGCGTACGACGCCGGGCACATCCAGCCCGACCTCGTCCCCGTGGCGCTGCGCACCGACCAGGGCTGGGGCCTCGCGACGGAAGACGAGGGCCGTCGTCCCGAGACCACCATGGACGGCCTCGCCACCCTCAAGACTCCATTCCGGCCGCACGGCCGAGTGACGGCGGGCAACGCGTCCCCGCTCACCGACGGCGCCACGGCCGCGATCCTGGCCAGCTCGGATGCCGCGAAGGAGCTCGGCCTCTCGGTCAAGATGCGCATGGTGAGCTTCGGCTTCGCCGGCGTCGAGCCCGAGGTCATGGGCATCGGCCCGATCCCCTCGACCGAGAAGGCGCTCAAGAACGCCGGCCTCACGATCGACGACATCGGCCTCTTCGAGCTCAACGAGGCGTTCGCCGTGCAGGTGCTGAGCTTCCTCGACCACTTCGGAATCGACGACGAGGACCCGCGCGTGAATCCATGGGGCGGCGCCATCGCGATCGGCCACCCGCTCGCCGCGTCGGGCGTGCGCCTCATGCTCCAGCTCGCCCGCCAGTTCGAGCAGCACCCCGAGGTGCGCTACGGCCTCACCGCCATGTGCGTCGGCCTCGGGCAGGGCGGCAGCGTCATCTGGGAGAACCCGCACCACAAGCGCTACGGAAAGGGCCGCTGAGCGACATGACCGACTACTCGAAGATCGACTTCTCCGAGCTGGCGGCCGCGTTCGCCGACGACGAGGTCGTCACGCACTCGTACGTGCGCGACATCCGCCTGCCGTCTGGACGCGTGCTCGCGCTCATCACGCTCGACAACGACCGCGACCACACGCGCCCGTCGACGCTCGGCCCCGTGACGATGCTCGAGCTCGGCGACCGGCTCGACGAGCTGCAGGCGCGGGCCGCAGCCGGCGAGATCCAGGCCGTCGCGATCACCGGCAAGCCGTACTTCCTCGCCGCGGGCGCCGACCTCTCGAAGGTGGGCGAGATCCCGAGCCGCGACATGGCGCTGAAGATGGGCCAGCTCGGCCACATGGTCTTCGGCAAGCTCGGCGAGCTCGGCGTGCCGTCGTTCACGTTCATCAACGGGCTCGCCCTCGGCGGCGGCCTCGAGGTCGCGCTGAACTCCGACTACCGCACCGTGGATGCCTCGGCGCCGGCCATCGCCCTGCCCGAGGTGTTCCTCGGCATCGTGCCCGCCTGGGGCGGTGCCTACCTCCTGCCGAACCTCATCGGCATCGAGAACGCCCTGCGCGTGGTCGTCGAGAATCCGCTGAAGAACAACCGCATGCTGAAGGCGAAGGATGCCCTCGACCTCGGCATCGCCGATGCGATGTTCTCGCCGGTGAACTTCCTCGAGGACTCGCTGAAGTGGGCCGACGGCGTGCTCGGCGGCACCATCACGGTGAAGCGCCCCAATGTCCCGGGCAAGCTCGAGCGGCTCGCCAAGTGGGACATCGCGATCAACATCGCCCGCAAGAGCCTCGAGGGCAAGATCGGCACGACCGCGAAGTCCCCGTACGTGGCGCTCGACCTGCTGAAGGCCGCCAAGGGCGGCACGAAGGCCGACGCGTTCGCGCGCGAGGACGAGGCGCTCGCCGACCTCGTCGCCGGCGACCAGTTCGTGGCGTCGATCTACGCGTTCAACCTCGTGCAGAAGCGCGCGAAGAGGCCGGCCGGTGCGCCCGCCAAGGAGCTCGCCCGCAAGGTCACCAAGGTCGGCATCATCGGCGCCGGCCTCATGGCGAGCCAGTTCGCGCTGCTGTTCGTGCGTCGCCTGCAGATCCCCGTGGTCATCACCGACCTCGACCAGGCCCGCGTCGACAAGGGCATCGCATACATCCACGACGAGATCGGAACGCTCGAGCAGAAGGGCCGCATCGACGCCGACGAGGCCAACCGCCTCCGCGCGCTCGTGAGCGGCACGACCGACAAGGCCGACTTCGCCGACTGCGACTGGGTCATCGAGGCCGTCTTCGAGGACCTCGCCGTCAAGCAGCAGGTGTTCGCCGAGGTCGAGCCGCACCTGTCGGAGACCGCGATCCTCGCGACGAACACGTCGTCGCTCTCGGTCGAGCAGATCGGCGCGAAGCTCGCCCACCCCGAGCGAGTCGTCGGCTTCCACTTCTTCAACCCGGTGGCGGTCATGCCGCTCCTCGAGATCGTGAAGGCCCCGGCCACCGATGACGCGACGCTCGCGACGGCGTTCGCCGTCGCCGCGAAGCTCAGGAAGAGCGCCGTGCTCACCGCCGACGCTCCCGGGTTCGTCGTGAATCGCCTGCTCGCGAAGGTCATGGGCGAGGCCGCGCGCGCCGTCGACGAGGGCACCCCGGTGCCGGTCGTCGAGCAGGCGCTCGCGCCGATCGGCCTGCCGATGGGCCCGTTCGAGCTCATCGACCTCGTCGGCTGGGCCGTCGCAGCGCACGTGCAGGACACCATGGTCCGCGAGTTCCCCGAGCGGTTCTACTCCTCGGAGAACCTGCACGCGCTCGCGAAGCTCGGCGGCCCCGTCGTCGAGAAGGACAAGCACGGCAAGGTGACCGACCTCTCGAAGGACGCCAAGAAGGCGATCACCGTCGGCAAGTCCCCCGTCGATGAGGCGACCATCCTGCGTCGCGTCGAGGACGAGCTCGCCCGCGAGATCAAGCTCATGCTCGACGAGGAGGTCGTCGCGGCGGCCGAGGACATCGACCTGTGCCTGATCCTCGGCGCGGGCTGGCCGTTCCAGGCGGGCGGGGCGACCCCCTACCTCGACCGGGTCGGCGCGTCCGGGCGCGCATTCGGCGACACGTTCCACCACCCGCCCATCCGCGGGGTCGGCATGAAGCAGGCCGCGGCGGTCGCGTAGCATCCGTCGCTCTCGAACGGCCCTCGGCTCACGCCGGGGGCCGTTCGCATGTCAGACGCGCGGCTGGGAGCCCGTGTCGCTCGAGACCTGCTCGAGGCCCGCGCCGCGTGCGTGCGGCAGCTTGGAGCCGAGCACCATGGCGGTCACGTCGCGCGCGATGTGCTGCGGGGTGAGGCCGACGCGCTCGAGGATGTCGCCGCGCGAGCCGTGCTCGAGGAACTCGTCGGGCAGTCCGATCTCGGTCACCGCGGTGTCGACGTCGGCCTCGCGGAGGTCCTGTCGGATGCGCGTGCCGATGCCGCCGACGCGGATCCCGTCTTCCAGGCTGACCACGATGCGGTGATCGCGTGCGAGGTCGATGACGCTGCCCGGCACGGGAACGACCCAGCGCGGGTCCACGACGGTGGCGCCGATCCCCTGCGCCTCGAGGCGCTCGGCGACCTGCAGCCCGATGCCGGCCATCGGGCCGACGGTGACGAGCAGCACGTCCTTGCGCGCCGACTCGGCGAGCACGTCGACGCCGTCGCCGGTGCGGCGGATCGCGTCGTAGTCGACGCCGACCGTGCCCTTCGGGAAGCGCAGCACGGTGGGTGCGTCGCCGACCTGGACCGCCTCGGCCAGCTCCTCGGCGAGACGTACCGAGTCGCGGGGCGCGGCGATGCGGATGCCGGGCACGACCTGCAGGATCGAGAGATCCCACACGCCGTGGTGGCTCGGACCGTCGGGACCGGTGACGCCGGCGCGGTCGAGCACGAACGTGACGCCGGCCTTGTGCAGCGCGACATCCATCAGCACCTGGTCGAACGCGCGGTTGATGAACGTGGCGTAGACGGCGACGACGGGGTGGAGGCCGCCGAACGCGAGGCCGGCCGCGGAGGTCGCGGCGTGCTGCTCGGCGATGCCGACGTCGAAGACCCGGTTGGGGAAGCGCTCGGCCATGCGGTGCAGGCCAGTCGGGCGGAGCATGGCCGCGGTGATGCCCACGAGGCGTTCGTTGTGCTCCGCGAGCCGCACGAGCTCGTCGGCGAACACGCTCGTCCACGAGGGCGCCGATGCCTTCTCGAGCGACTCCCCCGTCTCGGGGTCGATCTGGCCCACGGCGTGGAACTGGTCGGCGATGTCGCGACGCGCGGGCTCGTAACCACGGCCCTTGTCGGTGATGGCGTGCACGATGACCGGCGCGCCGTAGTCCTTGGCCTGTCGGAGCGCCTCCTCCATGGCGCGCTCGTCGTGGCCGTCGACGGGACCAAGGTACTTGATGTCGAGGTTGGAGTAGAGCGCCTCGTTGCCGGTGAACCGGCTGAGGAAGCCGTGCAGCCCCCCGCGCACGCCCCGGTAGAACGCTCGAGCCGGCCCGCCGAGCCGGTCGGCCGCACGGCTGCTCGACAGGTGCAGGTTGCGATACGCCTGCCTCGTGCGCACGGCGCTGAGGAACCGACCCATGCCGCCGATCGTGGGCGCGTAGGAACGACCGTTGTCGTTCACGATGACGACCAGCTTGCGGGTGTTGTCGTCGGAGATGTTGTTGAGCGCCTCCCACGTCATGCCGCCCGTCAGCGCGCCGTCGCCCACGACGGCGACGACGTGCCGGTCGCTCTGCCCGGTCATCTCGAACGCCTTCGAGATGCCGTCGGCCCACGAGAGGGAGCTCGACGCGTGCGAGCTCTCGACGATGTCGTGCTCGGACTCCGATCGCTGGGGGTAGCCCGCGAGACCGCCCGTCTGGCGCAGCGTCGAGAGGTCGCGTCGGCCGGTGAGGAGTTTGTGCACGTACGACTGGTGACCGGTGTCGAACACGATCGCGTCACGCGGGGACTGGAACACCCGGTGGATGGCGAGGGTCATCTCGACGACGCCGAGGTTCGGCCCGAGGTGACCGCCCGTCTTCGACACGGATGCCACGAGGTACTCGCGGATCTCCGCCGCGAGCTGCTCGAGCTGCTCGTGACTCAGCGCATCGAGGTCGCGCGGTCCCGAGATGTTCTCGAGCAGGGTCATGGGATGGAGCCTCCGGTGGTCCGGGCGGCCGCGGCCGCGGATCGAATCGAGTCTACGCCGGGCTCTCTGGGAGGCCGGGAAGAGTTCGGGGCGGCCGGCGCATCCGCCGACCGCCCCGAAGGCGACGCCGCCCTAGACGAGCGAACGCAGCACGTACTGCAGGATGCCGCCGTTGCGGTAGTAGTCCGCCTCACCGGGGGTGTCGATGCGCACGACCGCGTCGAACTCGACCGTCTGCTTGCCCTCGGGCGAGTGCTCGCTCGGCTCGGCGACCACGTGCACGGTGCGCGGCGTGGTGCCCTCGTTGAGCTGCTCGAGGCCCGTGATCGAGACGACCTCGGTGCCGTCGAGCCCGAGCGAGTCCGCGGTCTCGCCGGCGGGGAACTGCAGCGGCACGACGCCCATGCCGATGAGGTTCGAGCGGTGGATGCGCTCGAAGCTCTCGGTGATGACGGCCTTCACGCCGAGCAGGTTCGTGCCCTTGGCGGCCCAGTCGCGGCTCGAGCCCGAGCCGTACTCCTTGCCGCCGAAGATGACGAGCGGAGTGCCCTGCGCCTGGTAGTTCATCGACGCGTCGTAGATGAAGGACTGCGGGCCGCCCTCCTGGGTGAAATCGCGCGTGAAGCCGCCCTCGACGCCGTCGAGGAGCTGGTTCTTCAAGCGGATGTTCGCGAACGTGCCGCGGATCATGACCTCGTGGTTGCCGCGACGCGAGCCGTAGGAGTTGAAGTCCTTGCGGTCGACGCCGTGCTCGGTGAGGTACTGGCCCGCCGGGCTGTCGGCCTTGATGGAGCCGGCCGGCGAGATGTGGTCGGTGGTGACCGAGTCGCCGAGCTTCGCGAGCACGCGCGCGCCGGCGATGTCGGTCACCGGCGTGGTCTCGAGGGTCATGCCCTCGAAGTACGGCGGACGGCGCACGTAGGTCGACTCGGCGTCCCACTCGAAGATGGCACCCGTCGGGGTGGGGAGGGTGCGCCAGCGCTCGTCGCCCTCGAAGACGCTCGCGTACTGGTGCGTGAACATCTCCTCGTTGATCGACTCGTCGATCGTCTTCTGCACCTCGGCCGCGTCGGGCCAGATGTCCTTGAGGAAGACGTCGTTGCCATCGGTGTCGGTGCCGAGCGGGTCGGTCTCGAAGTCGAAGTTCATCGAGCCGGCGAGCGAGTACGCGATCACGAGCGGCGGGCTCGCGAGGTAGTTCATCTTCACGTCGGGGTTGATGCGGCCCTCGAAGTTGCGGTTGCCCGAGAGCACCGCGGTCACGGCGAGGTCGTTCTGCTGGACCGCGGCCGAGACCTCCTCGATGAGCGGGCCCGAGTTGCCGATGCAGGTGGTGCAGCCGTAGCCGACCGTGAAGAAGCCGAGGTCCTCGAGGTCTTGGGTGAGTCCGGCCTTCTCGTAGTAGTCGGTGACGACCTTCGACCCCGGCGCAAGCGTGGTCTTCACCCACGGCTTGGCCTTCAGGCCCTTCTTCACCGCGTTGCGGGCGAGGAGGCCCGCGGCGAGCATGACCGACGGGTTCGACGTGTTCGTGCACGACGTGATCGCCGCGATCGTCACGGCGCCGTGGTCGAGCGTGTAGCTCTCGCCGTCGGCGGCGTCGACCCGGGTGGGCTTGGACGCGGACTTCGGCGCGTGCGAGTGGTGGTGGTGCACGTGGTTGCTGTACTCATCCTCCGGCGAGTTGCCGGGCGGGTCGGAGGCCGGGAACGACTCGGCGCCCTCGAGGTCGACGAGGTCGTGCGTGACCTCGGCGTAGTCGGTGAGGTCGAGCTCGAACTGGCTCTTCGCATCGGCGAGGATGATGCGGTCCTGCGGACGCTTCGGGCCGGCGATCGACGGCACCACGGTCGAGAGGTCGAGCTCGAGGTACTCCGAGTAGACGGCCTCGTCCGCGGGGTCGTGCCAGAGGTGCTGCACCTTCGAGTAGGCCTCGACGAGCGCGAGCTGCTCCTCGCTGCGGCCGGTGAGGCGCAGGTACTCGATGGTCACGTCGTCGATCGGGAAGATGGCGGCGGTCGAGCCGAACTCGGGGCTCATGTTGCCGATGGTGGCGCGGTTGGCGAGCGGCACGGATGCCACGCCCGAACCGTAGAACTCGACGAACTTGCCGACCACCCCGTGCTTGCGCAGCATGTCGGTGATCGTGAGCACGACGTCGGTCGCGGTGACGCCCGTGGGGATCTCGCCCGAGAGCTTGAAGCCGACGACCTTGGGGATGAGCATCGAGACGGGCTGGCCGAGCATGGCCGCCTCGGCCTCGATGCCGCCGACGCCCCAGCCGAGCACGCCGAGGCCGTTGACCATCGTGGTGTGCGAGTCGGTGCCGACGCAGGTGTCGGGGTAGGCACGCATGACACCGTCGACGGCGCGGTCGTAGATGACCTTCGCGAGGTGCTCGATGTTCACCTGGTGCACGATGCCGGTGCCGGGCGGCACGACCTTGAAGTCGTCGAACGCGGTCTGGCCCCAGCGGAGGAACTGGTAGCGCTCGCCGTTGCGCTCGTACTCGATCTCGACGTTGCGCTCGAGCGCGTTCTCGCTGCCGAAGAGGTCGGCGATGACCGAGTGGTCGATGACCATCTCGGCCGGCGAGAGCGGGTTGATGCGGTTGGGATCGCCGCCGAGCGCGAGGACGGCCTCGCGCATGGTGGCGAGGTCGACGATGCACGGCACGCCGGTGAAGTCCTGCATGACCACGCGCGCGGGCGTGAACTGGATCTCGGTGTCGGGCTCGGCCGTGGGGACCCAGGAGCCGAGCGCCTCGATCTGCGACTTCGTGACGTTGGCGCCGTCTTCAGTGCGGAGGAGGTTCTCGAGGAGCACCTTCAGGCTGAACGGCAGCTTCTCGTGGCCGGGCACCGTGTCGAGACGGTAGATCTCATAGGACTGGTCACCGACGTGGAGCGTGTCCTTCGCCCCGAAACTGTTCACTGCAGACACGATGTCCTCTCCTTCGCGGATGCCGCGCGAGCACGCGCACGACGCTCCATCTTCTCCGTCAGACAGGGGGCTGATCCAGCAAGGCTCACCTAAGCGTGCCACGGACCGGCACCGTCATGGGGACGGATTTATCTTGACGTCGAGATAACTGTATCACTCGGCGGAGCGCGCGGCCGACGGGTAGACCGCCCGCACGACGAGCCACGTGAACACCAGCACCAGGGCGTAGAGCGGCACGCCCATGAGCAGTCGCGTCACGCCGAGCGCCTCGACGTTGTCGACGAGGTAGAGCGGCACCTGCACGACGAGCCGGGCGACGAAGAGCCCGATCCACACCAGCGTGAGGAACTGCGCGGCCCGGTACTTACGCTTGTCCTCGCGCCACGCCACGCCGTCGCCCATCAGGAAGCCCACGATGAGCCCGATGGCCGGCCAGCGCACGAGGAGCGAGATCAGCAGCGCCACGGCGTACGCCGCGTTCGTGAAGAACCCGAGCACGTAGTTGTCGCGGGCATCGCCGGTCCAGAGCGCGAGCGCGGCCGACGCGAGAACGCCGATGAGGCCGGCGATCGCCTGCGTGGGCTGGCCGCGCGTGAAGATCCGGGCGAGCGTGAACACGACCGCGAGCCCCACGGATGCCGCGAGGGCCGGCACGAGCGCGGCCTGCGGGTCCTGGCCGGCGACGCTCGTCAGCAGGCTGTACGTCGTGAGGAAGACGAGGCCGGGCAGCAGCGCCTCGAGGATGCCGCGCACTCCCCCGACG
>Ga0247821_10001554_pt1 | contig 12826 bp, 10 predicted proteins | sample 13C_Glycerol_Day_FD_192481 | JGI IMG/M metagenome (GOLD analysis project Ga0247821, IMG submission 192481) | Soil microbial communities from agricultural site in Penn Yan, New York, United States - 13C_Glycerol_Day14 | ecosystem: Environmental > Terrestrial > Soil > Agricultural land | place... | reverse complement strand
TCGAAGCGCCGCTCCGCCCCTTGCAGGTTCATGCTGAAACGGGTGTCGCGGGTATCCTGCGCGGCCTTGCCGAACGGTGCCGGCAGGTCGATGGCCAGGCCCTTGAGTGACGAGTTCACGCTCAAGCTGTTGTCACGACTGCCCAGGTTGACCTGCAACTGGTACGGCAGGTCGCCCGAGGCAGGCAACGCCTGCTTGAACTGCAACCAATCGGTCAGGGCCTTGAGCGATGCCTGGCCCTTGGCGTTGATGCGTGTCTGCATCTGCCCGGCCTGCCCCTCGGCGGTGATCTGCGCGGTAACCGGCTTGCCAAACGCCTGCAGGGCGATGTTCTTGCCGCTCAGCCCTTTGTCGAAATCGAAGCTGAAATCCCCCTTCAGGCGGCTCAGGTCCAAGCTCGGTGGCGCAACCTTGAGACGGGCATTGTTAGTGGCGAAGTCCACTTGTACTTTCGGCCGCTGGCCATGAGCCAGGGGAATGTCGAGCTTGACCTTGCCCTTGAGCGGCCCTTCGCCCTCCCAACCGGCGAAGATCTCACCCGTACCGATCGGCGCCTCCTTGAGAATTTTCAAGCCATCGCCGAGCGTGCCGTCGAAATCACCGTCCAGGAACAGGTGGCTGTGCTGATTGCCGTCGACATGGGGAATATCGACACTGATATCAGTGACCTTGGTGTCCAGCAGCAGACCCTTGCTGGCCTTGATGCGCACGCCGCTGTCTTCGATCAGCACATCGCCATCGACGTGCTGTACCTGGGGCCAGCCAGGCTGGAAGTCCAGCGCCGCGTCACGCACTTTGAAGAACAGGCTGATGCTGCGTGCCTCCGGCGTCGCGCCATGGTTGAGCGAGCCCTGGTACTGGAAATAGCCCTGGTCCACATTGCCTTTGACGATGGCGCTGCGCAGCCAGTCGTCGAGGGCCGGGCTGAGCACCTCCGGCAGGTACTTGGCGGTGTAGCGACCGTCGCCTTCGGTCAGGCCGACGCGCAGGTCCATGTAGCTCTCGGCGCCTTCGGTGAACAGCAGGCGAATCAGGAAATCGCCGGCGATCCTGCCCTCTTCGCCCAGGACCTTGAGGTAGGGGGCGATCAGGGTAAAGCCGTCTTTGTCGAGGGCGTAGGTCAACCGGGCATTGGCTTTCTGGTAGTGCCAGGGTTTGGCGAAGATCGGGTACAGATGCAGCATGAACGCGTCGGTATCCAAGCGCAGTTCACCGTGCCCCAGGTCGCCGCTGATACTGCCGCTGACATTGCCTGCGGCAGGTGCGCCGTGATAGGCATCGAAGCCGACCTTCTCCAGGTTGGCGGCGAATTGCAGCCGCTGGTCGCCTTCAGCCTTGGGCCGCACCTCCAGCCGCACGTTGCGCACCGCACCGGTAACCTTCAACCCATCGACCACGGCCCTGAGTTTTTCCGGCAGCGGCGCCAGTGCGTCGATCAGCGGGGTCAGCGGGGTCAGGTCCAGGCGGTCTGCCTGCAGCTGCCAGCTTTCACCCGCAGGATCTTGGCCAGGCCGCTGACGCAGTTGCAGGTGCGTTTCCCAGCGGGTTTTGCCGATGTTGGCAGCCAGGGAATTGACCACCACATCGAAACCCTGATCCTGACGCTGGAACCAGGCCGACAGTGCCAGGTTATCCAGGGTGACAGCCTTGCGCTCGGCGTAGGCGCCGCGCAACTGGGGGGCATTGAGGCGAACCACGGCCTGCTGCAGCTGCCCTTTGCTCCAGTCGACCCAGAATTCGCCACCGGCGCGCAGTGCTTCTGCGTGCCACTGGCCCATCAGGCGAGGTGGCAGCCAGTTCGCCCAGTCGCTTTGCGGCAGGCTCAGGTACGCCTCGACCTGGCCATCGCGCCAGGCCTTGGCCGTTGCTCGGCTGCGCAGGTTGACCGCCAGCGGCTGGCCATCGGGCAAGGTCGCGCGCAGGTCGAGGGCCTGGCGCGAGGCGCCGGCTTGCAGGCCGAGGCTCACGTAGGTGAGGGTAAGCGGGTCTCGTTGCCAGGGATGCAGGGTGACCTGGCTGTCGAACACATCGATACGCCCCAGTTGGCGCAGGCGCTGCAGCACCTCGGCCGGGTCCACAGGCGCGTCGTCTTTTTTCGGCAGGCCTTCGAGGGCCCAGGCGCCCTGCTCGTTCTCGCGCAGGATCAATTGCAGGCCACCGAGCTGGATATGCGCCAGGCGCAACTCGCGCGAGGTCAGGCTGGCCCACATGTCGGGCACCAGCTTCACCTCATCGAGGCGCAAGGCCGAGGCGCCCTCGCCCACCTGCAGGTCCCGCACACGCAGCACCGGCGCCAGGCCACTCCAGCGACCTTCCAGGGCACCCACATGCACGGGCATGCCCAACGCCTGCTCGGCTTTGCTTTCAACGTCGGCACGGTACTCCGCCACCAGCGGTACCAGCTCGCGGCCGAGGCTGACATACAACGCCACCAACACGGCCAACAGGGCGCAGATGCCCAGGCCCCAGCGGGTCAAGGCAACAAGAACGCGGGTCAGACGTCCCATGGCCATGGCCCTCCGGTTGGTTTATCCATGATGGCCGCTGGCGTCGCTTTTGCCAGCCCGGCCATCACGTGGTGTGCATCAGAAGGCCTCAGAGCAGCACCACATCGTATTGTTCCTGCGAGTACATCGACTCGACCTGGAAGCGGATGGTCCGGCCGATGAAGGCTTCCAGTTCTGCCACATTACCGGATTCTTCGTCGAGCAGACGGTCGACCACCTTCTGGTTGGCCAGTACCCGGTAGCCTTCGGCCTGATAGGCGCGGGCTTCACGGAGAATCTCGCGGAAGATTTCGTAACAGATGGTTTCAGGCGTCTTCAGCTTGCCACGGCCCTGGCAGGCGACGCAGGGCTCGCACAGGACCTGTTCGAGGCTTTCACGGGTGCGCTTGCGGGTCATCTGCACCAAACCCAGCTCGGTGATGCCGATGATGTTGGTCTTGGCGTGATCGCGCTCGAGCTGCTTCTCCAGGGTACGTAGCACCTGGCGCTGGTGCTCTTCGTCTTCCATGTCGATGAAGTCGATGATGATGATCCCGCCGATGTTGCGCAGGCGCAGCTGCCGGGCAATGGCGGTGGCCGCTTCGAGGTTGGTCTTGAAGATGGTCTCTTCGAGGTTGCGGTGCCCGACGAAGGCACCGGTGTTGACGTCGATGGTGGTCATCGCCTCGGCCGGATCGACCACCAGGTAGCCACCCGACTTGAGCGGCACCTTGCGCTCCAGTGCGCGCTGGATTTCGTCCTCGACCCCATACAAGTCAAAAATCGGGCGCTCGCCAGGGTAATGTTCCAGACGATCGGCAATCTCCGGCATCAATTCGCCGACGAACTGCGTGGTTTTCTGGAAGGTCTCCCGCGAATCGATGCGAATCTTCTCGATCTTCGGGTTGACCAGGTCGCGCAGGGTGCGCAAGGCAAGGCCGAGGTCTTCGTAGATGACCGTGGGCGCGCCGCAGGTCTGGATCTGGCTGCCGATCTGCTCCCACAGGCGGCGCAGGTAGCGGATGTCCTGCAGGATTTCTTCGGCGCGCGCCCCCTCGGCGGCGGTACGCAGGATGAAACCGCCGGCGTCCTTGATGTTCTCGTTGTTCATGCAGTCGCTGACCACCTGCTTGAGGCGATCACGCTCGGCTTCGTCTTCGATCTTCAGGGAAATGCCGACATGGCTGCTGCGCGGCATGTACACCAGGTAGCGTGAGGGTATCGACAGCTGGGTGGTCAGGCGCGCGCCCTTGGTACCGATCGGGTCCTTGGTCACCTGAACCACGAGGGCCTGGCCTTCATGTACCAGGGCAGTGATGGTCTCCACCGCCGAGCCTTCGCGCTGGGAAATTTCCGAGGCATGGATGAACGCCGCGCGCTCCAGGCCGATGTCGACGAACGCCGCCTGCATCCCCGGCAACACGCGTACAACCTTGCCTTTGTAGATATTGCCGACGATGCCGCGGCGCAGGGTGCGCTCCACATGCACTTCCTGCAGCACCCCGTTTTCCACCACCGCCACACGTGACTCCATCGGGGTGATGTTGATCAGGATCTCTTCACTCATGGCAGGCTCTCGTCAAAGGTCTTCGGTAATGATGGATCGCACGTGCCAGGCTGGCTACCGCTGGTTTGTTACCTCTGGCAAAGCGCCGGTACCTGCCAGCAGGCGATACCGAATTGGGCGAGCATGTCGGCCGTTTCACTCAAGGGCAGCCCGACCACTGCCGAGTAGCTGCCCTCAAGCCCGGTCACGAACACCGCGCCCAGGCCCTGGATGGCATAGCCCCCGGCCTTGTCCGCCGGTTCGCCGCTGGTCCAGTATCGTTGTGCTTCTGCTGTGCTGATCGGGCGAAAACGCACGTTGCTGCTGACACACAGGCTCAGACTGCGCGAACCATCGCTCAGTGCTACCGCGGTCAGTACCTGATGCTCACGGCCCGCCAGCTCGGCCAGCATGGCCAAGGCATGTTCGCGGTTTTCCGGTTTGCCGAGAATACGACCATCGAGCACCACGGCCGTGTCCGCCCCAAGCACCACGGCCGGGCCGGCCAGGTTGGCGAGTCCGGCTTCGGCCTTGGCCAGGGCCAGGCGCTCGACGTAGGCCTCGGCGCTTTCGCCAGGCAGCGGGGTTTCATCGATCGGGGCAGTGGTGACCGTGAACGGCACGCCAATCTGGGTCAGCAGTTCACGCCGACGGGGGGAGCCGGAGGCCAGGTAAAGTGGGTTCATGCAGACATCTCCCTGTCAGTCGCGGCAGCGCCGTCAGTTGATATGCAAGCGCCGGCGCAAGTCGCGCAGGGCAAAACTGATCCATGGCCAGAGCAAGGCGCTGATCACCGCCGACCAGACCAGTGCCAGGGTCGGCAAGCGGTTGCCGGTGAGCGCGCTGAGCCACAGCTGGATGAGCTGGGCGATACCGAAGATCACCAGAATCACCAGGCACTGCTGCCACATCGGGAACATGCGCAAGCGCTGCTGCAGGGACAGCACCAGGAAGGTGATCAGGGTGAGGATCAGGGCGTTCTGCCCGAGCAGGGTGCCGTACAGCACATCCTCGGCCAGCCCCAGCACGAAGGCGGTGGTCATGCCGACCTTGTTCGGCACCATGAGCGTCCAGAACGACACCAGCAGCGCCAGCCACATGGGCCGGAACACTTCGAGGAACTGGGGCATGGGCGAAACGCTGAGCAGCAGGCCGATGGCGAACGTCAGCCAGATGACCCAACCGTGGTTACGGCGCGACTTGGCCATCATTGCCTCCGAGGATGAGCCGGCGCTGCGGGCGCCGGGGCTGGGCTGGCGGGGACGGCTGCCGGAGCCGGCGCCGCCGCGGCGGGGGCCGGAGCGCTGGCAGGCGCGGCCTGCTCGCCATTGGCGGCAGGCGGGGTCAGGCTCGTCGCGCCCTTGCGATCAGCTTCTTCCTGGGCGATCGCGGCGTCGGTGGCGCGCTGCTCCGGCGTGCGTCGGTCGCTGAACACCAGCAGCATGTAGCGGCTGCGGTTGAGCGCGGCGGTTGGGATGGCGCGAACGATGGCGAAGGGCTGGCCGGAGTCGTGGATCACTTCGTTGACCGTGGCCACCGGGTAGCCGGCCGGGAAGCGCTGGCCCATGCCGGAGCTCACCAGCAGGTCGCCTTCCTTGATGTCGGCCGTGTCGGCCACGTGACGCAACTCCAGGCGCTCCGGGTTGCCGGTGCCGCTGGCGATGGCGCGCAGGCCGTTGCGGTTGACCTGCACCGGAATGCTGTGAGTAGTGTCGGTGAGCAGCAGCACGCGCGAGGTGTACGGCATCAGCTCGACCACCTGGCCCATCAGGCCGCGGGCATCGAGCACCGGCTGGCCGAGGAACACGCCATCGCGCTCGCCTTTGTTGATCAGGATACGGTGGGTGAACGGGTTGGGATCGACCCCGATGAGTTCGGCCACTTCAACCTTTTCATTGACCAGCGCCGAGGAGTTGAGCAGCTCGCGCAGGCGCACGTTCTGCTCGGTCAGGGCCGCCAGCTTCTGCAGGCGCCCCTGCAGCAGCAGGGCCTCGGTCTTGAGCTTTTCGTTTTCCGCGATCAGTTCGGTACGGCTGCCGAACTGGCCGGCCACACCTTGCCACATGCGCTGTGGCAGGTCGGTGATCCAGTACGACTCCATCAGCACCAGCCCCATCTGGCTGCGCACCGGCTTGAGCACGTCAAAACGCGCATCCACCACCATCAGCGCGACCGACAGCACCACCAATACCAGCAGGCGAACGCCCAGCGAAGGGCCCTTGGAGAAAAGCGGTTTAATGGGCCGTTCCTCGTGGACGACTCAGGAGGTCATTGGACATGGAAAAACGCACCAGCCTGGTTGCGGGTTGACGGAAACGACGCCCGGAAGGACGCCAGCCCAGCGCATACAGGTAGCACTGCGCGTGCTACCTGTAAACCGGGTACTCGAAAGCTGCGGATATCACTCGCTCGAGAGCAGGTCCATCGCGTGCTTGTCCATCATTTCCAGGGCGCGACCACCGCCACGGGCGACACAGGTCAGCGGGTCTTCGGCGACGATCACCGGCAGGCCGGTTTCCTGGGCCAGCAGTTTGTCCAGGTCACGCAGCAGCGCACCACCACCGGTCAGCACCAGGCCGCGCTCGGCGATGTCGGAAGCCAGTTCCGGCGGCGACTGCTCGAGGGCGCTCTTGACCGCCTGAACGATGGTCGCCAGCGATTCCTGCAGGGCTTCCAGCACTTCGTTGGAGTTCAGGGTGAAGGCGCGTGGGACGCCCTCGGCCAGGTTACGGCCACGCACGTCGACTTCGCGCACTTCGCCGCCCGGGTAGGCGGTGCCGATTTCCTGCTTGATGCGCTCGGCGGTGGATTCGCCGATCAGGCTGCCGTAGTTGCGGCGCACGTAGGTGACAATGGCTTCGTCGAAGCGGTCGCCGCCGACACGCACGGACTCGGCGTAGACCACGCCGTTCAGGGAGATCAGCGCGATTTCGGTGGTACCACCGCCGATATCGACGACCATCGAGCCACGTGCCTCTTCGACCGGCAGACCGGCACCGATGGCAGCGGCCATCGGTTCTTCGATCAGGAACACTTCACGGGCACCGGCACCCAGGGCCGACTCGCGAATCGCGCGGCGCTCAACCTGGGTCGACTTGCACGGCACGCAGATCAGCACGCGAGGGCTGGGCTGCAGGAAGCTGTTCTCGTGAACCTTGTTGATGAAGTACTGCAACATTTTTTCACAAACGCTGAAGTCGGCGATGACGCCGTCCTTCATCGGACGAATGGCAGCAATGTTGCCAGGCGTGCGGCCCAGCATCCGTTTGGCCTCGGTACCGACAGCGACGACGCTTTTCTGATTGCCATGGGTACGGATGGCAACAACCGAGGGCTCATTCAGGACGATACCGCGCTCACGCACGTAAATAAGGGTGTTGGCAGTACCCAGGTCGATGGACAGATCGCTGGAAAACATGCCACGCAGTTTCTTGAACATGGGAAAGTGACCCTGGGGAAAGCGTGGGTAAAAAAGTGCGGCAAACTCTAACAATGGCGGGGATTTTGGGCAAGGAGCCAATATGTTAAATTGGTCGTTTTTCCGAGCATGCCAGCCGATGATCGCGGCTGTATGACCGCCAGAAAGCTGACATGTTCCTCATCACGGACCCTTTTCCGTTCTTTGTTTCCCCTGGAGATTCCCATGGCGCTTGAACGCTGCGACGTGGAAAAGATCGCCCATCTGGCCCGCCTGGGCCTGCATGAAGGCGAACTGCCACGCATTACCGACGCCCTGAACAGCATTCTCGGCCTGGTCGACCAGATGCAAGCGGTCGACACCACCGGCATCGAGCCCCTGGCCCACCCCCTGGAGGCCAGCCAGCGCCTGCGCCCGGACCAGGTCACCGAAAGCAACCAGCGCGACGCCTACCAGGCTATCGCACCCTCGACCGAAAGCGGTCTGTACCTGGTTCCCAAAGTCATCGAGTAAGGGATAGAGCCTGCCATGCATCAATTGACCCTGGCCGAGATCGCCCGCGGACTCGCCGACAAGTCGTTTTCTTCCGAAGAGCTGACCGGCGCCCTGCTGGCGCGTATCAAGCAGCTCGACCCGCAACTCAACAGCTTCATCAGCGTCACCGAGGAGCTGGCCCTGGGCCAGGCCCGTGCCGCCGACGCCCGTCGCGCCGCTGGCGAGATCGGCACGCTGCTGGGTGCACCCATCGCCCACAAGGACCTGTTCTGCACCAACGGCGTACGCACCAGCTGCGGCTCGAAGATGCTCGACAACTTCAAGGCGCCGTATGACGCCACCGTGGTCGCCAAGCTGGCCGAAGCCGGCATGGTCACCCTGGGCAAGACCAACATGGACGAGTTCGCCATGGGCTCGGCCAACGAGTCCAGCCACTACGGCGCGGTGAAGAACCCGTGGAACCTGGAGCACGTGCCCGGCGGCTCGTCCGGCGGCTCTGCCGCGGCCGTGGCTGCGCGCCTGCTGCCGGTCACCACCGGCACCGACACCGGCGGCTCGATCCGCCAGCCGGCTGCCCTGACCAACCTCACCGGCCTGAAACCGACGTACGGTCGTGTTTCGCGCTGGGGCATGATCGCCTACGCCTCCAGCCTCGACCAGGGCGGCCCACTGGCCCGCACTGCCGAAGACTGCGCCCTGCTGCTGCAAGGCATGGCCGGCTTCGATGCCAAGGACTCCACCAGCATCGACGAACCGGTGCCGGACTACAGCGCCAACCTCAATGCCTCGCTGCAGGGCCTGCGCATCGGCCTGCCGAAGGAGTACTTCGGTGCCGGCCTCGACCCGCGCATCGCCGAACTGGTACAGGCCAGCGTCAAGGAGCTGGAAAAGCTCGGCGCGGTGGTCAAGGAAATCAGCCTGCCGAACATGCAGCACGCCATTCCGGCGTACTACGTGATCGCGCCCGCCGAAGCCTCGTCCAACCTGTCGCGCTTCGACGGCGTGCGCTTCGGCTACCGCTGCGAAGAGCCGAAAGACCTCACCGACCTGTACAAGCGCTCCCGTGGCGAAGGCTTCGGCGCCGAAGTGCAGCGACGCATCATGGTCGGCACCTACGCCCTGTCGGCTGGCTACTATGATGCCTACTACGTCAAGGCACAGCAGATTCGCCGCCTGATCAAGAACGACTTCATGGCCGCCTTCGAAGGCGTCGACCTGATCCTCGGCCCGACCACGCCGAACCCGGCCTGGAAGCTCGGCGCCAAGAGCAGCGACCCGGTCGCCGCCTACCTTGAAGACGTCTACACCATCACCGCCAACCTGGCGGGCCTGCCGGGCCTGTCGATGCCAGCCGGCTTCGTCGATGGCCTGCCGGTCGGCGTGCAGCTGCTGGCCCCGTACTTCCAGGAAGGCCGCCTGCTCAACGTCGCGCACCGTTACCAGCAAGTCACCGACTGGCACACCCGCGCCCCTAACGGCTTCTGAGGAATTCACACATGCAATGGGAAGTTGTGATCGGGCTGGAGATTCATACCCAGCTGGCCACCCAGTCGAAGATCTTCTCCGGCAGCGCCACCACCTTCGGTTCCGAGCCGAACACCCAGGCCAGCCTGGTTGACCTGGGGATGCCCGGCGTATTGCCGGTGCTGAACCAGGAAGCCGTGCGCATGGCCTGCATGTTCGGCCTGGCGATCGATGCCGAGATCGGCAAGCGCAACGTGTTCGCGCGCAAGAACTACTTCTACCCGGACCTGCCCAAGGGCTACCAGATCAGCCAGATGGACCTGCCGATCGTCGGCAAGGGCCACCTGGACATCGCCCTGGAAGACGGCACCATCAAGCGCATCGGCGTGACCCGTGCGCACCTGGAAGAAGACGCCGGCAAGAGCCTGCACGAAGACTTCAGCGGTTCCACCGGTATCGACCTGAACCGTGCCGGCACGCCGCTGCTGGAAATCGTCTCCGAACCGGACATGCGCAGCGCCAAGGAAGCCGTGGCCTACGTCAAGGCGATCCATGCCCTGGTGCGCTACCTGGGCATCTGTGACGGCAACATGGCCGAAGGCTCGCTGCGTTGCGACTGCAACGTCTCGATCCGGCCAAAAGGCCAGACCGAGTTCGGCACCCGCTGCGAGATCAAGAACGTCAACTCGTTCCGCTTCATCGAGCGCGCCATCAACAGCGAGATCCAGCGCCAGATCGACCTGATCGAGGACGGCGGCAAGGTCATTCAGGAAACCCGCCTGTACGACCCGAACAAGGACGAGACCCGCTCCATGCGCAGCAAGGAGGAAGCCAACGACTACCGTTACTTCCCCGACCCGGACCTGCTACCGGTGGTCATCGAGGACAGCTTCCTGGAGACCATCCGCGCCGGCTTGCCGGAGCTGCCGCCGCAGAAGGTCGAGCGCTTCCAGAGCCAGTACGGTCTGTCGGCCTACGACGCCAACGTGCTGGCCTCCAGCCGTGAACAGGCAGACTACTTCGAGCAGGTGGTGAAGATTGGCGGCGACGCCAAGCTGGCCGCCAACTGGGTCATGGTCGAGCTGGGCAGCTTGCTGAACAAGCTGGGCATCGAGATCGACCAGTCGCCGGTCAGCGCCGAGCAGCTCGGTGGCATGTTGCTGCGCATCCGCGACAACACCATCAGCGGCAAGATCGCCAAGACCGTGTTCGAGGCCATGGCCGCCGGTGAAGGCGATGCCGACAGCATCATCGAAAGCAAAGGCCTGAAGCAGGTCACCGACACCGGTGCGATCGACAAGATGCTCGACGAGATGCTCGCCGCCAACGCCGAGCAGGTCGAACAGTACCGTGCGGCCGACGAGGCCAAGCGCGGCAAGATGTTCGGCTTCTTCGTCGGCCAGGCGATGAAGGCCTCCAAAGGCAAGGCCAACCCGGGGCAAGTGAACCAATTGCTCAAGGCCAAGCTCGAAGGGTGAGCTGAAAAAGCGGCGAGGGCTTTGCCCTCGATCGCCGGCAAGCCAGCTCCCACAGGTAATGCGCCTGTGGGAGCCGGCTTGCCGGCGATGGGCCGCACAGCGGCCCCAACAGCAGCACCGGAGCATCCGACTTGCTAAAACGATCCCTCGCCTCCCTGGCCCTCTTTTCCCTCCTGGCCGGCTGCGCCAGCCATGACGTCGATCCCAGCGGTTACGACAAGACCGGCACCGCCTCGTATTACGGTTCTCGCCACCACGGCAAACGCACCGCCAGCGGCGAAGCCTTCAATCAGAACGGCCTCACCGCCGCCCACCGCTCCCTGCCCTTCGGCAGCCGGGTGCTGGTCACCAACCTCGCCAACAAACGCAGCGTGGTCGTCCGCATCAACGACCGCGGCCCCCACACCCGTGGCCGATTGATTGACCTGTCACGGGCTGCGGCAGAAAAAATCGGCATGGTCCGTAGCGGAACGGCGCGCGTCCGGGTACAAGGTCTGAGCGACTGACGCCACTGGAGCCCCGACCATTTTCGACCTGGCCACCCTCCCCACCTTCAGCCTCCTGCAACTGGGCACTGCCCTGCTGTTGCTGGTGGCCGGCGCCGAGCTGATGGTGCGCGCGGCCCTGCGCCTGGCCTTGCGCCTGCATGTGCGCCCACTGATCATCGGCCTTAGCCTGGTGGCGTTCGGCAGCACCGCACCGCAGCTGACCGTGAGCCTGCAGGCCGCCTACCAGGGCGCGCCCGACGTGGCCGTGGGCAGCGTGGTAGGCAGCAATATCTTCAATGTGCTGGTCATCCTTGGCCTGGCGGCCCTGATCATTCCCCTGCGGGTATCCCGCCAGCTGGTGCGCCTGGACATTCCGCTGATGATCCTCGCCAGCGGCCTGGTGTACGCGCTGGCCAGCAACGGCCACCTGGGCCGACTGGAAGGCCTGCTGATGCTGCTTGGTCTGGCGGGCTACCTGGCCATGCTCTGGCACCAGTCGCGCCACTATGCCCGCACTTATCCCGCACCGCGCCCGCTCGCCAGCAGTAACGCCCGCTTCTGGTCAGGCACCTTGCTGCAGGTGCTGTTCGGCCTCGCCCTGCTGAGCCTGGCAGGTCATTTGCTGCTGGAGGCCGCCGTCGAGGTGGCGACCGACCTGGGCTTGTCCGAGCGCATCATCGGCCTGACCGTGGTGGCGGTGTGCACTTCCCTCCCCGAACTCGCCGCAGCACTGATCGCTGCGCTGCGTGGCGAGCGGGAAATTGCCGTGGGCACGGTCATCGGCAGCAACCTGTTCAACCTGTTGGCAGTACTGGGCATGACCGCGCTGATCACCCCCGAGCCGCTGACCATCTCACCCAACGCGCTGGATTTCGACCTGCCGGTGATGCTTGGCGTCGCCGTCCTGAGCCTGCCGGTGTTCTACTCCGGCTACCGGATCACCCGCGCCGAAGGGCTGGTGTTCCTGTGCCTGTACCTGGCCTACGGCCTGCACGTGGTGGCATTCACCACCGGCATGCCCCTGGCCGGCCGCCTGGAGCGGTTGATGCTGTTCTATGTCCTGCCAGTGCTCGGCGTGGTGCTCTTGTTCACCACGGTTCGCGCCTGGCGCCGCCAACACTAAGGAAAACAACATGGCTGAAAGCAAGACCGGCGAACAGATTCGCCGCCAGGTAATGGGGGATGCGTTCGTCGACCGCGCCCTGGGCAACGCCACCGACTTCACTCAACCGCTGCAGGACTTCGTCAACCAACACGCCTGGGGCAGTGTCTGGGCGCGTGACGGCCTGCCGCTGAAAACCCGCAGCCTGATTACCCTGGCTACGCTGACGGCGCTCAAGTGCCCGCAGGAGCTCAAGGGGCATGTGCGCGGGGCATTGAACAATGGCTGTACGGTGGAGGAGATTCGCGAGGCGCTGCTGCATTGCGCGGTGTATGCGGGGGTGCCGGCG
>Ga0247821_10001553_pt1 | contig 12831 bp, 7 predicted proteins | sample 13C_Glycerol_Day_FD_192481 | JGI IMG/M metagenome (GOLD analysis project Ga0247821, IMG submission 192481) | Soil microbial communities from agricultural site in Penn Yan, New York, United States - 13C_Glycerol_Day14 | ecosystem: Environmental > Terrestrial > Soil > Agricultural land | place... | reverse complement strand
CATACTGGCTGCTGATGGACCGCAATCGCTTCACCCGGGTGGGCGGACGCACCTGGCTCATCTGGCTGATCACGGCGGCCGGCCTGTCGCTGGCGGGCGCCGCGCTGATCGCGCGCCTGATCAACCGGCCCCTGAAGCAGCTGTCGTTCGCCGCCAGCCGCGTGCGCGATGGCGACTTCGACGCCAGCCGGCTCGACGAGAAGGCCGTCACCAGCGAGATCCGCGAGGTGAACATCGGCTTCAACCGCATGGCGCAGCAGCTGGCCAAGATCGAGCAGGACCGCGCGGTCATGCTGGCCGGCATCTCGCACGACCTGCGCACGCCGCTGGCGCGGCTGCGGCTCGAGACCGAGATGAGCGTCGCCGACGCCGAGGCGCGCGAGCACATGGCGTCCGACATCGACCAGCTCGACGCCATCATCGACAAGTTCCTCGACTACGCGCGCCCCGACCACGCGGAACTCAAGCAGGTCAACCTGCGCGAAGTGATCGAGGCCTGCGTCTACGCCGTGCAGGACCACGGCGACATGCGCATCAATACCGACGTGCCCAAGCACCTCTACGTGCTGGCCGACGAGGTGGAACTGGCGCGGGTGGTGTCCAACCTGCTGGAGAACGCGCGCCGCTACGGCAAGACGCCCGAGACCGGCATCGCGGTGGTGGACATCGCCGCCAAGCAACGCAACGAATGGGTGCTGCTCAAGGTGCGCGACCACGGCATGGGCGTGGCGCCCGAAGCGCTGCCCAACCTGGTCAAGCCCTTCTTCCGCGGCGACGCGGCGCGTACCGCGGCCACCGGCGCCGGCCTGGGCCTGGCCATCGTCGACAAGACGGTGCAGCGCATGGGAGGCATCTTCGCGCTGGCCAACACCACCTCGGGCGGGCTGGCCGCGCACATCAAGCTGCAGCGTCCGAAGGCCGCGGGCGCCAGCGAGACGCCGCTGCCGGCGCCCCGGGTCGAAGAGGTCAGCTGACGCCGAAGGCCGTCATCCCCGCGGAGGCGGGGATCCAGCTCCCTGAACCAGCAGCACGACGGCGCGCGCCTCGATGCTCTGGCCCTGCCCCACCGGGCCCAGCTTCTCCGCCGTCTTGGCCTTCACGTTCACCTGCGAAGCCGACAGGCCCAATCCCTTGGCGATGCGCTCGCGCATCGCGTCGATGTGCGGCGCGAGCTTGGGCGCCTGGGCCACCACGGTGCTGTCCACGTTGGCGACGGCCCAGCCCTCGGCCGCCACGCGGCGCAGAGCCTCTTCCAGCAGCAGCATGGAATCCGCGCCCTTGAAGCGCGCATCGGTGTCCGGGAAATGCCGCCCGATGTCGCCGAGCCCCGCCGCGCCCAGCAGCGCGTCCGTGATCGCATGCAGCAGCACGTCGGCGTCCGAGTGCCCCAGCAGCCCGCGCTCGTAGGGCACCACCACGCCGCCGATCACCAGCGGCCGCCCCGGCACCAGCGCGTGCACGTCCCATCCTTCGCCGATCCGCATTCCCATCATGTTTCCGTCCTGCTCCTGAGCACCGCCTCGGCCAAAGCGAAATCCTCCGGCCAGGTCACCTTGAAGTTCTGCGGGCTGCCCGCCACCAGGCGCGGCCGCAGGCCGATGGCCTCGATGGCCGAAGCCTCGTCGGTCACGGCATCGCCCGCGTGGTCCAGCGCGCGCCGCAGCAGCGCCAGCCGGAACATCTGCGGCGTCTGCGCCAGCCATTTGCGATCGCGCGAGAGAGTCCGCGCCACGCGGCCGCCCTCTTCCTCTTTCAGCGTGTCGGCCAGCGGCTGCGCGAGCAGGCCACCGACCTCGTCATCGGCGCAGGCGTCGATCAGGCGGTCGATCTGCGCCGGCGTCACCAGGCAGCGCGCCGCGTCGTGCACCAGCACCCAGTCGTCGTCGCCCGCGCCGCGGGCCTGCAGATCAGCCAGCCCGCCCGCCACCGAGGCCGCGCGCGTGGCGCCGCCGCAGGGGCTGACGCGGTAGCCGGGTCCCGCGGGCATCAGTTCGTCGCCGGGCGCGACCACGACCAGCACCGAAGCGATGCGCTCCACGTGCGTGAACGCCTCCAGCGTGTGCTGCACCAGCATCCGCCCCGCCAGCATCTCGTACTGCTTGGGCCCGGCGGTGCCCGCGCGGCTGCCGGTGCCGGCGGCGGGGATGAGCGCGTGGTAACGCGCGGGGGATTTCGGAGGATGAGCAGCAGCCAAGATGAGGGGATTCTAGAATTCACCGCATCACCCCTCACCTGCGTCGTGAGGGGTGTTTGCATTTGCCACTCGAAAAAGAATGGACCTTCCCAAGCTCACCGCCGGCAAGCGTTTCGCCCTGCCCCGTCCGCCCGGCTCGGCCGACGCGCTGCTGCTGGCGCGGCTGGCCGAACGCGAGAAGGCGGCCGGCCGTCCCACCGCCATCGTCACCTCGGGCGCCGGCGACGCGCAGCGCCTGCTCGATGAACTCGTCTTCTTCGCGCCCGACCTGCGCGTCTGCCTCTTCCCCGACTGGGAGACGCTGCCTTACGACACCTTCTCGCCGCACCAGGACCTGATCAGCGAGCGGCTGGCCACGCTGTGGAGCATCTCGGAGGGCGAAGCCGACGTGGTCATCGTGCCGGCCACCACGGCGCTGTACCGCGTGGCGCCGCCGTCGTTCCTGGCCGGCTACACCTTCCACTTCGCCGTGAAGCAGAAGCTGGAAGAGGCCAAGCTCAAGGCGCAGCTCACGCTGGCCGGCTACAACCACGTCACGCAGGTGGTGAGCCCGGGCGAGTACGCGGTTCGCGGCGGATTGATCGACCTGTTCCCGATGGGCTCGCCGGTCCCCTTTCGCGTCGACCTGTTCGACGACGAGATCGATTCCATCCGCACCTTCGATCCCGACAGCCAGCGCAGCCTGTATCCCGTGCCCGAAGTGCGCCTGCTGCCCGGCCGCGAGTTCCCGATGGACGACGAGGCCCGTGCGCGCTTCCGCAGCCGCTGGCGCGAGCTGCTCGAGGGCGATCCGACCAAGAGCCGCATCTACAAGGACATGGGCAACGGCGTCGCCACCGCCGGCATCGAGTACTACCTGCCGCTGTTCTTCGACGAGACCGCGACGGTGTTCGACTACCTCGGCACGCAGGCCACGCTGGTGCTGCACGGCGACCTGGAGCCCGCGTTCCAGCGCTTCTGGCAGGACACGCGCGACCGCCACCGCCTGCTGCAGGGCGACCCCGAGCGGCCCATCCTGCCGCCCGAGACGCTGTTCCTCACCATCGAGCAGTTCTACGCGCGCGCGAACGAGCAGGCGCAGCTGGCGCTGCGGCCCGGCACGCTGGACGTCGCGGACAGCGCCCTCTTCCAGAAGCTGCCCGACGTCTCCGTCGTCCGCGGCGCCGAGGAACCGCTCGCGCGCTTCAAGCAGCACCTGGCCGCGACCACCGAACGCACGCTGCTGCTGGCCGAGAGCGCCGGCCGCCGCGAAAGCCTGCTGGACTTCTTCCGTGCCAGCCACCTGTCGCCGCCGGCCTTCGATTCGCTGGCGGAGTTCCAGGCCAGCGACGAGAAGCTGGGCATCGCGACCGCGGCCCTCACCGAGGGCTTCCGCTGGATCGAGGAGGCGATCGACTTCGTCACCGAGACCGAGCTGTTCGCCGCCGGCCCCACCACGCGCCGCCGCAAGAAGCAGGAGCAGGTCAGCGACGTCGAGGCGCTGATCAAGGACCTGTCGGAGCTGAACGTCGGCGACCCGGTGGTGCACGCGCAGCACGGCATCGGCCGCTACAAGGGCCTGGTGAACCTGGACCTGGGCCAAGGCAACACCGAGTTCCTGCACCTCGAATACGCGGACAAGGCCACGCTCTACGTGCCGGTCAGCCAGCTCCACCAGATCAGCCGCTACACGGGTGTGTCGGCCGACGAGGCGCCGCTGCACAAGCTGGGCTCGGGCCAGTGGGAGAAGGCCAAGCGCAAGGCCGCCGAACAGGTGCGCGACACCGCGGCGGAGCTGCTGAACATCTACGCCCGCCGCGCCGCGCGCGAAGGCCACGCCTTCCGCTTCTCGCCGCAGGACTACGAGACCTTCGCCAACGACTTCGGCTTCGAGGAGACGGCCGACCAGAACGCCGCCATTCACGCGGTGATCCAGGACATGATCTCGCCGCAGCCGATGGACCGCCTGGTGTGCGGCGACGTGGGCTTCGGCAAGACCGAGGTGGCGCTGCGCGCCGCCTTCATCGCGGTGACCGGCGGCAGGCAGGTGGCCTTCCTCGCGCCCACCACGCTGCTGGCGGAGCAGCACTACCAGACGCTGGTGGACCGTTTTTCCAAGTGGCCGGTGAAGGTGGCGGAGATGAGCCGCTTCCGCTCGGGCAAGGAGATCACGGCCGCCGCCAAGGGCCTGGCCGACGGCAGCGTGGACATCGTGGTGGGCACGCACAAGCTCTTGTCCAACACCGTCAAGTTCAAGAACCTGGGCCTGCTCATCATCGACGAGGAGCACCGCTTCGGCGTGCGCCACAAGGAGGCGATGAAGGCCCTGCGCGCCGAGGTGGACGTGCTCACGCTCACCGCCACGCCGATCCCGCGCACGCTGGGCATGGCGCTGGAAGGCCTGCGCGACCTGTCGGTGATCGCCACCGCGCCGCAGCGGCGGCTGGCCATCAAGACCTTCGTTCGCAACGAGGGCAACGGCGTCATCCGCGAGGCGGTGCTGCGCGAGCTCAAGCGCGGCGGCCAGGTCTATTTCCTGCACAACGAAGTGGAGACCATCGAGAACCGCCGCGAGCGGCTGGAGCAGCTGCTGCCCGAGGCGCGCATCGCGGTGGCGCACGGCCAGATGCCCGAGCGCGAGCTCGAGCGCGTGATGCGCGACTTCGTGGCGCAACGCTTCAACGTGCTGCTGTGCTCGACCATCATCGAGACCGGCATCGACGTGCCGACGGCCAACACCATCGTCATGAGCCGCGCCGACAAGTTCGGCCTGGCCCAGCTGCACCAGCTGCGCGGCCGCGTCGGCCGCAGCCACCACCAGGCCTACGCCTACCTGATGGTTCCGGACCTCGAGAGCCTGACCAAGCAGGCCGCGCAGCGGCTGGACGCGATCCAGCAGATGGAGGAACTGGGCTCGGGCTTCTACCTGGCCATGCACGACCTGGAGATCCGCGGCGCCGGAGAGGTGCTGGGCGAGAACCAGAGCGGCAACATGCTGGAGGTCGGCTTCCAGCTCTACAACGAGATGCTGTCCGAAGCGGTGAAGTCGCTGAAGGCGGGCAAGGAGCCGGACCTGCTGGCGCCGCTGTCGGCCACCACCGAGATCAACCTGCACGCGCCCGCGCTGCTGCCCGAGGACTACTGCGGCGACGTGCACCTGCGGCTGTCGTTCTACAAGAAGCTCGCGACGGCGAAGAACACGGACCAGATCGATTCGCTGCTGGAGGAGATCGTCGACCGCTTCGGCAAGCTGCCGCCGCAGGCGCAGAACCTGGTGGACGTGCACCGGCTGCGCGTGCTGGCGCGGCCGTACGGGGTGGTCAAGGTCGATGCCGCGCCCGGCGTCACCCACATCAGCTTCCGCCCGAACCCGCCGATCGACTCGCTGCGCATCATCGAGCTGGTGCAGAAGAACCGGCACATCAAGCTGGCCGGCAACGAGAAGCTGCGCATCGAGCGCGAGCTCAAGGAGCCCAAGGACCGGGCGCAGATGGTGCGCGACGTGCTGCGCTCGCTGGGGCAGCCGAAGGTGGCGGAAACGGCCTGATGTTGTCCCGCTGAGCTTGCGAAACGGCTGACGAGTGTCGAGACTCGTCGCATGAGCCGCGCCGTCCGCCTGCTCTGCCTGCTGGCCCTGTGGCTTGCCATACCCTGGGCCCTGGCGCAGGACGTTGCCCGGCCGCCGGTGGTGGTGCTGCAGGTCGATGGCGCCATCGGCCCGGCCAGCGCCGACTACCTGCGCCGCGGCCTCGCGCTGGCGCACAAGCAGAAGGCGCAACTGCTCGTCCTGCAGATCGACACGCCCGGCGGCCTGGACGGCGCGATGCGCATGATGATCAAGGACATCCTGTCCTCGCCGGTGCCGGTGGCGTCCTTCGTCGCGCCCGGCGGCGCGCGGGCCGCGAGCGCCGGCACGTACATCCTCTATGCCAGCCACGTCGCCGCGATGACGCCCGCCAGCACGCTGGGCGCGGCGACGCCGGTGGCGATCGGCATGCCGGGCGGCCCGCAGCCGAACAACCCGCTGCCCCCGGCCAAGCCGGCCTCCGGCGCCAGCGCGCCCGCCGCCCCCGACATCGGCGACGCCCTGACGGCCAAGCGCATCTCGGACGCCGCCGCGTACATCCGCGGACTGGCGCAACTGCGCGGGCGCAATGCCGAATGGGGCGAGAAGGCGGTGCGTGAAGCCGTGAGCCTGTCCGCGCCCGAGGCGATCCAGCTCAAGGTGGTGGACCTGGTCGCCGTGGACCTGCCCGACCTGCTGCGCCAGCTCGACGGCCGCGAACTGCGCATGGGCGCCACCGCCCACCGGCTGCAGACCCGCGACGCGCCGGTGGTCGCCTTCGAGGAGGACTGGCGCAGCCATCTGCTGTCGGTGATCACCAATCCCAGCCTGGCGCTGCTGCTGATGATGGTGGGCGTCTACGGACTGGTGTTCGAGTTCAGCAACCCGGGCATGGTGGCGCCGGGCGTGATCGGCGCGATCTGCCTCGTGCTGGCGCTGTTCGCGCTGCAGATGCTGCCGGTCAACTACGCGGGCCTCGCGCTGATCCTGCTGGGCATCGCCTTCCTGGTCGCCGAGGCGTTCCTGCCGAGCTTCGGCGTGCTCGGCCTGGGCGGCATCGTCGCGTTCGTCTTCGGCTGCGTGATGCTGATCGACAGCGACTCGCCGGGCTGGGGCGTGCCGCTGCCGCTGGTGGGCGGGCTCGCGCTGCTGACGGCCGCCTTCATCCTGCTGGTCGTCGGCATGGCGGCCAGGGCCAGGCGCCGGCCGGTCGTGACCGGCCCGCAGACGTTGGTGGGCGTCGGAGGCGAACTCGTCGAGTACTCCGGCGGCCAGGGCTGGGCGCTGGTGCAGGGCGAGCACTGGAAGGTGCGCGGCCCGGCGCAACTGCGGGTGGGCGACCGGGTGCTCGTGAGCAGCCTGCACGACGGCGTGCTTGAAATCGTGCCGTCGCCCTGAACGAACAACAAGGAGAACGACGTGATCGCTGGCGGCATCGGCTTCGGCCTGGTGGTGTTCCTGGTCGTGGCGTTCCTCGCCACCGCCCTGCGCATCCTGCGCGAGTACGAGCGCGGGGTGGTGTTCCAGCTCGGGCGCTTCTGGAAGGTGAAGGGGCCGGGCCTGGTGATCCTGATCCCCGGCATCCAGCAGCTGGTGCGGGTGGACCTGCGCGTGGTGGTGATGGACATCCCCAGCCAGGACGTGATCACGCGCGACAACGTGTCGGTCAAGGTCAACGCGGTGCTGTACTTCCGGGTGGTCGACGCCGCGCGCGCGATCATCCAGGTGGAGCGCTACCTCGAGGCGACCAGCCAGCTGGCGCAGACCACCCTGCGGGCCGTGCTGGGCAAGCACGAACTGGACGACCTGCTCGCCGAGCGCGAGCGCCTGAACCTCGACGTGCAGAAGATCCTGGATGCGCAGACGGATTCCTGGGGCATCAAGGTCACCAACGTGGAGATCAAGCACGTGGACCTGAACGACTCCATGATCCGCGCGATCGCGCGCCAGGCCGAGGCCGAACGCGAGCGCCGCGCCAAGGTGATCCACGCCGAAGGCGAGCTGCAGGCCTCGCACAAGCTGGCCGAGGCCGCCGAGGTGCTGGGGCGCCAGCCGCAGGCGCTGCAGCTGCGCTACCTGGAGACGCTGACGATGATCGCCGCGGACAAGAGCTCCACCATCGTGTTCCCGCTGCCGCTGGACATCATCGGGCCGCTCATGCGGCGGTTCACGGGCGCGCCAGAAGGCTGAGCGCGCGCGGCCCGATGCGACAATCCCGGGCATGCCGCAACAAGATTTCGCCCCCGGCCTGCAGATCCGGGGCTTCACGCCGCCGCTGCGCCTGAAGGACTTCGGGCTGATCGCCTTCGACATGGACTCCACGCTGATCAACATCGAGTGCGTGGACGAGATCGCGGACGCGGTGGGCCTGAAGGAGGAAGTCGCGGCCATCACCGAGGCGACCATGCGCGGCGAGATCGCCGACTTCAAGGAAAGCCTGCGCCGGCGCGTCGCGCTGCTGCGCGGCGTGACGGTGGCCGACATGGAGCTGGTCTACACCTCGCGCCTGCAGCTCAATCCGGGCGCGCAGGCGCTGGTGAAGGCCTGCAAGGACGCCGGGCTGAAGACGCTGCTGGTCTCCGGCGGATTCACCTTCTTCGCCGACCGGGTCGTTGAAAGGCTGGGCATCGACTTCGCGCGTTCCAACGTGCTGGAGATCGAGTCCGGCCCCAACTGCGGCCAGCTGACCGGCCGCATGGTCGACCAGCCCTGGGGCGACATCTGCGACGGCGCGGAGAAACGCAGGATGCTGCTGGAGACTTGCGCCCAGCTGGGCATCTCCCCCAGGCAGGCCATCGCCGTGGGCGACGGCGCGAACGACCTGCCGATGATGGGCGAAGCCGGACTGTCGGTCGCGTATCACGCCAAGCCGAAGGTGCGCGAGCAGGCGATGGTGGCGATCAATGAAGGCGGGTTGGACCGGGTGCTGGAGTTGTTCAAGGCCTGAGTGGAGCGTCGCGCCCCTCGCGCCCTATCTCCGTCATCCCCGCGAAGGCGGGGATCCAGTGCTTCCATTGAAGCACGCAGAAGGCGGAAGCTCTGGATTCCCGCCTCCGCGGGAATGACGGAACCAGCGCAGCGCCGCGATGTTCGTCAGAGGACGATCACCTCGTCCTGCACCGGCAGCCGCACCGTGAACCGGCTGCCCTTCCCAAACTCGCTGCTCACCGCGATGCGCCCGCCGTGCTTTTCCACCGCGTGCTTCACGATCGCGAGCCCCAGCCCCGTGCCCTCGATCGCGCCGACGTTGCTGGCGCGGTGGAACGATCCGAACAGGTGGCCGACTTCTTCGGCCGGGATGCCGATGCCCTGGTCGCTGACCTCGAACACCATCTCGCCCTCCTCACGCCGCACCTCGAAGCCGACGGTGCCGCCGCGCGGCGAATACTTCAGCGCGTTGGACAGCAGGTTGCTCAGGATGTGGCGCAGGAGCTTCTCGTCGAAATGGCCCTCGCCCACGTCGGCGCCCCAGCCCGCGAGGACCTCGCAGGGCGATCCGGGGTGCTGCGCGCGGACCTCCTCGACCAGGCGGGCGCACAGCGCGGGCAGGTGAACCGGCGCCGGAACGAAGTCCAGCATGCCGGCATCGGCACGCCCCAGCAGCAGCACCCGATCCATCATGCGCGACATGCGCTGCACGCCTCCGGCGATGCTGTCCAGCGTCTCCATGCGCTCCGCGTGCGGCAAGCGGTCGCCATGGTGACGCAGCACCTCTTCGGCGGACAGGATGGCGGCGAGCGGCGTGCGGAACTCGTGGCTGGTCATGGCGACGAAGCGGGTGCGCAGCTCGTTCAGCGCCTTCTGCTGCTCCAGCGCCTCGCGCATCTCGGCTTCGGACTTCTTGCGGCCGGTGATGTCCAGGAAGGTCCAGATCACGCCCGAGTCCGGGTCGTGCGGCCGCACGCAGCTGCCGCCCATCTCCACCCAGAACAGGCCGCCGTCGCGGCGCTTGAGCTGCCGCTCGCAGACGTAGCCGTTGGTGGCGATGAGCGCCGCGCGCGCCTCCACGCCGAACCGCAGCCAGGCCTTCTCGTCCGGATGGATGTACACCGACGACAGCCCGATCAGCACCTCGCGCGGATGGCCGAGCATCTGGGCGAACTTCTCGTTCACCCATTCGTGCCGGCGCTGGATCGACAGCACGATGCCGACCACCGCGTTGTTGAGGATCGCCTCGCGCTCGTCGAGCACCTCGCGCACGCGCGCCTGCGACTGGCTGAGCACCTCGACCATGGCGCGCTCGGCGGCGATGCGGGCCTGGGCGTGCTCCTTGAAGCGGCGCGCCACGTTGATGCGGTCGCCCAGCGCGAACGACAGCAGCACCATCTCCAGCGCGGAGCCGATCAAGAGCGAGTTGGAAGTGAACACGTTGGACGGCACCAGGCCCATGTTGTGCAGCGCCAGCGTGAACACGCCCACCAGCAGCACCGCCCATGCGGTGAAGAACCAGCGGGCGCCGCCGTAGCCGCGCCGCACGCTGATGGAGGCCAGGGTCAGCAGCGTGCCCACGCTCAGCACCGCGAGCGCCTGCACCATGTACGCCGCCACGTGGTAGTGGAAGACCAGCGCAGCCGCCAGCGCCAGGCTCCACCCGGTCATCAGCGCCAGCATCAGCCGGTCCAGCCGCGGCAGGCGTGCGGCACTGGAGAGGAAGTTGCGCGCGAACAGCAGGCCGAAGATGGCGCAGACGGACAGCGCCACCGGCGAGGAGACGGCGTTCCAGCGGAGCCAGTCGGTCCAGACGAACTGAAGTCCCAGGCCGTTGAGCGTCGCCTGCGCCACGCCCATGCTCGCCACGAAGACGGCGTACAGCAGGTAGCCGACCTCGCGCACCGAAACGAACAGCAGCAGGTTGTAGGCCATCAGGCCCAACAGCAGGCCGAAGTAAAGCGCGAAGGTGGCGTAGCTCACCTGGTCGTGCCGCCACAGCGCGGAAGGCTGCCAGAGGAACAAGGGGGCCGCGAGCGTGGCGTCGGAGCGGATCCGCAGGTACAGCGTGGTCTTGCCGTCCGCCGCCAGCTGCACCGGGAACACGTGGTTGCGATGCGAGACCGCGCGCTGATCGAACGGCAGCGTGTCGCCGCCGGCCTGGTGTTTCCAGCCGTCCTGCGGGTCGGGTGAGAACACGTCCACGCGGTCCAGCGGCGCGAAGGCCAGCTCCAGCAGCCAGTCGCGCGGGAGCCCGGCCGGCCGATCCAGCGTCACCTTCAACCAGTAGGCCGATCGGGTCAGGCCGAAGTTCGTGCCGGGGCCGTTCGAAGGCACCGGCCGGAAGGCCGCCTGCCGCTGCGGCTGCAGCACCTCACCCAGCGTGAGCCGGCCGCCCTCGTCTTCCAGGTAGTCGACGGAACGGGAGAGATCGAAGCGGGATTCGTTCGAGAGCCGCACTTCCGCGGCGTGCGACAGGCCCGCGACGAGCAGCAGGAGCCCGAGCAACCACGCGAATCGCAGCCGCGGCTTCACGCCCGCTCCACCCGAGCGCGCCCGCGCTCGACCGCGAAGCGCGCCAGCGTGGAAACCTGCGCGTCGCGCCGCTTCGCGTCGTCCAGCACGCGCAGGCTGGTGGAGAGGCGCCCGGGCGTGAATTCGGCGACGCCGTAGCCGCGCTTCCAGCCGTCGGCGAACACGAAGTGCGGGTTCTCCGCCAGCCGCGCCGCCACCACCTCCGGCGCGCCGGAGTGCGAGGTGATGCTCGTGCCGCAGAACTCCACGCCGATGGCCGCGCTGTCCGGCCGCGAGTAGTCGGCCTTCACGTGGCCGACCCAGTTCTCGTGCACGTCGCCGCCCAGCACCACCGTGTCGCGGATCGAATGCTTCTGCAGCGAATCGGTCAGGCGCGCGCGGGCGGCGGGATAGCCGTCCCAGCCGTCGTTCCAGAGCATCTCGCCCGGACCGGCCTGGGCGTCGCGGCGGCCGAAGAGGGTCTGTTGTCCCAGCACCGTCCAGCCGCCGCCGGTTTGCGCGAGCTGCGCATCGAGCCATTGTTCCTGCGCTGCGCCCAGCAGGCTGCGGCGCGGATCGTTCCAGGCCGGGCAGTCGGCGGGCACGCCGTAGCCCGAAGGCCGCGGTGCGCGCGAAGAGCACACCATCGGATCGCGGAACTGGCGCGAGTCCAGCAGCAGCAGGTCGGCCAGGCGGCCGAAGCGGTAGCGCGAATGCACGCGCAGATCGGGCCGCGCGGCGCCATGCGCGAGCGCCCGCGCGAACTCCGCGGCCCGCACCGGCATGTGTTCGTACCAGGCCTGGTAGCCGGCCGCGCGGCGCGCGGCGAAGTCGCCGGACGCGTTCATGTTCAAGGGATAGCGATCGCCCTCGGTCGGGCCCGCGTAGTCGTTCTGCACCTCGTGGTCGTCCCAGGTGACGAGCCAGGGGCACTGCGCGTGCATCGCCCGCAGGTCCGGGTCGCCGCGGTGCATCGCGTGCCGCTCGCGGTATTGCGCCAGCGTGTGCACCCAGCCCAGCGTGGGAAAGCTGCGCACCGCGGCCGTGGCGTTCGGGTACTCGTAGATGTAGTCGCCCAGGAACATCACCAGGTCGAGCTGCTCGTCGCGCATGTGCCGCCACGCCGCGTAGTAGCCGTGCTCCCAGCGCTGGCAGGACGCGTACGACAGGCGCAGCCGCGCGGGCTGGGCGTCGGGTGCCGGCAAGGTGCGCGTGCGGCCGACCGGGCTGGTCGCGTCGCCCGCGTGGAAGCGATAGAAGTACCAGCGGTCCGGCTCCAGGCCTTGCGCTTCCACGTGCACGCTGTGCGCCAGTTGCGGCAGCGCCTGCGTCTCGCCGCGCTGCGCGATGCGCGAGAAGCCCTCGTCGTGCGCGATCTCCCAGCGCACCGGCACCGGCGACCGGCCGCCGTCCGGCAGGCCGCCGTGCGCGGGCAGCAGGCGGGTCCACAGCACCACCGAATCGGCGAGGGGCGAGCCGCTGGCCACGCCGAGCGAGAACGGGTCGGAATCCCATCTGCCGCGGCCCGCGCAACCGGCCAGGCCCAGCAGGCCGGCCGCGGCGGCCCCCGCGGCGGCGGCCTTCAGCAGCTGGCGGCGGTGCGGGTCCAGGGGGTCGCTCATGGCCGAGTCACTATAGCAACCCATCGGTG
>Ga0247821_10001552_pt1 | contig 12837 bp, 12 predicted proteins | sample 13C_Glycerol_Day_FD_192481 | JGI IMG/M metagenome (GOLD analysis project Ga0247821, IMG submission 192481) | Soil microbial communities from agricultural site in Penn Yan, New York, United States - 13C_Glycerol_Day14 | ecosystem: Environmental > Terrestrial > Soil > Agricultural land | place... | reverse complement strand
ACGTACGCCCAGGGCTTCTACGAGAAATTCGGTTACGTTGCCGAGGGCCCCGAGTTCGTCGAGGACGGCATCCCGCACCGGACCATGTGGCGCCGGGTGCGCTGATCCAGCCGCCTGATCCGGCGCCCGGCGCCGGATCAGGTGACGGGTCGTCCTACCAGATGCGGACGCGGTCCTCCGGGGCGAGCCACATGCCGTCGGAGTCGGTCGTCCGGTAGGTGGTGTGGAACGCGTCGATGTTCTTCACCACCGCGTTGCAGCGGAACTCCGGCGGGGAGTGCGGGTCGATCGTGAGGCGGCGGGCGGCTTCCTCGGGACGGGTCTTGGTGGCCCAGGCATGCGCCCAGGCGGCGAAGAACCGTCCGCTGCCGGCCTCGTCGGCCTCGCCGCCGTCCAGGGACAGCTGGTAGGCGACGTACGCGATCGACAGGCCGCCGAGGTCGCCGATGTTCTCGCCGAGGGTGAGCTTGCCGTTCACCTTCTGGCCGGGGGTCTCGGCCGGCTCGAGCGCGTCGTACTGCGCGACGAGCTTGTCGGTGCGCTGCTCGAAGGCCTTGCGGTCCTCGTCGGTCCACCAGTCGTTCAGGTTGCCGTCCGCGTCGTACCGCGAGCCCTGGTCGTCGAAGCCGTGGCCGATCTCGTGGCCGATCACCGCGCCGATCGCGCCGTAGTTCGTCGCGTCGTCGGCGACCAGGTCGAAGAACGGCGGCTGCAGGATGCCGGCCGGGAAGACGATCTCGTTCATCCGCGGGTTGTAGTAGGCGTTGACCGTCTGCGGCGTCATCCGCCACTCGTTCCGGTCGACCGGCTTGCCGAGCTTGGCCAGGTCACGCGCGGTCTCCACCGCGACCGACCGGCGGACGTTGCCGAACAGGTCGGCCGGGTCGATCTCGAGGGCCGAGTAGTCCTTCCACTCGTCCGGGTACCCGATCTTGGGCACGAAGGTTCCGAGCTTCTCGAGCGCGCGCTGCTTGGTGTCCGGACCCATCCAGTCCAGCGCCTCGATCCGCTGCCGGTAGGCGGCGACCAGGTTCTGCACGAGGTCGACCATGCGGGCCTTGGCGTCCGGCGGGAAGTGCTCCGCGACATACAGCTTGCCGAGCGCCTCGCCGAGCGCCGACTCGACCGCGGCGACGCCGCGCTTCCAGCGCTCCCGCAGCTCGGGCGCACCGGTCAGGGTCCTGCCGTAGAAGGCGAAGTTCTCGTTGACGAAGGCCTGGCTCAGCAGCGGCGCGGCACTGTGCACGATCCGCCAGGCGAGCCACTCCTTCCACCGGTCGACCCCGACCTCCTGCAGCGCGGTCGCGGCCGCGGTCAGGTAGTCCGGCTCGCGGACCACGACCTCGGCGAAGGCGCTCTCCGGCACGCCGGCGCCGGCCAGCCAGGTCGCCCAGTCGAAGCCGGGTGTCAGCTCGTCGAGCCCGGCCCGGTCGAGCTTGTTGTAGGTCAGCTGCACGTCCCGGTCCTTGACCCGGTCCCAGTGCGAGCCGGCCAGCCGGGTCTCCAACTCCAGGATCCGCTCGGCCGCGGCGGTCGCGTCGGACAGCCCGGCGAGCTCCAGCATGGTCGCCACGTGCGCGACGTACGCCGTCCGGATCTCGGCGAAGGTGTCCTCGCGATAATACGACTCGTCGGGCAGGCTGAGGCCGCCCTGGGTCAGGTGGACGATGTTCTCGTCGGACTTCTTCGCGTCGGCGTCGACCCAGTAGTGGAAGACACCCGGCACGCCCTGCAGCTCGAGCTGTCCGAGGACCGACACCAGTCCGGCCGCGTCGGTCACGCCCTGGACGAGAGCGAGCTGGTCCGCGATCGGCTCGGCGCCGAGGCGCTCGACCGTCTCGGTGTCCATGAAGCTGCTGTAGAGGTCGGCGATCTTGCGCGGCTCGCTGCCTTCCGGATGCCCGGCGGCGACGGTCTTCTCGACGATCGCGCGGACGTCCTGCTCGGCGCTGTCCCAGAGCGCGTGGAACGCGCCGTGGATCGCCTTGTCCGCGGGAATCTCGTGCTCCGCGAGCCACGTCCCGTTCACGAAGCGGTACAGATCGTCCTGCGGGCGAACCGCCGCCGAGTCGTCGATTCCTGCTGTCATCCCTGACCCCTTGTCCCAAGTCGAGTTGCTGCCAGCGAACATACCCGGTTCGCGAATCCGCCGGTCTGAACTATCCACAGGACCGCCCCGTTCTCCCGGGTAAAGAACCCGGATCAGGGAGGACTCCGCCCATGTCACACCTCGTCCGTCGTCGCACCGCGCTCGCCGGCGTGCCCGCCGTGCTGCTGGGCCTGGCGAGCGCGCCGGCAGCACACGCTGCACCGGCCCCTTACCCCGTCAGGATCGAGTTGCCGGACGGCTTCCAGCCGGAAGGAATCGCGATCGCCCGTGGTACGGCGTACTTCGGCTCCCGCGCCGACGGGGACATCTACGCCGCCGACCTGCGGACCGGGCAGGGCCAGGTGATCAGCCAGGGCCCGGGCACCGGATCGCTCGGGATGAAGGTCGACCCGTTCGGCCGCCTCTTCGTCGCCGGCGCCGCCGGTGGCAACGGACGGGTGATCGACACCCGGACCGGCGACGTCCTGGCGAGCTATACGTTCACCACCGCGACGCCGACCTTCGTGAACGACGTGATCCTCGCCGGAGACGCGGCGTACTTCACCGACTCACAGCAGCCGGTCTTCTACAAGGTCTCCGACGGGAAGGCCGAGACGATCCCGCTGACCGGCGACTACCAGCACCTGCCCGGCAACAACGCGAACGGCATCGCCCGGACCCCGGACGGCCGGGCGCTGATCATGGTCCAGTCGTCGACCGGGTTCCTGCTCCGGGTCGACCCGCGCACCGGTGTGGCGCGGCGGATCGACATCGGCGACGCACTGATGACGAACGGCGACGGTCTGCTGTTCCTCGGCCGCACGCTGTACGTCGTCCAGAACCGCCTGAACAAGATCGCGGTACTCACGCTGGACCCCAGCGGCACGCAGGGCGCGGTGGCCGGCGAGCTGACCAGCCCGGACTTCGACGTACCGACGACCGCCGCGGCGTTCGGTGACCGGCTGTACCTGCCGAACGCCCGCTTCACCACGTCACCGACTCCCACCACCGAGTACTGGGTCACGGCAGTGGAGCGCTGAACCGTTCCGCACCGCCGCCGACCGTCCTACGGTGGGCCGAAGGGGAGGAATCATGAACAACCGGCATGTCCGTCATGTGATGGCCGCTCTCGGCCTGCCCGTCCTGCTGATGGGCCTCGTCTCCACGTCGGCGGCCGCCTCCGGTGAACCAGCGCCGGGGCCGGCCGTCGTCAAGCAATCGGTCTACGACTCACCGTGCGACAAGGTCCGCTTCGGGACCGCGCAGACGTCCCGGCAGTCCAAGGTGTTCCCGACCCGGATCGATCTGCCGAACGGCTTCCAGCCCGAAGGCATCGCGATCAGCCGGGCCACGGCGTACTTCGGCTCGCTGGTCGACGGTGACATCTACGCCGCCTCGCTGCGAACCGGACGCGGGAAGGTGATCAGCCAAGGACCCGGTACGCCGTCGGTCGGTCTGAAGGCGGACAACCGCGGTCGGCTGTGGATCGCCGGCGGTCCGAGCGGGACGGCCCGCGTCGTCGACATCCGGACCGGCAAGATCCTGAAGAGCTACACACTGACCACCGAGACTGCGACGTTCGTGAACGACGTCGTCCTGAGCCGGACCAGCGCCTGGTTCACCGACTCCAGCCGTCCCGTCGTCTACCAGGTGCCGATCGGCCGCCACGGTCAGCTGCTGAACCGGGTACGGACCGTCCCGCTGAGCGGTGACTACGTGCACGACCCGACCGGGTTCAACGGCAACGGCCTGACGCTGACCCCGGACGGCCGGGCGTTGATCATCGTGCAGTCGTCGACCGGGTTCCTGTTCCGGGTCGATCCGCGGACGGGTGTCACGAAGCGCGTCGACCTCGGCGGCACGCTGATGACGAACGGCGACGGCATGCTGCTGCTCGGCCGCACGCTGTACGTCGTGCAGAACTTCTCCAACCAGGTCGCCGTCGTGCAGCTGAACAAGGCCGGAACGGCGGGCCGGCAGGTCCGGACCATCACCGATCCGGGCTTCGACGTCCCGACGACCGCGGCCGCGTTCGGTCACCGGCTCTACCTGGCGAACGCCCGGTTCAGCACCCCGCCGACGCCGGCCACGCTCTACTGGGCCACGGCGGTCCGGCGCTGACGGACAGCTGAACGGACAGCTCACGGTCAGCGACACGTTCACAACCCGTCCTGGTCGTGCCAGTGGTGCTGCCAGCGGGCGTCGACGGCGTCGTCGGCGCGCTGGTAGCGGATGTCGGTCGACAGGCGCATGTCCGTCGACACGTTGTCGAGGGCCGCGTGGACGGTGTGTGCGGTGTGGACGACGACATCTCCGGCCGCGTAGTCGGTGACCAGCCAGTTGGCGTCGTACTGCGTCGCCAGTGCGGGCAGGTCCGCGGTGATGGACGCGGCCGGCCGTTTCAGCCGGCCAGCCGCCTCTTCCTCGAGCACTCTGTGGTGGCTGCCTTCCAGATAGGTCAGGCCACCGCGGCTGACCGGGCAGTCACCCAGTGGGATCCAGGCGGACAACACCTGGTCGCTGCCGCCGCGCAGGTACACCAGGTCGTAGTGCGCTTGCGTCGCCGTACCGATGCCGTTCTCGCCCGGCGCCGTCTGGCGGATGATCTTCCGCCGGTGCAGGAACGGCTCACCACCGAGGAACCACTCGAACCAGCCCTTCAACGCCGGCTGCGCACAGAACGCCGCGTACTCCGCTCCCGGCACGATCTCCTCGAACAGCACCTTCCGGTACGACGCCCTGTCCGCGGCGGCGCCCGTCAGCCCGAAGTAGTACTCCCGGAACGCCCACACCGCCGCAGGATCGAGCAGTCCGGTCAGAAACAGGTATCCGTCGCGCTGCAGCCTGGTGCGCAACGCGCTCCGATCACCCCGCTCCGCCTCGGGTACCGCCACCAGTTCACCCAACCGCCGCTCATCGAGCACGTATCCGTTTGACGTCAGCACGCCTCCATTCCACCGGCGTACCGCGCTCAGCGGAATGGACACCCGGTACCGGCTTCTTGGACTCTTGTAGTCGTGCAGAACTGGTCGACCTACCTGACCCCAGGGGCTGTCGAGCATCAGCTTGGACTCTTCTGTCTCGGCGTCGGGGAGCAGACACACGGCCCGGGCGCCGCTGCGGAGCGCGCTCTCGGCTGCCATGCGCTCGTCTGGCTCAAGGAGGGCCGGGGCGAGCTGCTGCACGGCCCTGACCGCGAGCTGCACGAGATTCGCGCACCCGCCCTGCTGACGTTGTTTCCCGGCGTACTGCACGGCTACCGCCCCAGCACACGCTGGCGCCAGGCGTGGACGCTGTTCGGTGGACCCGCGACCGAAGCGCTCACCTCACTCGGGCATCTCGATCCCAGCCGACCGGTCCGCCGGTACGGCGATCCGCGTCCGATCGACCGCGCGTTCACGCGCCTGCTCCGCGTCAGCACGCAGCACAACGCCGTACAGCTCACCGGAGCGCTCTACGACCTGATTGGTCACGCCGGCACGACCGCGGGTGACGGCGTCGCCGCGCGACTCGCGGAGCTGGCGTGTACACCGATGAGCATTCAGGACTACGCCAGTGAGCTCGGACTCACGGTCAGCGAGCTGCGCGACGCAGTACGTCGTACGACGGGCTCAACCCCGCATGAACTCGTCCTGAGCACCAGACTGAGCTCTGCAAAGGTTTTGCTCGCCGAGGAGGACCTGTCCGTGGCCGCGGTCGCGCGGCGGGTCGGGTACGACGATCCGGCGTACTTCAGCCGCCTCTTCACCGCCAGAGTGGGGATGTCGCCGGTCGCGTTCCGCCGGTCCGGTTCGATCTCGGGGCGGATTTCCTCCCTTTGACGGAGGCGCCGTCGACTTTCCGACGTGTAAAACCATTCACTGGGGTGACGTGTTTCGGTGCCGGGCACCGATACGGTCGTGGCCATGAGTGAAACGCAGCCCATCGACCCGCGATACGCGAACCCGTCGCGACGCCCGAAGAAGCGCCGCAACTGGTTCCTCCGGACCGTCGGACTGATCGTCCTGCTGTTCGTCCTCATGCTGATCGCGGTCCCGCTCTACGCGTGGAGCCGGATCGACAAGATCGAGGCGATGCCGACCGGTCAGCGGCCGGCCGAGACGCCCGGCACGACGTACCTGATGGTCGGGTCGGACGCCCGCGAGGACCTCAGCCGGGCCGAGCGCGCACGGCTGCACACCGGCGGTGACGCGGGACCGCCGCGGACCGACTCGATCATGCTGATGCACGTCCCGAAGTCCGGGCCGACGGTGCTGATCAGCATCCCGCGCGACAGCGCGGTCAACATCCCCGGCGTCGACGGCAGGCAGAAGATCAACGCCGCCTTCAACAAGGGCCCGGCGTTGCTGATCCAGACCATCGAGAACAACACCGGGCTGCGGATCGACCACTACGTCGAGGTCGGCTTCGGCGGCTTCGCGTCGGTGATCGACAGTGTCGGCGGCATCACCATGTGTTTGCCGAAGGCAATGAAGGACAAGGACGCGCACATCGACCTGCCGGCCGGCTGCCAGGAGCTCGACGGTGTGAACGCGCTCGGCTACGTGCGGTCCCGCAAGGCCGATGGCAAGAACGACTTCGGCCGCACCGAGCGGCAGCGGCAGATGGTCGGCGCGGTCGCGAAGAAGGCCGCCTCGCCGTCGACGTTCCTGAACCCGGTCCGGTACTTCAACGTCGCGACCAAGGGCGTCGACGCCCTGACCGTGGACCAGGACATGAGCCTGTTCGACTTCGTCCGGTTCGCGCGCGGCATGCAGGCGATCTCCGGCAGCGGCGGTGTCGCGCTGAGCGTGCCGACGAGCGACGACAACTACGGCCTGTGCTGCAACCGGGGTTCCGCGGTGAAGTGGGACACGGCCAAGGCGAAGGCTCTCTTCGACGCCATCAAGAACGACAACACCACCGGCCTGAAGAGCAGTTGACCCTCCTCGTCCACGCGGTGGTGAGCCTGGGGATGCTCATCGTCGTACCCCTCGGCCTCACCCTCCTCCCGACGCGAACCACCAGCACGCGCTGGTGGTTCGCGTTCGCCGTTCCCGGAGCAGTTGCGCTGTGGCTGCCACGCGGCGCGGTGTCGATCACTCTGGCGTCCATCTACCTCACCGGGACACTCGTCCTGATCGGACTGGCCGCGCGGCATTTCCTCCAGCAGAGAACACTCAGACCGCGACAAGTGGCTCTGTACACCGCACTGGCCACTCCGTCGATCGCAGCGCTCGCACTGGTCGCGGAGCGTGCGTCGTACGAGCTGTTCGGCTTCAACCTGACTGTCCTGTCGCTGACAGTCGCCCACTTCCACTTCGCGGGCTTCGCGGCCGCGCTGATGGCGTACCTGGCGGCTGACGGTGTGGCGGCTGTGAGCGTTCCGCTGGGTACTGCGATCGTTCTGCTCGGGTTCTTCCTCGGCGACCCGGTGGAGCTTGCGGGAGCCGTCGTACTGACCGCCGGCATGTGGCTGGTCGGCTGGAACCTGTGGCGGCGGTCGCGGCGGACGGACCGGACAACAGGCGCGCTGCTGGTCGTGTCCGGCTCGGTGCTTGTGCTAACGATGCTGCTGGCCGCCAGTTGGGCACTGGGACATGTGGTGGACACGCCGTACCTGCCACTGGAGTGGATGGTTGCCACGCACGGTGTGGCGAATGCGGTTGGCTTCGGGTTGTGCGGTGTGCTGGCGATGCGACGGGAAGGAGCCCGATGAGGCTGGAGGATCTGGCGAGGTTGCCGTTCACATACGACGAGGTGGGCTGCACGGAGTACGACGAGACGCCTGAGGGCTATCACCGGCTGGAGTACCGGGAGCGGATCGGCGCCGGGGACGAGGTGTTCCGGCGGGCTGCTGATGCGTTGCTGGCGTGGCGTATGCACCGCGCGGCCGGTATCCCGGTGACGGCGACGTCCACACCACCCGAGGTCGGCACCGACTCGCTCGGACGCCTCGGCCCCGGGCTGCTCGTCCCACCCCTCCGGACGCGCACCCAGCTCGGCCTGCCGATCCCGTGCCGCGTCGTCCGGGTCGTCGACGAGCCGGACCGCATCGGCTTCGCGTACGGCACCTTGCAGGGCCACCCCGAGGCCGGTGAGGAGTCCTTCCTCGTCACCCGTGACTCCGACGGCGTCCACGTCACCATCCGCGCGTACAGCCGCGGAGCCACCTGGTACACCCGCGTCGCCGGCCCTCTCGCCCGCACGGCCCAGCACTACGCCGCCACCCGCTACGCGGCAGCCCTACGCCACCTGGCCGCATAGCAAAGGCCCCGCAAGCTCATACCTTTGCGGGGCCGCGACCTTTGTACCTTGGCGGGCAAGACCGGCGCTCGAGCGACACGCGAACGGCAGGCGACAACCCGGGGTGCATTGCGAGCCGTAGTACTGCGAGACTGTGGCGGGTGAGTCCCAAGACGTTGTCGGATCTGGTGGCGCCGGACTGGGCCGAGGCGTTGGCCCCGGTCGAAGGCACTGTGGCGCAGATGGGTGAGTTCCTGCGCGGAGAGATCACCGCGGGCAGGGCCTATCTGCCGGCCGGGGAGAACGTGCTCCGCGCGTTCCACCGACCGCTGGCCGAGGTGAAGGTGCTCGTGGTCGGGCAGGACCCGTACCCGACGCCCGGCCACCCGGTGGGGCTCAGCTTCTCGGTGGCCCCCGACGTACGGCCGATCCCGCGGAGCCTCGCGAACATCTACCGCGAACTGATGGCGGACGTCGACGTACCGGCGCCGTCCAACGGTGACCTGACGCCGTGGGCGGACCAGGGCGTGCTGATGCTGAACAGAGTGCTGACCGTGCAGCCCGGTAAGTCCGGCGCCCACCGCGGCAAGGGCTGGGAGAGCGTCACCGAGCAGGCCATTCACGCGCTGGTGGACCGCGGCGGCCCGCTGGTCGCGATCCTGTGGGGCCGCGACGCGCAGACGCTGAAGCCGATGCTGGGCAGCACGCCGTACGTCGAGAGTGCGCACCCGAGCCCCATGTCCGCGGACCGCGGCTTCTTCGGCTCGCGCCCGTTCAGCCGCGTCAACGCCCTCCTGGTGGAGCAAGGAGCCGAGCCGGTCGACTGGCGCCTCCCCTAACAGTTCTCACGCCGCACCGACGACGCGCCGGACCCATCGGGTCACGGCGCGTTGTCATGTGGCCAAAGATTTGTTCGAATGATCCATTGCAGGATCGTTCAACAATCTCCTAAGGTGAGCGGAATCGCCCTGTCCCTCCCGGGAGGAACCATGTGGGTTCTGCTCGCCATCGCGGTGGTGGTCGTCGGGTTCGCCCTCCGGATCAACTCGATGCTCGTAGTCACGGCGGCCGGTATCGTCGCCGGCCTGATCGGCGGCCTGTCGCCGGTCAAGATCCTGAACGCCTTCGGCGACGGCTTCGCCGGCAGCCGGTCCGTCACCGTCTTCATCGTCACGCTGCCCGTCATCGGGCTGATCGAGCGCTACGGCCTGCAGCAGCAGGCCCGCAAGCTGATCGGCAGGCTCAAGGTCGTCACCACCGGCCGCCTGCTGGCCGTCTACCTGCTGATCCGGCAGGGCACCGCGGCCCTCGGCCTGACCAGCATCGGCGGTCCCGCGCAGGCGGTCCGGCCGCTCATCCACCCGATGGCCGCCGGCGCCGCGGAACGCCGGTACGGCGGCAAGCTCCCGGACAAGCTCCAGGAGAAGATCAAGGGTTTCGCGGCCAGCGCCGACACGGTCGGGCTGTTCTTCGGTGAGGACATCTTCGTCGCGATCGGCTCGATCCTGCTGATCACCGGCTTCGTCGACGCGACGTACGGCCTGCACCTGGAGGCGATCGACATCGCGCTCTGGGCGATCCCGACCGGCATCTGCGCGTTGCTCATCCACGGCGCCCGGCTGCTGCTGCTCGACCGCAAGCTGGACAGGCTCGCGGCCGAGATCAAGGCGGCGGAGAAGGAGACGGCCCGATGATCAAGGTCGAGTGGTTCTACTGGCTCTGCGGGATCTTCTTCGTCCTGATCGCGCTCCAGGTGCTCAACGACCGCACCAACCCGAAGCGGGTCGGCAGCGCGGCGTTCTGGGGCATCCTCGGCCTGTCGTTCGGCTACGGCACGTTCGTGGTGAACAAGCAGGCACCGGCCTGGCTGCTGGGCATCGCGGTGATCGGCCTGGCGATGCTGGCCGGCTCCGGCTTCCCGGGCAAGGGCGAGGAGCGGACGACGACACCGGCCGAGCGGGTGCACCTCGCCGACCGGTTCGGCAACAAGCTCTTCCTTCCGGCGCTGGTGATCCCGGTGGTCGCGGCGATCTTCGGGGCCTGGCTGGCCAAGGTGAAACTCGGCGACGGCACGCCGCTGCTGCAGACCGGGTCCGCCACCATCATCGGCCTCGGGGTCGCGTCGATCCTCGCGCTGATCGTCGGCATGGTGCTGCTCAGGCCCCAGACCGGGGCGGTGGGGCGGGGAAGGAATGCACTACAGAACCCGGGCGTCCCGCTGCACGCAGGCCGGCGACTGCTGGAGCACATCGGCTGGGCGGCGATCCTGCCGCAGATGCTGGCCACGCTCGGCCTGCTGTTCAACGCCTCCGGTGTCGGCAAGGCCGTCGGCCGGGTCACCGATCACCTGATCCCGAAGGGCTCGCTGATCGCCGCGGTCGCGCTGTACTGCATCGGGATGGCGGTCTTCACGATCATCATGGGCAACGCGTTCGCCGCGTTCCCGGTGATGACGGCCGCGGTCGGCTGGCCGCTGCTGGTGCAGCAGTTCGGCGGCACGCCCGCGGTCGTGTTCGCGGTCGGCATGCTGGCCGGCTTCTGCGGCACGCTCTGCACGCCGATGGCCGCGAACTTCAACCTGGTCCCAGCGGCCTTGCTCGAGATGAAAGACCAGTACGGGCCGATCAAGTCGCAGATCCCGACCGCGGTCCCGCTGCTGGCCTGCAACATCCTGGTCATGTACGTCTTCGCCTTCTAGAGGAGTTCCATGAAGTACGCCGCCGCCTGGGCGAACATCGCCTACGAGGTGCTCGAGACGCCGTACCCGTACGGCGCGGCCCACGCGTCGTACGGCCCGGACGACGTCGACGTGACCCCGGATCGCCTGCACCCGGCCTTCCACGGGTCCTACGACTGGCACTCCAGCGCACACATGCAGTGGTCCCTGGTCCGGTTGCTGACGCTGGCGCCGGACCAGGTCGGCAGCCGCCCGATCGAGGTGCTCGACCGGCGCCTGACACCCGACGCGATCGCCGTCGAGGCCGCGTACCTGCGCGAGCGCCCGTCGTACGAACGCCCGTACGGCTGGGCCTGGGCGGCGATGCTGGTCGCCGCCTGCCGCAAGACGCAGTGGGCGGACGCGGTCGCTCCGCTGGGTGAGGTGATCGCGGATCTGGTGCTCGCCTGGTTGCCGAGGCAGGCGTATCCGGTGCGCCACGGCGTCCACCTGAACTCGGCCTTCGCGCTCGCCTTGTTGCTGGAGGCGTACGACGAGTTGGGTCGCGCCGACGTGGTGGATGCGATCCGGGCCCGCGCGCTGGAGTGGTTCGGGGAGGACACGGCGTACGACACGCGATTCGAGCCGTCGGGCACCGACTTCCTGTCGCCGGCGTTGTCGGAGGCCGAGCTGATGCGCCGGGTGCTGCCGGATGCCGAGTTCGCGAACTGGCTGTCCGCGTTTCTGCCCGGGCTGGGAACGAGCGCCCATGGGCATCTGCTCGAGGTGCCGATCACCGACGACTCGGGTGACGGGCAGTTGGCGCACCTGTCCGGGTTGGCGTTGTCACGGGCGTGGCAGTTGCGGACGATCGCACCGGCTCTCCCCGACGTGGCCGACGTGCTGCGGTCCGGTGCGGAGCGTCAGGTCGAGGCAGTGCTGCCGACGGTCACCGGCGGAGACTTCATGTCGACGCACTGGCTGGTGTCGTTCGCCCTCCTGGCCGACCAGGCGTAGACCCGCCCTTTCCAACTCTGCCGTTCACCGCCGCGCGGACCAGATTCCGCGCGGCGATTGACACCTGCCGTCATCCAGCCGTACGGTCTCCGGCTAATAGGAAACTTTCCTAACAGTTCGGATTCTCAGCGCGGCGAGTACCCGCGGGCGGCGAAGGGAGGCAGGGTTGGCTCATGGCAACAACACCCGGAACGCCGCGCCTGCTGCGCGCGATGAACGACCGCGCCGCCCTGGACCTGCTGCTCAGCCAGGGCCCGCTCTCCCGCACCACGCTCGGCAACCTGACCGGGCTGTCCAAGCCGACCGCGTCCCAGCTGCTCGCGCGGCTGGAGGCGGCCCGGCTGGTCCGTCCGAGCGGCACCACCGCGGGCCGTCCCGGCCCGAACGCGCAGCTGTACGAGATCAACGGCGACATCGCGTACGTCGGCGGTCTGGACGTGACGCCGACTCGGATCCGGGCCGCCGTCGCCGACCTGACCGGCAACGTGGTCGGCCACTACGAGCTCGGCACTCCGGGCCGCAGCGCCAAGGGCACGGTCGACCGCGTGGTCAAGGCGATCGAGGGCGCGGCCGGCGAGGCGGGTCTGAGCCGTGAGCGGCTGCACCGGGTCTCGATCGGCACCCCGGGCGGTTTCGACCCGACCACCGGCCGGCTGCGGTACGCGACCCACCTGCCCGGCTGGCACGCGCCGCATCTGCTGGACGAATTGGCCGCCGCGATCGCCGTACCGCTGGAGGTCGAGAACGACGTCAACCTGGCCGCGATCGCCGAGCAGCGGATCGGCCACGCCCGGCAGCACGGCAACTTCGTGCTGCTCTGGGGCGAGGAAGGCATCGGCGCCGCGATCGT
>Ga0247821_10001551_pt1 | contig 12838 bp, 6 predicted proteins | sample 13C_Glycerol_Day_FD_192481 | JGI IMG/M metagenome (GOLD analysis project Ga0247821, IMG submission 192481) | Soil microbial communities from agricultural site in Penn Yan, New York, United States - 13C_Glycerol_Day14 | ecosystem: Environmental > Terrestrial > Soil > Agricultural land | place... | reverse complement strand
CGACAGTCTAGATGGGTATCATGGCGCCCGCGTTGCACTCGTAGCTCAGCTGGATAGAGTACTGCCCTCCGAAGGCAGGGGTCGTGGGTTCGAATCCCGCCGAGTGCGCCATCTTCCTCTCCCTTTGGTTCCAAGGGGTTGGCGCTTCTGCGTCAGATCAAACCCAGCCAGCCCTATTTTCCCCTCACGCTTACCAGGCGTAGCTTGCACCGAGCTGGAACTTGCTGGCGGTATAGTCATGTTCGCCGCCCTCGATCCCGACCAGGCCCCAAACGCTCACAGCAGTGCTCAGGTTGCCCTGCAGGCCAAGTTTGCCCTCCAGGCGATCTTCGGGCAGCGTGTCATGCACCTTCGTACCATCGAATTCGATAGCCTGTGAGCTTGGACCGTGCCACCAGTTCACTTCGGCGATCGGCTGGATGCCCGACACACCCCCCAGGTCACCGTGCAGGCGTACGCCCAGGCGTGCCGTCAGCGCCGAATCCACCTGGCCTGACACCTGCGTACCACTATGCTCGGTGTGTGAATTGGCCCGGTAACTCGAGCTGATCACCTGGGCTTGCGGTTCGATATACAGCTTGGTGTCCTTGCTCTCATGGATAGCTACCGAGTAACCCGTTTCCAGCGATGCCAACAGGTTGCTAGACCGGTAGTTCTCGCTCGCCAGCCCCTGGCCTTTTACCTGGTTGTCGAATTTACCGTACATCAACCAGCTGTCCACGTAAGGGCCAGACCGGCTGTCCTGATGACCGAACCAGGTGCCGTATACACCGACGCTGTAGCCACTCACCGAGCCGTGTGCACTCAGGCTGCCATTATCGGCGCGGTTGTCGCTCGAGCCGTACGCGCCCATCGCGCCGACCCGGATATTGCCGTCGGCCCCATCACTGAAATGCAGCAAGTCGCCGCCGCCGTGTATCAGCGAAATTGTGTCGGACAGTTCCTGGCGGCCCGCGCCTGTGCGGTCGCTGCTCTTGTTGACCACCCGCAGCCAGCCATTGGCATCGCTCGAGGTGTTCTGATCCTCGTGCTGCATGCCGGGCGCTACAAGCTGGCGATCATGCAGCGTGTGGATCAGCAGCGTCGAGGCGGCCTCTTTGTTGTTCAGGTAAGTCCCGACCTCAGGACGTAGCTGCTGAAAGGACGTGGAGGAGATAGGTTGCTTGCACAGTGAGCTGTCATTGCCGCAGTTCTGCGAGCTCAGGTACCAGTCGTCAGCCACCCCGTTGATACCGCCCCGAACCAGGTAATAGTCGTAGGCACCCGCCGCGACTGTCCCGGTACCTGCGCGGTAGCCGTCCGAGGCCGCCGACAGGCTGAATGCCCCAGCCTCGGTCGTCGCACCATTGCGGGTTTCGACCACGCGGATCCCCTTGTCCGTCTGTGCACCGTTACCTCCCGCATGGCGGATGATCAGCCCGGTGGTACCCGTGGCGCGGCCACCGTCAATCACGATACGGTCGCTCACCGATCGATCGTCACCAAGCACGGTATGCAGTTGTACCGTACCGCCTTGGCCGACCCAGTTGCTGGCGGTCAGGGTGCGGCCTTCGCGCAAAGGCTGCGTGGTCGGCGCAGCAAACTGGATGGCGCCGGCCAGATCGACGTTATCGACAAGCGAGCTGGCGGTCATGTTCCAGATGCTGGTCGCGTCGATTTTAACGTCTGTCGGATCGATCCAGCCGGTCAGGCTCGCGCCATTTTGCAGGCTCAGGCGGGTGCCGCGGGTGCCAATGATGTTGCTGGTCAGCTGTGCACCACCATTGATGCCGTCAAGCACCAGCTCGCCGCCTTGCAATTGAGTGGTGCCGGTCCAGCGGGTCTGGCCAGTCAGCGTCAGAGTGCCATCACCGGCCTTGATCAGGTTGCCCGCTATCGTTCCATCGGTAATATTTGCGCCAAACGTAGTGTTGTCGGCTGTCGTGGCGTTATTGGCCGTCAGTGTCGCGCCGTTGAGCCGGACTTCTCCACCTGTGCCGGCCAGACGATTGGCAATTTGGGCGTTGCCGTTGAGGTCGAGTACGCCGCCATTGACGTTCACATCGTGACTGCTGGCAAAGCTGTTAGCCACATCGGTGCGCAGCGTTCCGCCATTGACGGTAGTGCTGCCGGTATAGGGGTTGACGGTCGACAGCACCAATAGGCCCTCGCCGGATTTGCTCAGGCTCTTGCCATCCCAGCCGCTGTCAAAGCCACCGGCCGGCACGCTCTGGTCGGCCAGTGCGATATCGACGTCAAACGCGGTTTGGTCGTTGACGGTGAAGTTGCCGTTACCTTGGGTCTGGCCGCCATCAGTCCAGGCCATGCCGAATCCCAGTTTGTAATCATTGCCCTGGATGTAGCCGCCCCGCAGCAGATAATCCTGGGAAGCCTGAGCCGTCCGGCTACTGTTGACGAAATCACCGGTAATGCCATGGGTGGTGGTGATGAGGGTATAAGTGCGTTGCAGTGCTTCGCTAGCTTTGAGCGGCGAGGTCGAATCAGCGGCAAAACCGTCGAATTCGAGCTGGCCGTTCAGCTGTGCCGAGTCAGCGGTGATCACGGGCCGGGACGCGTCAAGCGTGACCTCGAGGGTCGAGTCTTCGGCTTGGGTGAATACCCCGCCCACCGTCAAGGTCGAGGCTGCGTGGACAATATCGGTCGTGGCGCCAGCCTGCGTGGTGTAATCGCCTGTCGTGGTAAACGCGCCCTGCTGTTCAAGCTGTAATCTGCCTTGTCGGACATCCACACTGGCGACCTGCGAGTTGGCGCCCGACATCGCGACTGTGCCTAGGGTTGTTTTCAGGAGCTGGCCGGCGCCACCCAGCACACCCTTGACGTTACCTTCTTGCAGATCGTAAAGGCTCGAAGCATTCACGTTCACGTCCGCAGCCAGCGTGCCACCGCCGAGCTGGTAGCTGCCAAGGTTCAGCGTACCGCGCTGTATGGTTCCCGCGGACTGGTTCAGGGTCGCCTGCGTTTGCGTGGTACCGCCCAGATCGAGTGTTCCGCCCGATAGGGTTGTGGTGCCGGTGCTTGCACCCAGTGTGCCAGCACCGATCAGCGACAGTGAGCCATCGCTGAGCTGCGTGCCACCGGTGTAGGTGTTGGCGGTCGACAGTACCAGCAGGCCCTTGCCCGATTTGTTCAGGCTCTTGCCATCCCACCCGCTGGCAAAGCCACCGGCAGGTACGCTCTGGTCGGCCAGTACAACGTCGACGTCAAACGAGGCTTCGTGGTCGACGTTGAAGTTGCCGTTACCCTGGGCCTGTCCGCCCTCGGTCCAGGCCAGACCGAAGCCCAGTTTGTAATCATTGCCCTGGATGTAGCCGTCACGTAGCAGATAATTATGCGATGTCTGAGATGTCCGGCTGCTGTTGACGAAGTTCCCGGTAACGCCATGGGTAGTGTGGATGAGGGTATAGGAGCGTTGCCGTGCTTCGCTTGCGGTGAGCGGTGAGGCCGAATTAGCGGTAAAGCCGTCGAACTCGAACCGGCCATTGAGCTGCGCGGAGCGTGCGGTGATCACCGGACGGGACGCGTCAAGGGTGACCTCAAGCGTCGAGCCTTCGGCTTGGGTGAATACCCCGCCCACCGTCAAGGTCGAGGCTGCGTGGACAATATCGGTCGTGGCGCCCGCCTGCGTGGTGTAATTGCCTGTCGTGGTAAATGCGCCCTGCTGCTCGAACTGTAGCCTGCCTTCCTTGACATCCACACTGGCGACCTGCGAGTTGGCACCCGCCACCAAGGCTGTGCCAGCAGTCGTTTTCAGCAGCTGGCCGGAGCCACCCAGCACACCCTGCGCGTTACCTTCGTGCAGGTCGAAACGGTGCGACGCATTGACCCGACTGTCCGCAGCCAGCGTGCCACCGCTGAGCTGGTAGCTGCCAAGGTTCAGGCTGCCGCCCTGCACGGTACCCCCAGACTGCTTCAGGGTGGCCTGTGTTTGCGTGGTCCCCCCCAGGTCCAGTGTGCCACCCGACACGGCTGTGGTGTTGCTGCTCGCGCCCAGAGTGCCCGCACCGAGCAGCGACAGCGTGCCATCGTGCAGTTCTGTGCCGCCGGTGTAGGTGTTGGCGGCCGACAGCAGCAGCTGGCCCTCGCCCGATTTGATCAGGCTCTTGCCATCCCAACTGCTGGCAAAGCCAGCGGTTGGCACGCTCTGATCGGCCAGTGCGAAATCGACGTCAAACGTGGTTTGGCCGTTGACGGTGAAGTTGCCGGTACCTTGGGCCTGCCCGCCATCGGTCCAGGCCAGACCGAAGCCCAGTTTGTAATCATTGCCCAGGATGTAGCCACCCCGCAGCAGATAATCCTGGGAAGTCTGGGCTGACTTGCTGCTGTTGACGAAGTCCCCGGTAATGCCATGAGTGGTGTGGATGAGGGTATAGGACCGTTGCCGTGCTTCGCTGGCCGTGAGCGGTGAGGTCGAATTAGCGGTAAAACCGTCGAATTTGAATTGGCCATTCAGCTGCGCCGAGTCCGCGGTGATCACCGGCCGGGTCGCGTCAAGCGTGACTTCCAGGGTCGAATTCGCGGCTTGGGTGAACACGCCTCCTACCGCCAAGGTCGAGGCTGCGTGGACGATATCGGTCGTGGCGCCAGCTTGCGTGGTGTAATTGCCTGTCGTGGTAAATGCGCCCGCCTGTTCGAACTGCAGCGTGCCGCCAGCGACATTCACACTGCCCACGGTATTGCCGGGACTGGAAAGGATTTGCGTCGCGGTACCGTTTTTGCTCAACAGGCCGACGTTGGTAAACCGACCTGCGTAGTTCGCGTTATCGACCAGGCTACCGTTGTTGCCGACGATGTTTTTGCCCATGGAAAATTCGCCGCCGGGAGCGGCGAAGCGTACATCGGCCGTCGAAGCGCCTTCCAGCGAGCCGATCTGGATCGGATGACTACCGTTGTTGAGTACGAGTGCAGAACTGTCGTTCAGTACAATGCGTGAACCTGTAGCGTCAGCAGTATTGGCCAGGACCAGGCTGCTGTTGTTCCCGCTCGCCCAGAGGGCGACACCGCCTGTACGGCTATTACCTTCAAAACTCACCGCCGCACCATTTTCGGCCCTGGCGCCCCAGGTGTTGGGGCCAGCAGTCTGGCTCACGTCGAGCACTTGATCGACCAGATGGATCTGGCTGCCGGCCCCATCGGCATTGAGCAAGGCCGAGCGCTCTCCGGAAACAGTGATCAAGGGCAGGACGTTGCCAACGGAGCCATTGAAGAACTTGGTGGCGCCGCTGTTCACCGCGAAGCCGTGTGACATGACCCCGAAAGTGCGGATGCTGCCGCCGTTGAGGTTGACCTGAGCGGTTTTACCGTCCAGCCGGGCGCCATGGGCGGCGTTGCCGGTGGTGACGATATCTACATTATTCATGGTGATATTGCCCAGGCTGCTACTCAGATAACCACCTGAGGCATACATGCCGGAGCTATTGTCACCGGAGGTGCGGACCTTCGCATCGCCAACACTGGTGATGTAACTCCCCCCGGTGGCATAAAAACCATTGGAGGACGCACCTGTGGTAGACAGATCCACGTTATTGAGGGTGATTCTGCCCCCGGTTCCGGTCCGGATGCCACTGGCAGAAGCACCGGCGATGCTGACCCTCACGTTGCCGCTGCTGGTGATGATGCTGTCGCGGCCGTTGGCGTCGGAGGCAAGCAGGCCGCCGGCGTAAGTGCCCGTTGTGCTCACGTCCGCATTCACAAGATTGATCGTGCCGCCGCTGGCGTTGACGCCTCCGCTGTTCCTGCCATAGGTGCGCACGGTCAGGTTTGCGCTGCTGGTGATAAGCGTGCCAGCCGTGGCATGCAGGCCATAAGCAGCCGTCGCCGTCGCAGGCGTCGTTACCGTATTGTCTTCACCATTGGGGAAGGTGAAGTTTCCCCGCACCGTTGAGGTGTAGTCGGCTGCATGAGCCAATGAGCCGCTGAGGGCAACGACCCAGGACGCCAGCATTCGCACTGTGCCTTTGGACTTGCCCCGCGAGGTAGCGAGTTCCGATGTAATAATCCAGCCTTGGGCAGCAGCACTCCAGATTACGCGATAAACGGTGTTCATCTCAAACTTCCAGAAGTCAGTAGGACGCATAGTTAAATCGTGTGAAATGAAAGACCTCTGAACATTCTCAATCCGCCATTTTTCGAGCACATAGTTTCAATGCTCTGGAAATGACAGAGCAGACAAAAGTCTAATCATCCACTGCGACGGTCTTGGCCAGACCGTCACTAACCGACTCAAAGCGGACGGTGGGTTTAAAGTCGCGGATCGTTTAAACCGTAAACTGCCCCACTACCTTGCTCAAATTAATGGCCAACTTCGACAACTCATTACTGGCAACAGACGTCTGATCGGCAGCTGATGTACTTTGAATGGACAGATCCCTGATACTCATCAGGTTCTGGTCCACGGACCGGGCAACTTCTGCTTGTTGCTCGGAAGCTGTAGCGATCAGCAGGTTTCTTTCGTTGATATCAGTCACCGCCCTGGATATTTCCCTGATCGCTTCCCCTGCTTCGCGCGCGATCTCAAGTGTTTTAATGGCTTCAGCACTGCTTTGTTGCATTGAAAGAACGGACTTGTCTGATCCCGACATGATGTCGCTCATCATTTGCTCGATTTCTTGCGTAGATTCCTGGGTCCGATGAGCCAAGGCCCGGACTTCATCGGCCACCACGGCAAAGCCGCGTCCCTGTTCTCCTGCACGCGCGGCTTCAATAGCGGCGTTCAAGGCAAGCAAGTTGGTCTGCTCGGCAATAGACCGAATAACCTCAACCACTTTTCGGATCCCCTGGGTCTGCTGCGCCAACAGTTCAAGGTCGTTGCTCGTCTGTCCAACGGCGCCAGCCAGGTTTTCAATTGACGAAATAGTCCGGGTTACCCGGTCCAACCCCGTATGGGCGGCGGTGCTGGACTGTTGAGTGGACACAGATGCGGACACCGCATTGCGGGCTACATCTTCGACCGCCGCAGTCATCTCATTGACGGCCGTCGCGGCCTGCTCGGTTTCGAGATTCTGGCGTTGTATACCCGTTTTCGACTCATGGGTGATGGCACTCATTTCTTCAGCCGCCGATGCCAGCAATGAAGAAGACTCGGAAATATGATTGATCGTGCCCTTGAGGTTCGTCAGCATCGCCGTGGCTGACTTTTGCAGTTCGGTCAACTCATCGGCGCCCGACACATCTATGTTGCTCCGCAAATCTCCCTCGGCAATCTTCTGATTGACATGCAGTAATGACTGCATCGGCAGTAAAATGCTTCGTGTGAAGAAAATGGCAATTGCTATCGTGAGGATAAAGCCTGCGATAATGATTGTGATAACTAATGTAAGACCGCTATCAAACGCTTCACGCGCGCCTACTCCCGACTTTGCTGCACCCTCCGTATTCACGGCGGCCAACCGATCAACACTGGCCATCAACTCCTCAGCTGCGGGCGCAGTCACGGTCCGGATGTATGAAAATGATTCAGCCTGAGATAGCTTGTCCGCCTGCTCCAACAGCGCCTGTACTTTATTGTGGTAATTTTTGGTCAACTCCAGAACTTTCTCATATATGACCCGTTCACCCTGCGAAGAAACGTTGGGCTCATAGTTTCGCGAGACCTCATCAAGCTTGTTGGCTAAGCCGACTACTTTGGCTTGCGCCGCGCTCCTGTCCTCGGCCCCTTGAATAATGTAGTAAAGCAGCGAAAGGCGAAGATTATTAGCTGTCGATTTTATTGCTGCAGAGCCCTGTATGCTCGGCAGCCAATCAACTTCCAGCCTTCTCGCTTCATCACCAATTTGTGACATTTTCCATACAGACAACCCGCCCATGCACAGCAGTAAAAGACTAATGATGCCAAAGCAAAGAGTTGCACGCGCGCTCAGCCTGATACGTCTTATCATCATTTTTATTAGTCTCACTATCAATGCATCAGTTTTTAGAATCCTGGAGCCAACGGCCAACCGGAGATGAGGCTTCCAGCTCGTCACCATAACCAGCCAAACTAGTGAGGAACATCAGGAAAACCCTAAAAACAAAGGCTGAGCGTGCCGGCGTGTTGATACAAACTGCCAGGTGCAGCCGACCCTGGTAGCCAGGCAGTTGTTCTTGATCGGCGAAGGGATGAGCGACCCAGAGTCGCCTGTTGTGAAGCGATTCACTCTCGTAAAGTAATACCGATCCACTCACCACTGGCCTGCAGCTGCGCTACCAGCGAGATGAGTAACTCCCTCAAGGCCAGATTGGCAGCACTGGCAGGCAGCGATTTTGGCCAACACAAGCTAGCGGGCCGACTCAGGCCTGGCGACGTTACTTTGCGTGCAGGCGGCCATGCATCCCGCCCTTTGGTCGTCAGGGAGGAGATCGGCAAGAGGGTGCACGCACTGCCACGGCAGGCAATTTCGATCATGGTCGGCAGCGAATCGATGTCAGCGATGATATTCAACTCGACATCTTCCTTGGCGAAGGTCCGCTCGATCAGTAGCCGCAACCCGGCCCCACCGCTTGGCACAACCAAAGGCACGCCAGCCAGCGCATGAATCGGGCATTCAAGCTGTTCGGGCGGCAAGGACAAGCCTGCGCTACCAATCACGTAAAGCGCTTCGTCAAACAAAGGTTGAACTGATACACCGCGGGTTTCTGTGTCACGAAACAGTACGGCCATGTCTAACCGACTGTTAGCCAGCAGCTCGTTGATGTATCCGCTCATGCTTTCGATGATATGCAGGCGGACATCCGGGTAAAGGACAGCGGCTCGTTCAAACAGCGGTGCGGCCAGCACGGCGGCGATGGTTGTCGGCAAGCCGATGATCACCGAGCCTGAAATGCTTTTTACTCCCGTGGTGACCTGCCTGCGCAAATCGTCCATCTGTCGCAGAATTTTCTGTGCATCTCGATACAGCAACGAACCGGCTTCGGTCGGTCGTACACCCAGGGGACTGCGCAGTAGCAAAGGCGTGTCGAGCTCTTTCTCAAGATTGGAGATGTGCTGACTGAGGGAGGGCTGCGAGACAAACAACTGCCCCGCAGCTTTGGACAGGCTTCCACTCTCTACGATTGCGACGAAATATTTGAGATGCCGCACGTCCATCGAAAGTATTCCCGAAAGCCAGGTTCTCAGGATACCGCGTTGAGCAACCTGCGTGCTTGTAATAGAACTGGAGCATCGACCATACGCCCATCCAGGCGGAATGCACCGGCATTGTACTGCGCAGCGGCCAATACTTTTTTCGCCCACGCGATTTCATGATCTTTCGGGCTGAAAATGCGATTGGCAATGGCTACCTGGCTCGGGTGGATGCACAACATGCCACCGAACCCCATGTGTAGCGCACTTTCAGCAAATACCTGCAATCCATTGGCGTCATCGATAGCTGGGAAAACGGTTTCTACCGGTTGTGCCAAGCCGGCTAGCGAGGTATGCAGCACTACCTCGTAACGTACCTGATCCAGTATTCGTGCTGCCGCAGCACTGTGACTATACAACCCAAGATCCAGCCCCAGGTCCAGCGCACCAAAGGTCAGACGTTCGACGTGACTTGCACGGGCGATTTCACCAAGCGCCTGGATTCCTTTCGCACTTTCGATCAGCGGCCAGATGCGTTTGCCACTGGCAGCCACGCATTCAATCTGCTCGCGGCTCTCGGCTTTGGCTAACAGAACCGCTTCAACTCCCGGCTGCGCCTTGCAGAAATCGACGTCTGCGCAAAACTCCGGATGGTCAAATGCATTGATACGCACCATTACCCGCACATGTGGATTTGCTGCAAGCCACACGTGCAGGTTGTCCCTGGCTTTGCGCTTGAGCCCCTCTTCAACGGCATCCTCGAAGTCGACGATAATACGATCCGCGCCAGTCGCGATCGCTTTCTCAAAACGTTCAGGGCGGCTGCCCGGGACAAACAATGCACTTTTAACTGAAGCTGATTCATTCATCTTCATATCACCCCCCCAGCCTTCAGCGCACTGATATCGCGATCCGAATAGCCCAGTTCCCCAAGAATCGCTTCACTGTGCTCACCCAAACCGGGAATGGGGTCCATGCGCGGCCTGAATGCACTGTTTGCGGCCGGAGGCAATAAAGCCGGCAAGTCGCCATTTGGGCTACCCACCTGCACCCAGCGCTGGCGTGCCTTGAGCTGTGGATGCTCCCACACCGCCTGCATGTCGTTGACCTTGGCATTGGCGATGGGCGCCGCATCAAGTCGAGCAATGACTTCTTCAGTGCCGAGACTGCGGAAAGCGTGCACGATAATTTCCCGCAGCTGCTGACGATGAGTTGAGCGCTGGGCGTTGGAACAGAATCGCTCATCGTCGAGCAATTGCGGTTGTTCCAGTACTCGATTACAGAACAGCGCCCACTCCCTCTCGTTCTGTAGCCCGAGCATTACTGTCTCACCCTCACTGGCTGGAAAGGGGCCATAAGGGTAGATCGTCGAGTGCGCCGCACCTGCGCGAGGCGGCGGCGGAGCGCCCTCGTAGGCGTAGTACAAGGGATAGCCCATCCACTCTACAAGGCTTTCCAGCATGCTGACGTCTACGTGACTGCCTAACCCGGTTTTATTGCGTAGCAACAACGCCGACAGGATGCCGCTATACGCATACATACCCGCGGAAATATCGGCAATGGAGCAGCCGGCCTTGGCAAGCTCGTCCTCTCCGGCGCCTCCTGTCACCGACAAGAATCCACCTTCGCTCTGGATCAGCAGGTCATAGGCTTTTTTCTGCTCATAGGGCCCCCCGGCGCCATAGCCCGATATGTCGCAGACGATCAAGCCCGGGAATCGCTGGTGCAGTTCCTGGAACGATAGCCCCAGGCGTGCCGCTGCTCCGGGTGCGAGGTTCTGAATCAATACATCCGCTTTGGCCAGTAATCCCTCCAGAACCTCATCGCCCCCCGGTTTCTTGATATCCAGCGCTAAACTTTCTTTGGATCTGTTGGCCCATACAAAATGAGAAGCCAGGCCATTGGTTCGCGTGTCGTAGGCCCGGGCAAAATCGCCTCCGTTCGGCCGCTCGATTTTAATGACTCGGGCGCCCAGATCTGCCAATTGACGACTGCAAAACGGCGCAGCAATCGCATGTTCCAGACTAACCACTGTGATGCCGTCCAGTGGACGCTCAGGTGCATGTTTGTTATCCATGAGCAGGATCCCTCAATACCAAAGGTTTAACGGTGATGCGATCAGCGAGGCTGAATCAGTAAATCCAGGCCAGTACCAGCAGTGCACCGGAAATGGTGATGGCACCGCCGATTCGGGTGGCAATCTGGGCGAAGGGCATCAGTTGCATGCGGTTGGAGGCGGATAGAATTGCCACATCGCCAGTACCGCCCATACCGCTGTGGGTACCGACGACAATGGCGGCATCGATTGGGTACATATTGATTTTGCGACCGACGAAAAAAGCGACGGTCATCAATGTGGCTACAGTGGCAACAATGGTCATGATGGTTGGCAAGTTGAAAGCCTCGACAACCTTCTGCCATGGCGTAACCACAATGCCGATGGCAAACAGCAAGGGATAGGTAACGACGCTGGCGAAGAAACGATAGACCGTACCGGCTCCCTGCTCGATGGATGGGCTGAAGACAAAGGTGATCTTGCCCAACACTGCCAGCGCCAGCATCACCACAGGGCCAGGTAGCCCGAAGTTGTGCTCGGCGAACATGCCGACCGCGTACAGACACATTGCGACCATTCCGGCAGCGGCCACATGTTTCACGTCAAAGCTCAAAGGCTGTGCCTCGGTGTCGCAGGGGGGCAGCTCACTTTGCGTGCTCTTCATAAGCGAGCCATTCCCCGTGAGGTGCGGCCAGCGTTTGCCTGCGGTATTGAGCAATGCCGAGAACACGATGGCGCAGACATTCCCCATCATTACTGCGGGAATGGCTTGAGCGAGAAGCTCACCATGAGGCTGGCCAAGAATACTGGAGTACCCGATCGTCAGCGGAATGACCCCTTCACCCAGACCGCCTGACATGACCGGAATGACGACAAAAAACACCGTATGAAATACGTCCATTCCCAAGGCGACGCCTACTGCCGTGCCCACCAGGCCAGCTGCAACTGAACCTGCGGCCAAGGGTACGAAAAGACGCAAGAAACCGGCCAACAGGACCTTGCGGTCCATGCTCAAAATGCTGCCGACGATGATGCAGGGAATGAACAGATAGAGAAAATTCGTGGCTTTCCAGAAGGTCACTATGGGGGTGACCATCGTCTCCGGGAGCACTTTGGCGAACACCAGATAAGACGGCAAGAACATCGCCATGATCACCGGCCCACCAATGCTGCGGAACACGGGAATGCGATTGCCGATCTCGAAACACACGCAACTGCATATGCCCAGCAACGCGATCATGGGAGACAGCTGTGAAGAGAGCTCGCTACGCGTCGCGGTGAAGGTCAGAACGATAGAAAGCAGCACCAGTACCGGAAGGGGTACGAATCCGATGCGACAATCCATCAATTGCCACCACCAGGTACGCAGTGAAGGAACCGATGCGGAACAGTCCCGCCTTGACTGCGTGCGGCTGTGTTCATAAGACATTGGGGTGCCCTTTTTATAGATGTTGTTCACCCACCTTAAGTGAAGGGTTAATTTTCCAGAAATACGGCTTGTGGATAGCGGGTATAGGCCAGACCTATACCGTTGCGACAGCAGCTACCAAGTGCATTCAGTCTTTATTACCATCCGCTCTATCAAAATCCCCTGTAAGTCCTGTTGGCTTTACCTCGCTTAAACAATCCGTTTAGAATGATGGCAATATGCCCACCATCAATGGACTGCGGCGCAAGGTTACCCACACCCTCCAGGGAATTTAGGAATGAAAATGCTGAAACACTGTCTGGCTTTGACCGTTGTC
>Ga0247821_10001550_pt1 | contig 12853 bp, 15 predicted proteins | sample 13C_Glycerol_Day_FD_192481 | JGI IMG/M metagenome (GOLD analysis project Ga0247821, IMG submission 192481) | Soil microbial communities from agricultural site in Penn Yan, New York, United States - 13C_Glycerol_Day14 | ecosystem: Environmental > Terrestrial > Soil > Agricultural land | place... | reverse complement strand
GGCTCGACGCCTACGACTTCCATTACTACGCCAGGGCTGAACAGAGCATGCTTGGGCACCTGGAGAAACGCCTGCCGGCCTTGCGCGTGCGCTTTGACGATCCGCAGCAGACCTGGCTGCACCTGGATCTGTACACCGGTGAAGTGTTGGGTGTGGTGGATCAATCCAGACGGGCCTCGCGCTGGCTGTTTGCCCTGTTGCACAGCTGGGACTGGTTGCCGTTGCTGGAGCGTCGCCCGCTGTGGGACGCCTGGATGATCCTGTTCAGCCTGGGCGGCATGGTGCTCAGCGTCAGCGGTATCGTGCTCGGCTGGCGCCGCCTGCGGTAGCCATCGGGGTAGGAGCGGGCTTGCCCCGCGATGGATCGTGCTGGCGCATCGCGGGGCAAGCCCGCTCCTACCGACCGTCTGCCGCTGCGCACAAACGCCCACCTACAACCGAAACACCAACGCCTTGAGCCCCCCCACCGGATCGATGTCGGCAAACTCCGGTGGATTGGCCAACCGCTCGACAAACTTGAGCCCCGACGCCTCCTCGGCCATCTCCTCGATCAAAAACTCCGGCCCGATCCCCGGATCATTGACGCACGCCAGCACCGTCCCCCCGCCCGTCAACAACTCAGGCAGACGCCGCAAGATCTTGCGGTAATCCTGGGTCAACACAAAACTGCCCTTCTGGAAGCTCGGCGGGTCGATGATGATCAAATCATAGGGCCCGAACTTGCGTACCTTGCCCCACGACTTGAACAGTTCATGCCCAAGAAAACTCACCCGCCCCAGGTCATGCCCATTGAGCCGGTGATTATCCCGCCCCCGGCTCAGGGCCGAGCGCGCCATATCCAGATTGACCACCTGCTCGGCCCCGCCAGCGATCGCCGCCAGGGAAAAACCACAGGTATAGGCGAACAGGTTCAACACCCGCTTGCCCGCCGCCTGCTCGCGCACCCAGCGCCGGCCATAACGCATGTCGAGAAACAGCCCGGTGTTCTGCTTGAGCCCCAGATCCAGCTGATAGCGCAGACCGTCTTCATCGATCAGCCAGTGCTCACTGGGCTCACCCAGCAACCACTGCCCCGGGCTGTCGGGCAGGTAGCGGTGCTGGATGAGGATCGCCTGTCCCGTCCAGCAAGGCGCCTGGGCCAGGGTCAGCAACATCTGCTCAAGGGCCGGCAACTGCCCGGCCGGCGGCTCGCGAAACAGCGACACCAGCAACACGCCCTGCAGCCAGTCCACAGTGATCTGCTCCAGCCCCGGCCAGCAGCGTCCTCGGCCATGAAACAGCCGCCGGGTTTCGGCCGGTGCCGGATCGAGCGCGGCAAGCAAGTGGTGGTGAAGGGTGTCGATCACAGAAGTCATGGGCAGATTCAACAAGGGTAAAGCGGACTATTCTACCCTGCCCGCCCGCACGCGACAGACACGCCCTCGGGAAATGACAGAAGCATCTACACTGCCATTCCCACCCTCACTGCTGGACAACCATCATGAGCGAGAAACCCACCATCGTCCTGGTCCACGGCTTCTGGGGCGGTGCCGCCCACTGGAGCAAGGTCATCCTCGAACTGTCGCGCCTCGGTCACCGCAACCTGCACGCCGTGGAAATGCCCCTGACTTCCCTGGCCGATGATGCTGAACGCACGCGCAAGATGGTGGCCGGCATTCCCGGCAAGGTGCTGCTGGTCGGCCATTCCTATGGCGGTGCGGTGATTACCCAGATGGGCAACCAGGCCAATGTCGCCGGCCTGGTCTACATCGCCGCCTTCGCGCCCGACGACGGCGAAAGCCCGGGCAGCATCACCGGGCAGAATCCGCCCGAAGCCGCCGCCAACCTGCAACCGGACAGCGATGGCTACCTGTGGATCAAGGCGGACAAACTGCATGAGAGCTTCTGCCAGGACCTGAGCCTGGACGAAGGGCTGATCATGAGCGTGACCCAGAAAGCCCCGCTGGCCAGCACCTTCGGCGACACCATCAGCAACCCGGCGTGGAAGCACAAGCCTTGCTGGTATCAACTCTCGACCCATGACCGGATGATTCACCCGGACAACCAGCGTTCCATGGCCAAGCGCATGAACCCCAGAGAACTGCTGGAGCTGGACGCCAGCCATGCCTCGCTGGCGTCCAGGCCCGCCGAAGTGGCGGCGCTGATCGACCGGGCGGCCGTCAGTCTGGCTTGACCTGCGCAGCCTTGACCGCAGGCTTGAACCACCAGCCTTGCTGCATACCGGCCGCGGCCAGCAGGATCGCAGCCACACCCAGCCATTGCAGCATCTCCAGGCGATGGCCGAAGGCGAACCAGTCGACGAAGATCGCCGCGATCGGGTAGATGAACGACAAGGCCCCGGTCAAGGCGGTCGGCAGCTTCTGGATCGCACCGTAGAGCAGCACATACATCACCCCGGTGTGGACGATGCCCAGGGTCACCAGGCTGGCCAGCGCGCCGGTTTCGGCGGGCAGGCCCGAGGTATTGGCCCAGGGCGCCAGCAAGAGCACGCCGGTGCAGACCTGGACCAGCGCGATCAGGTGCGGCGGCGTACCGCTCAGGCGCTTGATGATCAGCGCCGCCACGGCGTAGAGAAAGGCCGCGCCCAGGGCCAGGCCGATGCCCGTCAGGTAGTCATTGCCGCTGCCGCTCTGGCTGCCATGGGCACTGACGATCGCCAGCATGCCGAGAAACGACAGGGCCAGCCAGAACAGCTTGGGTACGGTGATCTTCTCGCCGAGGAACAGCGCCGCCAGCCCCACCAGCATGAACGGCTGGACGTTGTACACCGCCGTGCCGATGGCAATCGAGGCCCGTGAATAGGAGGCGAACAACAGCACCCAGTTACCGACGATCGCCACGCCACTGAGCACCGCCAGGGCGAAGGTGGCCAGGGTCAGGATGCCGGGCTTGAGAAAGCCCATGGCCAGGCAGATCAGCAGCAAGGTGCCGGCACCGAACACACAGCGCCAGAACACCACATCCAGCACCGGCTGCCCGGACACCAGCACGAACCAGCCGATGGTCCCCGAGATCAGCATCGCGGCGACCATTTCCAGCGAACCACGGCGTATTGAACTGTCCATCTCTCACCTCCTTGACGATGGGCAAATTATGACCAGTGTGGTTGGGGTCATTCCAGCGGATAAAACAGGCTAAGCTGACAATCCACCTTTACTATCAAGGCAGATTTCGCAATCCGCCTAACGAGGCAGCCATGACCGACGATATCGACCAGTTGTTGATCCAGGCGCTGATGGAAGACTCGCGACGCTCGCTCAAGGCACTGGCACAGTTGAGCGGGCTGTCCGCGCCCAGTGTCAGCGAACGCTTGCGGCGCCTTGAGGAACGCGGCGTGCTCAAGGGCTACACCGTGGAAATCGACCCGCGCTGTTTCGGCTACCAGTTGCAGGCCATCGTCCGCGTACGACCGTTGCCGGGCCAGTTGCAGGAGGTGGAGCGACAGATCATGGCCATCCCCGAGTTCACCGAGTGCGACAAGGTGACCGGGGATGACTGCTTTATCGCGCGCTTGCATGTACGTTCGATGGAACAGCTCGACACGCTGCTGGACAAGCTCAACAGCCATGCCGAGACCAACACCGCGATCGTCAAGAAGACCCCGGTCAAACGGCGCCTGCCGCCCATGGCATAACGACGGGCATTGTGGGAGATACCGTCCTGGTTGCCGGACGGTGTAGCCGCTGCCGCCAGGCTGCGATCGGTCGCATAGCGACCGTAAAACCTGGCGACTTCAGTCTGTCAGGTACACCGAGGTAACCGTGTTGCGACTGCTGCGCAGTCGATCGCAGCTTGGCGGCAGCGGCTACAAGTACGGCCTTACTGCACCGGCTCGCTCGACGGCCTGGCAATCAACCCCTTGAGCTCACTGGTCATCGGAAACTCCAGGTTCAGGCCCTTGGGCGGAATCGGCTGTTCGAACCAGCGCTGGTAGATGCCCTCGATCCGGCCACTGCGATAAACCTGCGCCAGCGCCTCGTTCACGGCCGCCAGCAACTGCTCATCGCCCTTGCGCACCATGCAGCTGTAGATCTCCTTCGACTGCGCCTCGCCGACCACCACCCAGTCGTGGGGATCGCGCGCCTTGGCCCGCTCGCCATAGAGCAGGGCGTCATCCATGTAGAACGCCGCGGCACGGCCGGACTGCAGCATCATGAACGCTTCGCCATGATCCTTGGCGCTGATCACGAAGGCGCCGAGGTTGTGTTCGAGGTTGTAGTTCTTCAGGTATTTCTCGTTGGTGGTACCCGCGGTGCTGACCACATTCTTGCCCTTGAGGTCATCCAGCCCCTGGATGCCACTGCCCTTCTTGGTCAGCAACTGGCCCTTGACGAAAATGAAGCCGTAGGAGAAATCCACCTGCTTCGCACGCTCGGCGGTAACGCCCGTGGTACCGCACTCCAGATCAACCGTGCCGTTCTGCACCAGTGGAATCCGCGTCTGCGAGGTGACCAGGTTATAGCGCACCTTCAGTTGCGCCATCGCCAGCTTTTCCTGCAGGTGCTTGACGATTTCCCCGGCCAGGTCCACCGAGTAGCCCATGGGCTTGCCGCTGTGGTCACCGATATAAGAAAAAGGAATGGATGAATCCCGGTAGCCCAGGGTGATGCTGCCCGAGTCGGCGATTTTCTTCAGGGTGCCGGTGAGCGGCGCGGTATCGGCCTGGGCCGAATGGGCAAACAGCAGCGACAGGGCAAGCAGAGCCGGTTTGAACATGACGATCTCCTAGCCGCGCACGGCGATGACAGTGATTTCCACACGCACGCCGGGGCGCGCCAGTTCAGCCTGCAAGGTGGTGCGGGTCGGCGCGAGACCGGGTTCGAGCCAGGCCGACCAGACCTCGTTCATCGCCTCGAAATCGGCAGCGATATCCTTGAGGTAGACGGTCGCGCTGAGCAGCTGGCGCTTGTCGCTGCCCGCCTCGGCCAGCAGCGCGTCGATCTTCTCCAGCACCTCGCGGGTCTGTTCGCGGATTTCGCGGGCTTCAGTCGGCACCTGGCCGGACAGGAACACCAGCTGCCCGAACAGGGCAGCGGCGCTCATGCGCTCGTTGCTGTGCAAACGGGTTATCGACATCGGGACACTCCTTGCGGTTGTTGTTCTTGTGAAGGTCAGGCGGCCCGTGGGGACAGCCCGTGCAAGTCGATCGATGGCGCGCGGCCGGCGATCAGTTCGGCCAGCAGCGCACCACTGGCACAGGCCAGGGTGAAGCCCAGCGCGCCGTGACCGAGGTTGAGCCAGAGGTTGCGGTAGTGCGTCGCCCCCAGCAGGGGAACGCCACTGGGTGTCGCCGGACGCATGCCGGCCCACTCCCGGGCCTGGGCGTAGTCGGCGGCATCGGGGAAGGTCGCCGCCGCCAGCTGGCGCATGCTGGCCAGCCGTGCCGGGTCCAGGGACTCGTCGAAGCCGACGATATCGACCATGGCGGCGACGCGCAGCTGATCCTCAAGGCGCGCATAGACGATCTTGCGGTCGTAGTCGGTGATGCTGACTTCCGGCGCCTGCTGGCCGGCCAGGATCGGCGCGGTGAGGCTGTAGCCCTTGAGCGGATAGATCGGCAGATGCAGGCCCGGCAGGCCAAGACTGGCACTGCGATGACCGGCGCACAGCACCAGGCGCTCCACCGTCATGACCTGCCCGCCCAGCTCCAGCGCCTGGATCGCGCCCCCCGCATGACGGATGCCGGTGACAGGCTGGCCCAGCATCAGCCGGCACTGGCCGGACGCCTGCAGGCGCTCGACCAGGGCCAGGCAGAAACGATGGCAGTCGGCGACTTCCTCGTCGGCGGTGAACACCCCGCCAATGAACGGCGCATCGGCCAGGGCCGGTTCCAGCGCGGCGATGTCTGCGGCACCGAGCACCTGCTGGCCCTGCGGATCGCTCAGATGACTGCGCGCATGGGCGAAGCTGGCCGGGTTGCGGAAGGTCACCAGCTTGCCGTTGCGCCGCCAGGCGAAGCCCTCCAGCCGATCGGTTTCACGCCACTGGGCCAGGGTCGCCTGGCTGTGCAGGGCCAGGCGCAACAGGTGGGCGGCATTGCTGCGGTTGACCGAGGTCCGGCAGGCCGCCATGAAACCCGCCAGCCAGCGCCACTGGGCCAGGTCCAGGCGCGGGCGCAGCTTGAGCGGCGAGTCGCTGCGCAGCAACCAGCCCAGGGCTTGCAGCGGGACACCGGCATCGGCCAGCGGCGAGACGTAGCGATAGGACAATTGTCCACCGTTGGCGAAACTGGTGCCCGCGCCCAAGCTGTCGCGCGCCTCGATCAGGTCCACCGCAAAGCCTTCGCGGACCAGGGCATAGGCCGTTGCCAGACCGATGACGCCGCCGCCGATGACTGTTACCCGCTGTGCCATGAGTGTTCATCCACCAATCCGAAGGCCTTCAGGTTAGGGCCGGTGACAGCCGCCGGATAATGAATAAAAATGGGCCGGCCATAAACAAAGGTTATGGGGTCCAGCATGCGTTTGCGTCACATTGAAGTGTTCCAGGCCATCCGCCAGACCGGCTCGATCAGCGGTGCGGCGCAGTTGCTGCACGTGACCCAGCCGGCGGTGTCGAAGATTCTCCAGCACGCCGAAGCCCAGCTGGGCTTCCCGTTGTTCCTGCGGGTGCGGGGCAAGTTGCAGATCACGCCCGAGGCCCTGGCCCTGGAGCGTGAGGTGGACAAGGTCAGCGACAGCGTCGAAGGCGTGCGCCGCCTGGCCGCCAGCCTGCGGCGCCAGCCGGGCCTGCAGTTGCGTATCGGCGCCACGCCGGCCCTGGCCCTGTCGCTGCTGCCACCGGTCATCAGCCAGTGGTCCGAGCGTCATCCGCAGTCCGAGTGCGAGCTTTCAAGCCTGCACAGCCGGGAGCTGGTGCAGCAGTTGCTGATGCGTGAAATCGACGTCGCCCTGACCTTGCGTCACCCCGACCACCCCGGCCTGACCGTGCAGCCCCTGGCCCATGGTGTGCTGATGGCCCTGGCACCCAAGGGCTACTGGAGCGAGACGAGCCTGGGCTCTGCGCTTGCGGTGGAAGCCCTGGCCGGTGCGCCGTTGATCGGCCTGAGCAGCAGCGACCCGCTGGCCGCGCAGGTGGGCAGTTACCTGAAGAACCTGGATCCGCCGCCGCGTATCGGCATTCGCGTGCAGACCTACTCCCTGGCCCGGGCCATGGTCGAGTCCGGCGCCGGTCTGGCGCTGATCGATCCCTTCACCGCCCTGGGTTCGCAGCACACGGTGGTGCGCCCGCTCAATCCACCGTTGCCCATCACCTTGTATGCCCTGACCCGGGCCAACGAAAGCCATCCGCACACCCTGGACGACCTGTTGCAGTTGTTTGGCCAGCATGCCCGCGAGCAGATTGCCCGGGTGCCTGCCCTGCCCCGTCCTTGAGCCCGGGCAGCGATCAGCTCGGGCAGCTGTGCTCGCCGTTGTTCAGGCCCTGCTTGTAGTTGCGGCTGAGCAGGCTGGCCTTGCCGTCGTGCCAGGTCAGGGTCAGCACGTAGAGCGAATCGAAGTCTTCACCGTCCCAGTCCTCGGTGATCACCCGCTTCTCGCCCAGGGCCTTGCCGGCCACGGTATTGATCAGTTCGGGCAAATAGCCGTGGGACCAGGCGGTGTATACGGTGGCGTTGCGGTACTTGTCCTGCAGCAGCTCGTCGGCCAGTGCGGCGGTGTCATTGGCGCCAAAGTCGATGTTCACCGGCAGGCCGAGCTTGATGGCGCTGGGGCTGATGGTCATCAGCGGGCGGATGTAGCTGTAGGCGTCGTCCTTGCTGCCCTCTTCCACATGGCGGGACGGATTGGCGGCAAACACGTAGTCGGCCTTGCCGAATTTCTCCGGCAGCACGGTGGCCAGGTCCAGGGCGCGGTTCAAGCCCTGGCAATTGAGCTGGCCGAGGCCTTCGCCAGGTTTTTCGGCATGGCGCAGGAACACCAGGGTCTGGGTACCGTCCACAGGCTCGGCACGGCTTTCAACCGCCTCGACGGCCAACAGCGTGACACCAGCGAGCAAAGCCAGTGAGCACAGGACATGGCGGTGACGTTTGAACAGGGTGGGCAACTTCATGAAACGGACTCTTTACGGCAAAAAGGGGTGTGGCTGACCCGCCTGCGACACGCCGCGGCCAAAGCCGCGGGTGATCCCTGTCTGTCGTACCATCCGTGGTGCGGGCTATCTGAGAGTGCGATAAACCCGATTGGTTCGATCCCTGCATGCTCAACCCTGAGCACAAGTGATTGTACTGCCTTGATATTGCCGATTTACGACCGTCGATCAGTCGTCGCGGGTGAGGACTTCCAGCAGCTCGATTTCGAACGTCAGGTTCGAATGCGGGGTGATCGCGCCCATGCTGCGTTCGCCATAGGCCAGGTGCGAAGGCACCAGCAGCTTGCGCTTGCCGCCGACCTTCATGCCCATCAGGCCCTGGTCCCAACCCTTGATCACCCGACCGGTGCCGATCACGCACTGGAACGGCTTGCCGCGGTCGTAGGAAGAGTCGAATTTGGTGCCGTCATCCAGCCAGCCGGTGTACTGAGTGGTGATCAGGGCGCCCTTGACGGCCTCCTTGCCCTCACCCAGCTGGATATCGATGATTTGCAGCTCGCTGCTCATGCTTGACCTCGTGTTGTATAGGAGCGGGCTGGCCCCGCGATTGCGTACTGTCAATCACATCGCTTCGCGGGGCAAGCCCGCTCCTGCAGGCGAGTGCTGGCGCATCGACCAGCAGACACCGCCGATCACCAGCACGATCGCCGCCGCTTCCAGCAGGCTCGGCCCGCTCTGGCGCCAGATGAAGGCATACAACAAGGCGAACAGGGTTTCAAAGACGATCAACTGGCCACTCAGGGTCAGCGGCATGCGCCTGGACGCGGCGTTCCACAATAGCGCCGCCAGCCACGAGCCGAAAATCGCGCAACCCAGGCTGTACAGCCAGAACAAGCCCCAACGCTCGCTCGGCGCATCCACCTGCAATTGGGCGGGCTGCCAGAGTGCAAGTACCGCCACCAGCACCAGGCTGAACAAGCCGGTCATCACCCCGCACAGCACCGACCACTGGTGGCTGTCGAAATGCCCGCTCAGTTTCAGGCAGCGGCTGTTATGTACCGCGTACCAGGTCCAGCAGGCCAGGGCCCCGAGGGCATAGAGCACGCCGGCGATCTTGTCGCCCACAGGGCCCTGCTCGACGGCGAAGGTCTGCAGGTTGATGCACAGCATACCGGCCAGGATCAGGGCCAGCGGTGCGAACAGTTGCTTGAGCGTCACCCCGCCGCTGTCATGCCGACCATACAGGGTGATGGTCAGCGGCAAGACCCCGACGATCAGCGAAGCCGGTGCCACGCCCAGGCGCTGGATGGCCGCCACCAGGCAGATGAAATACAGCAGGTTGCCGATCAGTGCCAGGCGCCCGAGCATCCACACATCCTTGAGGGTCAGCCGCCCCAGGGCCTTGCGCATGGGGATGGCGAGCACCAGGGTCACCGCGCCGAACAACACGAAGCGAGCGCAACTGAGCAGCACCGGGCTGAACTCGGGCAACAGCTGCGGCACCATCAGTACCAATCCCCACATCGCGCCAGCTATTCCGGCATACGCCACACCCAGTCTCACGTGCCTGCTCCTGTTCGAAGAAGTGCGCAGGCTATCCGTTGCGCAGGCGCCGGACAAAAGATCATTCGGCATGCAGGCATTCCTGCAGAGAATACCTTTCCCGCGCAAAGCATCGATCCTATGATGCAGCCATTCCCCAGACCGGATAGTCAGCATGAGCCGCTTCAGCCGTCACCTGCCCCCGCTCGATACCCTGATCGCCTTCGAGGCGGTGATGCGCACCGGCAGTTTCACCCGCGCCGCCAGCGAGCTGTACCTGACCCAGAGCGCCGTGAGCAAGCAGATCAAGCTGCTGGAAGAGCACCTGGGCGCCATCCTGTTCGAACGCCGCGCCCGTGGCATCGCCCCGACCAGCGCCGGTGCCGAGTTCAATGCCATTGTCGAACCCATGCTCGAACGCCTGCTGGCCAACGTCCTGCGCCTGAAAAGCGGCCATGGCAGCCGCAATGTCAGCGTCATCTGCACCCATGCGGTGGCCCAGTACTGGCTGTTTCCACGGCTGCTGCGCTTCAACGAGCAGCACCCGGAGCTGACCGTCAACATCCACGCCAGCAACGAGATCGGCGAAAGCGACATCGCCCACTACGACTTCGGCATTCTCTACGGCCACGGCCAATGGAGCTCGCTCAAGGCCGACAAGCTGTTCGACGAGACCATCTACCCCATCGCCAGTGCCCGGCGGGTATTGCCCGACGTCAGCTCATTAAGCGAACTGCAGGCCCTGCCCCTGATCCAGCTGGATGCTTCGGCCTGGAACTGCCTGGACTGGCAGGACTGGTTCGGCCATCAGGGCCTGGCCTACAAGGCACCGGCCGATGCGGTGACCTTCAACCAGGTCAACCTGGTGTTCGAGGCGGTGATGCAGGGGATGGGCGTGGGGCTGGGCTGGGAGTTCATGGCCCGCGAGCGCATCGAGCAGGGTTCGATCCGCCAGGTCTCGCCGTTTGTCGTGCACACCGGGCAAGCCGACTACCTGGTGCACGACAAACAGGCCAGTTCCTCGCCGGCGGCGCAGGTGTTCTCCGCCTGGCTGTTGGCGCTCAGCTGATGAACTTTTCCTCGACTTCGGCGCCGGTCATGTTTTTGGTCTGGTTGGCGAAGCAGTAGTACTTGGGTTTGCTGTCGACATACACCTGCAGGTCGAAGACCCAGTCGGTATCGCCGTCCAGCACCCCTACCGACACCGCATCGAACTTGCCGCTTTTCAGACGGTACAGCAGGTGGGTGCCGCACTGGTCGCAGAAGCCGCGCTCGGCCCACTCGGAAGAGTCATAGAACTTCGGCTTTCCAGCGGTGAATTTTACCGGTTTGGCACAGTGCACCGAAAACAGCGGCCCGCCGGCCCACTTGCGACACATGCTGCAATGGCAGGCATCGACACTGGCATTTTCAAGGCTGACGCTGAGTTTGACGGCGCCGCACAGGCAGCTACCGTGCTTTTCCAGGGACATGGTCAAAGCTCCTTGCTGGGATAGGTAGCGGCTGAGTCTAGCAGGTGGCCGGGCGGTGGCTCCCACAGGTGCAGCATTCACCAATCCCTTGTGGGAGCAACTGTCTAGATTGCCTGACGGTGTAGCCGCTGCCGCCAGGCTGCGATCGGTCGCGAAGCGGCCGTAAAGCCTGGCGACTTCAGTTTGTCAGGTACAACGAGGTGACCCTGTTGCGACTGCTGCGCAGTCGATCGCAGCCTCGTTCCTCGGCAGCGGCTACCCTTGTAGGGGCATCTGTCTTTGTGGGAGCTGGCGTAGCCAGCGATGGCTACACCGTGACCGGCGTCAACACCGGCTCGCCGGCAAAGAAGGCCTGCAGGTTCTTCAACACCAACTCCACGGTATCGCGCGCCGCATCCGGCGACTGCCCGGCCACATGCGGTGTGAGCACCACATTGCCCAAGGCTTTCAGGGCATCCGGTACCGCCGGTTCGTCATCGAACACATCCAGCCCGGCACCGGCAATGGCGCCATTGCGCAACGCTTCGACCATGTCGGCGGTGCTGACCACACTGGCACGGGCGATATTCACCAGAAAGCCGTCCGGCCCCAGCGCTTCGAGCACAGGCTTGTCGATCAACTGGCGGGTGTTGGCGCCACCGGGCGTGGCGACGATCAGAAAGTCCGAGGCCTGCGCCAGCGCCAACGGGCTGTCGCAATAGGTGTACGACACATCGCTGCGCGGCCTGCGGTTGTGGTAGCTGACCTGCATGTCGAAACCCAGCGAAGCGCGCCTGGCAATGGCCAGGCCGACGGCGCCAAGACCGAGGATGCCCAGGCGCTTGCCGCTCACCGAAGGACTGATGACCCGGTTCCACTCGCCACGCCGGGTCGAGGCATCGGCGCGGGGAATGTCGCGCACCACCGCCAGCAGCAGGGCCATGGCATGGTCGGCCACTGCCGTGGCATTGGCGCCGGCGCCATTGGTGACGGTGATCCCGCGTGCCGCCGCGGCAGCCAGGTCAACCTGCTCGTAGCCGGCGCCGATCACACAGATGATCTTCAACGCCGGCAAGGCAGCGATTTCATCGGCAGTGAGCCCCAGCGGGCCACGGGTCAGCACTGCATCGATCTCGCCCCCCTGGCGGGCGATGGCATCGGCGCGCAAGGCCGGGGTCTGGGCGCGAATCAGGCGAAAGCCTTGTCGCTCCAGCAAGGGCAGGTAGTCGTCGACTGTCTCTACCAGCACCAGTACCGTCTGTGTCATTTCATGCTCCCGGGCAAAAGGCCAGGGCGCATTATGCGGACTTCGACCTACTGCGCGAAAGCCCGGCCCAGACCGCCTGGCACGCCGCTGCTGTCGGTTTCCTGCCAGGGCCCGTTGAGGTTGGTCGACCAGCTCCAGCCGTTGTTCCAGCGGTAGTAGGTGCGCTGGCGGTAAAAGGTGTTGGTCTGGCCTTCAAGCACGTAGACGCCCAGGCGCGGGTCCCAGTGGCTGGCCCCGCCCGGGGGTGGCGCGAAACTGGCCGAGGTGCGCGGCATCGGCTTGCTCGCCGGGGTGACCGCAGGCTTGCTCGGCACCGTGCTCGGCCGCGGAGCCGGCTTGCCGGATGGTACCGGCGCCGGCGGCAGTTTCTCGATGGGCGGTGTAGAGGGTTCGTAGGGCTGAACAGTACACGCACTCAGGCCCACGGCCAGGGAAAGGAGGGTCAGGCGTGCGATGCTGTTCATAAGGGGTCTCTTACTTGTCCGGGCTGTCGATGGTCAGGTGCTGGGCAGCGGTGGTGCTGCTGGCCAGCGGACTGCTGCGACCGATCCACTCGCCCTGGGTC
>Ga0247821_10001549_pt1 | contig 12861 bp, 2 predicted proteins | sample 13C_Glycerol_Day_FD_192481 | JGI IMG/M metagenome (GOLD analysis project Ga0247821, IMG submission 192481) | Soil microbial communities from agricultural site in Penn Yan, New York, United States - 13C_Glycerol_Day14 | ecosystem: Environmental > Terrestrial > Soil > Agricultural land | place... | reverse complement strand
TGGCGGCGCCCCGCGAACCATCTCGACACGGTCGCCGCCAAGCGTGCGACCGGCGGGGACGTCACGGGCGACCTGGCGAGCCTGCATCTCGATCTGCCGATGCTCGACCGGCTATTGGGGATTCAGGACCTGGCTCGAGCGGGGATCCTCACCGACGACGAGTGGACCGAACTGTTCGACATCCTCGTGCAGGCCCACAAGGGCCAGCTGGCCGCGGCCTGGCGGGAGCAGGAGCGCACCGCCGTCGGCGGGCGGCCGCTCGTTCTCAGCCCGGACCACTTCGTCGTCGGTGCCGAAGGGCCGGGCCTGCATCCCTGGCGCGCGAGCGCGCAGGCCCGGCGGGCGTACGAGGAGCGGCTGCTGTTGCGAGCCCGGCAGCGCGAAGCCGTTTCGGATGCCTTCCGGGAAGGGATCCGCGAGATCGAGCGCCTGGTACTTCCGTTGCTGCGGGACGCCCTCGTACCCGCTGTCCTCGCGGTCCTGGACCAACCCGACGTGGATGCGCTCTCGCAGCGTCTGCTGGTGGACGCCGGCAGCGAGGGAGCACTGAACAGCACCCGGGCGGGCGCTGCGATCGCGTGCGTGCAGAGCTTGCTGCTCGGCGTGCGCTCGACCAGCTTCGGAACCGGGCATCCCGCCAACGCGTGGTCCCTGCCCACCGCGGCAGAGGCGGCCTTCGACGCCGACTGGCAGTGGATGGGCAGCGCGGACAACTGGCGGGCCGCCATGTTGGTGTTCTTCTACCCGGACATGATCCTGCTGCCGACACTGCGGCCGGCGCCGGAGGCAACCCCCCGGACGGTCGACTCCACTGCTGCCTTCCGGACCTTGGTGACGGACCTGCGCAAGCCGCGGGCGGCGACGCCGACGTCTGTTCTCGGCATGGCGGAGAAGTACGCGGCGGGGGTGCGTGACGCCTGGAAGCAGGCCCTGCCGGCAGCGAGCGAGGCGACCAAGGCCTATGTACCCGACCCGCGACGGTCTCCGGCGGACCAGGCGACGGTCAACGCGGAGGCGTTGCCGGCACCGCCTGCCGCACTGCACGAGATCCCCGCCGTGATCCAGGAGATGCTGTACTTCGTCCCGCTGGCGATCGGCCTGGAGCTGCAACGGACAGGGGAGTTCGTCGCCGCCCTAGACTGGTTCCAGCTCGTGTACAACGTCGCGCTGAGGCCGGCGGAGCGGAAGGTCTATCGCGGCCTGCGGCTGGAGAGCAACGCCGCGCCGACCCTGTCCCGAGCCCAGGACTGGCTGCAACAGCTCAACCCGCACGAACTGGCCGCCGCACACGGCGGGAATCCGTACACCCGCTACACGATGACGGTGCTGGCCCGTTGCCTGGCCGAGTTCGGGGACAGCGAGTTCACCCTCGACCTGGCCGAATCCACCGCCCGCGCCCGCTCCCTGTACCTGACGGCCCGCGACGTACTGCGCGATCCAGAACTGAGCGTTCCGGCGGGGGCCACCGGGCCCTTCCTGGTGTCGCCGGCATTGGACCTGCTGCGCAACCGGGTCGCCAACCGGCTGCGCAAGATCCGGCAGGGCCGCAACATCGCCGGGATGAAGCGGCAGGTGGAGCCGCCGGCGGCGGCCGCCGGCGCCGCCGGGCCGGCCACGGACTCCAACGGTGTCCCGATCCTGACCCCGCCGAGGAGGCTGCGGCCGACGCCGTACCGCTTCACCGTGCTCCTGGAGCGGAGCCGCCAGCTGGTCAACGTCGCCGCCCAGGTGGAGGCGGGGTACCTGGCGTCACTGGAGAAGCGGGACGCCGAGGCGTACAGCCAGCTCCGTGCCGGCCACGATCTGGTGCTGGCGGCCGCCGGCGAGCAGTTGCAGCGGCTGCGGGTGACCGAGGCGCAGCACGGCGTGGATCTGGTGAAACGGCAACAGGACCGGGTCGAATACCAGCAGGACACGTACCGGCGGTGGCGCGCGGCCGGGCTCAATGCCGGAGAGCGCGCCACCATCGCGGCGTACAAGGAGGCGGCGGAAAAGGAGAAGTGGGCGAACGGCCTGAGCGCCGCCGCGAGCGTCGCGCAGGCACTCATCAGCGCTGCGGCCGCGCCCACGCCGACAGCGGGGCTGGCGGCGGCCTCGGCCGTGGTCGCGGGCGGTGCGTCCATCGCCGGCGCCGTCAACCGCAACGAGGCCGTCGACGAGCAGACCAAGGCGCAGGAGGCCACGATCCGCGGCAGTTACGAGCGCCGCCAGGACGAATGGGACCTGCAGATCGGGCTGGCCGACCAGGACCTGCTCATCCTGGACGAGCAAGCCAGGTTGGCCCGAGACCACAAGGGCATCGCCGACCAGGAACTGACCATCGCCACGACGCAGGGCACGCAGGCCAAGGCGGTGTCGGACTTCCTGGCGACCAAGTTCACCAACACCGACCTGTACGAGTGGATGAGCGGCGTCCTGGGCGAGGTGTACTCGTACTTCCTCCAGCAGGCGACGGCGACCGCGCAACTGGCCGAGCAGCAGCTGGCCTTCGAACGGCAGGTGCAGGCCCCCCGCCTGATCAAGGACGACTACTGGGTCGCGGAGTCCTCGGCCGGCGCCGGCCAGCCCCCCGGACCCGACCGGCGGGGGTTGACGGGGTCGGCGCGCCTGCTGCAGGACATCGCGACGCTGGACCAGTTCGCCTTCGAGAGCGACCGGCGCAAGCTCAATCTGTCGCAGACGTTCTCGCTCGCCACCCTGTTCCCGTTCGAGTTCGAGGAGTTCCGCACCAGCGGCGTCCTGCCCTTCTCGACGCCGTCGCGCCTGTTCGACCAGGGCTTCCCCGGCCACTACCTGCGGCTCATCAAGCGGGTGCGCACCTCGATGGTGGCGCTGGTCCCCCCGGCGCACGGGATCCGTGCCGAGCTGGTCGCCAGCGGGGTGTCGCGCACGGTGGTCGGTGGCGACACCTTCGCCGAGGTGGTGATCCGGCGGGAGCCGGAACGGGTGGCGTTCACCTCCGGCGCGGAGGCCACCGGCGTGTTCGACCTGGACCTGCAGTCGGACATGCTGCTGCCGTTCGAGGCGATGGGCGTGGACACCCAGTGGCAGTTCGAGCTGCCGCGCCCGGCCAATCCCCTCGATTACTCGGCGATCGCCGACATCCTGGTGACCGTCGAGTACACCGCGCTGTGGAACTCCGACTACCGGCGGCAGGTGATCGAGGGCCTGGACCGCCGGGTCTCCGCGGAGCGGGCCTTCCATCTCCGGGACGACGCGCCCGACGAGTGGTACCTGCTGACCAACCCGGACCAGAGCGCGCGGCCGCTGACGGCGCGGTTCGACGTCCGCCCGGGCGACTTCCCGCCGAACGTGACCGACCTGCGGGTGGCGCACATCCTGCTGTACGTCGACCGGCCCGAGGGCTCAACCGGTGCGGTGCCGATCTCCCGGCTGCGCTTCTACCCCGGGACAGCCGGCGGAACGCCGGTCGACGGCGGCGCGGCGACGACGACGCCCGACGGCATCGTCAGTACCCGGCGGCCGAACGGCTCGGCCTGGATCCCGTTGCTGGGACTGCCGGAGGGCCCGGTCGGGACGTGGGAGGTCACGTTCGAGCCGGCGTTCGCATCCACGATCACGGCGGGCCGCCTCGACGACGTGTTCCTGGTCCTCAGCATCGAAGGGCAGACCCCACTATGGCCGGAGCGCTAGGGTGAGCGCCGCCGAAGCGATCAGCCTGCCGAAGGGCGGAGGTGCCCTCTCCGGGATCGGCGAGACCTTCCAGCCCGACCTGCAGACCGGAACCGGCAACCTCACCGTCCCGATCGAGCTTCCGCCCGGCCGCAACGGGCTGGCGCCCGCCCTGTCGCTGGCGTACAGCACCGGCAACGGCAACAGTGCCTTCGGCCTGGGTTGGACGCTGTCGGTGCCGCAGATCAGCAGGCGCACCAGCTCGGGGGTGCCCACCTACGGCGCACACGACGTCTTCGTGCTGTCCGGCTCCGAGGACCTGGTCGAGGTGCCGCTCGGAAGCGCCGCATCGGAGCAACCGGAGCCGGGCACGGTACGTCGTCGCTACCGCCCGCGCACCGAAGCCGGATTCGCCCGCATCGTGCACGTGACCGGCGCCGCCGGGGACTACTGGGAGATCCGGTCCGGCGACGGCCTGATCAGCCGGTACGGCACGCCGAAGCCGGCCGGAGCCACCGGCTGGGAGGATCCCGCGGCGATCGCGGCGGGCGAAGAGCGTGGCATCTTCTCCTGGCTGCTGAGCCGCACCGAGGACACGTTCGGGAATCGCATCGAGTACTTCTGGTCGACCGCAGGGCGACTTCCGGCCGCTTGGGCCGATCCCCTGGGTGGGCCGCAGCGGTACCTGTCGGAGATCCGCTACGTCGACACCGGTGACCCGGCGGACCCGCATTTCCTGGTCAGTGTCCGGATCGGCTACGCCGAGCGCCCGGACCCCTTCTCCGACCGCCGCGGCGGGTTCGACCTGCGTACGACGCGACGCGCGACCTCCATCGAGACGTGGATGCAGCACGGCGAGCCAGTGCGTACCCGGCGGGTGGAACTCACCTACGCCGATCAGCTCGGGCGGCCGGCCGCCACCGGCGTGTCGCTGCTCGCCGGCGTCCGCGTCACCGGGTACGACGGCACGGCTACCCAGAGCCTGCCACCGCTCGAGTTCGGCTACACCCGCTGGGAGCCGTCGACCCGCCGGTTCCGGCCGCTGACCGGCGACCTGCCTGAGGCCGGGGTGTCCGGCAGCGATCGGGCCGGCCCGCGCCGAGCCGACCTCGACCTGGTCGACCTGTTCGGTGACGGGCTGCCCTCCTTCCTGCAGCTGGACGGCAGGGCCGGCCGGTACTGGCGTAACCGCGGCAGCGGTCACTTCGACGCACCCCGGTCCCTGTCGTACGCGCCCGCCGGCGGGGCGCTGTCCGGGCCGGGCATCGCGCTCGCCGACCTGGACGGCGACGGGCGGCCTGAGATCGTCCAGGCGGCCGCCGGGACGACCACATCGTGGCCCCTCGTCCCGGCGAACGGCCGTGCCGGGTTCGATCCGCGGGCCCGAGTCACCGGCGCTCCGACAACGGGGTTATCCGACCCGCAGGCCCGCCTGACCGACCTCGACGGCGACGGGCGCATGGATCTGCTGTGGTCGGGCTCCGCGCTGCGGGCGGCCTTCAACGACGGGCGCGGGGGGTTCACCGGTCTGCGCCCGGTCCGGGGGGACTCCGGCCTGCCCCCGCTGGACTTCACCGACCCGCGGGTGCACCTCGCCGACATGACCGGAGACGGCCTGACCGATCTCGTGCTGATCCGGCGCGGCGCAGTCTCGTACTGGCCGGCGCTGGGACACGGACGCTTCGGCCCGGAGGTTGTCATGACGGCGTCCCTGGAATTCGGGGATGCCGGCGCCTTCCCGGCCACGGGCTTCGATCCGCGCCGGCTGCTGCTCGGCGACGTGGTGGGCGATGGGACCGCCGATCTCGTGTACGTCGGCGACGGGTACGTCAGTGTCTGGCTCAACCAGGGCGGCAATACCTTCGCCGACACCCCCGCGGTCCTGCACGGCACGCCGGACGTCACCGGCTCGGTCCAGTTGGTGGACCTCGACGGGACGGGGGTGGCGGGCGTCCTGTGGAGCGCCGCCGGCTCCCGCCGGGTGCGGCACGCCTTCCTCGACCTGACCGGAGGCGTCAAGCCGTTCCTGCTCGACCGGATCGACAACCACAGCGGCGCCGTGAGCGAGATCCACTACGCCACCTCCACCGCCTACGCGGCGGCCGACGCAGCCGCTGGGCGACCGTGGCGGACGACGCTGCCGTTCCCGGTGCACGTCGTGGCCTCGACGACGGCGCGGGACTGGTTCTCGGGGACCGCGCTCACCACGGGGTACGAGTACCACGACGGGTACTGGGACCCCGCCGACCGGGAATTCCGCGGCTTCGGCCTCGTCGAGCATCTCGACACGCTCACCCCACTGCGGCCGGTGCCGCCGGCACCGCCGGTGCTACGCCCGCTCGACCCGTTGACGCCCCGCTCCGCGCTGCCCGACGGGTTCGACGCGGCCGCCCAGGGCAACCTGCTGGCGAACTGGAGCTTCGACGTGGCGGCCGGCGCGGGCCCGGCCTCGCTGACCACGCCGCCCGGGCAGCCGCTCGGCACCGGCCCGTCCGCGGCGGCGGCGTGGAGCATCTCGCATGCGGCCGCCGGTACGACCGCGACCGAACTCCTGGCGAGCACCCTGCCGCAGGGCAACCGCGGCCGCATGCTGCATGTCACGACGTCGGCCGGTCGATGCGGGATCACGCAAAGCCTCGCTCCGGACCGCCCGGGACCGGCCCGGGTGGTGGCCTCGGCCTGGCTGTACGTCGTGCGGGGCAGCGTGAGCGTCGGCACGGGGAAGACGGCTGACGCGACCTGTACCCGGACCGGCGCCTGGGTGCTGGTGCAAGCCGGCAACACCGAGACCCCCGCGCAGTCGTTTACCGTCACCGCCGCGAGTGCCGACGGCGCGGAGTTCTACCTCGACCACGCCTGGTTGCGGGTCGAGGACCACCCGGCAACGCCGGTGGACGGCCCGCCGATGCGCACCCGCACCTGGTTCCACCTCGGCGCGGTCGGCCCGGCCCGGGGTAACTGGACGGAGCTGGACCGGCGCGGCGACTACTGGGGCGAGGACCCGCCCCTGCGCGAGCACGTCGACCGGACCGGGCTGACGGCGCTGCCCCGGCCGGTGCTGCGGGAGGCGCTCCGGGCGGTGCGGGGACGCGTCCTGCGGACCGAGTCGTACGCCGAGGACGGCTCGGCGGCGGCGGACCGGCCGTACCAGGTGCAGGATGCCGCGTTCGAGGTGGTGCCGGTGTGGGACGGCCGGACCGCCGGTGACGCGTCCTGGGAGGCGGCGCCGGTGATGACGGTGCACGAGGTGTTCAGCCGCACCGCGGTCTGGGACCGCGGCGGAGACCCGAAGATCTCGGTGACGGCCACCGGGGGCTTCGACGGGTACGGGCGACCGGCCGCGGTCCTGAACCTCGGCGTACCCCGGGGCCGCAACCCGCGCGAGGCGGGGGAACCCTGCCTGGCCACGGTCACCACCACGCGGTACGCCACCCGGGACGACGCGCGCTACCGCATCGACGCGGTGGCGCGCACGGCCCGCCGCCAAGCCGTCGACCCCGGCGACGGCCCGGTCGCCGACTTCGCCGGACGCGCACTCACCGGCGCGGCCGACGGGGACCTGCTGGCCTTGGAGCTGCGCTACTACGACGGGCCGGCGTTCACCGGGCTCGAGCTGGGGAAGCTGGGCGACCACGGGCTGCCGGTGCGTACGGAGCAGCTCGTGCTGCCCCCCGAGCGGCTTGCCGAGGCGTGCCGTCCGGCGGCGCCCGGCGGCCCCGGCATGTCGGTTCCGCCGTACCTTGCTCTCGACGGCGCAGCACCCTCCCCGTCAGGCTGGCCGGCCGAGTACCCGGACGAGTTCCGGTCCGCCGTCCTGGCCGCACCGCCCTCCCGCGGCTCCCAACTCGGCTACGTCTGGCACGCCGCCGGCGACGACCACACCGCCGGCTACTACGCCCGAACCAGCCGACTGTCCTACGACGTCCACACCCCTGCGCCAGGCCGGGCGCTGCGAGGGCTACCGCTGGTGTCCCGCGACGCGTACGGGGGCGACACGGCCACGACGTACGATCCGCACGACCTACTGCCGGCGAGCGTGACCGACCCGGCGGGCCTGGCGACGAGCGCGGTCTACGACTACCGGGTGCTCCAACCGGCCGAGATCACCGATCCCAACGGCAACCGCGCCCGCGCCGGCTACAGCCCACTGGGGCTGCCCGCCTGGCAGGCCCGGCTCGGCAAGGCCGGGGAGGCGGTCGGAGACACCGTCGAGCAGCCGTCCCTCCGGTACTACTACGCGCTCACCGCCTTCGACGACAGTGCCGGCGGGCCCCACCGACAGCCCAGAAGTGTGCGGACGCTGAGCCGCGTCGACCATCGTTGGACGCTGGTCGAGCGGGAGAACGCCCGTCGCAGCGAGGCCGGGCAACCGCCGCTTTCCGAGGCGGAGATTGCCGTGATGTTCGGCCCGGACGAGCCCACCGCACATCCCGAGCGCTTCGTGGTCAGCGTGCAGTACTCCGACGGCTCGGGGCGGCTGCTCCAGACCCGCACCCAGGCCGACGAACTCACCGTCTCTGACGTGGGCCTCTCCGACCAACCCGGGCAGGCGAACCGGACCGTGACCGCCGACGCCTCCGACGCGGACCGGGTAGTGGTCAGCGGGTGGCAGGTGTACGACAACAAGGGCCGGCCGGTGGTGACGTACGAACCCTTCCACGCCACCGGCTTCGGCTACCAGGCGCCTGACGGCCCGGCCCTCGCGGGGCTGGCGGCGACGGCGCAGCACTACGATCCCGCAGGCCGGGTGGTCCGCACCGTAGGCCCCGACGGAAGCGAGACCCGCACCGTGTGGGGCGTACCGGCGGACCTCACCCTCCCCTCGCAGGTGCAGCCGACGCCGTGGGAGTCCTACCTCTACGGTCCCAACGACAACGCCGGCCGCACGCACCCCACCGAGACGCTGCCACTGGCCGGGCACTGGAACACTCCGGAAAGCGCGGTCCTGGACGCGCTCGGGCGGACGGTGACCACCACGAAGCGCGGAGGAGGCGAGCCGCTTACGGTGGTCCGGACCTACGACCTCGACGGCCGGGTCACCTCGGTAACCGACGTGCTGGGCCGCCCCGGGGCCTCCACCGTGTACGACCTGACCGGCAACCCCTGGCGGGCCTGGCTGCTCGACTCGGGTGCCTCCCACACCGTGCTGGATGTCACCGGCGCCGTGGTGGAGGCCCGCGACGACAAAGGGGCGGTCACGCTGGCCGCCTTCGACGCCGCCCACAGGCCGACGCGAGGGTGGGCGGCCGACCGGCACGGGGCCCCACCCACCCTGCGGATGGTCACCGTGTACGGCGACTCCGCGGACAGCGGCCTTGCCCCTGCCCAGGCCCGCGCCGCCAACGCGGTCGGCCGTGCCGTCGTCGCCTACGACGAGGCAGGCCGGCTCAGCACCACCGGCTACGACATCGCCGGCCGGCCCACGGTCATCTCGCGGCGGGTACTGCGCACCGACGTCCTGCTCTCACTTCTTCCCACGACTCCGAGCGGGACCTGGGAGGACACCGGCTATCCCGTCGACTGGCGTCCCCCGCCCGGTCAGACCCTGGCCGGTTACGCGGAAACGCTGCTGGATACCACCGCCCACTCGATCGAGGAGCGGTTCGACGCCCTCGGCCGGCGCACCGAGGCGCTGGCACCCCTGGACGTCACCGGGGCGCGGGCGAAGCTGGCCTACAGCTACGGACGCGGCGGGGGTGTCACGGGCATCGCCCTGGACGGGACCCCGTACCTGAGGCGGGCGGTGTACGACGCGTACGGCCGGCGCGTGCTCTCCGAGCTCGGCAACGGGGTCCTGCTCCGCGCCCGGTACGACCGGCAGACCGCACGGCTGCGGCGGCTCCGCGCCGAGCGTGCCACCGGGCCCGCCGCGGGGACCTGGGTCGGCGATGGCCCGGTACTGCAGGAGTGCACCTACCGGTACGACCCGTCGGGCAACCTGCTCGGTCAGGCCGACCGCAGCCCGGACTGTGGCTTGCCACTCGGCGACCGGCACGCCCTGGACCGCCTGTTCGGGTACGACCCACTGGACCGGCTGGTGTCCGCAACCGGCCGGGAGACCGACACCGCCCCCGCCCAGCCGTGGGTGGACGTGCCCCGCAGCACCGACGTCACCAAGGCGCGCGGCTATGTCGAGGAGTACTCCTACGACGCGCTCGGGACGCTGCGCGAGTTGCGCCACCGGACCGACACGCAGGGGACCGGCGCCTACACGCGGACCTTCTCGGTGCCGGAGGGGAACAATCGGCTCGCGTCGCTCACCACCGCCGGACTGACCGTCCCGTTCGGCTATGACCCCTGCGGCAACCCCACCAGCGAGGCCGGCAACCGGCACTTCGAGTGGGACCACCGCAACCGCCTGTCCACCTTCCGGGACCAAGCCGGGCCCGCCGGACCCACGGTGTACGGGCAGTACCGCTACGGGCCCACGGAACGCGTGCTGAAACTGGTGCGCCGCGGGAACGGTCCGCCCACGGTGACGCTGTACCTCGGCGGATTCGAGCGGGTGCTCGTCCCGGCCGCGGGCGGCGGTCCGGCGACGGCGTACGACGCGGTTGCTCTGCTCGACGGACCGGTCCGGCTGGCCCGCGTGCCGCGAGGTGGGGCCCTGCCGGATGACGCTCTGGGTGCGGTCGTCACGTACTCGCTAGGGGACAGGCTGGGAAGCGTCACCCTCACCCTCGACGCGGCGGGGACGCCGCTGAGCCGCGAGGAGTACCTGCCGTACGGGGGGACCTCCTTCGGCAGCCATGCCCGGAAGCGCTATCGCTTCACAGGCAAGGAGCGGGACGAGGAGAGCGGGCTCTATCACTGCGTCGCCCGCTACTACTCACCGTGGCTGTGCCGGTGGATGGGCTGCGACCCCGTCCCTCCGGACGGATCGGAGTCACCGTACGTCTATGTACGGGGGCGTCCACTGACGTTGGTGGACCCCGAGGGAACCAGTCCCGCTCCGGAGATGGACTTGATTCCGGCACTCGTGCCTCAGAGCGGGCTGGGCAACCGTGCTTTCGCACCAGCGCAGCGCGAGGTTCCCGAAAGGCAACGCATGGAGGCGTTGCAGCAGAGCCGCCTCTACACCCGTGATCCGGGCGTCTCGAGCATGCGCAACCATCTCATCGACCTGTATGAGGGGAACATTGCTTCGTCGCCCCCGGAGGGCTACGTCGGCAACCTGTATCCGCAGGTCCTGCCGCGCGTACCCGATGAGGTGCTGCCGTCATCGGCAACCTTGCCGAACTACAGTGCGGCCGCGACCAGCACCGGACACGACGTCGTCAACAACCGCGCCCGGTGGGCCCTGCAGGGAACCACACTGCAGTACGCGTTGGTCTACGGGCACGACGAGATGGTCCGCCGCGCCCAGTACAGCACCGAGTTCTCATACCAGATCCATGACGTCAGCTTCTTGTTCGCCGGGGGCCAACCGACGATCGGCCGCCTCCCCTGGGCCTTGCTGACCAAGGTGAACGTGCCTGCACTCGGTGAGCGAATCGGCTCGGTCCTGTACATGCCGGAAGCCTTTCTCGCCGGTCTCTCTGCCGGCCTGACCACGCTGGGCACCTACCAAGTCGACGGCACCAGCGCCGACTCGGCCTTCGACCGCGCGTACTCCCAGGCCATGGACCAGCGGCACACCCTCGGCGCCCGGCTCATCAACGCCAGCATCGAGAACCTCAACCCGCCCGGCGGCGGCCTGAACTGGTGGCAGAAGGCCGCGCGCACGTACATCGACGCCTACAGCTGGATGGCAACGCCCCTCTGCGACTGACAGGCGAAGGCGTGCAGGGCATTCCGGCCATCGAACGGTCACTTCCACGACCACTCGTTCGACCGCAGCACCTTCCCCGCGTTCTCCGCGATCGTGGCAATCCGGGGTGGCGCGAGTCGCGGAGCGCTTGGCCTGCACCATCCACTCCAGCATCGCCCGGCGCGCCGACGGCGGGGAAGGCGTCTGTCAAGGGACATTGAGATCTGCCCATCCGCGGCCGTGAGACCTGCCCGCTGGTGGCCATGAATGTGGGTTCTGTCCCACTTTCCGTGAAGCCGAGGCGTGTCGTCTTCCACGCTCGATGGTTCTGCCCACTTTCTCGTGATGCGATCTCCGGCCGGCGGCCGTGAGTGTATGACTGCGCGGTCCATCGATCAGGGCGCGACTCGGTCGCGTCGGCCGGACTTCGGATCGGCCGAGCACACCACCCTGCCGGTGCACTCGGCCTTCCGGCAGACCCACAAGGTCGCGGTCGGTAGTGAACATTGGATAGATGTCAACACCCGGACATCGAACAAGGGTGTCGTTGTTCGCGGTAGACATCATGGAGCGATGCCGTGTGATGAGACGGCCATTTGTCCCATCGAGCGGAGGAACCCGACGCGGGCGAAGACGTGCGTCGAAGGTCAGATGAACATGGTGGCGCCATTGTCGGGGCGGGTGGAACGGCGTTCCGTGTGGTCGGCCGCACGAGCTGGGTCGGCCACTGCGGCGATGTCGAGGGAGAGATTGTGAGCGGTGGCTCTGGTCGCGGGGTCTTCGTCGCCGAGGACAAGCCTACGGCGGGTGAGGGTATCGAGGTCCAGCTCAAGGGCACGCCGGTGCTCGCCGAGCGCTGCCAGGTCCGTGGCCAGGTTGTGCGCCGACGTCAGAGTGCGGACGTCATCGGCGGACCGGGCCGCCTTGAAGCGGACGTACACGTCCTGATCAATCCTCAGCGCAGTCTCTAGGTCACCGAGCTCGCGAGAATTCTCGGCGAGATAGTGGGCCGCACAGAGCGTATACGGGTAGACGGTCCAACCGGTGCAAAACCAACGGCAGCGTTCCCGGCAGGGGGTTGAGGACGCTGTTGGTCTAGGTGCGCGATCGACGTGGTGGTCCCGGTCGCAGCCTGGGGGTCTGGTGTCGACCCGTGATGTGTTCTCCGAGCAGGAGCTGGCTCGGCTGCGCGGGTTCCCGGAGGAGGTCTCCCCGGAGGAGTTGATCCGGTTCTTCACCTTGAGCGCTGCTGACGAGGCGTTCGTGCGGTCGATGCGACGCCCTGCGGCGGTGCTGGGTGTGGCGGTGCAGCTGTGCGCCCTGCCCTGGCTGGGGTTCGTGCCCGACGATGTCGGCGCGGCGCCGATGGTGGCGGTGACGCGGCTGGCCGGCAGGTTTGGAATCTCGGCGGGCGAGCTGGCCGGTTACGGGCTGCGGGAGCAGACTCGCACCGATCACCTGCGGATGGTGATGTCGTA
>Ga0247821_10001547_pt1 | contig 12864 bp, 7 predicted proteins | sample 13C_Glycerol_Day_FD_192481 | JGI IMG/M metagenome (GOLD analysis project Ga0247821, IMG submission 192481) | Soil microbial communities from agricultural site in Penn Yan, New York, United States - 13C_Glycerol_Day14 | ecosystem: Environmental > Terrestrial > Soil > Agricultural land | place... | reverse complement strand
GGCGGGGGGCGCCCTCGCCCGGCGGGCCGGGCAACGCCTGCTGCGGGTGGTCGTGCCGCGGACCGCGGGAGCGGCACCGGGCGCGGACCCGCTGCCCGCCGACGGCACGTACCTGATCACGGGCGGCGCCGGAGGCATCGGCTCGGCCCTGGCCCGGGACCTCGCCGCCCGGGGCCGTCCCACCCTCGTCCTGGCGGGACGCTCCCCGCAGCCGCCCCAGGGGCTCCTGGAGCAGCTCGCCGCTCTCGGCGCCGACGCCCGTCATGTCCCGGCCGACCTCACCGCGCCGCAGGACGTCGAGCGGCTCGTCGCCGGGCTGCCGCCGCTGGACGCCGTATTCCACGCGGCCGGAGTCGCCCGGCCCGGCACCCTGCGCGGGACGGACGTACCGGAGACGGTGGACGCGCTGGGCGCGAAGACGCTCGGCACGGTCCTGCTGGCCGAGGCGCTGAACCGGCACGGACAGCGCCCCGGGGTGTGCGTGGCGTTCTCGTCGGTGTCGTCGGTGCTTCCCGGACTGGCCGGCGCGCTGGGCGCGTACGCGGCGGCCAACGCCTTCCTCGACTCCTTCGCCGGGGCCGAGCGGGCGGCCGGCCGGCCGTGGCTGTCGGTGAACCTCGGCCCGTTCCGCGACACGGGCCTCGCCGCCGGAGGCGCCGCCGCCCTCGCGAGCGGCGCGGGCAGGCCCCTCACCACGGGGCCCGCGCTGGCGGCACTGCGGTCCGCGAGCGGGGTGGACGTGGCACAGCTGGTCCTCGCCGATACGGAGCCCGCGGCCCCGCCGGCCGCCGTTCCCCCCACGGCCGGCGTCCCGTCCCGGGCCGTCGAGCGGCCCCACGGTCCGGCGACGCCGGCCCCTGCCGCGTCCGGCACGGCCGCCGTGCTGCGGGAGCTGCTGGCGGGGGCGCTGGACGTCCCGGAGGCGTCGGTCGACGACGACACGCCGTTCCTGACCCTCGGTCTGGACTCCCTGGGCGCCGTCGACCTCGTCAAGCGGCTGGAGCGGACGCTCGGGCGGGACCTGCCCACCACGCTCTTCTTCGAGCACCGGACGGTGCGCGAACTCGCCGCCCACCTCGACGGCGGGGCACCGGAAGGCCCGGACGGCGAGCCCTTCCCGCTGACGCCCGTCCAGCTGGCGCTGTACACCAGCGGCCGGCTCCACCCGGACGTCCCGGCGCGCGGCCATCTGCGGCTGACGGTCCGCGGGCCGCTCGACACCGGTCTCCTCGGCCGGGCGCTGTCGTCGCTGGCCGAACGGCACGGGATGCTGCGGCTGCGGGTGGCGGAGACCGGCGGGGAGCCGGTCCAGCGGGTGGCCGCGCCCGTTCCGGTGACGGACTGGTACGAGGTGCTCGACTGCGCCGCCGAGGACGTCGCCGATGTCGAATCGGCGGTCTGCAACCGGCCCTTCGACCTGACGGCGGAGCCGCCGGTGCGCGCCGTGCTGCTGCGCCACGAGCCGGGGCTCGCCCAGCTGCTGCTGGTCGTGCACCATGCGGCGGCCGACGGGTACAGCCTCAGCGTCCTCGCCGAGGAGTTGTGGGCCGCGTACACCGCGCTGTGGCACGGGGAGCCCGCGGCGGGGGCGCCGGCCCCCGACTTCGCGCGGTACACGGCGAGCACCCGGCGCTCCGGCGTGCCGGACGCCGTACGACGTCACTGGGCGGAGCGGCTCGCCGGGCGCGGTGAACCCCTGCGGCTGCCCTACGACGGTGATCCGGACGCGCCCGCGAGCGGACCGATCGTGCAGCACCACGGCGCACTCGACGCGGAGTCGGCCGCCGGGCTGGAACGGCTGGCCGCCGCGCACGGCGTGTCCCTGTTCCATCTGCTGCTCGCCGCCTACGCGCGCTGTCTGGCGCGGTGGACGGGCCGCCCGGACGTCGCGGTCAACGTGGCCAGGGCCGGCCGCGACGACCGCTTCGACGGTGTCGAGCGACTCGTCGGGCCGCTCGCCGACACCCTTCCGCTGCTGTGCGAGGTGACCGGCGAGGAGCCGGTGGTGGCGCTGGCGGAGCGGTTGCGGCGGCTGTGGCTGGAGAGCGAGCGGCACGCAGGGGTGAGCAGCCTGGACCTGGCCCGGATGCTGCCCGGCACCGGTGCCGGCCCCCGCACGGTGAGCCCCGCGGGCTTCAGCTTCGCCCGCTTCCCGGCCGCCTCGGCCGCCGGCTGTCCCGTGGAGGTGCGGGCGACCGCGGCCGGCACCGGGTCGGCCGCGACCCGGCTGACGCTGCTGTGCTGGGCGGACGGTCCGGTGCTGCGCATGTCGTGGAACTACCCGGCCCCACTGTTCGATTCGGCGACCGTGGCGCGTCTGGACGAGGAGTTCCGCGCGGAACTGGCCGCCCTCGCGCCCCCGCCGGCCGGACCGGCGCCGTCCCCGCGAACAGGCGGTGCCGGCTCCCTGGTCGACCGGCTGCTCGAAACCTTCCGCACGCGCTCCGGTGCGACAGCCGTCGACGCCGGGGAGGCGTCCCTCACCTATGGGGCGCTCGACCGCGCCTCCGCCGCCCTCGCGGCGCGGCTGCGCGCGCACGGCGTCCGCCGGGGCGACCTGGTCGGGCTGCTCACCGAACCCGGCCCGGACACGGTGGTGGGCGTGGTGGGCGTCCTGCGCGCCGGCGCCGGCTGGGTCCCGCTGGACCCGGAGCACCCCCGCGCCCGGCTCGACGGTCAGCTGGCCCGTACCGGCGCCGCCGTGGTGGTGTGCCACTCCCCCACCCGGCACCTCGCGGACGCCCTGACCGGCGTACGGGCGGTGGCGGCCGACGGCCCGCCGGACGACGGCGGTACCACCGGCCCGTCCGTGCCCGTCTCCGTGCCCTCCGCGGCCGAGGCGATCGCGTACGTCATCTTCACCTCGGGGTCGACCGGACGCCCGAAGGCGGTTCCCGTCACCCACCGGGCGATGGAGAACTACCTCGACTGGGCGGTCGGCACCTTCGGTTACGGCGCGGGCGACCGGCTCGCGCAGACCGCGTCGCCGTGCTTCGACGCCTCGGTGCGCCAGCTGCTCGCGCCGCTGCTGGCCGGCGGCACGGTGGTGACCGTGCCCAGGCCGCTGCTGCGCGACCCGGAGCTGCTGCTGGCGCACATGGAGCGGACGCGGGTGACCGTGTGGAGTTCCGTTCCGACGCTGTGGGAGCAGCTGCTGTCCGCCGCCGAGGCGCGGGCCGCACGGGGCGGGGATCCGGTGGACCTGTCGGCGCTGCGCTGGGTGCACGTCGGCGGTGAGGCACTGCCGGTGGACCATGTGCGCCGCTGGTTCGACCTGTTCGGGAGCGGCACGCGGATCGCGAACCTGTACGGGCCGACCGAGGCGACGATCAACGCCGCCTGCCACATCGTCGACTCCCGCCCCGGGGACGAGGTGCGGCGGCTGCCGATCGGGCTCCCCGCCGCCGGCGCCCTGCTGGAGGTCATCGGTGCCGACGGCTCCGTGTGCGGGGCGGGCGAGGCCGGCGAACTGCTCATCGCGGGCACCGGTCTTACCCCCGGCTATCTGGGCGAACCGGAGCTGACCGCACGGGCGTTCACGCTCCGCGAGGGGCGGCGCTGGTACCGCAGCGGGGACCGGGTGCGCCGGTCGGCGGACGGCGTCCTGGAGTTCCTGGGCCGGATCGACGACCAGGTGAAGATCCGCGGGAACCGGGTGGAGCCGGGGGAGGTCGAGGCGGCGCTCCAGACCTGCCCGGGTGTCGCGCGGGCCGTGGTGCTCGCGCACGAGGGGCGGCTGCTGGCCTTCGTCACCACCCGGGCCGGGGCCGTACGGCCGGCGGCCGGGGAACTGCGCCGGCGGCTGGCCGGGCTGCTGCCGGCGTACATGGTCCCGGCGCGGATCACGTTCGTCGACGCGCTGCCGCTGACCGGGACCGGCAAGGTCGACCGGACGGCGCTGCCGGTGGACATCGGGGGCGTCCCCGGCGTTCCGGCCGGTGAGGCGGGGAGGACTCCCCCCGCGACGGCGACCGAGCGGCGGCTGGCGGCGGTCTGGCGCGAGGTGCTGCGGGTGGCCTCCGTCTGCCGGGAGGACGACTTCTTCGAGCTGGGCGGCGACTCCCTGCTCGTGCTGCAGGTGTTCGCCCGGCTCGACGACCGGGCGGGACCGCTGCCCCGGCCGACGGTGATCTACCGTCACCGCACCCTCGCCGCGCTCGCCGAGGCCGTGGACGCCGCCGCGGCGGACCCCGGCCCCGCGGGGGCGGCCGCCGCTCCGCCCGCTGTGGACGGTGTCAGGGACGGGGTGGAGGAAGAGGTGCGGGACGCCGTCGGGGACGGCGCCGAGGGCCCGTTCCCCGTCACCCCCGGCCAGCGCGGCTTCCTCCTCGCCGAGGCGCTCTCACCGGGCGGCGGGACGTGGCTGGCGCGGCTTCGGCTCACCGGGCCGCTGGATCCCGGCCTCTTCCAGCGGGCGGTGGACCTGCTGGTGGAGCGTCACGGCATGCTGCGCACCGTCTTCCCGGCCGGCGCCCGGCCACCCGTCCAGCAGGAGCTGCCCCGGTCGCTGCGGCTGCCGGTCGACTTCGAGAAGGCCGCCGGCCCCGCCGAGGTGGACGCACACGCCGCGGCCGAGGCGGAGCGGCGCCTGGAGCCCTGGGCGTGGCCCCTGCTGCGCCTGCGGGTGCTCACCCTGGCCCCGCACGACCACGTCCTGCTGGTGCACGCGCACCATCTCATCGGCGACGGATACAGCTCGGCCCTGCTGATACGGGAACTCACCGAGACCTACGACCGGTTGGCCGGTGGTGCCGCGCCCGCGACGCCGGGGCCGCGGAGCCGCTTCCGGGACCACGCCCTGGCGCGGGCCGGGTCCGGTTCCGGCGCCCCCGCCACGGTGGAGCGGGGGGCCCGGGCCGCTCGGCTGAGCGCTCCGTACCGGCCGCCGGTGCTGCGTACCGCCGCGGACGCCGACGCCGGGTTCGGGTCGGTGGAGTTCACGCTCGACGCGGAGGTGACGGCGGCGCTGCGGACGGTCGCCTCCCGCGCGGGGACGACGCTGTACGCGCCGCTGCTGACCGCCTACTACCAGGAGCTGGCGGCGGTGACGGGCAGTCCCGATCTGGTCGTGGGCCTCGCGGTGAGCGGACGGGACCAGGCGCTGCCCGACGCGCACCTGGTCTTCGGCCCGTTCGCCACCGCGGTGCCGGTGCGGCCGGCCGGGGCGGCCGACGAGCCCCTCACGGACGGGGAGTTCACGGACGCGCTGCGCCGGGTCGCGGCCGAGGCGGAGGAGGCGCGCGCCCATGAGGACGTGGTGCCGCGGCACGCCGACGGTCTGCCCGTGACGTCGCAGTTCTTCTTCACCCACCTCGACTTCGCCGCGCTCGCCCCGTGGGGCGACGGCGCGCTGAGGGTGTCGTGGGAGGACGGCGACAGCACCTTCCTGCCGCCGTCGTCCGCGACGGACCTGTTCCTGGCGGTACGGCCGGCCGGCGGCGGGCTGCGGGTCACGGTCCGCGGCTCCGCCGCCGCGTTCTCGCCGGACGCGCTGGACGACTTCGCCCGCGCGGTGCGCGGCCGTCTGGTGCGGGCGGCGGAGAGCCCGCGGATCGTGGTGCCGCCGCCGAGGAGGCGGCGGGAGACGATGGACGCGGCCCTCGTGGGCTATCTGCCCGCTCCGGCCCATCTGGCGCGGCTGGCCGGGATGCCCGAGGCCGCACTGCCCCGGGCCGAGGTCCGGGAGCTGCTGTTCCCCGACGGCCGTCCGCGGCTGCTGGAGACGGTGCGGACACCGCTGGGCCGGTCGGGCTTCGTGTGCGTGCCGCTCTTCGCCGACGAACTCGGGCGGGGCAATGGTCTGGTGGAGCACACCGCCCGCGCGGTGTCGCTGGCGGCTTCGCTGGGCGCGCGCTGTGTGTCCCTGGCCGGGATGATCCCCTCGCTCACCGGGTACGGCTTCGACGTGCTGCGTCACCGGCAGTATCCGGCGGCCGTGACGACGGGGCACGCGGCGACGGTGGTGTCGGTGGTGAAGACCGTGCACGCCGCGCTCGAGGCGACGGGGCGGGACCTCGCGGAGCTGGAGGTGGCGTTCGCGGGCCTCGGTTCGATCGGGGCGTCGTCGCTCGAACTGCTGCTGTCGCTGGCCGCCCGCCCGCCACGGCGGCTGCTGCTGTGCGATGTGCGCGGCAGCGCGCCCCGGCTGGCGGAACTCGGACGCCGGCTGCGGGAGCGGGGGCTGGCCGGCGAGGTGGAGATCGCCGAGGCGCAGCGGATGCTGCCGGACGCCGTCCACCGGGCGGATCTGCTGGTGACGGCGGTGAGCGGGGCGACGGCGGTGCTCGACGTCGACCGGCTGCGGCCGGGTGCCGTGGTGGTCGACGACTCGTTCCCGCACTGCTTCGACACCGGGCGGGCCCTCGCCCGGATGCGGGAGCGCGGGGACGTCCTGGTCCTGGGCGGCGGGCTGCTGCACGTCGGCCGTACCGACCGGGAGGCCGCCGCCGACCTCCCGGCCGCGGCGGCGGCCGGCCATCTCGCCCAGCCCTGGATCGACGGAACCCTGGCCTCCTGCCGCGCCGAATCGCTGCTGCGGGCCGCCGACGCCCGGCTGCCGCTGGTGCACGGGCTGGTGGACGCGGCGGTGGCACGGGCGCACTGGAACGCGGTGGAGGAGGCAGGGATCACGGCGGCGCCGCTGCACCTGCTCGGTCACACCGTCGCCCCCGCAGCGGGCGCCGGTGTGACCGAGCCGCCGTCAGACGCCGAATTCCGTCGGTGACAGGCCGAGGGCCGAGCAGGCGTCGCGGACGGCGTACTGCTCGGCCGGCTCGAAGCTGCCGTCGGCCCCGGCGACGACGATGCCGGTCTGCACGACGGCCCGCGCCTCGACCGGCTTCTTCGCCGCCTTGGCGATGTCCTCGAGGGCCCGGGCCTTGCCCTGCTCGAAGTTGGCCGTGAGCCGGTCCACGTGCTCGTTGAACCGCTTGCGGAGCTGGTCGGCCGGGAAGTTCTGCAGCACCTCGTTCGAGACGATCAGTTCCTCCACGCGCTGCCGCTCGGCCGGGTCGACCCGGCCGTCGGCCGCGGCCACCAGCGCGCACATCGCCATGCTGGCGTCGCGGTAGGCGCCGCTCTTGAGCTCCGCCTTGGCCGACGCGAGCTGGGACTTGAACAGTCCCATCAGCTGGTTCTTGGAGCCGCCGGAGGAGGACGGGCCCTGTCCCTGCTGGTGGCCACCGCCGCTCCCGGTGCGTGCGCCCTGGGACTGCTGGAGGGTCTTGGCCTGTTCCTTGAGCCGGTCCCACATCGCCACTTGGTGCCACCTCTTCTGTCGCTGTCGCTGTCGCGGTTCGTCCGGTCAAACGGACACCGTGGCGGCCAGGTTCCCCGATGGCAAAAGAAAGGCAAAATCGGCTCAGCTGCCGATCGGATCACAGGTTTAACCCCCCGCGGGACGGGTGAGGCGGCTGGGATGTCGTCGCCCCGCGTCCCCGCCGCCGCCTCCCCAGCCAGACCTCTCGCCGCGTCGCGCCCCGCCGGGGCCGACGACGCGACCGGGCCGGAGCGGGAGGCGCCCGCCGGAGGCGACGACGTCTCCCGGCGGGCTCCACGTCGTGACGCGTTCTTCGACAACGCCAAGTACCTGGCGATCGTGCTGGTCGCGGTGGGACACGCGTGGGAGCCGCTGCGCGACGGCAGCCGGGCAGTCAGCGCGCTGTACCTGCTGGTCTACGCGTTCCACATGCCCGCGTTCATCGTCCTCGCCGGGTACCACTCGCGCGGTTTCGACGGCAGCCCCGAGCGGGTCAAGCGGCTGGTCACCGGCGTCGCGCTGCCGTACGTCGTGTTCGAGACGGCGTACACCTTCTTCACCCGGTGGACGGACGGCGTGCCCGACCGCCCCGTCACTCTGCTGGAGCCGCTGTACCTGACCTGGTTCCTGGCCGCGCTGTTCATCTGGCGGCTCACCACGCCGCTGTGGAAGCTCGTGCGGTGGCCGGTTCCGCTCGCGCTCGTCGTCGCCATGCTGGCGACCGTGTCCCCCTCGCTCGGCGAGGACCTGGACATACAGCGCACCCTGCAGTTCCTGCCGTACTTCGTGCTCGGTCTCTGCCTGCGCTCCGAGCACTTCCGGATGGTGCGCCGCCGCCGGGTGCGGGTGCTGGCCGTACCGGTGTTCGCCGGTGCGCTGGCCCTGGCGTACTGGGCGGTCCCCCGGGTGACGGCCGGCTGGCTCTACCACCGCGACAGCGCACAGGAGTTGTCCGCGCCCGCCTGGTACGGCCCCCTGATGACCCTGCTGCTGTTCGGCTGCGCGCTGGTCCTCGTCGCCTGTTTCCTGGCCTGGGTGCCGGGCCGGCGCACCTGGTTCACGGCCCTCGGCGCGGCCACGATGTACGGCTACCTGCTGCACGGTTTCGTCGCGCAGGTCAGCAAGTACTGGGGCTGGTACGACCCGGAGTGGCTGTACCGCCCGCTCGGCGAGATCACCGTCACCGTGGTCGCCGCCGTGATCGTGACGGTGCTGTGCACGGCGCCGGTGAGGCGGGTCTTCCACTGGGCGGTCGAGCCGAAGCCGCACTGGGCGTTCAGGCGCTGACCGGGGGACGATCGGCCGCCGCCCGGACGGTCGCCGGCGCCCCCGCTCGCCGGGCGCGGCGAGCGGGGGCGCCTCACGGGTTCAGTCCACGGTCCACTTCTGGTTGGCGCCGCCCGAGCAGGTCCAGATCTGCAGGCGGGTGGCGTTGGCGGAGTTGTTGCCGGTCACGTCCAGGCACTTGTCGGCCTGGGGGTTGACGATGTCGCGCGCCCCGGTGACGACCCACTTCTGGGCGGCGGTGCCGTTGCAGTCCCACAGCTGTACGGGGGTGCCGTCGGCCGTGCCGCCGGAGGCGACGTCCAGGCACTTGCCGAGGGCGCGGAGGGTGCCGTCGCCGCCCACGGTCCAGTTCTGGGCGGCGGTGCCGTTGCAGTCGTAGAGCTGTACGGGCGTGCCGTTGGCGGTGTTGGCGCCCGCGACGTCGACGCACTTGCCGGCCAGGCCGCGGATCGCGCCGCCCGTCGAGGAGTCGCTCGTCGTCACCGACACGTGGTCCACCACGAGTTGCTGGGGGAAGACGGTGGAGCCGTCCGGGTCGCCCGGCCAGTAGCCGCCCACCGCGAGGTTGAGGATCAGGAAGTACGGCTTGTTGAACACCCACTGCTTCCCGCCGAGGTCGGCGGGGGTGCGCCGCTGGTAGACGTTCCCGTCCACGGACCAGGTGATCGAGTCGGGGGCCCAGTCGACGGCGAAGGTGTGGAAGGCGTCGGCGAAGGCCTGGCCGCCGGGCAGCGTGTAGCCGGCGCCGATGCCGCCGGAGCCGGAGTAGCCGGGGCCGTGGAGGGTGCCGTGCACCGTGGAGGGTTCGAAGCCGACGTTCTCCATGATGTCGATCTCGCCCGAGTCCGGCCAGTTGACCGGAGTGCCCAGCATCCAGAACGCGGGCCACATGCCCTGTCCGCGCGGCACCTTCATCCGCGCCTCGACGTGCCCGTACTGCGCGGTGAACTTGCCCGAGGTGTTGAGCCGTGCCGAGGTGTACTGGCAGGTTCCGTACCAGCACTGGTAGTTGGCCGGGTTCTCCTTGCGGGCCGTGATCACCAGATGGCCCTGGCCGTCCAGGGCGGCGTTCTTGTTGCCGGACGTGTAGTACTGCCGCTCGTGGTTGTTGACGTTGTCGCCGGTCTCGATCTGCCACTTCGAGGAGTCGACGGCGGCGCCCGCGGGGCCGTCGAAGGTGTCCGAGAAGGTCACGGCCGCCGCGGCGGTGGCGTCCGCCGGTTCCGCCTTCGCGGTGCCGGCCGCGGCGGACGCGACCAGCGCGGCCGACACGGCGGCGATCAGCCATCTGCGGAGTCTGCGCGGAGAGGACATGGCTCTCCCTTTCCGTACGGCGACCCGGTGTGCGGGTGCGCCGACCGAGGTTGTGGGGGGCAAGTAGGTGCAACCACTTGATTTAAGAAGTGAGATAAGAGGGCGTCAAGACCCTGGTACGTACCAGGATTCGACGGCCGGGACCTCAGGCCGGGGCAGAGCCCCGGTTCACGCCGTCGTGCCCCGGGAGGTCCGGTGTGCGCAGCCGGGGTCGTGCGACGTCGCGCAGGAGGTCCACCAGCGTTCGCAGCAGGCCGCCTCCACCTCGGCCCGCGCGAGCGCGGCGGCCGCCGCGTCGCGCCACGCCGCGCGACGGCCCTCCCGTTCCCGGAGGACGGCGACGGTGCGGCGCTCGTCGGCGACGACGGTCTCCCGGACCACACCGATCACCGGCGCCAGGGAGGCGACCGCCATGGCGAGGGTGGTCCAGGCGGGGACGGTGCCCCAGGTGCGTACGGTGCAGAAGGAGAGCCAGAGGGCGACGGCGGCGTACATGACGGTGAGAATGCGACTGCCCCTGCTCATGGCTGGTTCCCCTTCTCCGTCCGTCCGATGGATTCCTGATGCCCCGGATACGCGCGGGCATGACTCGCCGTCGACGCCGCGGACGCCCCCGGCAGCCGGACATGACGGGGCACCAGCTCAAGGCGTCGAACGGGTGCGCTACATTTTTGCTCGCCCTTGACCGCGATCACTCACGATCCCCAACGCTACGGAGCCGGCAACCCCATGAGCGACATCGTCAACGGACTCGGCCGGGCCACCGCCTACGGCGCACTCGGACTGGTCCTGCTGGTTCTCGGCATCGTGCTGGTCGACGTGCTGACGCCCGGAAAACTCGGCAGGCAGATCTGGCAGGAGCGCAACCGCAACGCCGCCGTGGTCCTCAGTTCCTCGCTGCTCGGCATCGGCGGGATCGTGTTCACGTCGATCTGGACGACGTACGAGGACTTCGGCAAGGGACTCGCGTCGACCGCGACGTTCGGGTTGCTGGGCCTGGTGATGATGGCCCTGGCGTTCCTGGTGGTCGACCTGATCACGCCGGGGCGCCTGGGCGCCACGCTGGTCGAGCCCGAACCCCACCCGGCGGTCTGGGTGACGGCGTCCTGCAACCTCGCGGTGTCGGCGATCATCTCGGCTTCCATCGCCTGACCCGCTACCGGCCCGGGCGCCGGGGCGTCGCGAGCCGGCTGACGCCGGACCGTACCGCCCCGGTCCGGCCGTCGACGCGCTACGCGACCCGGAAGCCCTCCCGGCGGGAGGCCTCGCGCACCCGGGAGCCCTCCCGCGCCGTGCCGCGGACCGGGGCGGGCTGGACGCGGGCGGCCGTGCTGACGCGGTACGTCGTGCGGTGGGGGTCCACCACGGGCTCGCCGAGGGTGATCCGCCCGGCCTCGTGCAGTGCGTCGCACTCGGCGGTGGGCAGGGAGGCGTAGCAACCGCCCGCGCCGGTGGTGGAGTCGAGCGGGCGCCAGTAGCTGTACCGGCGGCGGCCGCTCGCGTGCACCGTGACGTAGGTGGGGGTGCGCGGGTCGGCGATGATGCGCAGCACATCGGTGCCGGCGCCCGCCGGCCGGACGGCCGGAACCGGGGCTGCGGCACTCCGGGAGCGCCGGCCGCGGGCGGTGGGCAGCGCGACGAGGGTCGTGGGGCGGTCGACGGTGGCGAGCATCAGCAGGACCTTTCCGGAGCCGGGACACCAGACCGTCTACCCAGCACGGCCCCGGAGTTGATCTCCTTTTCTGATTATTGTGCAACCTCATACTGACAATGCGTCGGCGGCGCGCCCTGTTCCCGCTCCGGCGTGTCCGGATTCGAGGTCAGCCGCCCGGTCCCGGGTCCGGCCGCACCGCCTCGCCGACTCCGGCGCGCGCGGCCTCCAGTTGGGCCGCGAAGGCGATGCCCAGGAAGAGGGCGACGGCGGTGAGGTAGGCCCACAGCAGCAGCGCGATGACGGCGGTGAGCGGCCCGTAGAGGGCGCCGAACGCCCCGCTGCCCTTGACGTACAGGGCGAGCAGCCATGTCGCCGCCACCCACAGCAGGAGGTGGACGGCAGAACCGAAGGCCAGCCAGGTGTAGCCGGGCTGGGTCCGCCGGGGCGACCAGCGGAAGATCACCGCCGAGGCGACCCACGCCAGCGCCAGCCCCAGCGGCAGCTCCAGGGCGGTCCACCACCCCGGGCCGCCGTCCGGGTCCCCGGCCACCTCGACCACCGCGTCGGTCACCGCGTCACCGGCGACCAGCACGACGAACCCGAGGACCAGGGGCAGGCCCGCGGTGAGCGCCAGGACCACGGCCCTGCCGTACTTGCGGGGGAGCGGGCGGTCGCGTTCGATCCCGTAGATGCGGTTGGCTCCCCGCTCGATCTGCCCCATGGCGGAGGCGAGGTTCAGCAGGGCGAAGCCGAGGCCGAGCCACAGCGCGAGCGGGCCGGCGAAGTCGTCGTGGGCGCTGCGCCGGGTCCCGTCGAGGGCGTCCTCGACGAGCCCGGCGCCGGTACCGGGCACGATCCGGCCGAGGGTGAGTTCGATGACGCGGCCCACGCTCTCGGTGTGCACGGAGGTCGCGAGCCCGACCAGCGCCACCGTGCACGGCACCAGGCCGAGCACGAACTGGAAGGCGAGGGCGCGGGCGTTGGTGAAACCGTCGGCGAAGCGGAAGCGGGCGAAGGAGTCGGTCAGCAGCCGCAGGCTCCCGTAGTGCCGCAGCGCGGCGAACGCCTCGTCTCCGGAGAGTTCCTCTCCGATCATGTCCCGGGTCTGCGGGACACGGACGACGGTTCCCATGGGCGCACGCTCCTCGCCTCGACTGGTTCTGCTCCCCTCATTGATGGCCCCATTTCCTCCCGTCACACCTCCTGTCGCGTCACACCGGGCGTGCACGGGGCCGTGGCGGAGCCGGCGGGGAGGTGCGCGCCCGCACATGCGGTCGGCCACGTGGGTACGGGTCGGCCGGGTCGTCGCAGGCGAACGGGACCCGCGCCGGTTCCCGGCCCCACTCCCCCG
>Ga0247821_10001546_pt1 | contig 12865 bp, 15 predicted proteins | sample 13C_Glycerol_Day_FD_192481 | JGI IMG/M metagenome (GOLD analysis project Ga0247821, IMG submission 192481) | Soil microbial communities from agricultural site in Penn Yan, New York, United States - 13C_Glycerol_Day14 | ecosystem: Environmental > Terrestrial > Soil > Agricultural land | place... | reverse complement strand
GAACTCGCGCTCGGCCGAGCTGCTGGGATCGGTCTCCGCGTTCCGCACCCGCGAGTCCGCCTCCGCCGCCCCGGCGACCGCCGCGCCCGCACCCGCCGCCGCTCCGGCCCGCAAGCCGCAAGCCGCCGCGCGCCCCGCACCCGCTCCGGTCGCGACCGCGCCGGCCGCCGCCGCGCCCGCACCGGCCCAACCCGCCCGCGCGTCCTCCTCGGACGACGAGTGGACCCAGTTCTGACCCACACCCTGCTACGAAGGACAACGCCATGGAAATGATCGTGGAAGGCGGGCACATCGCCCGCCAGGAAGCCGGAAGGCAGCAGGCGGCCGCGGCCGCGCGCGCCGGCGAGTACCTCACCTACCGCCTGGGGGACGAGGAATACGGCGTGGACATCCAGAAGGTCCAGGAGATCCGCTCCTACGAGCAGCCCACCCGCATCCCGCATGCGCCCGCGCACATCAAGGGCGTGGTCAACCTGCGCGGCGTGATCGTGCCGATCGTGGACCTGCGCCTGAAGCTCGGTTGCGCGCAGGCCGAGTACACCGACTTCACCGTCGTCATCGTGCTGGCCGTCGCCGGACGCGTGCTGGGCGTGGTGGTCGATTCGGTGTCGGACGTGCTGGACCTGCAGGCCGAAGCCATCAAGCCGCCGCCCGGCCTGCCGGGCGAGGAGAACCCCGAGTTCATCACCGGCATCGCCTCGGTCGGCGACCGCATGCTGATGCTGGTGGACATCGAGTTGCTGCTCGGCGACTTCGCGTCCCTGCAGGCGGCGGTGGCCTGATGTTCGCCGCACTTCGCCTGAAGGGCCGCCTGACCCTCGCCTTCGGGGTGCTGGTGGGGCTGCTGGTGCTCACGGCGGCCGCCGCGCTGCACCAGATCAACGCGCTCGCGCGCATCAACGCCGCGCAGGCCGCGCTGGCGGACACCCGCCAGCTGGCGCAGCAGTGGTCGGGCGAGACGCGCCTCAACGTGGCCCGCGCCGTGGCGCTGGCCAAGTCGGGGAGCCCGCCCGAGCTGGCCGCGTGGATGGAGGGCCAGATGAAGGCCACCTCGGCGCGGATAACCGAGCTGCAGAAGGAGCTCGACCAGCGCCTGGCGGGCGGGGCCGCGGGCAAGGCCCTCATGGACAAGGTGGGCGGCGCCCGCAAGTCGTACGTGGACCTGCGCGCGAAGCTCCTGAAGCGGCTGGCGGAAGACCCCGCCGCCGTGGCCGACGTCGACTCGCAGCTCGTGCCGGCGGCTTCGGCCTACCTCGCGACGCTCGACGCCGTGGTCGCGAACAGCGAAGCCGAGCTGGAACGCCAGGCCCAGGCCGCGGCCGCCGCCGTGCGCAGCGCCGTGACGCAGCTCGTGGTGCTGTCGGTCGCCGCCGCCCTGCTGGGCGCGGTGCTCGCCTGGCGCATGGGCGCCGGCCTGGCGCGGCCGATCCGCGAGGCGATCGCCTCGGCCCAGGCCATCGCCGGCGGCGACCTGTCGCGCGAGCTGGCGCGCGACCGCCGCGACGAACTGGGCGACCTGCAGGCCGCGCTGGCGCACATGCAGCAGAACCTGCGCGACATGGTGGCCGGCATCCGCACGGGCACCGACAGCGTCGGCGTGGCGACCTCGCAGATCGCCAGCGGCAACCAGGACCTGAGCGCGCGCACCGAGCAGGCGGCCGCCAACCTGCAGCAGACCGCCGCCACCATGGGGCAGCTGAGCGAGGGCACGCGCCGCTCGGCCGGCACGGCCGGCGAAGCCGACGCCTTGGCGCGCAACGCCGCCGATGTCGCGCGCCGCGGCGCCGCGGCCTTCGGCGAGGTGGTGGGCACCATGCGCGAAATCCATGAGAGCGCCGCGCGCATCGGCGAGATCACCACGGTGATCGACGGCATCGCTTTCCAGACCAACATCCTTGCGCTCAACGCCGCCGTCGAGGCGGCGCGTGCAGGCGAGCAGGGCCGCGGCTTCGCGGTCGTCGCCGGCGAGGTGCGCAGCCTGGCGCAGCGCAGCGCGGAGGCGGCGCGCGAGATCCGCGCGCTGATCGAGGGCAGCACGCACAAGGTGGAGCACGGCTCGCGGCTGGTTGAACAGGCCGGCTCCACGATGCGGGAGATCGAGGCGAGCGTCGGCCGCGTGACCCAGTCGATCGCGGGCATCGCGGCGGCCGCCACGCACCAGGCGACCGGCTTCGGCGAGGTCAACGACGCCGTCGGCCAGCTGGACCGGATCACCCAGCAGAACGCCGCGCTGGTGGAAGAGGCCACCGCCGCCGCCCGCAGCCTGAAGGACCAGGCCGCGGCGCTCGCCAGCCTGGTGGCGAACTTCCGGACCGGCCAGGCGCAGCCCGCCTGAGCCTTCGCCTTCCCGAAAAGAAATCGACCGAGCAGTCCATGAGAGTCAACCTTCCCGTCAGCGGCCAGGAGTACGAGTTCGAGGCGGGCCGGACGCTGGTGTCCGCCACCGACCTCGACAGCCGCATCACGTACTGCAATGCCGCGTTCGTCGCGGTGAGCGGCTACGAGGCCTCGGAGCTGATCGGCCAGCCGCACAACCTCATCCGGCATCCCGACATGCCCCGCGAGGCCTACCGCGACATGTGGGCCACGCTGCGCGAGGGCCGGCCCTGGACGCAGCTGGTGAAGAACCGCCGCAAGAACGGCGACCACTACTGGGTGCTCGCCAACGTCACGCCCGTGGTGGAGAGCGGCCGCGCGGTGGGCTACATGTCGGTGCGCACGAAGCCGACGCGGACGCAGGTGCAGGACGCGGAAGCGCTTTACGCACGCATGCGCGCGGAGTCGGACACGGGACGCATCAGCACCCATCTGCATCGCGGCCGCATCGAGAAGGGAGGCTTGCTGGCGGGCCTCGCGCGACGCCTGCGCTTCGGTGTCACGGGTCGTATCGTCGCGGCGCTGACGGTGTTCGGTCTGCTGGACGTGGCGATCGATGCGCTGCTCGCCGGCAGCGGACCGGTCGTCCGCGGAGCAGGCTACGCCGTCCAGCTGCTTTCGTTGCTGACCCTGGCCTGGTGGCTGCACGGCTCGATCACGCTGCCGATGCGGCGCGCGGTCGAACTCGGACACCGCATGGCCTCGGGCGACCTCGCGAGCCTGCGCTCGGGCCGCACCGACGAACTGGGCGACCTGCTGGGCGCGCTCAACCAGGTCAGCATGAACCTGCGGGCGCTGGTGAACGACGTGCGCAGCCAGTCGGCGCAGCTGGATGCCTCGGCCGAGGAGATCTCTTCGGCCACCCTCGACCTTTCGTCGCGCACCGAGGTGCAGGCGGGCAACCTGCAGCAGACGGCGTGCGCGATCGAGCAGATCGCCTCGACCGTGCAGCAGAACGCGGGCAGCGCGGCGGAAGCCAGCCGCCAGGCCGGCGGCACCGGCCGCGTGGCCGAGCAGGCCAGCGAAGCGGTCGGCCAGGTGCAGGAGCGCATGCAGGCCATCGAGGCGGCCTCGCAGCGCATCGCCACGATCAACAGCGTGATCGACGGCATCGCCTTCCAGACCAACATCCTGGCGCTCAACGCCGCGGTGGAGGCCGCGCGGGCCGGCGAGCAGGGCCGCGGCTTCGCGGTCGTGGCGGGCGAAGTGCGCAGCCTCGCGCAGCGCAGCGCCGACGCGGCGCGGCAGATCAAGACGCTGATCGAGGAATCGCGCGAAGCCGTCGAGGGCGGCAGCCGCCTGGCGCACGGAGCCGGCGGCACGATGCGCGAGGTGGTCGCCTCGGCCCGGCAACTGGGCGTGCTGATCGAAGGCATCTCGGTGGCTTCGACGCAGCAGTCCGCGGGCGTCGTGCAGGTCAACGCCGCCGTCGCGCAGCTGGACAGCGCCACGCAGCAGAACGCCGCCATGGCCGAACAGTCCAACGCCGCGGTGGGCCGGCTCAAGCAGCAGGCCGATGCGCTGACGCGCGCGGTCGCGATGTTCCGGGGGTGACATGGCCGAAGCCGCCGCCATGGCGTTCGACGATCGCGATATCGAGTTCAGCGCGGACGACTTCGAGCGCGTCCGCCGCCTGATCCGCAGCAAGGCCGGCATCGACCTGCAGGCGGGCAAGCAGAACATGGTGTACAGCCGGCTGGCGCGGCGCCTGCGCGACCGCGGCCACCGGAGCTTCCGCAGCTACCTGGACGCGCTGCGCGGCGACACCGACCCGGAATGGCAGGAGTTCATCAACTGCCTGACCACCAACCTCACCGCGTTCTTCCGCGAGTCGCACCACTTCGAGACGCTGGCGCAGGAGCTGCGCTCGCGGCACGGGCCGGTGCGCATCTGGTCGTGCGCGGCCTCCACCGGCGAGGAGCCGTACAGCCTGGCGATCACCGCGATGGAATGCGGCGCGGGCCACCGCACGCACATCGAGGCGAGCGACGTCGACACCCGCGTGCTGGCGCACGCCGAGGCGGGCATCTACTCGCTGGAGTCGGCGTCCGGCCTGGGCGAGGAGCGGCTGCGCCGCTTCTTCCTTCGCGGCTCGGGGCGCAACGCGGGCTTCGCGCGCGTCAAGCCGGAGCTGCGGTCCCTGGTGCGGTACTTCAACCTGAACCTGCTGTCGCAGCCCTGGAAGCTGCAGCCGCACGACATGGTGTTCTGCCGCAACGTGATGATCTATTTCGACCGGCCGACCCAGCGCGCGGTGCTGGAGCGGCTGCACGCCGCGCTCAAGCCCGGCGGGCTGCTGTTCGTCGGCCATTCGGAGAACTTCACCGAGCACCGCGACCTGTTCGCGCTGTGCGGCAAGACGGTCTACCGGCGCGCGGAGGCCGCGTGAAGCTGGCCCTGCACCCGCTGGACGCGGACACCGCGGCGCAGCTGCGCCGCAAGCCGCGCCGGGCGGGCGAGGCCTCGTTCTTCTTCGACGATCCGGCGTTCGGCCGGGTCTCGGTCAAGGTGCTGCCGGGCGAGTTCTACGTCTGCGACCAGGACCTGGCCGTCAGCACCACGCTCGGCTCCTGCGTGGCGGCGTGCCTGCACGATCCCGTGGCCGGCATCGGCGGCATGAACCACTTCATGCTGCCCGAGGCCGGCGCGGGCGAAGCGGGCGGGCGCTTCGGCGTCCATGCGATGGAGCTGCTGATCAACGAGATGCTCAAGCGCGGCGCGCGCCGCCATGCGCTGGAAGCCAAGATCTTCGGCGGCGGCCAGGTGGTCCGCAGCCTGGCCGGCACCCAGATCGGCGAGAAGAACGTGGCCTTCGTCCAGCAGTTCCTGGCGCAGGAAGGCATCACGGTGCGCGGCAGCGACGTGCTGGACTTCTGCCCGCGCAAGGTGTGCTTCTTCCCGCGATCGGGCCATGCGCTGTGCAAGCGCCTGCCGAGCACGAACGCGGGCGAATTCGAACTGCAGGAGGCGCGCTACCGCGACCGCCTGCGCAAGCAGGGCCCGTCGTCGGGCTCGGTGGAGCTGTTCTCATGACCATCCGCGTCGTCGTGGTGGACGATTCCCCCCTGGTGCGCTCGGTGCTCACCGGGCTGATCAACCGTGAAGCCGACCTCCAGGTGGTCGGCACCGCGGCCGACCCTTACGCCGCGCGCGAGATGATCCGCGAGCTCGATCCGGACGTGATCACGCTCGACGTCGAGATGCCGCGCATGGACGGCCTGGAATTCCTCTCGCGCCTGATGCGGCTGCGGCCGATGCCGGTGGTGATGATCTCCACGCTCACCGAGCGTGGAGCGCAGACCACGCTGCGCGCGCTGGAGCTGGGCGCGGTGGACTTCGTCGCCAAGCCCACGCTGGCGCAGCGCGCCGGGCTGGAGGAGGCGGCGCGCGAGATCACCGCCAAGATCCGCGCGGCGGCCTCGGCCCGCGTGGCGCGGCGGCCGTTGGCGGCCGATCCGCCGCCGGCGCCCGTTCAACCGGTGGCACGGCCGGCGCTGCCCGCGCGCGACACGCAGCTGCTGGTGGCGATGGGCGCTTCGACGGGCGGTACCGAGGCGCTTCGTGAAGTGCTGACGCGGCTGCCGGCGGCCTTCCCCGGCATCGTCGTCACCCAGCACATGCCGGCCGGCTTCACCGGCAGCTTCGCGGCGCGGCTGGACAGCCTGTGCCGGTTGCGCGTGAAGGAAGCGCAGGACGGTGAACGCATCCTGCAGGGGCATGTCTACATCGCGCCGGGGGGGTGGCACCTGCATGTCGAACGCAGCGGCGGCGGTTATGTCGCGCGGGTCACGGCGGGCGATCCGGTGAATCGGCACATCCCGTCGGTCGACGTGCTGTTCCGCTCGGTCGCTCAGCACGCGGGTCCGCGGGCGTTCGGCGTGATGCTCACCGGCATGGGCGCGGATGGCGCGGAGGCGATGCGCGTGATGCGCGATCGCGGCGCGTTCAACCTGGTGCAGGACGAGGCGAGTTGCGTGGTGTTCGGGATGCCCAGAGCGGCGATCGCGGCGGGGGCGGCGGATGAGGTGTTGCCGTTGATGGAGATCCCCAAGCGGCTGGCCGAGCGGGTGTCTCTGGCACGCACATCAACCTGAAACCCGTCATCCCCGCGAAGGCGGGGATCCAGAGCTTCCGCCTTTTCTTGAAGTTCGCAGAAGGCGGACGCACTGGATTCCCGCCTCCGCGGGAATGACGGAGGGCTAGCGGAGCGGATCCAGGAACGTCTGCATCGCCTCCACCATCGGCCCCATCATGTGCTCCGCCCCCAGCGCCAGCAGCGCCAAACCGGCCAGCAGCGTGATCGGAAAACCCACCGAGAAGATCGACAGCTGCGGCGCCACGCGCGAGGCGAAGCCCAGCACCAGGTTCACGAACAGCATCAGCAGCGTGGCCGGCAACGCCAGCGACAACGCGAGCCGGAACACGTCCGCACCCAGTCGATCCATCCGCAGCCGCGACAGGATACTGAACGGCTCGGCCGAGATTGGCAGGCTCTGGAACGTCGCGATCAGCGCGTCGATCAGCAGCAGGTGCCCGTTGAGCGCGATGAACAGCAGCATGGCCACCGTGTTCAACCAGGTGCCCACCGCCGTCCCGGCGCCGCCCTGAGGGTTGAAGAAGCCGCCGAACGACAGGCCCATCTGCAGCCCGATCAGCTCGCCCGCGATCTCGAACACCGCGAACAGCAGCCGTGCCGCGAAACCCAGCGCCAGGCCGATCGCCAGCTGTTGCGCGATGAGCCCCAGCCCCGCGGCGGACGCGAGCGAGAGCCCCGGCGGCACGCCCGCGAAAGGCGCCACCGGCAGCGCGATCACTGCGGCGGCCGCGACGCGCGCCCGCACCGGGAAGTTGCGCATCGACAGCAGCGGCGCCGAAGTGAAGAGCGCCAGCACGCGGATGAAGGGCAGCAGCAGCCCGGCCAGCCAGGTGTCCAGCTGCAGCTGGCTGAACGTGATCACGGCGCGATGGCGCTCAGCCGACCGAGCCGGGGATCGAGCTGATCACCTGCCGGATCCAGTCGACCAGCACCGAGATCATCCAGGGCCCGGCGATGCCCAGCGTGGCCAGCACGGCCAGCATCTTGGGCAGGAAGGACAGCGTGGCCTCGTTGATCTGCGTGACCGCCTGCAGCAGGCTCACCGCCAGACCCACGGCCAGGGCCACGACGAGCACCGGCGCCGACACGGTCACCAGCATTTCCATCGCCACGCGGGCGAAAGTGAGGACGGCCTCGGGCGTCATGAGCCGGCCCCGAAGCTGGCGACCAGCGAGCCGATCAGCAGGTTCCAGCCGTCGGCCAGCACGAACAGCATCAGCTTGAACGGCAAGGCCACCAGCACCGGCGACAACATCATCATGCCCATCGACATCAGCACGCTGGCGACCACGAGGTCGATCACGATGAACGGGATGAACACCATGAAGCCGATCTGGAAAGCGGTCTTCAGCTCGCTGGTGACGAAGGCCGGCACCAGGATGCGCATCGGCGTCTTGGCAGGCTCGGTGATCGGCTCGCGCGCGATCCGGGAGAAGAGAGCCAGGTCCGGCTGGCGGGTCTGCTTGAGCATGAACTCGCGCAGCGGGTCGGACCCGCGCGCGACCGCTTCCTCGAAGTTCACGCGCTGCTCGCTGTAGGGCTTGTACGCGTCGTCGTACACCTTCTGGAGCGTGGGGCCCATGATGAAGAAAGTGAGGAACAGCGACAGGCCCACCAGCACCTGGTTGGGCGGGGTCGACTGCAACCCCAACGCCTGCCGCAGGAGGCTCAGCACGATGATCAGCCGCGTGAAGCTGGTCATCAGCAGCAGCACCGCGGGCAGGAACGACAGCGCGCCGAAGATCAGCAGGGTCTGCACCGGCACCGAATAGGTGGTGGTGTTGCCGCTCGTGGTGGCGCTGAAGCCGAAGGGCGTGGACTGCGCCAGCGCGCCGCCGGCGGCAAGCAGCAGGGGCAGGGCGGGCGCCGAGCGCCGCAGGAGAGATCGCTTCGACATGGTCAGCGTCCGGCCGGCGGAAGGTCGGCTTCGCCGAGCAGCGTGATCTGTTGCGCCGTCGCGCCCAGCACGAGGCAGCGCCCTTGCACGCGCACCAGCAGCACGCGCTCTCGCGGTCCGACCGGCAGTTGCGCCACCACTTCCAGCTGGCGCGGCGCGCCGGCGGGTTGCAGCGTCTGCACGCGCCTGACCACCCACAGCGCGGCGGGGATCAACGCCACCACGAGCAGCAGCATCAGGAAGGACCAGGCCAGGGACTGCATGAACGACAGTCCTCTTCAGCGGCCCAGCCGGCGCATGCGCTCGGACGGCGTGACGATGTCGGTGAGGCGGATGCCGAACTTGTCGTTGACGACCACCACCTCGCCCTGGGCGATGAGGAAGCCGTTGACCAGCACGTCCATCGGCTCGCCGGCGAGGGCGTCGAGCTCCACCACGGAGCCCTGCGCGAGCTGCAGGATGTGCTTGATCGGGATGCGCGTGCGGCCCAGTTCCACGGTGAGCTGCACCGGGATGTCCAGCACCAGGTCGATGTCGTCGCGCGGCACCGGACCGGCGCCGGCGCCCAGCTGCTGGAACAGGCCGGCCGCGGCGGGCCGGGGCTGCGCGGCTTCGGCTTCGGCCAGGGCCGCGCCCCAGTCGTCGGCCATCGCGTCCTGGTTGTCGGGAGTGGAAGTGGTCATGTCGGGATGACGGCCTTGGAGGCCGGGTTGGTCGCGAGCGCGGCCGCGCCGAGAGCGTCGGTCGGCTGGGTCAGGAATTCGCGGATGCACACGCCGTAGCGCGCGCCGAGCACGCCGTAGTCGCACTCGAACACCGGCACGCCGTCGACCTTGGCGGTCAGCGTGGGCTGGCGGTCCAGCTCGATGAAGTCGCCGGCCTTGAGCGCCACCAGCTCGCGCACGGTGGCCTGGCTGTGGGCCAGCTCGGCCACCAGCTCCACCGTCGCGGCCTTGATCTGCTGCTTGAGCAGGTTGAGCCAGCGGCGGTCGGCCGCGCCCTGGTCGCCCTGCAGCGGCGAGTAGAGGATCTCGCGGATCGGCTCGAAGGTCGAGTACGGGATGCAGATGTGCATGGACCCGCCGGCCTCGCCGATCTCGATCTCGAAGGTGGTGGTCACCACGATCTCGGACGGCGTCGCGATGTTGGCGAACTGCGTGTTCATCTCCGAGCGCGCGTACTCCAGCACGATCGGGTAGATCGGCGCCCAGGACTTGGCGTACTCCTCGGCGATCACCTCGACCAGCCGCAGGATGATGCGCTGCTCGGTGGCGGAGAACTCGCGGCCCTCCACGCGCGCCTGGTTCAGGCCGTTGCCGCCGAACAGGTTGTCGATCACGCTGAACACCAGCGTGGGGTCGCAGATCACGAGGCCCATGCCGCGCAGCGGGCGCACGTGGACCATGTTGATGTTGGTGGGCACCGCCACGTTGCGCAGGAACACGCCGTACTTCTGCACCTTCACCGGCCCGATCGAGATGTCGGGGTTGCGGCGCATGAAGTTGAAGATGCCTACGCGCAGGTTGCGCGCGAACCGCTCGTTGACGATCTCCAGCGTGGGCATGCGCCCGCGCACGATGCGCTCCTGGCTCGACAGGTCGTAGGTGCGAACGCCACCGTCGTCGGCCTCGGGCGCGGACGAGTCCTGCTTTTCGCCGGTGACCCCGGCGAGCAGGGCATCGACTTCCTCCTGGGAGAGCGGCTGCACCATGCCGGCCTCACTGGACGATGAACTGCGAGAACAGGACCGTGCGGATCGGGTGGCCGTCCGGCACCGCGGGCTGCGAAGCGGTCGCGGCGGGCAGGGGGGCCACGCCGAGCGCGGCGCCCGTGGCGGCGCGCACTTCGTTCGCCAGCTGCTGCTTGCCTTCGGCCGAGAGCAGCGATTCGATGTTCTTGGCCGAGATCAGCAGCAGGATGTTGTTGCGCACGGCCGGCAGGCGGTCCTTGATCGAGACCTCGACCGAGGCGTCCTCGACCTCGAAGGTGATGCCGATCTGGGCGAAGCGCTCGCCGCGTTCGTCGCGCAGGTTGACGGTGAACGGGTCGAGGTTGACGAACACCGGCTTGCGCTGCGACTTCTTCGGCGCGCCGGCTTCGGTGCCGGCCTTGCCGCCGCCGGCGAGGAACCACCACGCTCCCGCGCCGCCGCCGCCCAGCAGCAGCAACACGGCCACCACGATCAGCAGCGTCTTCGATTTCTTGGCGGGGGGGGCGGCACTGGACACTTGGAACTCCGGGTCTTGAAGTTCCATTGTCTGGAGCACTTGAGGGCGGCTAAGCCGCGATAAGGCCGGGGAAAGTCCGTCATTCCCGCCGCCCTCCCGTCATTCCCGCGGAGGGGGGAATCCAGTGCGTCCGCCTTCGCGGCCTGCCGGAAGCCCTGGATCCCCGCCTGCGCGGGGATGACGGCGTGTCAGGCGTACAGATCGAGGAGAGAGCGTGCGGCCACGCGCCGCGGCGCAGCCGGTGCGACGCTCGCCTCGCGCGCCGGGCCCGCGGACCCTTGCCCCCGGCTCTCCTGTCGCGCCTGCGCATCGTCGAAGCCACGTCCGTCACGGCCCGCATCCACGCCGGCCTGGCCGAGCTGCAAACCCTGGCTCGCCAGCATCTCTCTCAACTCCGGCAGCGCCTGCGCCAATCCGTCGCGGGTGAAGCCGTTGGCCGCCACCAGGCTGATGTCGGCGCTGCCGCCGTTCACGCGCAACTGCACCTGGATCGGCCCGAGCTCCGCGGGATGCAGGCTCAGCTCGGCCTCCTGCAAGCCGCCTTCGACCATCACGCGAACCTCGGCGGCCAGGTCGGTCGCGAACGCCGGCTCGCCGGGGCGCGAGGGCAGGGCGGCCTGGTGCACGGGGGCCGCGTGCGTCGCCGGCGACAGCGACGGCGAGATCGCGGCGGCCGTGGGTGCGAGCGAGGAAGCAGCATCCGTGAGCGGCGCGGGCTTTTCGGCACGCGCGGTTTCCGCCGTCGGCGCGAACGCCAAAGGCAGCTGCGCGTCGGCGGCCTGCGCCTGCGAAGGCTTGCCGCCGCGAGGCGGGAAGTCGGGAGCGCCTGCGGCTTGCAAGGCGGGCTGGGTGGACGCGGCAACGTTCGGCGCGGTGGTGCGGCCCGTCAGGCCTTCGACCGGAGAAGCGTCCTTGGCGCTCGTGCCGGCCGTGCCGGTCGTGCCGCTCGCCGGCTCCGCGGGCGCGGCGACCTGCAACCCCAGCCAGGGCCATCCGCTCGCCAGCGCCGCGATGCCGCTCTCGCCCGCGGCTTCGGAAGCGCCGGCCTCTTCACCGGCCGCGACATCGCTTTCGATCTCCGCGGCAGGCAGGGGCGTTGACCCCACCGGTGGCGTCATCGAAAGCGCTTCCAGCATCGCGGCGAACTCACCGACGACCGAGCCGTCGGCCGGCGCGGCGTTGTTCGCGCCGGACGCCCCGGCGGCAGAGGCCTGGGCCGGCGCGGCAGGTACGGAAACGGACGGCGTGGCGTTCATAGCGGACTCCGGGCCGTGGCGCGCGCGGCGCGGGCGGCGAATTCGTCGGCGTCGCGCTGGGCGCGGCGGGCGAGGCCCGCGTCGCGCACCGCGGCGCGGCGCTTGACCAGCGTTTCGAAAGCCATCAGCCGGCGCTGGCCTTCGCCGAGATGCTGCCGACGCGCGTCGTCCAGCCGCTGCCGGTGCTCGCATTCCTGCGCCTGCATGCGGATGGCGTCATCCAGCCGCGCCAGGAAGCGCTGCCAGTCCACCAGGGCCTGCGGCGCCACGGCCGCGCCACTCGTGGCGGGCGAGCGCGCCAGGTAGTCGGCGCGGAACGAGCGCAGCCGCTCCAGCGTGGCCAGCGACTGCTGCAGCGCCTGCGCGGTCTGGCGGGCCTCGAACGCGAGGCGGTCGCGCGCCGCCTGGGCGCGCTCGATCAGCTGGGGAAGGACGGCGTCCATGGTCAGTGCGGTTGCGGTTGCAGCTGGGCCTGCGCCAGCAGCTTGTCCAGCGCGGCGACGCTGGCGGACAGCGGCGCGCCCTCGCGCATGTCCTGTTGCAGGAAGGCGGCGATCTGCGGATACAGGCGGATCGCCAGGTCGGCCTGGGGATCACCGCCGGGCACGTAGGCGCCCACGGCCAGCAGGTCGCGGTTGCGCTGGTAGCGCGCATAGAGCGCCTTGAGCGTGCGCGCCAGCTGCAGTTGCCGCGTGTCGGTGACGTTGTGCATCACGCGCGAGATCGACTGCTCGATGTCGATGGCCGGGTAGTGGCCCTGCTCGGCGATGGCGCGCGACAGCACGATGTGGCCGTCCAGGATGGCGCGCGCGTTGTCGGCGATCGGGTCCTGCTGGTCGTCGCCCTCGGTCAGCACCGTGTAGAACGCGGTGATCGAGCCCACGCCGTTCAGGCCGTTGCCGGTGCGCTCCACCAGCTGCGGCAGGCGCGCGAAGACGGAAGGCGGGTAGCCCTTGGTCGCGGGCGGCTCGCCCAGCGCCAGCGCCATCTCGCGGTGCGCCATCGCGTAGCG
>Ga0247821_10001543_pt1 | contig 12891 bp, 9 predicted proteins | sample 13C_Glycerol_Day_FD_192481 | JGI IMG/M metagenome (GOLD analysis project Ga0247821, IMG submission 192481) | Soil microbial communities from agricultural site in Penn Yan, New York, United States - 13C_Glycerol_Day14 | ecosystem: Environmental > Terrestrial > Soil > Agricultural land | place... | reverse complement strand
CTCGCGGTGCAGGCCCCATGAAGCGCGATCGCGCCGCGGGTCTACCATCGACGGCTCGACCCTGCCCACCGGCCCTGCGAGGAAGCCCGACATGACCTCCGACACCCGCCCCGCGGTGCTCGACCTGATCGGAAACACGCCGCTCGTGCCCGTCACGCAGTTCGACACCGGCCCCTGCGCCCTGTTCCTGAAGCTCGAGTCGCAGAACCCCGGCGGCTCCATCAAGGACCGCATCGGCCTCACGATGGTCGAGGCCGCCGAGCGCGACGGCCGGCTCAAGCCCGGCGGCACCGTGGTGGAGGCGACCGCCGGCAACACCGGGCTCGGGCTCGCGCTCGTCGCGCGCGCCAAGGGCTACCGCGTGGTGCTGGTGGTGCCGGACAAGATGGCGATCGAGAAGGTGCTGCACCTGAAGGCGCTCGGCGCGCAGGTGCACGTGACGCGCTCGGACGTCGGAAAGGGCCACCCCGACTACTACCAGGACCGCGCCGCCGCGCTCGCGGCCGGGATGGAAGGGGCCTGGTTCGCCGACCAGTTCAACAACCCGGCCAACCCGCTCGCCCACGAGACCGGCACCGGGCCGGAGATCTGGGCCCAGATGGGCCACGACGTGGACGCGATCGTGGTGGGGGTCGGCTCCGCGGGAACGGTGACCGGCCTCTCGCGCTACTTCCGCCGCGTGCAGCCCGACCTCGCGTTCGTGCTCGCCGACCCGGCGGGCTCGGTGGTCGCCGAATACACCCGCACCGGCGTGGTGGGGGAGGCCGGCTCGTGGGCCGTGGAGGGCATCGGGGAGGACTTCATCCCCGCCATCGCGGACCTGTCCGGCGTGCGGGCGGCCTACTCGATTCCCGACGACGAGAGCTTCGGCAGCGCGCGCGAGCTGCTGCAGCGCGAAGGCATCCTCGGCGGGTCCTCCACCGGCACGCTGTTCGCGGCGGCGCTGCGCTGGTGCCGCGAGCAGACCTCGCCGAAGCGCGTGGTGAGCTTCGTCTGCGACACCGGCACGCGCTACCTGTCCAAGGTCTACAACGACGCCTGGATGATCGACCAGGGCCTGCTCTCGCGCCGCCGCTACGGCGACCTGCGCGACGTGGTGTCGCGCCGCTTCGAGGAAGGCGCAGTGGTGAGCGTGAGCCCGGACGACACGCTGCTCACCGCCTTCCAGCGCATGCGCATCGCCGACGTGTCCCAGATGCCCGTGCTCGAGGCCGAGCGGCTGGTCGGCGTGATCGACGAATCCGACGTGCTGATGAGCGTGCATGCCGACGCCGCGCACTTCAGCGACCCGGTGCGCACGGCGATGACCGCCGCACCCCAGACGCTCGCCCCGTCGGCCAGCCTGGCCGAACTCCAGGCGGTGCTCGACCGCGGGCTCGTCGCCATCGTCGCCGACGAGGCGGGCTTCCACGGCCTCATCACTCGCTTCGACCTGCTCAACCATCTCCGGAGAACACTGTGACCGACAGCACCGAAGGCCTCGACTTCGCCACCCGCGTCATCCATGCGGGGCAGGCGCCCGACCCATCGACCGGGGCGATCATGCCGCCGATCTACGCCACGTCCACCTATGTGCAGAGCAGCCCGGGCGTGCACAAGGGCCTCGACTACGGCCGCTCGCACAACCCCACGCGCTGGGCGCTCGAGCGCTGCGTGGCCGACCTGGAAGGCGGCGCGCAGGGCTATGCGTTCGCCTCCGGGCTCGCCGCGATCTCCACCGTGCTCGAGCTGCTCGACGCCGGCTCGCACATCGTCTCCGGCGACGACCTCTACGGCGGCACCTTCCGGCTCTTCGAGCGCGTGCGCCGCCGCAGCGCCGGCCACCGCTTCACGTTCGTCGACCTGACCGACCTGTCGAAGCTCGACGCCGCGCTGCAGGCGGACACGAAGATGGTGTGGGTGGAGACGCCGACCAACCCGCTGCTGCGCCTGGCCGACCTGCGCGCGATTGCGCAGCGCTGCCGGGAGCGCGGCATCCTGTGCGTGGCCGACAACACCTTCGCGAGCCCCTATGTGCAGCGGCCGCTGGAGCTCGGCTTCGACATCGTCGTGCACTCCACCACCAAGTACCTCAACGGCCACTCCGACGTGATCGGCGGCGTCGCGGTGGTCGGCCGCGATGCGCGCCTGGCCCCGGTGCGCGAGCAGCTCGGCTTCCTGCAGAACTCGGTCGGTGCGATCGCCGGGCCCTTCGACAGCTTCCTGACGCTGCGCGGCGTGAAGACGCTGGCCCTGCGCATGCAGCGCCACTGCGAAAGCGCGCTCGCGCTGGCGCGCTGGCTGCAGACGCAGCCGCAGGTGGAGCGGGTGCACTATCCGGGGCTCGAGTCGCATCCGCAGCACGCGCTGGCGCGCTCGCAGATGAACGGGTTCGGCGGCATGATCTCCATCACGCTGAAGACCGATCTCGCGGGGGCGCGGCGGTTCCTCGAAGCGGTGCGCATCTTCTCGCTGGCGGAAAGCCTCGGCGGCGTCGAGAGCCTCATCGAGCACCCGGGGATCATGACGCACGCCACCATCCCGGCGCAGACGCGGGCCGCGCTCGGCATCGGGGACTCACTGGTTCGGCTGTCGGTGGGCGTGGAGTCCGCGGACGACCTTCGGGCCGACCTCGCGCAGGCTTTGGCGAAGCTCTAGGCCTGCTGCTCCAGTACGCCTTCGATATACAGCCGCTGGACGAGCACCATCGTCACCACCATCAGCGGCGTGGCGAGCAGCACCCCGATCGGGCCGAACAGCACGCCGAAGACCACGGCCGCCACCAGCCCCAGCACCGGCGGCAGGCTCACGGCCCACTTCTGCACCAGCGGCTGCACGAGGTGGCTCTCTGCCTGCTGGATCGCCACCATCAGCAGCGCCACGTACAGCGCCGTTCGCGGCCCGTCGATGAAGCCCACGAGCACCGCGAGCAGGCCGCCGAAGATGGCGCCGATGTAGGGCACGAACGCCAGCAGCCCGTTCACCAGGCCCAGCGCCAGCGCCAGCGGCGCCCCGATGAGCGCGATGCCGATGGCGGTGGTGGTGCCCACGTACAGCATCGACAGCGCCTGCCCCTTGAGCCAGCCGCGCAGGCCGTCTCCCGCCGCCTGCAGCGCATCGTCGAGCCGCGGCCGCAGGGCGGGTGGCAGCAGGCTCAGCAGCCCGCGCCGGTAGGTGTCGGGCTCGGCGGCCAGGAAGATCGCGATCACGAGCATCAGGCCGAAGCCGGCCACCGCGCCGACCGTCAGGCCGGCGTAGCTCGCCAGCCGAGCCCACGGCACGCCGTCGCCGCGCGTCTCCTGCCACAGCCGCAGCACCGAAACTCCCACGCGGTTGCTGCCGAGCCAGACGATGAACTGGTTCACCGCCTGCGGCAGCCGCTCGCGCAGCAGGTCGATCTGCTCGCCCAGCGGCTGGCCCACCGCCATCACGATGCCGACCACGATCCCGACGATGAGCAGCACGGCGAGCAGCAGCGACAGGCGGTGATCCACGTGCGCGCGCCGCTCCAGCAGCGCGGCGATCGCGCGCAGCGCCACGGCGGCCACGATGCTGCCGAACACGAGCGCGAAGAGGTCCAGCAGCCGCCATGCCAGCAGCGCCAGCAGCGCCACGGCGGCGACGATCAGTACGCGGCTGGCAAACGTGGCGGTGGAGTTGGTCATTTCCACGTACAGGCAAGGAACTCGCCCGGAGCGGCGACGGGTCTCGAACTGCGGGCCTACGCCGGGGCCGGCGTCTCGCCGCGGCCCAGCAAGGCCTGCAACGCGGCGAAGTCCACCGGCTTCACGAGGTGGGCGTCGAAGCCGGCCTCCATCGTGCGCGCGCGCTCGGCCGAGTCGCCCCAGCCGGTGAGCGCCACGATGCGCGTGCCGGCGTGGCTGTCGCGCTGGCGTATCCAGCGCGCCACGTCGTAGCCGTCGAGCCCGGGCATGCCCAGGTCCAGCAGCACCAGGTGCGGGCGGAAGCTGTCGAGCGCGGCCAGGGCGGCGGCGCCGTCGTTCACGACGTGCGTCTGCACGCCGAGGAACTGCAGCACGAGGGCCACCCCCTCGGCAGCGTCGGCGTTGTCGTCGACCACGAGCACGCGTCGCGCAGGCGCGGCCGGCGACAGCGCCGGGGCCGGCTCGGCGGCCACCGCAGAAGGCGACGGTGCCGTGTCGGCCGGCACCGGCACGCGCGCCAGCCGCACGATGAAACGGCTGCCGGCCATCATGCCCTCGCTGTGCGCCTGCACCGTGCCGCCGTGCATCTCCACGAGGCTGCGCACCAGCGTGAGCCCGATGCCCAGCCCGCCCTGCGAGTGGCGGCCGGCGTCGTCCGCCTGCGTGAAGAGATCGAACACGTGCGGCAGCATTTCGGCGCGGATGCCCACGCCGTTGTCGCTCACCGTCGTCTCGATCGTGTCGCCGTCGAGCCGCGCGCCCACCTCGATGCGCCCGCCCGACTCGGTGTACTTGGCGGCGTTGTTCAGCAGGTTGGCGAACACCTGGGAGAGCCGCACGGCGTCGGCATGCACGGGCAGCGGCGACTGCGGCAGGTCCAGCACGAGCACGTGGCCGGCGGCCTCGATCTGCGTGCGGCAGGTCTCGACGGCGCGCGCGATCACGTCGGCGAGGTCGAGCGGCGCGCGCCGCAGTTCGATCTTGCCCTCGGTGATGCGGGCCACCTCGAGCAGGTCGTCGACGAGGCGCACGATGTGGTCGACCTGGCGCTCCATCATCGCGTACAGCGACGCCGCGTCCAGCGTGCTGCCCGGGCGGCGCAGCAGCTGCAGCGCGCTGCGGATCGGGGCCAGCGGGTTGCGCAGCTCGTGCGCCAGCGTAGCGAGGAACTCGTCCTTGCGGCGATCGGCGCGCAGCAGCGCGGCCTGCGCCATCCTGCGCGCGGTGATGTCACGGCCGAACACCGCCAGCCCCCCGCGGCGGATCGGGAAGGCGGAAATCTCGAACCAGCGGCCGTCGCGCGCCACGTCGTGCTCGACCTTCACCGACACGCGCGTGGCCATCGCGCGGCGGATCTCGTGCTCGGCCGGCGTGCCGATCGCCTCCGGGAAGAGCGTCCAGTGGTTGCGGCCGACGAGCTGCTCGCGCGCCATGCCGAGCAGCTGCTCGGCCCGTCTGTTGACGTAGGTAATGCACCACTGCGGGTCGACCGCGATGAAGGCGTCGGTCATGCTCTCGAGCACGCCCACCGTCTCGGCCCGCAGCTCGCGCTCGCGCTGCAGCGCCTGGCGACGCACGCGGCCGACCGCGATGGTGCCGGCCACGCGCGCGAGCAGCTCGCGCGGGCTGAAGGGCTTGGCGAGATAGTCGGCCGCGCCCGCCTCCAGGCTGGCGATGCGAGCCGCGTCGTCGGCGCGTGCGGACAGCAGGATCACCGGCAGCGAGGCCGTCGCCGGCTCGGCGCGCAGCGCCGCGAGCAGGCCGAAGCCGTCGAGCCGCGGCATCAGGGTGTCGCTGATCACGAGCTCGGGCTCCGCCTTCGCCACCGCATCGAGGGCCGCCTGCCCGTCGGCCGCGCTGGACACCTCGTACAGCGGCTGCAGCAGCCGGTGCAGGTAGATGCGCATGTCCGGGTTGTCGTCCACCACGAGCACGCGCGGCAGCGCCCCCGCGGCCTCGGGCCTGGGTGACGCGCCGGGGCGCAAGGTGGGCGGCAAGTCGGGCAGGGGGTCGAGCATCGCGGGCCCGGTGTCGCGCACCCACGCCGAGCCATCGTCCACCGGCACGCCGCCGATCATTTCGGCGCGCACGATCGCGGCCGACACCTGCGCGGCCACGAGCTCGAGGAAGAGCCCGACGGCGCCGTTGACCTCGTGCGGCGGCAGCAGCCCGATGACGAGGAAGCCCGCCGGCCGGTTGCGCCCCGCCCCGACCGGCAGCACGATGGCCCGCTCCGGGCCCACCCGCCAGGCCCGGGGCGGCTCGTCGAGATCCATCAGCACGGGCGCAGCGGGGCCGCCCGCCGCGAGGCCCGCGGCGCCGGCCAGCCGTGCCAGGCGGCCGTCGGGGTGCAGCAGGTAGGCGAGCGCGAAGGTCAGCTCGTCGGTGTGGCGGCCGAGGCGCGCCGCGGCCAGCGCGCAAACTGCTCGCGCATTGTCGGCATCGGCGAGCGTGGCCGACAGGTCGTGCAGCAGCGCCAGCCGGCGCGTGGCCTGCCTCCCCTGGGCGTCAGCGTCGTCGTGACGCGGAGGCTGCGAATCCGGCGCGGGCGGCTCGATGCGCATGTCGTTCTCTCCCCGGCCCCGTCCGCGCGGAGCAGGCGGCGATCATAGGTCTCGCCCGTGTCAGAACGGGATGTCGTCGTCCATGTCTTCGAAGCCGGTGGACGACTTCGATGCCGGCGCCGAGGCCGGGCGGCCGGCCGCCGGGCGTTGCGCCGGCGCGGGACGCGAGCCGCCTTCGTCAGCGCCGCCGCCCATGCCTTCGCGGCTGCCGAGCAGCTGCATCTGCTCGGCGATGATCTCGGTGGTGTACTTCTCGACGCCGTCCTTGTCCTGCCACTTGCGGGTCTTGAGGCGGCCCTCCACGTACACCGGGCGGCCCTTCTTCAGGTATTCGCCCGCGATCTCGGCCAGCCGGTCGTAGAAGACCACGCGGTGCCACTCGGTCTCCTCCATCTTCTCGCCGCTGTCCTTGGCCTTCCAGTTGCGCGAGGTGGCGATCGTCACGTTGCAGATCGCAGCGCCACTGGGGGTGTACCGGACTTCGGGGTCGCGCCCCAGGTTGCCGATGAGTATGACTTTGTTCACGGAGGCCATGGAGAGATCCTGTAGCGGGGTGGCCAATTATGGCGTCAGGGCTCGCCCTCCCAGTAATCAAGTGATGCTTCGCGGCGCTGCCGGGCCTGGAACCCGGGCGCCCACGCGCTGTACTTGCCGGAGTCGGGGTATTCGCAGATCTCCGGCTCTTCCTGGGTGCTGATCGACAGGTACTTCAGCGGCCGGTCGGAGGTGTTCACGATGTGGTGCGGATAGTCCGGTCCGGGCGGCACATGGATCACGTCGCCGGCGCGGATCGGCACGTCCTGCCCCGCCACGCGCAGCGTGCCGCGTCCCTCGAGCACGATGAACATCTCCTCCTGCACGTGGTGCAGGTGGTAGGGGCAGCTGCGCTTGCCGGGCGGCATCACGTCCACCGAGGCGCCGAGCTTCTTCGCCACCGTGCCCTCGGACAGCCGCGCCGAGCGCGACTCGTACAGCGGCGGGCGCGAAAACGGCGCGAGCGTTGCCTCGTCGAAGTTGCGGATCAGGCGCTGGCGCAGCTCGTCGGCGTTCATCGGCTCACTCCTCGGGATGGGGAACGAGGCTAGCACGCGCTTACCATGGCGGTCGCGATGATGACGACGCTCGACACCCAAGAAGCCGCCCCGCGGCAAGTTCTCCAGGAAGTCTTCGGCTACCCGGCCTTCCGGGGCCCGCAGGAGGCCATCATCGACCACGTCGCCGGCGGCGGCGACGCGCTGGTGCTGATGCCCACCGGCGGCGGCAAGAGCCTGTGCTACCAGGTGCCGGCCATCGTGCGCCACCGCGCCGGCCAGGGCGTGACGCTCGTCGTGAGCCCGCTCATCGCGCTCATGCACGACCAGGTCGGCGCGCTGGAGGAAGCCGGCGTGCACGCGGCGTTCCTCAACTCGTCGCTCACCGGCGAAGAGGCCGCGCGCGTCGAGCGCGAGATGATGAGCGCGCGCCTGGTCATGCTGTATGCCGCGCCGGAGCGCGTCACGAACCTGCGCTTCCTCGCCATGCTCGAATCGCTTCACGAGCGCGGCAAGCTCGGCATGGTGGCGATCGACGAGGCGCACTGCGTGAGCCAGTGGGGCCACGACTTCCGCGAGGAGTACCTCGGCCTGTCCGTGCTGCACGAGCGCTTCCCCGACGTGCCGCGCATCGCGCTCACCGCCACGGCGGATGCCCACACCCGCGCCGACATCGTCGAGCGCCTGCAGCTCCAGGGCGCACGGCCCTTCGTGAGCAGCTTCGACCGGCCGAACATCCGCTACACCATCGTCGAGAAGGACAACGGGCGCGCGCAATTGCTGCGCTGGCTGCAGGCCGAGCACGAGGGCGACGCCGGCATCGTCTATTGCCAGAGCCGCAAGAAGGTCGACGAGACCGCCGCATGGCTCGAGGCGGAAGGCATCGCGGCGCTCCCCTATCACGCCGGCCTGGACGCCGAGGTGCGGCGCCGCCATCAAGACCGCTTCCAGCGCGATGAGGGCCTCGTGATGGTGGCCACCATCGCGTTCGGCATGGGCATCGACAAGCCCGACGTGCGTTTCGTGGCCCACCTCGACCTGCCGAAGAACATCGAGGGCTACTACCAGGAAACCGGCCGGGCTGGCCGCGACGGCGCCCCGGCCGACGCCTGGATGGCCTACGGCCTGGCCGACGTCGTCAACCAGCGCCGCATGATCGACGAGAGCCCGGCGAACGACGAGTTCAAGCGCCTGCAGCGCGGCAAGCTCGACGCCCTGCTCGCGCTGGCCGAAGCGCACGACTGCCGCCGCGTGCGGCTGCTCGGCTATTTCGGCGAAGCCTACGGCGCCGCGCCCGACGCCGGGCCGCCCCAAGGCGACGTGCCGAGCGTGGGGGCTCAATGCGGCAATTGCGACAACTGCTTGACGCCGCCGCGCACCTGGGACGCGACCGAGCCGGCGCGCAAGGCGCTGTCGTGCATCTACCGCTTCGCCCAGCACGGCAGCCGCTTCGGCGCCGGCCACTTGATCGACGTGCTGCGCGGCAAGACCACCGAGAAGGCCACGCAGTACCGCCACGAGCGGCTGTCCACCTTCGGCATCGGCGCCGATCTCACCGAGGCGCAATGGCGCGGCGTGGTGCGCCAGCTCGTCGCGCTCGGGCACGTCGAGTCCGAGGGCGAGTTCAACACGCTGTCGCTGTCCGCCACTGCCCGTGCCGTGCTGAAGGGCGAGGTGCCGATCGTGCTGCGCGAGGCCCGCGAGCCGACGCGGGCCACCCGCACCCGTGGAGGCCGCGAGCGCGTGCCGGCCGCGGCCGCCGCGCTCGACGGCGCCGGGCAACAGCGCTTTGCCGCGCTCAAGGCCTGGCGCGCCGAAGTGGCGCGCGAGCACAACCTGCCGGCCTACGTCGTCTTCCACGACGCCACGCTCGCCCAGATGGCCGCCGAGGCGCCCGCGTCGCTGGAGGCCCTCTCGCACATCAGCGGCGTGGGCGCGAAGAAGCTGGACGCCTACGGGCGCGAGATCCTGAGGGTGCTGGAAGCCGCCTGAGCCGCCTTGGCCATGCAGCCGCCCTACGTCCCTCGCATCCGCCGGTACCGGCAGTGGCTCCAGGAGCGCCACGGCCTGTCGTTCGACAGCTACGAGGCGCTGCGGTTGTGGTCGGTCACCGAGTACGACGCGTTCTGGCGCAGCGTCTGGGACTTCGACGGCATGACCTCGCCGACGCCGTTCAGCGCGGTGCTGCCGGACGAGCGCATGCCCGGGGCGCTCTGGTTCCCGGGCGCGCAGGTGAACTTCGCGCAGCGCGTGCTGCGCCACGTGGCTGCGGCCGACGCGGCCGGCCTGCCGGCCATCGTGAGCGACGACGAGCGCGGCCGCGCGAGGGAGCTGTCGTGGCCCGAGCTGCGCCGCCAGGTCGCGGCCTTCGCGCTCGCCTTGCGCGAGCTCGGCGTCCAGCGCGGCGACCGCGTCGCGGCCTGGCTGCCGAACGTGCCGGAGACGGTGATCTCGTTCCTCGCGTGCGCCAGCATCGGCGCCATCTGGAGCGTGTGCGCGCCCGACATGGCGCCGCCCGCGGTGCTCGACCGCTTCCGGCAGATCGAGCCCAAGGTGCTGATCGCCGCCGACGGCATGCACTACGCCGGCCGCGCGCGCGACAGCGCCGACGCCGTGGAGGCCTTGCGCGCCGGGCTCCCCACCGTGCAACGCCTCGTCCTGCTCGACAGCGGCCTGGCCGCGCGAACCCTCGAGGCCGACCTGCGCTTCGACGACGCCGTCGCGCGCAACGACGCCGCCACCGCGGCCTTCGAGCCCGAGTGGCTGCCGTTCGACCACCCGCTGTGGATCGTCTACTCCAGCGGCACCACCGGCCTGCCGAAGCCGATCGTGCACGGCCACGGCGGCGTCCTGCTGATGTTCGCCGCCAACGGCCTCACCGCCGACTACGTGTGCAGCTACGACGCCGACAGCTTCGGCGAGCGCTTCCACTGGTACAGCTCCACCGGCTGGGTGATGTGGAACTGCCAGGTCGGCGGCCTCGTGAACGGCACCACGATCTGCCTCTTCGACGGCAGCCCCGGCGGCCCGAAGGACGCGCCCGACTGGACCGTGCTCTGGCGCTTCGTGGCGCGCCACGGCGTCACGTACTTCGGATCGGGCGCGGCCTTCTTCGCCAACTGCATGAAGGCCGGCGTCGAGCTCTCGCGCTGCGGCGACCTGTCGCGCGTGCGCGCGCTCGGCAGCACCGGCTCGCCGCTGGCCGAGGAGGTGCAGCGCTGGGGCAGCGCGCAGTTCGCCGCGCTCGGCAAGCCCGACCTCTGGTGGAACAACATCTCCGGCGGCACCGACTTCTGCGGCGTCTTCATCGGCAGCCACCGCGAGCTGCCGCAGGTGCCGGGGCGCCTCGCGTGCCGCACGCTCGGCATGGCGGTGCAGGCGTGGAACGATGCCGGCGAGCCGGTGGTCGAGGAGGTCGGAGAGCTGGTGTGCACCCGGCCGCTGCCGTCGATGCCGCTGTACTTCTGGAACGACCCGGGCGACGCGCGCTATCGCGCCAGCTACTTCGACGTCTACCCCGGCGTCTGGCGCCACGGCGACTGGCTGCTCGTCCACGCCGACGGCAGCTGCGAGATCCACGGCCGCAGCGACGCCACGCTCAACCGCCACGGCCTGCGCATGGGCACGAGCGAGATCTACGCCGCGGTGGAGGCGCTGCCCGAGGTGCTCGACTCGATGGTGATCGACATCGAGCGCCCCGGCCTCCCAGGCTGGATGGCCCTCTTCGTCGCGCTGCGCGAGGGCCTCGTGCTCGACGAGGCGCTCACGAGCAGGCTGCACGACGCCATCCGCCGCGCACTCTCGCCGCGCTTCGTGCCCGACAAGACCTTCCAGGCGCCCGAGATCCCGCGCACGCTCTCGGGCAAGAAGCAGGAAGTGCCGCTCAAGCGCATCTTCCTCGGCCAGCCGCCGGAGAAGGTGCTCAACCGCGACGCGATGGCGAACCCGCAGTGCCTCGACTGGTACCTCGCGCTCGCTGCTTCAACAAACCAAGCACCGCCTTGAATGCCGCCGCCTCGCACGTGCCCAGCCACTCGAACACCGCCATCTCCGCCCCCACGATCACCGCCCCCGCCTGCGCGAGCCGCTGCATCGCCAGCGCCAGGTCTTCCGGCCGGCGCGAGCCGCACGCGTCCGCGACCACGAACACCTCGAACCCCGCGCGCCGCAGGCCCAGCGCCGTCTGGCACAGGCACACATGGGCTTCGCAGCCGGCGATCACCACGTTGGCGGCACCGTGCACCGCGTCGACCAATCCGTCGCCGCACGCGTCGAAGTGCATCTTCGCCAACGTGCGCTCGCACCGGTCGCTTACCGCGGCCACATTCGGCCCCAGCCCGGCCGGGTTCTGCTCCGTGCCCAGCACGCGCACGCCCATGAGCCGCGCCGCGTCGGCCAGGAACACCGCCTCGTCGACCACGCGCTGCGCGTCGTGGATCGTCGGCATCAGCCGCTCCTGGTAGTCGACCAGCACCAGCAGGCTGCGGTCTCGGTCCATCCGGTTCATGGCGACGCTCCTGGAAGTGGTCAAATTCTCTCAGCACCCGAGGAGCCACCCGTGAACGCACCCGTGCCGGCGCCGCCCGCCCTGTCCACGTCGCGCCTGATGTCCAGCGCCGCCTACCGCGAGTCGCTGCGGCGGCTGAAGCCGGTGGTGTACGTGGACGGCCACCGCGTGGACTCCGTCGTCGACGAGCCGTCGCTCGCGCCCGGCGTGGCTGCACTCGGCGTGAGCTACGACTTCGCGCTCGATCCGGCCCTCGCGCCGCTGATGCTCGCGCCGCACGACGAGCCCGGCCGCGCGGTGAACCGCATGCTGCACCTGAACGCATCGGCCGGCGACCTGCTCAACAAGCTCGAGGCCGTGCGCATCCTGTGCCAGGAGACCGGCTGCGCGCAGCGCTACCTGGTGCACGACGGCCTGAACGCGCTCGCCGCGGTGTGCGCGCGCATCGACGACGCGAACGGCGGCAGCGAGCATCGCGAGCGCTTCCGCGCCTACCTCGCGCACGTGCAGGACAACGACCTGGCGCTCGGCATCGCGATGACCGACGCCAAGGGCGACCGTTCCCAGCGCCCGCACCGGCAGGCCAATCCGGACACCTACGTGCACGTCGTCGAGCGCAACGCCAAGGGCATCGTGATTTCGGGCACCAAGGCCATCGTCACAGGCGCGCCGTACATGCACGAGTTCCTCGTCATGCCGTGCCGCCAGATGAGCCGCGAGGACGCCGACTTCGCCGTCTGCTGCGCGGTGCCGGTGGACGCGCCCGGCATCACCATCGTGTCGCGCCCGGCCGGCCGCCCGGGCGAGAAGGTGGAGCACGGCGCGCCGCTCTTCTCGCGCCGCTACGGCCAGGCCACCGGCGTCGTCATGTTCGATCGCGTCTTCGTGCCGTGGGCGCGCGTGTTCTACGCCGGCGAGTGGGAGCACTCGGGCACGCTCACCTACGGCTACGCCACGCACCACCGCCACAGCTGCATCGCCGCACGCGCCGGCTTCGGAGACCTGCTCATCGGCGCGGGCGCGCTGATGTGCGAGGCGAACGGCTTCGACCCCGGCGAGACGTCCAGCCTGCGCGAGCCGATGGTCGAGCTGATCAAGATCGTCGAAGGCTTCTACGCCTGCGGCGTGGCCGCCAGCGTCTACGG
>Ga0247821_10001541_pt1 | contig 12898 bp, 12 predicted proteins | sample 13C_Glycerol_Day_FD_192481 | JGI IMG/M metagenome (GOLD analysis project Ga0247821, IMG submission 192481) | Soil microbial communities from agricultural site in Penn Yan, New York, United States - 13C_Glycerol_Day14 | ecosystem: Environmental > Terrestrial > Soil > Agricultural land | place... | reverse complement strand
GCACCGCACCCCGCGGTGCCGGCCGCATGCCCGTGGCTGCGGGGATCAGGGCGCCGGAGAGCAGGCCGAACACGTCCGGCCCCAGATAGGCGTTGCGGACGACCATGCCCTGGCAGTCGACGTACCCGTGCCACTCGCCCGGGCGGATCACGACCACCGAGTCCGGCGCGAGCTGGACCTCGCCGCCGGCCGACACATGCGTGCCCCGCCCGGCGACAACGACCGCGATCTCGAAGAACGCGTGGCTGTGCACCGCGACGTCCGCGACCAGCTCGATCCGTTCGCCGGCGACCGGCAGCCTCAGGTCCGGGAAGACCGCACTGCTCAGCACGTTGTGCACGACCAACCTCCCACGAGGTGAATTCTGGTCAACTGGCGGTCAACCTCGTCCTGTCGGCGTGGCCGCGGGTCCGCGACCCTGGAAACACCTTCCAGTACGACGGAATCCGAGGAGCCCTCGATGACCACGACCGACCCTACGGCACCCGCGGTGTTCGACGAAGAGATCATTTCCGCCTACCGCCGCGACGGCGTCGTCCGGATCCGGAACATCATCGGCCGCGACGAGGCGGCGCGGTTCGCTACCGCTGCGGCCGAGTGGACCTCCGGCGCCGACGACCTGTTCAAGGAGTCGAAGATCTTCAACCAGTACGTCAACGTCTGGCGGCAGAACGACGTCCTGCGGGAGCTCACGCTGGATCCGCGACTCGCCGCGGCGGCGACCGCGCTGGCCGGCGTACCGCTGCGGATCTGGCACGACCAGCTGCTGATCAAGCCGCCGCACAACGGCGCCGCGACCGAGTTCCACCAGGACGCGCCGTACTGGCCGCACGCCGGTTCGCGGGCCTCGCTGTCGGCCTGGGTCGCGCTCGTCGACGTACCGGTGGAGCGCGGTTGCATGACGTTCATCCCGGGCTCGCAGCATCACCAGGACCTGCGCAGCCAGGACCTGTCCGACCACGAGGACATGTTCCGCGCCGCCCCGGACCTGCGCTGGGAGGAGCGGCTGACGATCCCGCTGCAGGCCGGCGACTGCACCTTCCACAACGCCTACCTGGCGCACTCCGCGACGCCGAACTTCACCGACGACCCGCGGATCGCGCACGTGGCGATCTACATCGATGCGGCGGCGACGTACACCGGCGCCGGCCACGTGGTGACCGACGGTGTCGGCCTGACCGTCGGCGAACCGCTCGAGCACGAGCTCTTCCCGGCTGTCTGATTTTTCACGGTGTGACATAAGTTGTCACCGTGCGTCTGCTCACCGACATCCGTCCACTGCGTGAGTCCGCCGACTTCCGCAGGCTGTGGATCGGGTCGACGGTGTCGCAGCTCGGTCAGCAGATGACCGCAGTGACCGTCTCGATCCAGGTGTACGCGCTGACGCACTCGACGTTCGCGGTCGGGCTCGTCGGGCTGTTCTCACTGGTCCCGCTGATCGTCTTCGGGCTGTACGGCGGCGCGATGGCCGACGCGATCGACCGCCGTACGCTCGCGCTGGTCTCGTCCACCGGGTTGTGGCTGCTCTCGATGGTCCTCGTGCTGCAGTCACACCTGGACTGGGAGCAGGTCGGGGTGCTGTACGCCGTCGTGGCCTGCCAGTCGGCCTGCTTCGCGGTCAACAACCCGGCGCGGTCCGCGATCATCCCGCGGCTGATCCGCCCTGAACTGCTGCCGGCCGCGAACACGCTCAGCCAGGCCGCGTTCAACCTGGGCTTCACCGCCGGGCCGCTGCTCGGCGCGGCGGTGATCGCCTGGCAGGGGTTCGCGGCGGCGTACCTGGTCGACGTGATCACGTTCACCGCGGCGCTGTACGCGCTGTTCCGGCTCCCGCCGGTGCCGCCGACCGGCGCCGTACGGCGGGCCGGGCTGCGCTCGGTGCTCGAAGGGTTCACGTTCCTGCGCGCGGCGCCGGCGTTGCTGGCCACCTTCCTCGCCGACATCCTCGCGATGGTGTTCGCCCAGCCGCGGGCGCTGTTCCCGGCCGTCGCGGGTGCGTTCTTCGGCGGCGGCGTCCGGACCGTCGGCCTGCTGCAGGCCGCGCCGGCGATCGGGGCGCTGATCGGCGTGATCTTCTCCGGGTGGGTGACCCGGGTACGCCGTCAGGGTGTCGCGATCGTGCTGGCGATCACGGTGTACGCCGCCGCCGTCGGGCTGTTCGGGCTGTCGCGGACGATCTGGCTGGGCGTCGCGCTGCTCGCGATGTCCGGGGCGGCCGACATGGTCAGCTCGGCGTACCGGAACACGGTGCTGCAGTCCGCGGCGCCGGACGCGATGCGCGGGCGGTTGCAGGGGGTGTTCATCGTGGTCGTGGCCGGCGGCCCGCGGCTGGGGGACTTCGTCGCGGGGACGACGGCGTCGCTGACCAGCCCGACTGTCGCGTTGCTCGGCGGTGCCGCGGTGTGTATCACCGGACTCCTGATCCTGCTGGCGCGGAACCGGCCGTTCCGGGTCTACGACTCGCGGACCCGGGCGCTGAGCTGAGGATCAGCCGCCGGTCGCGAGCTTCTTCAGCACCGTGAACCAGGAGTCCAGGTCCGGGTTGATCTCGGTCATCGGCTTGTCGTCGACGGTGACGAGCTTGCGGTCGCCGAGCGGCTCCTTCAGCTTGATCGGCGTCATCGACATGTTGCTGTCCTCCGGGCAGGGCACGTCGACGTCGATCGTCACCCGGATCTTGTCCTCGAGTTGCTCGACCTTGAGGTCCGACGCGCACTTGCCGACGGTGCCGATCACCAGGTCCGCCTCGTCGTACTTCGGCGCGTTCTGGATCCACTTCAGGTACTTCGGCTTCTTCCCCTTGATCAGCTGGTAGTACTGCGCCGGCTGCGGGTTCTCCTCGTCCGGGGTGCCGCTGCCGTCACCGATGAAGGTGCCGTAGATCTTGTCGATGCACGGATCCTTGTCGTCCGGGCCGTCGATCGCCCCGAACGCCCGCGCGGCTTTGTAGCAACCGACCGCCTCGCGGTTCAGCGAGATGTTGAAACCGATCAGTGCTACGGCGCCGACGACCATCGCGATCGCCAGCATCCGGCGTGACTTCAGCTGCTGCGGGCCGAGGATGCCGGCCGCGCGGCGGGCCTCCTCCGGGGTCGCGTCGTCCGGCAGCGGGGCGGTGCGGAACAGCGCTGTGATCGAGCTCGTCCACTGCGGATTGATGATCGTCGGAACGGCATAGACCAGGATCAGGCCCACGATCACGACGACGGCGGGGAGCAGCGACCAGTAATTTCGCACGGCAGCAAGATACGGGCCCATCGGGCCGCGACCGAATAACGGATACGCTAACAAGGTGCCAGCCGAGACCTCGCAGACGCTCGACCGGGGACTCACCGTCCTCGAGTTGCTCGCGGACGCCCCCGACGGGCTCTCGATCACCGAGCTCGCGGCGGCGCTGCGGGTCAGCCGGACGGTCGTGTACCGGCTGGTGAACACGCTCGAGCTGCACCGGCTGGTGCGCCGCGACAGCGAGGGCCGGGCCCGGCTCGGACTCGCCGTCCTGCACTACAGCCGGCGGGTGCAGCCGACGCTGCGGGACGCCGCGCTGCCGGTTCTGCGCTCGCTGGCCGAGGACACCGGCGCCACCGCGCACCTCACGGTCGCCGACGGTGAGGAGGCGCTCGCGATCGCGGTCGTCGAGCCGAGCTGGACCGACTATCACGTGTCCTACCGGATGGGCTCCCGGCACGCGCTCGACCAGGGCGCCGCCGGCAAGGCGATCCTGGCCGGCCGCCGCAAGCCCGACCCCGCCGGCCGCCCCTTCGTCGTCACCTCCGGCGAACTCCAGGCCGGCGCCCAAGGCGTGTCGTCACCCGTCCTCGGTGTCCCCGGCGTCGAGGCTTCCATCGGCGTAGTCGTCCTGGGCAAACTCGACCGGGACTTCGTAGGTCCCCGTGTAGCCCGAGCCGCAGTAGAAGTCGCCAAACGCCTCGCCTGAAGCCGGACCCCCGGCACTCACCAAGCTCACTTCTGCGGACGATGCCCCGCCTGGCGACCGGACGGGTACGCCGTTCCGGGCCGGTTAGTGAGTGGTGGAGGTTCGGGTCGCCGCCTCGACCAGGGGAAGTACCCGGTGCGGGATCTGTTCGGCCAGAGCGATCACCGTCGAGGCTCGCTGGATGCCGCGGACGATGACCACCTGGTCGATGACGCGTTGGAGGTCGGCGTTGGAGCGGGCGACGATGCGGCACCAGAGATCCTCGGCGCCGGTGATGGTGTGGACCTCGAGGACCTCCGGGATGCGGGCCAGCGCCTCGGCGACCGTGGTGTGACCTGAGCCCTGCTCGATCTGCAGGGTCGCGAACGCCGTCACCGGGTAACCGATCGCGCTGGTGTCGATGTCGGGGCCCCAGCCGCGGACCACGCCGTCGCGCTGCAGCCGGTCGAGACGCGCCTGGACGGTGCCGCGCGCGACCCCCAGCCGGCGCGACGCCTCCAGTACGCCGACGCGCGGCTCGGCGGCGAACAACCTGAGGATCCGGGCGTCCAGCGCATCCACCGCCATAGCAACCCTCCGCAGATAGTCAGACTGACCAAATAGCCTAGCAATCCCGACAGATCAGTGTGCAGACTGCCTGGTGAAACAAGGAACTGTTGCGCAACCTGCCTCCCACGAACAAGGCTCGGCGTACCGATCCGAATCCGGAGGAGCAGCCGATGACCAGCACCGACCTCACCCCCGCAGAGCTCGACGCCGATCTCGACCTCGACCAGCTGAAGCAGCTCGTCGGCCTGGTGCCGTACGACGAGAGCACCGACCCGTTCCCGGTCACCGCGATGGATGCCGTGGTGTTCGTGGTCGGCAACGCCACGCAGACCGCGAAGTGGTACCAGCTCGCGTTCGGCATGGACCTGGTCGCCTACTCCGGCCCCGAGACCGGCTCCAAGGACAGCAAGGCGTTCGTGCTCAAGTCCGGCTCGGCCCGTTTCGTGATCTCCGGCGGTGTGAGCCCGAAGAGCCCGCTGCTCGACCACCACCGCAAGCACGGTGACGGCGTCGCCGACCTCGCGCTGGAGGTGCCGGACGTCGACAAGTGCATCGCGCACGCCCGCAAGGTCGGCGCCGTCGTGCTCGAGGAGCCGAACGACGTCTCCGACGAGCACGGCACGATCCGCCGCGCGGCGATCGCGGCGTACGGCGACACCCGCCACACGCTGATCGACCGCAGCCGGTACCACGGCCCGTACCTGCCGGGCTTCGTCGCGGCGAGCACCCGGGTGACCCGGCCCGAGGGGCACCCGAAGCGGCTGTTCCAGGCCGTCGACCATGTGGTCGGCAATGTCGAGCTCGGCAAGATGGACGAGTGGGTTGCCTTCTACAACAAGGTGATGGGCTTCGTGAACATGGCGGAGTTCATCGGCGACGACATCGCCACCGACTACTCGGCGCTGATGAGCAAGGTGGTCGCCAACGGCAACCACCGGGTGAAGTTCCCGCTGAACGAGCCGGCGGTGGCGAAGAAGAAGTCGCAGATCGACGAGTTCCTCGAGTTCTACGACGGCGCCGGCGCGCAGCACATCGCGCTCGCGACCAACGACATCCTGCGCACCGTGGACATCATGCGGGCCAACGGCGTGGAGTTCCTGAACACGCCGGACTCCTACTACGAGGACCCGGAGCTGCGGGCCCGGATCGGCGAGGTGCGGGTGCCGATCGAGGAGCTGCAGTCGCGCGGCATCCTGGTCGACCGCGACGAGGACGGCTACCTGCTGCAGATCTTCACGGCGCCGATCGGCGACCGCCCGACGGTCTTCTACGAGCTGATCGAGCGGCACGGCTCGCTGGGCTTCGGCAAGGGCAACTTCAAGGCGCTGTTCGAGGCGATCGAGCGCGAACAGGAGCGCCGCGGCAACCTCTGAGGCAGGTTTGACGATCAAAAGCTTGCCAAAAGCAACTGGACACGGCGTGTCGCCGTCCGATTACCGGAATGACTGTCCGGGCAGGCTCCGTTCGCGTAGTGTGCCTTCCTGAGTGCGCGTCGGGGCGTGCATTCAGGAAGGGTTTCGTCATGAAGACACTGAGCATTCTGCTCAGCACCGCCGGCCTGGCCGGCGCGGGCGCTCTCGCGTTGTCCGCCCTCCCGGCCGAGGCGGCCACGGCCGCCAGCTGCTCGGGCGCGAGGTCCATCGCATCGGCGCCGATGCTGCGTAACCATCAGCCGCCCAGCTGGGGCACGGTCCGGCTCGTCCGCGACAGTTGCTATCAGTATTGGGCCGAGATCACCATGGCGTCGCCGCTGGTCGCCAACGCGAAGGCCAACGCCTTCCTGGTGCAGTACGGCGGCGGCAACAACGGGCGGGTGCTCAGCTGTGACAGCAGCGGCGGCAACGGCTCGGTCATCCAGGGGCAGCGCACCTGCCGCACGCCCAAGGTGAAGGCGACCAGCGGCAGCATCACGTTCGCCGCGATCGGCCGGGAGTACCACAATTACGGCGGCGGCTACGAGGAGATCTCGGAGAACGTCACCAAACGCACGCGCTGAGACTGGGGTGCACGGTACCGCGCAGTAGTAACTAGGCTCGCAGTATGAGTGAGGTTGTCGAGCAGCTGCGTCAGGTACTGCCGCCCGAGGCATTGGTGACGGATCCGGACCGGATCGAGAGCTACCGGTACGACCGAGCGATGTTCTGCCCGGCCGGGATGCCGCTCGCCGTCGTGCTGGCCCGTGAGACCGCGCACGTCCTGGCGGCGGGGCGGATCGCGAACGAGAACGACGTGCCGATCGTGCCGCAGGGCGCGCGGTCCGGCCTGTCCGGCGCCGCCAACGCGCTCGACGGCTGCATCGTGATCTCGCTGGAGAAGATGGACCGGATCCTGGCCATCGAGCCGGTCGACCGGTACGTCGTCACGCAGCCGGGCGTCTACAACGCGGTCCTGTCCCGCGCGGTCGGCGAGCACGGGCTGTTCTACCCGCCGGACCCGTCCAGCTGGGAGTTCTGCTCGATCGGCGGCAACCTGTCCACGAACTCGGGCGGCCTGTGCTGCGTCAAGTACGGCGTGACCACGGACTACGTGCTCGGCCTGGAGGTCGTGCTCGCCGACGGCCGCGTGCTGCGGACCGGCCGGAAAACCGTGAAGGGCGTCGCCGGGTACGACCTGGCGAAGCTGATCGTCGGCAGCGAGGGCACCCTCGGCATCATCACCGAGGCGACTCTGATGCTCCGCCCGGCCGCGGCCAAGCCGAAGACGATGGCCGCGTTGTTCGGCTCCGGCGTCGAGGCCGGCAACGCGATCCTGGAGATCATCCGCAGCGGCGTCTCGCTCAGCCTGCTGGAGATCATGGACCGGACGACGATCCGCGCCGTCAACAAATACAAGCGGATGGACCTGCCCGACGAGGCGGCCGCGATGCTGATCGCGCAGTCCGACGCGGGCGGCGAGGCCGGCGCGGCCGATGTCGCCGCGGTGGCGAAGCTGTGCCGCGACCACGGCGCGCTGGAGTGCATCGAGGCCGAGGACGACGCCGAGGGCGAGCTGCTGCTCGAGGGTCGCCGGGCGGCGCTGACCGCCCTGGAGGAACTCGGGACGACGATGATCGACGATGTCGCCGTCCCGCGCTCGCGGCTGGCCGAGTTCATCGGCCGGATCGAGCAGCTGTCCGCGGAGCTGGACATCACGATCGGCGTCCTCGGGCACGCCGGCGACGGCAACATGCATCCGACGGTCGTCTTCGACCAGACCGATCCGGCCCAGGCCGAGCGCGCCCAGGTCGCGTTCGACCGGGTGATGGAGATCGGGCTGGAGCTCGGCGGCACGATCACCGGTGAGCACGGCGTCGGCGTCCTGAAACGGACCTGGCTGGCCGAAGAGATCGGTCCGGTGGCGCTCGACGTCCACCGCGCGATCAAGAACGCGCTGGACCCGAAGAACCTGCTCAATCCGGGGAAAGTCGTCGCCGGATGACACTGTGACGCAACCGCAATAGAACTGCCGGGGCCACTCGACGTCCATGCCCGTCGACTGTGACGTCCGGCCAGGACCATGGAAGTGAGGACGTGTATTAATTCGCGGGGGGACCGGATGCAGGGTAGGAGGCGCCCGATGGGTCTGTGGCGCCGTACCGTGCTGCCCGTTGTCGCCGCCGTGGTCGCGACGGCGGCGTTGTCCGCGTGTGCGAACGGCGGCGGTCTGCGGGTCGAAGGGCCTGAGTCGCCCCCGCCGGACACCCCGACGCCGACGGTCGCGTTCGGTACCGGCAGCACCTCCCCGCACCCCGGGCGGACCCCGGAAGTGGCCGTTGACCTGTACAAAGTCCGGGCCGCGCTGCTCGCCGACCCGCGGCTCGGCAGATACCCGCGGTCGGTGCTCTCGAATTGCACCGTGATTTCGCGTTGCCTCAGCAGGGGTAAGACCGTTGATGTATTGCACAGCGGTACACCCCAACAGATAATCCTCATCCATACCCTGGAGAAGTTCGTCTTCGGTATCTTCCTGATCGCCGTCGAGCCCTCGGGCCCGCGACCGGTCTGGATCCTGGACGTCGAGCAACCGACCGTGAACGCCAGCCCGCAAGGTGACCTGGTGGTCGAGTCGAAGATCTGGACGATCGACGACCCGGTCTGCTGCCCGTCGGGCCGGCGGGTCGAGGTCTACCGTTGGAACGGCCGGCAGATGATCAAGGTGAGCTCGACGGATCAGTAGGGAGACTGAAGTTCGTGGTACCGGAAGAACCGGCAGCGCAGATCCTCATGGTCGAGGACGACGCGGTGATTCGTGAGGCGACCCAACTGACCCTCGAGCGTCACGGCTACGACGTGACCACGGCCGAGGACGGCCTGGAGGCGATCGAGCGATTCGAGAAGATCCACCCGGACGTCGTGATGCTGGACATCATGCTGCCCGGGCTGGACGGGATCTCGGTGTGCCGACGGATCCGCGAGACCAGCACGGTCCCGATCGTGATGGTCTCGGCCCGCGGTGACGCGCTCGACGTCGTACTCGGCCTGGAAGCGGGCGCGGACGACTACGTGACCAAACCGTTCGACACGCAGGTCCTGGTGGCACGGCTGCGGGCGGTGATGCGGCGCGCGGTCTCCGACCCGGAGCGCCCGGCGCCGGCGGCCGGCTCCGGCGTGGAGTCGTTCGGCGACCTGGAGCTGGACCGCGAGGCGCTGGAGGTGCGGCGTGGCGGCCAGACCGTCCAGCTCACGCCGACCGAGCTCAAGCTGCTGATCGAGTTCGCGAACAACCCGGGTGTGGTGCTGAGCCGGTCGACGCTGCTGCAGCGGGTCTGGGACTACGAGTGGGGTGGCGACGGCCGGCTGGTCGACGTCCACCTGCAGCGGCTGCGGACCAAGATCGGTGCCGACCGCATCGAAACCGTCCGCGGCTTCGGGTACAAACTCAGAGCCTGATGGGCCTCCGCGGCAAGCTCGGTCTCATCTTCCTGCTGGTCTCGTCGCTCGCGATCCTGGTGCTGTGCGTCGCGGTCTACACCCAGGCCCAGTCGGCCCGGCTGGACCGCACGCGCAGCTTCGCCGACGAGCGGATCCAGCTCGCGGCGCAGAGCTACGACACCAACGACGTACCGGTGTTCGGGGCGAAGGTCGACGATCCGGACCTGCCGCCGCAGCTGCGCGAGGCCGTGCTCGAAGGCAAGCGCGCCACGTTCAAGACCGGGTCGCCGCACGCGAAGATGTGGGCGGCGGTCGCGGTCAAGGACGGCAAGGTGCTCTCGATCGAGCAGGACTACGAGAGCACCGACGACTCGATGAAGGCGTTGCAGCAGGCCTTGATCCTCGGCGGGATCGGCACCGTGACACTGGTCGCGCTGGTCAGCGTGATCCTGGCCGGCAGCCTGTCGAAACGGATCGTCGCGGTCGCGGGGACGGCGCGGCGGATCGCGGCCGGCGACCTGGACGCGTCCGCGGCGGAAGCCGTCGGCAAGGGCAAGGACGAGGTGCAGTCGCTGGCGACCGCCCTCGACACGATGGCCAGCTCGCTGCGCGGTCAGCTCGAGGCGGAGCGCCGCTTCACCGCGGACGTCGCCCACGACCTGCGGACGCCGGTGACCGGCCTGACCACCGCGGCCGAGCTGCTTCCGCCGGGCCGTCCGAGTGAGCTGGTGCGTGACCGGGCCAAGGTACTGCGGCGGCTGGTCGAGGATCTGCTCGAGATCGCGCGGTTCGACTCGGGGGTGGAGCAGGCCGACCTGGAGTTGGTCGGCCTCGGTGCGTTCGTCGGCTCGGCGGTCGGCCGGTTGCGGATGCAGCAGGCGCTCGCCCCGGACAGCGTGGTCGTGTGCCAGGTCGGGCCCGACGAGACGGTGTCGACCGACTCCCGGCGGATCGAGCGGATCCTGGCCAACCTGATCGTCAACGGGCTGCGGCACGGCAAGCCGCCGGTCGAGGTCACGGTCAGCGGCCGGACCGTCGAGGTCGTTGACCACGGCAACGGATACCCCGAGGAGTTGATTGCCGAGGGCCCGCGCCGGTTCCGGTCCGGGGTGGCCGAGCGCGGTGTGGGGCACGGCCTCGGCCTGACCATTGCCGCCGGCCACGCCAAGGTGCTCGGCGCCGAGCTGACCTTCGGCGAAGCGCCCGGCGGCGGCGCGCTCGCCCGGCTCGTTCTGCCGGCCGGACCTGAGACGGAGCCGTAACAAACCTTTGCCGGTGGGCCCGCGTCTGTTCCTCTGTAACACCAACAAAACGAGGGGAAACCAGACATCATGCGCACTCAGCTCATCCGCCGTACTGCCGCCGTCGTCGCCGGTGCCGCACTGGCCGCCGGAGGTCTCGGCATCGCCGGCGCCCTGCAGGCCGACGCCGCCACCACCGGCACCAGCGCCTCGATCGCAGCGAAGTCGATCACGATCAAGTCCGACAAGGCCACCGCGAAGGCCTGGACGAAGGTCTCCTTCACCGGCAAGACCTCCGGCATCGCGACGAACACCGTGGTCCAGGTGCAGCGACTGGAGAACGGCAAGTGGGTCAACTTCCCGGCCACCACCAAGGTCACCAGCCGGGCGACCTACTCGGTCTGGGTGCAGAGCGGCCGGGTCGGCGTGAACAAGTTCCGCGTCGTCGCGGCGAACACCGCGTCCGCGCCGGTCTCGGTAACCATCACCAAGTAGCCCGCGTCACGGGGTGAGGACAACTCACGGGGTCTGGAGACAAGCTATTTCCTGTCTCCAGACCCCGGCGGCTGTTCCCTGACCCGCGTCAGTGAACGCCGTAGACGTTGAACTCTGCGGCGGAGCCGAAGACTGCGCCGTTGAGTGAGCTCGTGCCGACGAACTTCACGTACCGGCCGGGCTTGGCGGTGAAATCGACCCGCTGGACGGCGGTGGAGTTCGGGAACTGGCCGGTCAGGACCGGCGTACCCCAGTCCTGGCCGTCGGCGCTGACGTAGATCTCGTACCCCTTGAACATCCCGTTCGTGCCGCTCTGCCGGGGCAGGTAGCTGAATCCGTTCACCTGGTACGTCGATCCGAGGTCGAGCGTCATGTGGTGCGGGTACCCGGCCGGCGTACTGACCTGCGACCAGGCGGAATGCCAGATGGTGCTGGGGTTTCCGTCCAGTGCCATCGTGGCGGCGCCGCCCGTGGCGATGTCCTCGCTGCTCACGTCGACCACCTTGATCCGCGACTGCGGAACGATTCCCGGCGGCAGCACGGTGGCCTCGGCGCTGATCGTCGCCTGACCACCGGTCGCGGTCAGCGGGTACTTACCCTCCGGCGTACCGGCCGGGGGAGTCACGTCCCACGTCGTCGTGACGCTGGTGCCCGCGGCAACGGTCGCGTACGTCGCCGGCGTGGTCGCTGTGACGGTCCAGCCGTCGGGCGCGGTGAGGCCGAGCGTGATGTTGCTCGCAGCAACCACGTCGTTGTTCGTGAACGTGGTGGTCACCGTGTTCGCCTCGCCGGACACGAGACCGGTCAGCCCGGACACCGCGACCGACGTACAGTCGGCCGGCTCCGACGTGGTCCCGAGATCGGTGACCGCGAAGTTGTCGATGACGAAGTCGGCCTGGTCGCCGCCGTCGGTGAGCTTGCGCAGACCGACCCAGTAGTCCCCGCCGCACCCGGCCACGAACTCCTGGCCGTACGTCGCCTTGGTCCGCTGCTGGCCGATCGGGGTGGACTTCACCTCGACGGACGCGGGCCGGTCGACCCCTTGGACCCACGCGTACTGGCCGGCGCGGCCGCTCTCGTAGTCGAAGCTGACCTTGTACTTGTGGCCCGGCTGGAAGTTCACCGTCCACGGCGCGGTCCGGTAGACGAGACCCTGGTTCTCCTCGTGCGACTTGAGTGACCAGTTGCCGTCGAGCACGTCGTCGACGAGCTTCCCGTTCCAGCCCGCCTGGGTGTACGGCGCGTGCTTCGGCGCGAGCACCGTCCGCGGATCCGTGACGCCGCCGGCATCACCCTTCACGAACGGGCCCCAGCCCTGATCGACGTTCTCGAAGTCGTCAACCAGCCCTGCCGCGGCACGCTGGGTCTCCACGACCCGCACGTCATCCACGCGCACCTGCGGCGAGCCGGCAGCTGCGGAGATGGTCAGGTCGGCGGTGCTTCCCTTTGCTTCGAAGACGACTCGCGCCCGCTGGTAGTACGCGTCGTGCTTGTCGTCGGAGGCAACCATGTTCTGCGCGGTCGACCGGCTGACCTCGTTGCGCACGCCGTCCACGGTGAGTGTCGTCGTCCGTGACTTCCCCGGCTCGACCTCCACCCAGGCGGACGCGCTGTAGGTGCGACCACGGGTCAGGCCGGTCAGGCGCTGGCGGATCGACGACGCCTTCGTACCGAGCTGGGCCACGTGCTGGCCGTTCTCGAGGGTGGCGAGCTTCGTGCCGCCGGTGGGGTTCCAGGCGTCCAGGGTGCCGGCGTTGAAACCGGGGTCCTGGACGTGGCTGCTCTCACCCCAGGCAGGGTTCTTCGGGCTCGGCGCGGCCACCGGG
>Ga0247821_10001540_pt1 | contig 12899 bp, 12 predicted proteins | sample 13C_Glycerol_Day_FD_192481 | JGI IMG/M metagenome (GOLD analysis project Ga0247821, IMG submission 192481) | Soil microbial communities from agricultural site in Penn Yan, New York, United States - 13C_Glycerol_Day14 | ecosystem: Environmental > Terrestrial > Soil > Agricultural land | place... | reverse complement strand
GGTGCGGGCGGGCGCTGGGCCCGTGGCGGGAGCCGCCTGTGCGCCGGCGATCGCGTACAGCGGCCGGGTCGTCGCGCCCTGGTGTGCGCTCATGGCGATCAGCGCCCGCCCGAGCCGTAGCGCTCGCCCTCGGGCTGCGCGGCCGAGTACGCGCGCGTCGAGTAGCGGATCGAGCGGCCGGCGGTCTCCTGGCGGTCGAGGAAGAAGCCCGGCTCGACCTCGGGGCGCTGCACGATGAAGCTCATCGCCACCGACTCGACGCCGCGCGTCGCGTCGAAGGCGACCAGCCGCACGTAGTGCTGCGGGAGGATCTTGCGGCAGGCCAGCAGTTCCAGCATCACGCCGGCCGCGTCGCGCAGGTCGAACATCGGCAGGCCGTACATCTCCCAGTAGGTATTGCGCGGATGCGGGTCGTCCGTGTACTCCACGCCCCACGCATAGCCGCGCGCCAGGCCGTGATCGATCTGCAGGCGAATCTCGTCGTCGCTCAGGTCGGGCAGGAAGCTGAACTGGCCTTGCGTCAGGCGGCCAGTCGGGTTGGTCAGCATGGTCGGTGTCCTCGTGTCGGGGGTGCGCTCACGCCAGCGCCGGCGTGACGGCGTAGTCGGAGCTGTCGGTGGGCGTGTAGTCGAAGGTGATCTCGCCCCAGGTGTCGAGCGCCTGCTTCAGCGGCTGGCAGAACCGCGCGGCCTGCTGCAGGATCTGCGGGCCCTCGGCGCGGATGTCGCGCCCTTCGTTGCGCGCCTTCACCATTGCCTCCAGCGCGACGCGGTTGGCCACCGCGCCGGCCTGGATGCCGGCCGGGTGGCCGATCGTGCCGCCGCCGAACTGCAGGATCACGTCGTCGCCGAAGAGGTCGAGCAGCTGGTGCATCTGGCCGGCATGGATTCCGCCGGAGGCCACCGGCATGACCTTCTTCATGTCGGCCCAGTCCTGGTCGAAGAACAGGCCGCGCGGCAAGTCCTGCCGCGTGAAGGCGTCGCGGCAGACGTGGTAGTAGCCCTGCACCGTCATCGGGTCTCCTTCGAGCTTGCCCACCGCGGTGCCGGCATGCAGGTGATCGACGCCGGCCAGACGCAGCCACTTCGCGATCACGCGGAAGCTCACGCCGTGCGCCTTCTGCCGTGTGTACGTGCCGTGGCCGGCCCGGTGCATGTGCAGAATCATGTCGTGGCGGCGGCACCATTCCGAAAGGCTCTGGATGCATGGCCAGCCGACGACCAGGTCGACCATCACGACCACGCTTCCGAGCGCCCTGGCCAGCTCCGCGCGCTCGTAGATCGCTTCCATCGTGCCGGCGGTCACGTTGAGGTAGCTGCCCTTGACCTCGCCGGTCGCCGCCGACGCCTTGTTCACCGCATCCATCACGTACAGGAAGCGGTCGCGCCAGTGCATGAAGGGCTGCGAGTTGATGTTCTCGTCGTCCTTCATGAAGTCGAGCCCGCCCTTCAGGCCCTCGTAGATCACGCGCCCATAGTTGCGGCCCGACAGGCCGAGCTTAGGCTTGGTCGTCGCCCCCAGCAGCGGCCGGCCGAACTTGTCCATGCGCTCGCGCTCGACCACCAGCCCGGTCGGCGGCCCCTTGAAGGTCTTGACGTAGGCTACCGGGATGCGCAGGTCCTCCAGCCGTACCGCCTTCAGCGGCTTGAAGCTGAAGACGTTGCCGATCAGGCTGGCCGTCATGTTGGCGATGGAGCCTTCCTCGAACAGGATGAGGTCGTACGCCACCCAGGCGAACCACTGGCCCGTGTTGCCCGGCACCGCCTCGACCTTGTAGGCCTTGGCGCGGTAGCTGTCGCACGCTGTGAGGCGGTCGGTCCAGACCACGGTCCAGGTCGCCGTCGACGACTCGCCGGCCACGGCGGCGGCGGCCTCGATCGGGTCCACGGCGTCCTGCGGCGTGATGCGGAACAGGCACACGATGTCCGTGTCCTTCGGCTGGTAGTCGGGCATCCAGTAGCCCATCTGGCGGTACTTCAGCACCCCGGCGCGGTAGCGCTGCCTGGCGTCGGTGATAACGCCTTCGTCGACCGGTCTGTTCACTGCGGCTCCTTCATCCGGGCATTTGCTTGACGCCCCGTGCGAAGCAATATAAGTTGCTGCGGAAATAAGGTGAATTCAGATTTTTTTCGCAATCGATTCAGGAAATGCTGAATGAGCAACCCGACGTTCCGGCAGCTGCGCGTGTTCACGGAAGTGGCCCGGCAGCTCAGCTTCGTGCGCGCGGCGGAAGCGCTGCACCTGACGCCGCCCGCGGTCACCATGCAGGTCAAGGAGCTGGAATCGGCGCTCGGGCTGGCGCTGTTCGAGCGGCAGGGACGCCAGGTCTCGCTGACCACCGCGGGCGAGTACTTCATCGTCTATGCGAAGCGGCTGCTGGGCACGCTGAAGGACGCCGGCGACGCGATGGCGCGCCTGAAGCGGCTGGAGACGGGCCTGCTGACGATCGGGCTCGTCAGCACGGCCACCTACTTCGTGCCGCACCTGCTGGCGCACTTCCGCGAGGAGCATCCCGGCGTGGACGTGCGGCTGCGCGTGGCCAGCAACCGCGAGCAGCTCGTCGCGCTGATGCAGGCGGGCGACGTCGACCTGGCGGTGATGGGCCGCCCCCCGCGCGAGATGGCATGTCGCGCCGAGCCCTTCGCCGCCCATCCGCTGGTGTTCGTCGGACCGCCAGGCCATCCGCTGTCGCGCCAAGGACGCATCCGCCCTGAGGCGCTGGACGGCAACCCGATCATCGCGCGCGAGCACGGCTCGGGCACGCGCAACGCGATGGAGGCCTTCCTCCACGAGCACCAAGCCGAGCCGCGCATCGTGATGGAGATGGCCAGCAACGAGACGATCAAGCAGGCCGTGATCGCGGGCATGGGACTCGCCTTCCTGTCGCTGCACACGCTGGGGCTGGAGCTGCGCAGCGGGTTGCTGCAGATCGTCGACGTCGAGGGCGCGCCGGTGATGCGCGCGTGGAACGTCGTGCACTTGCAGTCCAAGCTTCTGTCGCCGGCGGCCGAGGCGTTCCGCTACTTCATCATCGAGCGCGGCGAGGCGCACCTGGCGGCGCACGACGCGCCGCTGCTGGGCGCTCCGGCGGCATCCGGGCCGGCGGGCAAGCGCACCCGTCGCGCGGCGTCGCGCTGACCGGGCGCTGCTTCGCCTGCTGTTCCGTCAGCAGGTAGGTGTTGTAGGCGTTCATCCGGTTCGCCGCCGCGAACAGCGGCAGGTGCTCGAAGCGCGACCAGTCGGTGCGCCGGTACACCTCGTCGAAAGGCTCCATGTTCCGCGCCGCCTCGCCCATCGTCGCGCGCAGGTAGGCGAGGTAGTCGCGCGTGAGCTGCAGGTCGGCCCGCGGCCCGGTGCTCGCCGGGCCGTGGCCGGGAGGCATCACCGCGGGGTCGAAGGCGAGCAGCCGGTCGAGCGCAGCGATCCAGCTGCGGCTGTCGGCCTGACCGACGAAGGGCACGCCGCCGCGGAAAACGTGATCGCCTGCGAACAGCACGCGCCGGGCCGGCACGTGCACGACGAGGTCCTCGCCCGCGTGCGCCGGGCCGACATGCCGCACCTGGATCGGGCTAACACCGCTACAGGCCTTGAGAAGGCTGGCTCCCCGACCTGGGCTCGAACCAGGGACCTACGGATTAACAGGCCACCGGTCGGATCGGGCGCCAAGCCGCATGGATGCTCACTTCGACAACCTGCGGCATCCAAACACTTCTTCCTCTCAAGCGCCGGCTGCTGCGCGGCTGCTCAGCGGATAGGCCACTGGATTTTGGAGAGATGAGCGCCCCCGCGGACCCTGCAGTGTGAAAGCAAATGACGGTCCGAGCCAATGCGGGCTCATACAGGGAGGCACGCAGCAGGACCGCGCCCTCGCATAGCGGTTCTCGCGCAGGGGACTCGAACAGGTCGAGCGTCTCAGCTTGCGTCATGGAAGATGGCTCCGGCCGTGTGGGCCTCCCGGCGACGCGGCTCGGCCCACGCAACTCACGCGACGAATGGTCGGCATGATTTGGCTGTCTTCTGACATGGCGCCATTGTCCTCGTGCCCGCACTGACACAGTGGCCCCGACTGCGACGCCACCAAGCCATTTCTGTGAGTCTGAGGCTCGTGTCCAGTTCGGTCGCCGACAGGCCAGAACGAACAGGCAGCTTCCGCCCCCACGGCTGGATGCGTGCGGGAAGAACTACGTCGCCAACAGCTGAGAGATCCAGTTGACCCACGGCCTCAACGCCGGCACCTCCGCACCGTCGAAGGAGGAGCTGCAGTTGCTCGCCGCCGTGCTCCGCGTCCCGCAGGGCCTTGCGACCGAGACGGCAGACGCCGCGTGCCATAGCGACCGCCCTTGGGCATCAACTGATAGTCTGCAGGGCTCAAGGTCGATCCGGATGATCGTCGGCTGAACTCGCCGGCATGGTTCACCCGGGGGTGTGCGCTCAGCAGCGCCGATGCGGCGAGCATCCAACGTGCATGGGTCATTCCACCATCGCCAACAGGCGAGCGCGGATCGTGAACTCGGCCTGAGCGACGATGGCCGAGATCGCCTCGGCGGCGGTCGGCACATCGTCGATCAAGCCGAGCGACAGCCCCGACGGATAAGCGCCGTCTTCGGCGTCGCCATGGCTCGACGCAGCGATCCAGCGCTCCGCGTCGACCATTCGGTGGAACTCCTCCGCGCTCGCAGTGCCGTGCCGCTCCGCCTCCAGCACGCGCTCGACGAACGCGTTGCGCCACACGCGCGCCGGGTCGCGCATCGTGCGCCCCACCATGGCCGTGTCGCGCAGGCCGGCGGCGCGCAGCCGCTGCTTCACCGACTCGTGCAGCGGCGACTCCTGCGTCAGCATGAAGCGCGTGCCCATCACGACGCCCTCGCCGCCCAGCGCCAGCACAGCCGCCAGCCCGCGGCCGTCGGCGATGCCGCCGGAGCACAGCACCGGCAGGCGCAGCTCGCGCGCGGCGGCGGGAATCAGCACCAGCCCCGGGATGTCGTCCTCGCCGGGATGGCCCGCGCACTCGAAGCCGTGCAGCGTGACAGCGTCGGCGCCCAGGTCCTGGGCCTTCAGCGCGAAGCGCAGCGACGACGAGACCTTGTGCAGCACAGTGATGCCGTGCTGCTTGAACAGCGCGATGTACTTCGCCGGGTTGCCGCCGCTGGTCTCCACCACCGGCACGCCCATCTCGACGATCGCGCGCGCGTAGCCGTCGAAGTCGCGCGAGCCCAGCGACGGCAGCACCGTCAGGTTCACGCCGAACGGGCGGGTCGTCAGCGCCTGTGTGCGTTCGATCTCGCGGCGCAGGCTCTCGGCGTCGGGGTGGGTATGGGCGGACAGCATGCCCAAGGCGCCGGCGTTCGACACCGCAGCCGCGAGAGGCGCGAGGCCGAGGCCGCGCATGCCGCCCTGCACGATCGGATGGCGGATCTTCAGCAGCTGGGTGATTCGGGTCTTCAGCATGGCAGTGGGTGGAGGAAGAAGTCTTCAGCCGGCGCGCTCGAACACGGCGGCCAGCCCCTGCCCGCCGCCGACGCACATCGTCTCGAGCAGCCAGCGGCCGCGCCGGCGCTGCAGCTCGTGCAGCCCGGTGGCGAGCATGCGCACGCCGGTGGCGCCGATCGGGTGGCCGAGCGAGATGCCCGAGCCGTTGACATTCAGCCGCTCGTCGACCGAAGCCAGCGACTGGCCCCAGCCCTTCAGCACCGCCAGCGCCTGCGCGGCGAACGCCTCGTTCAGCTCGATCAGGTCGATGCGATCGAAGTCGAGCCCGGTGCGGTCGAACAGCCTGCGCACCGCCGGCACCGGGCCGATGCCCATCGTCGCCGGATGGCAGCCGGCAGCGGCCCAGCCGCCGAACCACGCCATCGGCTGCAGGCCCAGCGCCGCGAGCCGCTCCTCGGCGACGACGAGGCACGCGGCCGCCGCATCGTTCTGCTGGCTCGCGTTGCCGGCCGTCACGGTGCCGTTCGGCAGCACGGGTTTCAGCCGGCCCAGCGTGTCGAGGGTCGTGTCGGGGCGCACGCCTTCGTCGTGCGCGAACACGATCGGCTCGCCCTTCTTCTGCGGCACCGGTACCGGCACCAGCTCGGCGTCGAATCGGCCGGCTGCCCACGCCGCCGCAGCATGGCGATGGCTGCGCACCGCGAACGCGTCGCTCTCGTCGCGCGTGATGCCGATCTCGCGCGCAAGGTTCTCGGCCGTCTCGGGCATGCCGGAGATGAAGCCGAAGCGGTGCTCGGGCTGCGAACGCTCGCGGCCGCGCTGAAGCCGGTCGTGCAGCGCCACGGAGCCGGCGCGCGAGCCCCAGCGCATGTCGGTGCTGTAGTACTCGATGTTGCTCATGCTCTCGACGCCGAGTACCGCCACCACGTCGCTGGCGCCGGTCTGCACCTGCATCGCGGCATTGACCACCGCCTGCAGGCCCGAGCCGCAGCGCCGGTCCAGGTTGTAGCCGGCCACGTCGATCGGCAACCCCGCGTCGAGCGCGGCCCAGCGGCCCATGCACGGCGCCTCGCTGTTCGCGTACGACTGCGCGGAGATGACCTCGTCGATGCGGGCCGGGTCGATGCCCGAGCGCTCGATCAGCGCCTTGAGCACCGTGGACGCAAGCTGCTCGGCGCCCAGCGCCTTCAAGCTGCCGCCGAACGCGCCGACCCCCGTGCGCAACGGCGCGACGATCGCGGCCCGCCTCATCCCTGCGCCTTCATCGGCGGGGTGAGCGTGCGGCGGTGGATGTCCGGGCGCCGCCTGCCCGGCAGTGCCAGGATCACCAGCACGCAGCCGGCGGCACATGCCACCACGTAGAGCAGCCCGCGGTCGAACGCCGCCGACGACGCGAACACGCCGGGGCCGCGCGCCGGATCGCTGACCGCGTCGCTCGCCAGCAGCAGCGTCATCGCGACCGTGCCCGCGGCGTAGCTGATGGAGCGCATCACGGCGAGCTGGCCGTTGATCTCGCTCGTCCGCTCGTGCGGCGCCACTTCGGTGACCAGCACCACCGCGCCGGCGTACAGGGCCGAACTGCCGAACGAGATCACGAGCGTCGCGACGACCAGCGCGGCAATCGAGTCGTGCCACAGCGCGAGCAGCACCCAGCCGGCGAGCACGATCACCGCGCCCCACAACGCGGCCACGCGGCCGCTGGAGCGCCCGCCGAGCCAGCCGCTCCAGGGAGCGCCCAGCAGCCCCATGGCGATCGACGGCACCTTGATCGCGGCCGCGGCGGTCGCGCTGAGGCCGAGACCGATGCCGGTCCAGGCCGGCTGCTGCGCCAGCTGCAGGATCACCAGCATCTGCTGCGACGTGCCCAGCCCGTACATCGCCGCCAGCAGCATCGTGATGCCGATCTGGCGCTGCGTGAACAGCCGCACGTCGAGCATGGGGCGCGGATGACGCCATTCGTGCCGCGCCCACCACGCGAGCGTGAGCAAGCCCGCGAGCGCCAGGCCGATCGTCAGCGGGTCGCCGGCCTGGCTCTTCAGCCGCGTGATGGCCAGCAGCAGGGCCGCGACCGCCGGCGCGAACAGCAGGCCGCCCGTCAGGTCGAGCGGGCCCTCTGCCGCCCGGCGTGGCGAGGCGGGCAGCACGGCCGCCATCAGCAGCGCGGCCGCCACCGCATGCGCGCACGAGAACCAGAACACCGACGGCCAGCCCAAGCGGTCGACGGCCCAGCCGCCGAGCATCACGCCGGCGCCGGCGGACGACGTGGCCATCGCCGCGAGCCAACCGATCGAAATGCCGATGCGCCGGCTCGGCACGTGCTCGCGCACCAGCCCGACGCACAGCGGCAGCAGCGCCGCGGAGAACCCCTGGATCGCGCGTCCGACGATCATCACGGCGAGCGTGGGCGCCAGCGCGCTGAGCAGAGAGCCGGCGGCCGCCAGCACCAGCAGCACCAGCGCGACCCGCTTGCGGCCGAACAGGTCGCCGAGCCGCGAGCTCAGCGCGGCCGATGCGGCGCCGACAAGCAGAAAGGCCGTGATCAGCCAGCCGGCCTTCACCGGGTCGCCAAACTCGCGCGAGATCGTGGCCAGCGCGCCGAACATCATGCCCATCTCGAACGCGCTGGTGATCTCGGCGACCACCAGCACGAGGAGGATCGGGAGCCAGCGGGCGTCGCCGCGTCGGGTGTCGTCATGATCCATCGCGAGGTCCCCTCTCAAGCCACGGCCGCGAATTGGCTACGCGCCCTTGAACACCGGCGCGCGCTTGTCCATGAAGGCGCGCACCGCTTCCTGGTGATCGGCCGTGCCCATCGCCACGGCCTGGAATTCGGTCTCGCTGCGGATGGCCTGCTCGAGGCTGTCGACGCCCTGCGCGAGCGTGGCCTTCAACAGCGCGGTGGTCGCCGGTGGCAACGCCGCGTACTCGCCCGCCACGGCCATCGCCCGCGCGAGCGCCCGGCCCGGCTCGCAGGCTTCGTTCGCCAGGCCCATGCGGTGCGCTTCCGCGCCGTCGAAAGGCCGCGCCAGCAGGAGGATCTCGCGCGCCTTGGCCCGGCCCACGCGGTGCTGCACGCTCCACAGGGCACCCATGTCGGGCATCAGCCCCATGCGTGCGAACGCCGCACCGAACTTGGCATCCCGCGCGCACACCAGGTAGTCGGACAGCGCGGCGATCGAGAAGCCCGCGCCCATCGCCGAGCCCTCGACCGCGGCCACGACCGGCTTCGGCCCGGCGGCGATCAAGCGGATCAGGTCGACGACGACGTTCCAGCGTTCGCGGTTGCGCAGCAGGCTGCGCTGCTCCATCTCGCTGATGTCGCCACCGGCGCAAAAGTGCCCGCCCTCGCCGGTGACCACGATGGCACGCAGCGCGTCGTCGGCCATCGCCTCGCGCAGACGGTCGCGCAATTGCGCGCGCATCTGCATGCCGAAGGCATTGCGGCGCGCGGGGTAGTTCAGCCGGATAACGGCCACCGCGCCTTCGCGGGCGAGCGGCGCCATGTCGGCGGGACGTTCGACTGTTTTCGTGTCCATGCGGCTCAGCGGCCCTGGAAGCGCGGCGTGCGTTTGTCGCCGAAGGCGGCCAGCGCCTCGCGGCAGTCGTCGCTGAGCCGGCAGCGGATCATGTTGCGTGCCTCGATGTCCAGGCAGCTGTCGAGCGTCTGCGACGCGGCCGCATGGACGTTGTCCTTGATGTACCGGTACGCCAGCGTCGGCCCCTGCGCAAGCTTCGACGCAAAGGCGTCGGTGGCCGCATCGAGCTCGGCGTCGGGCAGCACGCGGTTGACCAGCCCGAGCGCGAGCGCCTGCGCAGCGCCGATGCGCTCGGACAGCATGCAGATCTCCTTGGCGCGCGACGGGCCGACCAACCGCGTCAGGAAGTAGCTGCCGCCGTAGTCGCCCGGCGTGCCGATGTTCGAGAAGCTGCTCACGAGGAACGCGGTGTCGGCGGCGAGCCGGAAGTCGCACGCCAGCGCGAGCGAGAACCCCAGGCCCGCGGCCGGGCCACGCAGCTTGGCGATCGTCGGCTTGCCCATGTCGTGCAGCCGCTGCGCCGCGCGCGCGAGGTGCCGCAGCCGGTCGACGCGCGCCTCGTGCGCGGCCCACGCCTCGGTGCGGCCGAACTCGGCGGCGATCGGGTCGTCGGGATCGGGCGCGCCCATCGCGCGCACGTCGGCCCCGGTGCAGAACGAGCCGCCCTCGCCCGTCAGCACGACGACCTTCACGCCGGGATGGCGCTCGGCATCGTGGACCAGCCGCAGCAGTCGCTCCTGGGCGGCCGTGTCGATCGCGTTCTTGACCTCGGGACGGTGGAACGACAGGGTGAGCACGCCGCTGCTGGCGAGCTGCCACCGGATGGTGTCTGGCGTCATCGGCTTGTGTTCGTCGTGCGTTCATTATTGAACGATGTTCATAATGCTAAACGCATTCACAACATCGCTCAAGCCCCTCTTGATCGCGGGGATGCGCCGAACGCGGGCATCAGACGATGCCGGCGTCCTTCAGCCGCCGCAGTTCCCCGTCGTCGAGCCCGAGCAGGACTTTGAAGACCTCGTCGTTGTGCTGCCCCTGCGTGGGCGGCGCGGTGTAGTCGCGGATCGGCGTCTCGGAGAACTTGATCGGATTCGTGCCGATGCGCACCGTGCCCGACAGCGGATGAGGCACCTCGACGGCCACGCCGCGATGCTGCACCTGCGGGTCTTCGAACACCTGCTTCAGGTCGTAGATGGGCCCCGCAGGCACGCCGGCCGTCTCCATGGCCGCCAGCATGTCCGCCTGCCGCCATTGCCGCGTGACGGCATCGAGAGTGGCGGTGAGTTGGCGCCGGTGGCGCACGCGCAGCGGGTTCGTGACGAAGCGCTCGTCGTCGGCCAGTGCGGGATGGCCCAGCGCCTCACAGAAGCGGCGGTACTGCTCGTCGTTGCCGCACACCACCATCACCGGTCCGTCGGCGCACGGGAACATCTGCGACGGCAGCCCGCCGTTGCCCTGCGTGCCGCGGCGCACCGGCACTTCCCCCATCGCGAGGTACTGCGCGGTGTAGTGCGACAGCGAAGCGATCACCGAGTCGAGCAGCGCCACGTCGATATGCTGGCCGCGGCCGCCGCTGGCCTCCCGGTTCGCGTCGCGGTCGTACAGCGCGGTGATCACCCCGATCGCCGCGAATTGGCCGGCGATGAAGTCGGCGATCGACGGCCCGGTCTTCACCGGCGCGCCGCCTTCGTCGTCGGGGTACCCGGTCACGCTCATCAGGCCGCCCATCGCCTGGAAGATGGAGTCGTAGCCGGGTCGCGGCGCGTAGGGCCCGGTCTGGCCGAATCCGGTGACCGAGCAGTAGATCAGGCGCGGGTTCAGTTCCCGCAGGCTGGCCTGGTCGAGCCCGTAGCGCTTCAGGTCGCCGACCTTGAAGTTCTCGACCAGCACGTCGGACATCCCCGCCAGCCGCCGAGCGATCGCCTGGCCCTCGGGCCGGGCGAGGTTCAGCGTGATCGACTTCTTGTTGCGGTTGGAGCCGAGGATGATCGGCGTCTCGCGCGTGTCGCGCCCTTGCGTGTCCTTGAGGAAGGGCGGCCCCATCCTGCGCGCGTCGTCACCCGGGCCGGCGCGCTCCACCTTGATGACCTCGGCGCCGAGGTCGCCGAGCAGCTGCGCGGCCAGCGGGCCGGCGATCACGCGGGAGAGGTCGAGGACGCGGATGTGCGAAAGAGGCTTGCGGGACATGGTTCGGCCCAACGCTGCAGTCGTTCCATTTTACGACCATCATGCTAATATGTGAACAGCCATCCGGTCACGCGGACCGGAAGCGGTCACCGGGACCGAAGCCGGACGCCCTCTGGGCGACATCCTTCACCGCAGCCTTCAGCGTGTCGAGGTCGTGCACGAAGCGCGACGACGGGCCGCCTATCGTGAGCGCCGCGACGCACACGCCGTGCCCGTCGAACACCGGCGCCGCGATGCCGGACGCGCCGGGCACCGTGGGATTGATCGCGACGGCGATGCCCTCGCTGCGCACGCGCTCCAGCTCGCGCGCGAGCGAAGCGCGCGTGAGCGACATCGTCATCTTGGTCTTGAACTGCACGGAGGCCAGGTACTGGTCGCGAAACGGCTTGTCGGCATGCGCCAGCACGACCCAGCCGGCGGGGCTGGCGTACAGCGGCCGCACGGTGCCGCTGGGCACATGAAGCCGCACCGGGTGGGGGCTGGGGATGATCTCGGTGAACGCCAGGACTTCGGCGTCGCGGTTCAGCACGCCCAGCAGCACCGTTTCGCCGGTGCGCTCCACCAACTCCTCCATGAACGGCCGGATCAGCGCGGGGAAGTTCCAGGCCGACATCACGCCCGCGGCCAGCGTGATGAGCTGGTGACCGAGGCTGTACTTGCCCTCGCTGTGCACGACGTAGCCGTCCTTCACGAGCGGGCGCAGCAGGTTCAGCAGGCTGCTCTTCGGCGTTTCGAGCGTGTTGCTGAGCTCCGCCAGCGACATGCCCTTGGGCACGAGCGCCAGCACGTCGAACAGGCCGAGCACGCGCATCAGCGAACGCGGACCGGTGACGTCGGCTTCCGGCGCGGCGGCGGTCGCCTCGTCGTCGTTCTCGCCTTTTGCTGCTCGCGCCATGCACTCCTCGCAATGACCATCGTGACCGTGCCTATCGTACACACCGGTACATGCCACCGAGGCCGCCACCCTGGACATGGGGTAAGTACCGATAAAAGTTCAGCGTTCAGATACCAGAATGGGATTCATATACACCCTCGCATCTGGATGCAATGAACACACTTGCCGCCGACGCGCCACACCGCCTGAGCCGTGAAGAGAAGCGCCACCAGACGCGCGAACGCCTGCGCGAGTCCGCGGCCCGTGCCGTCGGCACGCAAGGGGTGCTCGGCGCGTCGGTCGACGCGATCAGCGAGTCGGCCGGCTACAGCCGCGGCGCCTTCTACGGCAACTACGAGACCAAGGAAGAGCTGTTGCTGGAGATGATCGTCGAGATGATGGGCCGCGAGGCGCAAGCCTGGCAGCAGCTTGTCGCGACATCGCCTGACCTGGAGTCGATGCTGGCCGAGATCGAGAAGCGCATCGGCGCCCGCACCCGGGAGAGCCAGTGGTCGTCGCTGCGCGTGCAGCTGCAGCTGCACGCGCAGCGCAACCCGGCTTTCGGCCGCTCGTACGTGGCCGTTCTGCGCCAGCACACGGCGCGCGCCGCCGGCCTGTTCGAGGACATCTTCCGCAAGGCCGGCCGGGTGCCGCCCGACGACCCACGCGCGCTGGCGTCCGCAGCGATGGCGCTGGGCAATGGCGTGGCACTGCAGGCGGCGTGCGGCCTGCGGCCGAACGATGCCCGCTATGCGGCGCGCGCGTTCATGCTCTACCTGCGCGGCCTGATCGCCATCGCACAGCCGGCGGGCGACGAACCGCCGAAGCGCTCGACGAAGGGCAGCCGGTCAACCATGCGCATGCCGCAGTAG
>Ga0247821_10001539_pt1 | contig 12903 bp, 11 predicted proteins | sample 13C_Glycerol_Day_FD_192481 | JGI IMG/M metagenome (GOLD analysis project Ga0247821, IMG submission 192481) | Soil microbial communities from agricultural site in Penn Yan, New York, United States - 13C_Glycerol_Day14 | ecosystem: Environmental > Terrestrial > Soil > Agricultural land | place... | reverse complement strand
GTCGATGAGTTCGGGCACGCGCGCGTCGCGAAGGAACTGCTCGACCCGGGTGAGGTCGTTTCCCCGCAGCATCGGCAGCGCGCGTTGCAGGAGGACGATCGCCGCCAGCCGGCGCTCGTACACGGGCTGCGACCACAGCTCCGACGCGAGCGCCGTGACGTCGTCGTGCGGCATCCGTGGATACCGCCGCTCGGCGTCGCGCACCGTGCCGCGCACCGCGCCGACGGAGGCGCCGTAGAACCTGAGGCCTCCCCGGATGCGGTCGGCATCGGCATCCGCTCGAGCCTCGGAGCCCTCAGCCTGGAGGGTGCGGTCGATGAACTCGGCCGCGGACGTCATGCTTCGATTCTCCGCCAATCCGAGCGACGGGTGACGCTCGTCAGACGGCGGTGTATCCGCCGTCGACGACGAGGATCGAGCCGGTGACGAACGACGATGCGCCGCTCGCGAGGAAGACGACGCTCGGAGCGATCTCCTCGGGAAGCGCGAAGCGCTGCTGAGGCGCATCCTCCACCCAGTACCGCTGGAACTCGGGTCGGTCGACCGGCGCCATCTCGGTCTTGACATAGCCGGGCGCGACGGCGTTGACGCGGATGTTGTAGGGCGCCCACTCGACCGCGAGCGACTTCGTGAGGTGGTGCACCGCCGCCTTCGAGGCGTTGTACGCCGGCTGCCACTGGGGGCGGTTGACGATCAGTCCCGACATGCTCCCGATGTTGACGATGGACCCGCCGCCGAGTTCGCGCATGTGCGCGCCCGCGGCGATGCTGGCCTTCCACAGGGCTCGCACGTTCAGGTCCCACACGGCGTCCCATTCCTCGTCGGTCACGTCGAACGACGGGTTGTGCACGCACGTCCCCGCGTTGTTGACCAGCACGTCGACCCGGCCGAGGCCCTCGATCGCGGCGTGCATCATCGCCGCGACCTGGGCGTCGTCGGTGAGGTCGGCGGTGATCGCGACGAACTCGTGACCCGCGCCTCGCGCTTCGTCGACGACCGCGGCGTTCCGTTGCGCGCTGCGTCCGGCGATGGCGACGCGTGCGCCGGCCTCGGCCAACCCGAACGCGAACGCCTTGCCGAGGCCCTGGTTGCCGCCCGTGACGACGGCCGTCTTGCCCTCGAGGCTGAATGGTGAGGTCATGCGCCGCAGTCTAGGCTGCTGCCGTGCCCCGAACCACCGTCTCCGATCCGACCGCATAGTCAGCTCGAGTGCGAGCGCGGCGCAGCGGTGCTCCCGCGCTCGACGAGGCGCGTCGGCCTTCGGGCGATGTCACCGTGCCGTCGCTCCCCCAGTTCGGCCAGGACCGCGTCGAATGCCTCCCGTGCGACCGCCTCGAGGTCGCGGCGGACGGTGGTCAGCGGCGGCGTGTAGTACTCGGCGTCGGGGGCATCGTCGAATCCCACCACGCTGACGTCGGCGGGGATGTCCATGCCGCTCTCGCGAAACGCCCGGATGAGCCCCAGCGCCATCTGGTCGTTCGCGGCGAACACCGCGGTGAGCGACGGATCCGTCGCGAGCAAGTGCCGCGCGGCGGCGTAACCGCCGGCTGCGGTCCAATCCCCCACGATCGGAGCCGGCGCCTCGAGCCCGTGCTCCGAGAGCGCCGAGCGCCACGCACGCGTTCGCTCCGAGCCGTCCAGGGAACGCGGCGGCCCCGACACGTGCCTGATGTGGCGGTGTCCGAGGCCGATCAGGTGTTCGACTGCGGCCTTCGCACCGCGGAACTGGTCGGGATCCGCGGATCCGCTGGGATCGGCGACATCGGGGCCCACGGCGACCACGGGCACGCCGACCTCTCCGCCCGCGATGGCGGCGACCGTCCCACGACTGGACGCGACGATGCCGATGGCGGCGACGTTCCGCCGCACGAAGAGATCGACGACCTCACGCAACTGCCCGGAGTCGGGCTCGCGGATCTGCGCGGCGAGCACCGCGTAGCCTGCCCGCGCGGCCGCCTCGGTGAAGTGCAGGGCCGTGCTGGTGGGGCCGTGGCCCGGTGGGCCTTCGACGATCAGGCCCACCGAGAGCGACCGCTTCGTCGCCAGCGCGCGGGCCGCCTCGGACGGCACGTACCGCAGCTGTGCGATCGCCCGTTCGACCCTGGCCCGGGTGGCGGGACGCACGTTCGGCAGCCGGTTCAGCACCCTGGAGACCGTCTGGTGCGACACCCCCGCCAACCGTGCGACATCCATGATCGTGGAGGTCGGCCGCATGTCACCGTGCGGAGTCTGCCGGTCATGCGACACGTGGACCCCCTCGAGACCCAGGACCTCGCGTGCCCCGCGCCGCGCCTATTCGCGGCGTCGTGCGAGCACGAGCCGCTGGAGCAGGACGAAGACGAGGAGGATGCACCCGGTGATGATCGTGGTCGCTTCGGGCGGGATGCCGCCGTCGCGGGTGATCAGCACGTTCATCAGCCCGAGCACGAGCGCGCCGACGACGGAACCGAGCACGAATCCGACGCCGCCGGTCAGCAGCGTGCCGCCGATCACCGTCGCGGCGATCGCGTCGAGCTCCCACCCGATGCCGGTGATGTTCTGGGCGCTTCCGAGGCGCGCGGTGTAGACGACCGCGGCCAGCCCGGCGAGGGTGCCGCTGATGACGTAGACCCACAGCTTGGTGCGGGGAACCGGAAGGCCCATGAGGCCGGCGGACTGCTCGGAGCCGCCGATCGCGTAGACCGTCCGGCCCATCCGCGTGCGGTGCAGCACGAAGAAGGCGATGCCGACCACGATGACGGCGATGATGACGCCGGGGGTGATCACGAGGTCGTTCACCTTCGGGCCGTCGATGAGCTTGAAGTTCGTGGCCAGGAGACGCACCGGCGAGTCATCCGCCAATCGCTCCGGAACGGTGCTCAGCATCGCCGCGAGCCCGCGTCCCAGGAACATCATCGCGAGCGTGGCGATGAACGGCTGCACGTTGAAGTACTGGATGAGGATGCCGGATGTCACGCCGAACGCCGACCCGATGAGCACCATGAGGCCCATCACGAGCCACGGATCCCATCCGGCATTGATCAGCAGCACGCCCGACACGCTGCTGAACGCGATGATCGCCCCGACCGAGAGGTCGATCCCGCCCGTGAGGATCACGAAGGTCATGCCCGCGGCGAGGATGATCAGGTGCGCGTTGTTGATGAGCAGGTTCGACAGCGTGTTCGCCTGCAGGATCCGGCCGTACGCGACCTCGCCGTAGATGATCATCGCGACGAAGATGACGATGGCGGCCAGGGTGGGCAGCAGGTCCACGTGGAGCTTGAGCCAGTTCCGGATGCCGCGGCTCTCCGCGCGCACGGGTGCGTGCTGGCGCATGGTCGTGGTGCTCATGCGGGGATGACCTCTTTCTGAGGAGTGCGCGGCCGGCTGGCGCGGCGCTGGCGGAAGACCTGGCGGACCCGCTCGGACTGGAGGAGGCAGAGGACGACGATCACGATCGCCTTGAACGCCGGCGTCGCGGACGAGGAGACGCCGAGGAAGACGACCGTCTTGTCGAGGGTCGCGATCAGCAGGGCACCCACGACCGCGCCGGTGATGTTGAACTTGCCACCGGCGAGGGACGTTCCGCCGATGACGACGGCGAGAATGGCATCCAGTTCGAGTTGGTACCCCGTTCGCGAGACGTCCACCGTCATGACGCTCGCCGTCGCGAAGACCCCGGCGATGCCGGCCAGGACGGCGCTGAAGATGTACACCGTGAACAGGAGGCCGCGCCGGTTCACTCCCGCCAGTCGGGCGGCCTTGGGGTCCATGCCGATCGCCTCGATCATGAGCCCGAGTGCACTCCGCCGCACCAGCACGCCGACGGCGATCACCACGAGGAGCGCGAGGACGAAGACGACCGGGATGCCGAAGACGTACCCGTTGGCGAGCCACCGGAAGGAGTCGTTCGTGGCGGCCGTGTTCTGTCCGCCGGTGATCACCTTCGCGAGCCCGCGTCCGGCGAGCATGATGAAGAGGGTGCTGATGAAGGGCTGCAGCCCCACGACGGCGACGAGCACGCCGTTCACGGTGCCGAGGACGGCGCTGATGAGCACCGCGAGGCCGAACGCGAGGAACGCGTCGCCCACGGATCCCGACGCGCTGTGCAGGAACTCCATGGAGACCGCTCCGGAGACGACCATGACGGAGCCGACACTGAGGTCGATGCCGCCGGTGGCGACCACCAGGCACATGCCGACCGCGATCAGCATGATCGGTGCCGCGGCGCGCAGGATGTCGATGAGGTTGCCGACCAGGTTGCCCGTCGTCGGACTGACGCTGATCGCCAGGTAGGTCGGATCCTTCAGGACGTTGATCAGCAGGAGCACCACGATGGCCACGATGCCCCAGAAGTACTGGCGTCGAGCCAGCTCGGCGAACCAGCGCCCGATGCTCGGTGTGGTGTCGCTCATGATGCGATCTCCTTGACGTCGTCGTCAGCGGCGGAAGTGTCGGTCATGCCTTCCTCGGCGATGGTGGTGATGATGGAGTCGGCCGTGACCGACGGCCCGTTCGCGACCTCGGCGATCTTCCGGTGGTCCTTCAGGACCACGATGCGGTCGCTGAGCCGGACCACCTCTTCGAGTTCCGAGGAGATGAAGACGATGGACACCCCTTCGTCGGCGAGGGCGATCACCCGTTCCTGGATCTCGGCCTTCGCGCCGACGTCGATCCCCCTCGTGGGTTCATCCAGGATCAGGATCTCGGGCTTCGTGGCGAGCCACCGGCCGAGGAGCACCTTCTGCTGGTTCCCGCCCGAGAGGTTCTTGATCGCCCGGTCGGGGTCGGCGGGCCTGACGTTCAGGTCGACCAGGTACCTGCTGACCAACGCGTCCTTCTCCTTCCGTGGGATGGGACGCGCCCACCCGCGCTTGGCCTGGACGCCGAGGATGAGGTTCTCGCGAACGCTGAGGTCGCGGATGATTCCCTCATCACGTCGGTTCTCGCTCGAGAACGCGATCCGCTGCGACAGGGCGGATGCCGGCGAGTTGATGTCGACCCGCTTGCCTCGGAGTTCGACCGACCCCGTCTCGATGCGATCGGCTCCGTAGATGAGCCGCGCGAGCTCCGTGCGACCCGACCCGAGCAGGCCCGCGAATCCGACGATCTCGCCGCGGTGGAGATCGAGGTCGAGCTGCTCGATGGCACCCCGTCTGCTGATTCCGGTGGCCCGGTAGATGGGAGCGTCGGTATGACGGTGGTCGCGCACCGCTTTCTCGGAGTCCAGCGACTCGAGCACGACGAGGTCCTTGCCGATCATCTTCGAGATCAGCGAGCTGCGGTCGAGCTCGGGGGTGAGGTATTCGCCTTCGAACCTCCCGTTGCGGAGGACGGTCAGGCGGTCGCTGATCGCGTAGACCTGGTCGAGGAAGTGCGAGACGAAGAGGATCGCGACGTCCTGGTCGCGGAGGCGCCGGATGACGGTGAACAGCTGTTCCACCTCGTTGGCGTCCAGGCTGGAGGTCGGCTCATCGAGGATCAGCACCTTCGACCTCGACACCATCGATCGGCTGATCGCGACGAGTTGCTGGAGGGCCAGGGACAGCGATGAGAGCGGCGCCCGCGGATTCAGCCGGCCGAGTCCGAGCTTCTCGAGCACCTCGGAGGCGGCTCGGTGCGTCGCCCGCCAGTTGATCCCGAGCCGTCCGCGAACCTCGTGCCCGAGCATGACGTTCTCGCCGATCGTCAGGTTCGAGCACAGGTTCACCTCCTGGTACACGGTGGAGATGCCGGCGTCCTGCGCGTCCGACGTGCCGTTCAGCCGGGTGGGTGCGCCCGAGACGAAGATCTCGCCCGCGTCGATCCGGTAGACACCGGTGAGGGCTTTGATCAAGGTCGACTTGCCGGCCCCGTTCTCTCCCATGAGGGTGTGCACCTCACCGGGGAAGAGCCTGAAATTGACCCCGTCGAGCGCTTTCACGCCGGGGAACGAGATGGAGATGTCGCTCATCTCGACGATCGGCAGCGACTCTGTCATCGCAGTGCTCCCAGTGTTCGTCCGCGATCCGCGGATCGCTGTGGATTGGAGGATGCGAGGCCCGCCCATCGGGCGAGCCCCGCATCAGGAGCGCCGAGGTGGCACCTCGGCGTCGGCTCAGAACTTCCGGTCGGGAAGCGCCTCAGCGGCGGCCTCGGGCGAGTCGAAGGTCTCGCTCGGGACGATGATGTACGAGTCGACGGACTCGCCGTCCAGGACCTTGTTGACCACGTCGAGGGCGGTCTCGCCGAACAGCGGGTTGTACTCGGCGACGAAGCTCAGCTTGTTGTCGGCGAGCGCCTCGAGCGCGGCCTTGGTGCCGTCGATGGTGGCGATCTTGACGTCGACCCCCGGAACGAGGCCGGCTTCCTCGACCGCCTGGATGGCACCGAGGCCCATCTCGTCGTTCTGGGCGAAGACCATCTGGATGTCGTTGTTGTTGGACTTGAGGACGGTCTCGAAGACGCTCTTCGCCTCTTCGGTCGACCAGTTGGCGGTCTGGGCGCCGACCTTCACGAAGCTGGGCTCCGAACCGATGACCTCGTCCCACCCTTCGTTGCGCTCGTTCACGACCGACACGCCTGCCGGCCCCTCGAGGACGAAGTAGTTCGCGCCGTCGGGGAAAGCGCCGACGGCCCAGTTCGCGACGCCCTGGCTGACCTCGTTGTTGTCGGGGGCGATGCGGGTGACGTAGAGGTCGGTGTCGTCGGGCTCGATGCCGCGGTCGATGAGGATGACCGGGATCTCGGCCTCCTGCGCACGCTCCAGCGAGTCCTCCCAGCCGGAGCCCTCCGTGGCGGAGAGCAGGATCACGTCGACGCCCTCGTCGACGAACGACGTGAATGCGTCGATCTGCGACTTCTGGTCGAGGTTCGTCGCCGGCGCGTACTTGAGGTCGAAGCCGGCTTCCTTGGTGAAGGTGTCCTGGATGTTGGCCTCGTTCGCCTCTCGCCAGGCGCCCTCGGGCCCCACGGCGACGAACCCCACGGTGGTCAGCTCGTCGCCGCCGCCCTCGGCCGAAGCTCCGCCCGAGCAGCCGGCCAGGCCGAACGCGAGTGCGCCCGCTGCGGCCAGACCCAGGACCTGGGTGAATCGCCTCGTTGCAGACATGTGATCTCCTCCTCGAGATACCGGGTTTCCGGGCATTCCGGACGCCCCCTGGCCGTATCGGCCGAATGTGGTGATTGCAGCAGCACCGCTCGTGCGTGCCTTGCCGGAATGTTACCGGGAACATTCTGAAGAGCGCAACCACCGAAGTCACAATGCGGTTGGCGGCCGCACCAGAGGTGTTACCGATCACATTATGTAGGACCTGCCCGCACCCGCGTCATGCGCGTGAAGCGACCCGGGTCGGCCTCGCAGGCCGGCGCGCGGGCGGTCACTCCGATGGCTCGTGGTCGGCAGCGATGAGCTCGACGATCGTGTCGACGGTCACTCCCGGACCGTTGTTGATCTCGCCGATCTTCTCTCGGTCCTTCAGCACGACGATGCGATCGCTCAATCTCACGACCTCCTCCAACTCGGAGGAGATGAAGACCACGGCCACGCCGTCGCGCGCCAACTGGGCCACGCGCCGCTGGATGTCGAGCTTGGCGGCGATGTCGACTCCGCGCGTCGGCTCGTCGAGGATCAGGACCCTGGGGCGGGTCGCGAGCCAGCGCGCCAGCAGGACCTTCTGCTGGGCGCCGCCCGAGAGGTACCGGACGGGAGTGTCGGGAGCGGTGGGCCGGATCCCGAGACCCTCGATGTACGAATCGACGAGGCCGTCCCGCTCTTCGCGGGTGATCGGCCGCGCCCAGCCTCGCAGCGCCTGGAGGGCGAGCACGATGTTGTCACGGACGCTCAGGTCCTCGATGACGCCCTCCACGCGACGGTTCTCGCTCGACATCGCGACACGGTGGCGGAGCCCCGCCCGTGGCGTGGCGATGGTGCTCCGCCGGCCGTCGATCCAGAGCGCGCCGGAATCGGCTCGTTCCGCTCCGCTCATGAGGTACGCGAGCTCGGTGCGACCGGAACCGCGCAGGCCGGCCAGCCCCACGATCTCACCTCGATGCAACGTCAGGTCGATCGGCTCCATCTGGCCGCGGCGCGCGAGCGAGGCAGCACGGTACACCTCGCCGCCGAGCGGCTCGTGGAGGTGCGACTGACGCTGGGAACCGAGCGCCTGCAAGCCGGCGATGTCCTTGCCGATCATCTTCGAGATCAGGTCCGCGCGATCCAGCCGTTTCGTGAGGTACTCGCCTTCTCGGCGCCCGTTGCGGAGCACGGTCATGCGGTCGCTGATCGCGTAGACCTGTTCGAGGAAGTGCGAGATGAAGACGATCGCGACCCCGCGGTCGCGCAGCCGCCGGACGACGGCGAAGAGCCGGTCCACTTCGTCGGCCTCGAGACTCGAGGTGGGCTCGTCGAGCACCAGCACGCGCGGCGCGCCGACCATCGCCCGGGCGATGGCGACGAGTTGCTGGATCGCCGGCGGCAGCAAGGACAGCCGAACGCGCGGGTCGAGGTCGTCGAGCCCCAGCTGACCGAGCATTTCGGCAGCACGTCGTCGCGTCGCGGTCCAGTTGATGCCGAAGCGTCGCCTGATCTCGTTGCCGAGCATGACATTCTCGGCGACGCTGAGGTTGGGAACCAGATGGCTGTCCTGGTAGACCGGGGCGATCCCAGCCGCCGCACTCTCGACGGGCGTCGTCAGCCTCTGGACCACGCCGTCGATCCGGATCTCGCCACGGTCGAGCTGGTACGCACCCGTCAGCGCCTTGACCAAGGTCGACTTCCCGGCGCCGTTCTCACCCATGATCGCGTGGACCTCTCCGGGGAAGAGCCGCAGGTCCACGTCGTCCAGCGCCAGCACACCGGGGAACGCGACCGTGATGCCGGTCATCTCGACCACGGGGGCAGGTGCGGGAGTCATCGTCGAATCCATCGTCAGTGCGAGCGTAGGGACCCAGGAGGTTGATCGATCGACCTCCTGTCGTATTCAGCCTAGGCGACGGTTCGCCGAACGGCACCAGGATGACGGCCTCGACCTCGAAGGCCTGTCCGGTTGTCGTCGACGGGAGCCGGGCTCGTCAGCGCCGACGGGGCGGCGCCGTGGAATCGCGCACCTTGAGCTCCACCGCGATCTTCGTGCGCTGCGGGATCTCCTGGCCCTCGACCGCGGCGCGGAGGACATCGACCGCCTTGACCCCGAGCGCGTGGAAGTCCTGCCGGACCGTGGTCAGGGGCGGGAGGAAGTGCCGGGAGACCGGCAGGTCGTCGAACCCGACGATGCTGATGTCGTCGGGCACGGAGAAGCCGGCCTCGTGGAATCCGTGGATGAGTCCGAGGGCCATGTCGTCGTTCGCCGCGAACACTGCCGTGTAGTCGGGCAGGCGGCTGACGCCCCGCGCGAAGTCGTAGCCGAAGTCGGCCGACCAATCGCCCACGACGATCGGCCGCTCACGGATGCCCCACGCCTTCACCCGGCTGTGAAAGGCTCGTTCGCGTGCGCGGGCGTCGAGCCAGTCGAGCGGGCCCGCGACGTGGAGGATGTCGCGGTGGCCGAGCTCGGCCAGGTGGTCGACGGCGAGCGTTGCTCCGAACTGCTGGTCGACCGAGACGGTGAGGAAGGTCGAATCGCTGTCCGCCTTGATCACGAGGACCGGTACGCCGATCGTGATCTTCCGCAGGGCCGAGACGGAGGACGACCGTGGGGCGACCACGCAGATGGCGTCGACCCCCTGGGCGGTGAGGTGGTCGACGGCGTCCTGCGGACTCATCGAGTCATCGTCGCGCATGGCCACCGAGCTCACCGAGTACCCGGCCTCGCGCGCAGCGAACTCGACGGCCCGCAGCGTGCTGGTGGGTCCATACTCGACCGCGCTCTCGATGACCACGCCGATGCGCTTGGTGCGCTGCGTCGCCAGTGCTCGCGCCGTGAGGTTCGGACGGTAGTTGAGCTCCTCGATCACCTCGAGCACGCGTCGCCGCGTGGACTCCCGGATGTTCGGGTAGTCGTTGAGCACGCGTGACACGGTCATGTGCGACACGCCCGCGATCGAGGCGACCTGCCGGATGTTGGGTTTCTCCGGGCCTGCGTTCGCGGTCACTCACACTCCGCTCATCGCGACGAATCCGTCGCAGGACCTATACGACCGGGTACCGCGCGCTCGGTGGGGTCTCCAGCGTTCCCGGTGCTGCTGTGCAGACGTGCCAAGCATACCGATCGACGTACCCCGCGGCCTGGATCATGCACAGCGGCAGCGGAACGCGTCGGAATCCCGCCCGGGGACGAGCGCCGACACTCATGTCCGCTCACGTCCTGCCGAACGGGTCCGCCTGGCGCCGACCGTCAGGAGCGCCCCCGCCGTGACCGTCGCAGTTCCGAGCAGGGCGAGCGCCTGGGATGCCACGCCGGTCGACGGCAGCATGGCGCCCGGCTCGTCGTCGCATCCGGCCGGGGACGTGCACGTCGGCGTGATCCGCACGATGACGTCGACCTGGTTGCCGTCACCCTCGGCGGCCCCCGCGGGCGATCCCGTCATCAGGAGCAGCCCCACGGCGGCGACGCCGGGCAGGAGGAACCGGCGTGCGCTCGATCTGCTGCGCCCGGGAATCCGCGTCACGCGTCGCCCGCACCGGCGATGCTGTTCGCGAACGCCTCGCGGCGACCGGCTTCCTGGGCTTCCTGCACGAGACGCTCGATCTCGCGGGCACGGCGGCGCCGGCCCCAGAAGAGCCCGCCGATGATGAGTGCGACCGCCAGGAGGATGATCAGGTGCGGCCAGGGCATCGTCCACACGAAGACGTCGCGGGTGATGGGTGCCATCGGGGTGGTCCCGCCGTCGGGCCCGACGACCGCGGGCCGCAATTCGATCGGCACCACCGCGAAGCCGAGCGGCCAGACCTCCGAGACCTCCATGGCCGCAGACCGCCGGTCCCCGGGAAGGAGCTGCACGGGTTGCGGAGGCTCCACGTCCGAGGGCACGGGCGGCGTCCGGCTGTCCGCGCCGGCGGAGACAGGGACGTCGAGCCGGACGTTCCCCGTGTTCTCGAGCGCAGCGGTCACGCGGATGGTGCCGGGCGCGAAGGGGTTCCACGACATGTCGTAGCCCGCCTCGATCGCCGCCACGTCCAGGGCGGGCTGCAGTTCGCCGGTCACCCGGGTCATCACCCGGAACCCGACCCTGCTCTCCACGCCGAGGCGTGTGCCGGCCTCCGACGAGTCCACCGAGAAGACGGCCGCGGCGATTCCCGCCGCGTGGTCTCCCGGAGTGGCGTTCTTCGGCACCTCGACCGTGAACGGGAGGACGCGCGTGCCGCCGGGCGGCACGGTGACCTGCTCGGCGACGTCGATCCAGGTTCCGGCGTCCTTCGATTCCTGATCCGAAGGCAGCATGTTGAATCGCCCGGTCGAGGTGAGGTACCCGTCTGCGGCAGCGAGCGTGAAGGTGATCTCCTCGACGCCGAGGTTGCGCACCGCGAGATGCTCGGTGGCGGATTCTCCCGGGTCGAGTTCCAGCTCGACCCACGCCCGGCCGTCGGGACCCGTCTCGTCTGCCGGGCTCGCCGCCCACGTGACCGTCGGCTCGTCATCGGCGACCGCCGCTCCACCTCCTGCCAGCTGCAGCGCCAGCACCACGAGGGCGGCGATCGTCGCCGCCCCTCGTCGTGCTCCCACGCGCATGCCGCGCTCAGGACTCGTTCCCATGCTCCTGCTCTCCTGTCGACGAGGTCTGCTCCCGCTCCGCGATGGGGCGGATGCCCGAGGGCGCGACCCGTGGGCCGCGCCCTCGGACCACCATCACTCGAAGAGTGAGAGGGTGATGGTGGCGGTGTAGTCGCCGGGGGCGACGGTGGCGGGCGTGCGCAGGAACAGGTCCGCGGTCGCGGTCCATGACCCCTCGGACGCGACCGCCTCGGAGTCGAACGCCATCGCGAGCAGCTCCTGGTCCACCACGCCGACCGCGTTCGGACCGGTATCCAGCACCGTGTCGACCTCGTCACCGGCAGCGACCAGACCCGACTCGCCGCCATCGATCAGCGACGGCGCCCAACCCAGGTGCCCGGCCCCGATCGCCGGCTGCCCGGCATCACCGGTGAAGTCCGACGACGACCCCAGCACGTACCAGAACGCGCCATCCGGGATCTCCTCCGCCGTGCGGGTATCGGTCACCGTCACCGTCGGCAACGCACCGGTGAACTGCCGCACCGTCGCCGTCGACCCGTCCTCCGTCAACGTCGTCGACGACCCCGCCACGCTCATCGCGAGCACACCCGGCTCATCCAACTCGGTGATCGCGACATTCACGTCGACATCCTGATCACCGTACTCATCCGCGATCGCCGCACCCGCAACGCCCACCAACAACGCCGCACCCACGACCGCAACCGAACACCGCGCGAACACCCTGCGCTTCTCCATCTACCTACTCCTTCGAATCCAGACCGACACCACGCCGGCCGTTCCCTGCATGCGAGAGCCGCTCGTCCGAGAGCCCGCCGGCGGTGGTGCTCGCCGCGGACGTCGGGGGCGAGCGGCGCACGTGACGAGCACCGAAGGCGCGGATGCCGCGGATGCGCGCTCGGAAGACGACTGGGAGTCGAACATTGATCCTCCTTGATCAAGTCCTCGGCACGGCGGACGCGCGGGCCAGGCAGCTTCAGTCGATGCTCGATGCGGTCGTTCGTTCACTCGGACGCGAGCCCCAGTTGATCGATACACCGATGCTCGTTGCTGGATGTTACCGCGAACATTCCAGCACGCACAAGAAGCCGGGAGAAACTCGGGACGACTGAATGTTACCGGTATCGAACCACGCCGACTGTCGCCCGCCGAACCGCATTCGGGTTACCGAACGGTCAGTGAAATGATGTCAGGCATGCCGGGCAACCACCGACCGCACGTGCGGATGCAGGACGTCGCCCTGCGAGCGGGCGTCTCGCCCCAGACGGTGTCGAAC
>Ga0247821_10001537_pt1 | contig 12910 bp, 12 predicted proteins | sample 13C_Glycerol_Day_FD_192481 | JGI IMG/M metagenome (GOLD analysis project Ga0247821, IMG submission 192481) | Soil microbial communities from agricultural site in Penn Yan, New York, United States - 13C_Glycerol_Day14 | ecosystem: Environmental > Terrestrial > Soil > Agricultural land | place... | reverse complement strand
CAGGTGGTCGCTGACCTGGGGATCCGCTACTCATCGGCACCCGCCAGTAGTCGACAGCTCTCAGTGTTCCACGGACCAGTGACGGACCTGAACAGATGCCGGGACAGCCGTACTCAACTCCGAAACTGCCGGCGATGGCGGCGCTCAGACGGCACATTGACTACCTCGGGCGCGACCTGCTCTCGCGGCTAATCGAGGCGCGCTCTCGCTTCCCATGCTGCTCCAACCTCTAGCATCAGCACAGCAGGCAGGAAGGCCAGGACCTTCACGGCGTCTGGGGCGGAGTGGCGTGGCGAGTGAAACCGAAGTGACGTACTGGGCGGCCGAGTTGGCGAAGTCGGGCGAGGTGCGCGTCCGGCCGCGGCGAGAGGTCACTGCCCTGACGGCGTTGATCTATGGGGTCGTGCTGACGAACGAGATCAGGGCGGTCGTGTCGGCCACCCTCGGTCATCAGGATTGGCGCTGGTGGCCGCTGTTCTGCCTGGTGGCAGCGCCGGCCTTGATTCCGCTGATCTGGTGGCACGCCCGCATGGCGCTCTTCGGCCGGCCTGTGCTGGTGGTGGACAACGACGGCGTGTCGCTCGGCCGGAAACGTCTCAACTGGGAGACGGTCAAGACCGTCGAAGGTCCCAACTCGGCGCGCCGAAGCACTCTCGATCCACGACGGCCGGTAGATGCCTCCCGTGAGTGGTTCGGGCTCGTCACCGTCGTTCCGGTCATGCAGCACCGGAGGCAGCCGATCTCCGTTGGAAAGAACCATGTGCGGGATCTCGAGGGTCTGGCAGCCTGGTTGGAGGCGCTCCGGAGACAGCAGCAGACAGGCAGCCGTGGCCTGTGAACCGCAGCCAGTTAGTTGGTGGGCACAGGAGTTCGCGGGACGGGAGTTGCGCTCCGATCGCGGCAGATTCGTGCGCTTCGTCCGAAACGTGGGCACGCTTTGCCTGTGACTGATCTCGACGCGTGGTCCGACCGGGTGAGGCGTTCCACCGAGCAGGTCCTGGAGCGCTTCGAGGAGCGGTACGGCTATCCGCCTGGCGTCAACGAAGTCGTCACTGGAACCAGGCAAGGTGGCTCCCAGATGAGCCTGGAACTCGGACACGACGCGCAAGTTCCACCATCGATCATCGAGTTCTTCAACGCCATCGAGCAGGTGAGCCTGCCCGACATCTGGAACGGCTACTTCATCGGACCGGCGACACGGATCGCCGCGGCGCATGCCGAGAAGTACCCACGCTGGCTGGAACACGGAGGCCGGCTGGTCGAGATCCTGGTGATCGGCTCTGACGGAGGTGGTGCCCTGTATGTCGTCGGCGTGGACGAAGACTCGCCAGTCTTCAGGATCGAGGAAGCAGCGATCGAGTCTGGAGTGCTCCGCCCTGCGACGGAGCGCCAGGTCGAGAGGCTCGCAGCGAACTTCTCGGCGTTCCTCGAACTGTTCGCCGGCAGTCTGGAGTTCTACGCATCCGGAGGGACCACACCATCGTTCTAGGCCTGAGCGACAGCAGCGCGCCGACCGTGCGCTGTGCGGCACGACCGACCACCGCCGAGGCATGATCGGCTCATGTTGATTCGCGAAGCCGAGGCCGGCCTGTTGACGATGCTGGCCGACGCCGGCGTGGCCGCTGGTCCGATCAGGTCGGGTGACGTAGGGACAATCGTCGAGGTCTTTCGCCGATTCGCTGCCATCCCTGCAGATGATGCAGCACCTGCCGATGAAGACGGAGACGGGGTCCTCGCTCAGTTCGGCACTTACACGTTCCGGGGCACTCCTGAATTCGACACAGGTCTGACCCGCCAGTTCGTCGGACAACGGGAGCAGGATCCCCCGCTGTGGCAGCTGAGCTGCACGGTCCACTGGGACCCGACTCCCGAAACGGCGGATCTCGCACCGGGCAATCTGTGGTCATTCGGCATGAGCCTTGACGACTTCTTCGCCCAGGCGACCGCGCTTCCAGGGTGGGCGTGGGCCCTCAAGGGAGCCGCGACGCCCCGAGACGTCGAGATCTCCTTCGAAGAGGTCTGCTGAGCCGACCTCGGAGTACTACGCCGTTGGCACAGCAGGTGTCGAGATCAGCGGCGACCGCGCGGGCCCGCGCGCGGTTGTGCCACGTTCCGGCTGACGACAGGGCGCTCAAGGGTTCACATGTCCTCTTGGAGCCAGGCGCGATTCCGCTAACCGTGTCCAGTCCTCAATTCCGCAGTTCCCAGCTGCCGCGAATGAAGCGTCGCGTGAATCTGCGTCCGCTACCGACGTACCGTGTCCGAAACCGCACCGGGTCGCGTCATGTTTCGGCGCAGCAGATGACGACGAACAACTCACGCGGGATGCCTCGCGAGGCAGGACTGCCAACGGCCTCCATACGCAATGGCTGCTCCGGAGTTGGGAGCACCTCGTCAAGCACGCCGAAGCCGGCTTCGGCGAAACTTCGATCGGCTGTGCTGGACGAGCGCTTCCGACGAGCAACTTCGCCGCAGCCGTTCTCACCCGTCGGCGGCACTGGTGGCGCCATCGCAATCTGGACTGCGTAGGTCCAATACCCAGCAGATGACGTTGCTCCTGAACATCCGCTCATCGACAGACCAGTGACCGTACGACCGTGCGACCAGGGGCGAGGGCTGAATGTGGTGGGGTCCGCGGTCGACCGGACTCAGGCCGGTTTCAGTCGGCGGATCTGATAGTAGGCCTTGCAGCCCAAACACAGCCCGGTGGATGCGTTGAGGGCTGTCAAGGCGAAGGCGAGAGCAGTGAGGACGTAGCCAGCGGCATCGACGTCGAGCGCAAAGGTGGTGAACGCCAGCGCGGTGAACACGAAGCCGACGAATTGGGCGAATCTCGGCGGCCGAGCGTCCTCCAACTCTCCCGGCGGTCCGATGCGCGGCCAGATGACTCGGGCGAAGATCTGCGCCCACAAGGACCACTGAAAACTCACGAACGCGGTGAACGCGAACACGGCGACCTGGGAGGCGAGCACGCCGAGACCTAGTGGTCGAGCGACGTCAATGATGAGCAGCACGACAGCGAGCACGCTCGCCGTCGCCCCGGCGCTGAATCGCAAGAGGCGCGGATCGACATGGGCGCGGAGTGGGCACGCGCCACCACTGATGCTGCGCACGTCGTTCTCCAGAGCGTGAGATGCCAGCTCGTCCGACCCACAGGTCAGGCCACTCGCCCCGCAGATGGATCCATTCGGACCACGTGTGTCGCGGATCTGTTGTCGGATCTCAGGACTCAGGTTAGCCGATTGTCAGCTGTCGGCAGGGCTTCCGAGCTTTGTGCGTCGGAGTCCGTCGAGTAGTCGAAGAACTGTGGAACGAACTGACGAGTAACGCTGTTGCTGGATCCAACGAAAGGCAACCTCGCCCGCTGGCGCGGGACTGGCGACCCGAGAGCTCGGTTACCTTGCGTATCTGCCTTGAGCAGCTCGGTTGTCGGCGGCGCGGGCACATTGCTCGAACCGGATGCTCGCGACCTTCGCCAGTTCGGAACGCACCTCGATCAGCGCGGGAGGATGGTCATCGCTCTGAACCGATGTCCAGGACGCTAGCCCCGAATCCCCAGCCGGTAAGAGTTTCGCTCAAGATGACCAACAATGGTCAACCTCAGCCAGGAATCCGCGGGCTGTGGGTTCGAGTCAGGTCAGGCGCAGATCGGCGCCTCGGTTGGGCCGTCGGGTCTGTATCGACCACGCCGCGCTGGCCTCACCATCAGACGCCCTGACCTGGATCAGCTCCCATACCTTCCGTAACCCACCGCCACCGTTCTCGGCCGCCGTATCCACAACCCCTCCGCAGCACATGCGTTAGACCAAGAGCTCGGCGACCTCGACCTCCGGTGAGCTGGATCTCGCTGCCCGTGGGCGCGAGGAACGGCCCGCTACTCGGCTGTGGTGCTTCCCTACGATGCGACAGCGCCGAGGCGGGTGGCTGTCTTGATTACTTCGGCGAGCAGACCGAGCCATTGGTCGACGTCGGCGGCTTGCAGGCCCAGGTCGAGTCCGAGGCCTTGGCCGCCGGCCAGGTACACCTGGGTCACGCCGATTTCGCGGGCTGTCATGAGGTCTTCGGCGATCTGCTGGGGTGATCCGCCGAGGAACGGCCGGCCGTCCCCGAGTGGCTCGCGGGTGATCGGCGTCGGCCAAGGGACCTGGTTGACCACCATGAGGTCTCTGGGGTCGCGGCCGGCTTCTTGGGCCGCGGCGTGGAACGCGGAGACGATGTCGCGGAGTTCGCGCGCCGAGGAGCTGATCGGGATCAGGCCGTCGGCGATCCGGCCGGCGCGTTTGACGGCGGCGGGCGAGTTGGCGGCGAGGAGCACGGGAATGCGGGCCTGGAGCGGCTTCGGGTTCACCTGCGAGGATGCGATCCGGTAGAACTCGCCTTCGTGCCGGACCGGATCCGGGCCCCATGCGGCCCGCAGGGCGGTGATGAATTCCTCAGTACGGGCACCCTTGCGGCGGATCGGCACGTTCGCGGTCTCGAACTCGTTGTGCTGCCAGCCTTGCCCCAGGCCCGCGATGACCCGCCCGCCGCTGAGCTGGTCCAGAGTGGCCAGCCGGCGGGCGAGCATCACCGGTACGTGCAGTGGTGCCACCAGGATCGCGGTGCCGAGCTTGATCCGCTGTGTAACGGCCGCGATGTAGCTCAGCGTCTCCAAGGGCTCGTACACCGAGCCGTAGAACTCCGGCAGCATCGCAGGTTCGCCTCCTGTCCACAGCACGACCTTGTCGACTGGTCGAAGCAGCCGTTCGAACGTCCACAAGGCGCCGAATCCGAGCCGTTCGGCCTCCCTGGCGACAGTCGCGATCGTCTCCGGAGAGGTCTGCGGCCCGGCGGTGGGCAGGGCGAGACCGAGTTCCATGGGTCCTCCAACAGGGCTGAGTGACCGAGCTGTGCGCTGCTCGGGTGATCCGGTGCGGGACGCCGCTTACAGGCCACCTGGATGATGGCCCGGCCGCGCGTTCGCTCTGCGAACGCGGCTGCAGCGTCGGGCATGTCGCTGACGTGACGAGTGGGTGAGGACACTCCTTGCACCGGTGTAGTAATTCAGTTTTCAAGCGTATGCGCCCACGGTCCTGCGGCGGCGGGCCAATGTGTGGTGCAGGTGATGGGCCACTTCCACGGTGGACAGCCCATGCTCCTGGCGTCGGACTTGACCAGCGCCGAGGGCCAGCGACCCACCGCCGAGGTCAGTTCGGCCCACTCTTCAGGCGTAAGTGCTGGGCTTCGGAAGGGCCCGCCCTTCGGTCATCATCGCGGCCGCGCCCTCGCCGGCGATCGGGCCGATGCAAACCCGGGTGGCCGCGGGCTTCCAGCTGGCAGCATCCGGGCTATGGGATCGGGGCGCCTTCGGGCGTGTAGGTGGCCAACTCGATCTGATAGCCGTCGGGGTCTTCGACGGTGATTGCTTGGACCGGCTCGGTGGCCGCGGTCCGGGGATGAACCTCTCCGTGTACGGCGTGCAACTCTTCAGCCCTGTCGTACAACTCCCGGATCGAGGCGTCAGCCAGCAGGCAGACGCCGATCGAACCACGCGGCGCCGGAACTCCTTGGCGAAGCCGGAGCGCCTGGCCTCCGACCTTGAACGACACTTCGCCTTCGTGGTCCTTCGTGGCCCGTGCACCGATCAGGGTCGACCACCACCGACGACTCGCGTCGAGGTCGGAAACGTTCAGAACGACATGGTCGATGCACGTCGCGTGGATCCTCATGATGCGGCTCCTTCCCCTCCTCTTCCGACTCTGCGCCGCTGACCGCCCGACGTCCAGCGCCTCGCCACCTCAATTCCCGGTGGAGCGTGCATTACCGACTCTGAGCTCCGAGCCGGCAACAGCGGAATCCCCCGCAACAAGGCTATTCAGCTCAGCTGATGTCTTCCCCAAGAGGCGCCTGGCGACGATCAGCTGCTGGATCTGCTGGGTTCCTTCGAAGATGTCGAGCATTTCAGTGGTGCTGAACCGCGCGATGTACCGAAGTGCCCCCTGACCTGGGCATTTTCTGCTCGTCCTCCCTCAGCAGTGACCGACACTTCTCAGCGTCCGACGGAGCAGTGACGCAGCAGAGCGCGGCAGGAGTAGCTGACCGAGCTTCGGCCGAGGGGCGGCTGGAAGAGGGTGAACGCATCGATCTGACACATCGGCTGCTCCGCAGTCGGACACCGCGTTCTACCCGGACGACCGCGCCGTCACAGAGCTGATCGACGGTCTGCGCGATTCCCGACGGTTCGACGAACTCTGGGCGCGCTACGCAACCCTGCCACTGCAGGGCTCGCACAAGACAGTCGTGCATCCGGAACTCGGAGCGATCACCCTCGACTGCGACATCCTCGCCATCGAGCGCGCCGACCTGCACATCGTCATGAACTGGGCTGTTCCGGGCACCCGTGACGCGCAGAAGCTCGACACGTTACGTGAGCGGACCACCGCCGCAGCACTCTGACCATCGAAGAACCGAGCGGGGCCTCGCCATGGCCCGGGACGCTCATGAACAGGTGTCAGGGCTGGAAGCGGTAGCCGATACCTGGTTCGGTGATGAGGTGCGTGGGGCGGGAGGGATCGAGTTCGAGTTTGCGGCGGAGTTGAGCCATGTACACGCGGAGGTAGTTGGTCTCGGCCTCGTAGGTCGGGCCCCAGACTTCCTGCAACAGTTGCCGCTGGCTGACCAGCTTCCCGGTGTTGCGGACGAGGACCTCGAGCAGGCTCCACTCGGTCGGTGTCAGCCGGACCGGTCCGTCGGAAGTCGTGACTTGCTTCGCGGCGAGGTCGATGGTGAAGCTGGCGGTCTGCACGGTCGCGATTCCGCCGGTGGTGGGCGCCGTACGGCGGAGTGCGGCGCGGACCCTGGCGAGCAGCTCGTCCATGCCGAACGGCTTGATGACGTAGTCGTCCGCCCCGGCGTCGAGGGCCTCGACCTTGTCTGCCTGGGCCTCGCGCGCGGACAGGATGATGATCGGGGCCGAGCACCAGCCGCGGAGTCCGTAGACGACGTCGACACCGTTCATGTCGGGCAGGCCGAGGTCGAGGATCACCAGGTCGGGCGGCCGTCGGCTCGCGGCTTCCAGCGCCGAGGTGCCGTCGGCGGCGGTTTCGACGTCGTACTGACGCGCGCGCAGGTTGATGGCCAGCGCACGCAGCAGCTGACGGTCGTCGTCGACGATCAGAACCTTGCTCATGGCATCAACCGTCCATCAACGGCAGGCGGACGGTCATGGTCAGCCCTCCACCTGGGGTCGAGGAGGGCGTGAGCGATCCCCCGATCGCCTCACTGAAGCCGCGGGCGATCGCCAGCCCGAGACCGACACCGGTGTCGGACCGCTGGTCGCCGAGCCGCTGAAACGGCGTGAACATGCGCTCCCGGTCCGCGTCCGGGACACCAGGCCCGGAGTCGGCGATACTGAGATGCGCGGATCCGTCTGCCCATGCCGTGATCCGAACCGGCACCCCACTCGGCGAGAAGCGGCGGGCGTTGTCGACCAGATTGGCGATCACCCGCTCCAGCAGACCCGGATCGGCGAGCGCGAGCGGAAGGTCGTCCGGTACGTCGAGCACGACGGCGTCCGCCGGAACACCCACCAGCGCACGCGCCACAACCTCCTGCAGGACGACCGCGCGGTTGTCGACCGACAGCGCGCCGGCCTGCAACCGGCTCATCGCCAGCAGGTTGGCGATCAGGTCGTCGAGGCGATCGGCGGACTCTTCGATTGTCGCGAGCAACTCCTCGTGCTCGGCGGGGCTCCATTGCACGTCTTGCTGGCGGAGGCTGGACACAGCTGCCTTGATGCCGGACAGCGGGGTTCTGAGGTCGTGGCCGACCGCGGCGAGCAGCGCGGCGCGCACTCGGTCGATCTCGGCGAGCTGTCGCGCTTGGGCTGCCTCACCGGCCAGCTGCTGCCCTTCCCAGGCCCGCGCCGCCGCCGCTGCCAGCCGGGTCAGCAACTTGCGGTCCTCGGCGAACAATTCAGGGCCTTCGGCAACCAGTCTGAGGCCGTCCCGGGCAGGCACCGCGATCACGGGTCGGCCGTGGAAGGGACGGCCGACGTACGCCGCCACGTGGTCGACATCGCCTCGGCGTTCGAGCAGCGCGACCGACTCCATGCCGAACGAGTCCCGCACCTCCTCCAGTACCGCCGTCAGCGAATCGTCCGTCACTGGTTCGGTCGTCAACCGGGACAGGACCTCGGCCTCGCTCCGGCTCCGCACTGCCGCGATCCGGTACCGGGTCGCCACCTCGACCGTCACGCTGACCGTCACCGCGACCAGGACGAACACGAACAACGCGATGATGCTGTCACGCTGGTCCACGACCAACGTGTGGTACGGCGTGGTGAAGAAGAAGTTCGCCAGCAACACGGCCGCGAAGGCCGCCGTGACACCTGGCAGAAGCCCGCCGATCACTGCGATCAGGACCACGGCGAGCAGGTACAGCAGGAGGACGCTTTCCAGCGCCAGACCGTCGCGGACAGGCAGCAGTGCGACAGTCAGCGCCGGAAGGCCGGCCACCACCAGGGCGAGTCCTGCCCAGAGGCGTCTTCTGAGACCGGAGCGCCGAGCGACCCGTCGCTCTGGACGCGCAGCCGTGGGCTCGTCGTTCTCCACCACGGCTCAACTCTGACACAGCGCCGTCCTGCCTCGAAGCAGGCTCAGACGCGCTCGGCCCGGGCGCGCTCGGAGTCGGGTTCCATCCGTCGGGACTCGAGCACCGCCGCCGACCCCAGCTGCCATGGGACGTTGATGACCATGACCCCCGGCTGGAACAGCAGCCGCGCCTTCAGCCGCAGCGCGCTCTGGTTGTGCAGCAATGCCTCCCACCAGTGCCCCACGACGTACTCGGGGATGAACACCGCGACGAGATCACGAGGGCTCGTTCGGCGGACATCCTTCACGTAGTCCAGCACCGGGCCGGTCACGTCACGGTACGGCGAATGGAGCACCTTCAACGGCACCGGGATGTCCCGCTCCGTCCAGTCCCACAGCAACGCGTCCGACGCGTCCAGGTCTGTACTGACGGTCACTGCCGTCAGCGTGGTCGGGCGGGTCGCCCGAGCGTACGCCAGCGCGCGCAGCGTCGGGGTGTGCAGTTTCGACACCAGGACGATCGCGAAGACCCTCGGCGGCAGCGTCGTACCTCCGGGCGTCGGGAGCAGCTCGGCCTCCACTCGGTCGTAATGCTTCCGGATCCCCTTCATCAAGAGGAACAGACCGGGCATCGCCAGGACCACGATCCACGCACCATGTGTGAACTTCGTGATCAGCACGACAACCAGCACTACTGCCGTGAAGACCGCACCCAGCGCGTTGATCGCCCTGGAGCGCAACAGGTGCGCGCGGACCGGTGACAGGATGTCACCGCGCAACAGGCGCGTCCAGTGTACGACCATGCCTGCTTGGCTGAGTGTGAACGAGACGAACACCCCGATGATGTACAGCTGGATCAGCCGGGTCGTACTCGCGTCGAACAGCCAGATCAGCAAGCAGGCCAGCGCGGACAGGATCACGATGCCGTTGCTGAACACCAGCCGGTCCCCGCGCCGGGAGAACTGCCGAGGCAGGAAGCCGTCGTGTCCGAGCAGCGACGCGAGGATCGGGAAACCGTTGAATGCCGTGTTCGCGGCCAGGATCAGGATCGCCGCGGTGAACGCCTGCACGGCGAAGAACCCGATCGAGTGGTACCCGCCGAACACCGAGCCCGCCACCTGCGCGATGACGGTGCGCTGCTCGTACCCCTCCGGCGTACCGGTCAGCCGGGCCGGATCGGCGACATGCACGTGCGCGACCATCGCCAACGCGGTGATGCCGGCGAACATCGCGATCGTGATCGACCCCATGATCGCGAGCGTGCCGGCCGCGTTCTTGCTCTTCGGCGGTTTGAAGTTCGGCACACCGTTGCTCACGGCCTCGACGCCGGTCAGCGCCGTACACCCGGAGGCGAACGCCCGCATCCCGATCAGCAACGCGACGAGGCCGGTGGCGTGCGTCGCCTGAGTGATGCCGTACGGCGCGGATTCCGCGCGCGGTGTATCACCGGCGAGGATCTTGACCAGTCCGACCGCGATCATCGTCAGCACCACCGCGATGAAGCCGTACGTCGGAATCGCGAACGCCGTGCCGGACTCCTTCACGCCGCGCAGGTTCATCACCGCCAGCAGCGCGATCATGCCGATCGACACCAGCACGGCATGCGGCCCGAGCCCTGGAATCGCGGAAACGATGTTCTGCACGCCGGCCGCCACCGAGACGGCGACTGTCAGCACGTAGTCCACCAGCAGCGCGCTGGCCGCGACCAGCGAAGCGTTACGTCCGAGATTTGCCCGGCTGACCGCGTAGGCACCTCCGCCGTTCGGGTAGGCGTAACACGTCTGCCGGTACGACGCGACGACCACGACCAGCAACGCGATGACTACTGCGGCGAGCCAGGGTGTCAGATGCAGCAACGACAGCCCGCCGAGGCTCAGCATGAGCAGGATCTCCTCGGTCGCGTAGGCGTTCGAGGACAGCGGGTCGCTGCAGAACACCGGCAGCGCGAGCTTCTTCGGCAACAACGTGTCGCGCAGCCGCTCGCTCCGCAGCGGTCGTCCGACCAGGAATCGTTTCGGCAGCTCCAGCACCTTCACACCACCAGCCAAGCGTTGCCTGACCACTCAACCGCTCGATCTTGACGCCGTCTTGACGCCAAGCCGGTGCATCTTGACGAGTTCTTAGCGCCCGCTCCCTCCTAGCCCCTCGTAGGCCTGGCCGTCACCGAAGTCGCGCTCTGGGGCCGCAGGCAACAAGCCCGTGCCGGGCAGCAGGCCGGGTAGCTCCAGGGCGTCCGCACCCAGCACGACGGAATCACCCGCGGCGGCTTCATCCTCGTCGCCCGCCCCTCCCCTGCTCAACGCCAGGTGGCCGTAGCCCTCACTGTCGACCGACGCGTCATTCGCTCGTACCAATTGGTGAACTTGACGTCGTCGCGGACGAGCTCGTCGTACACAGCGCGCGCTTGGCGCTGCAATGGTTCGGAGTCCCATCGCTCGGCGAGGGCGGCCAGTGGGGCATCCTGCACGTTTCCGAGCGCGTAGTCGCGACCGAAACCGTATGACAGCGGGACCACAGTTCCATCGGTCTCGAGGACCAATGGAGTCAGCCAGCTCGCCAGCGAGGCGCGCGGATCTCGCGGGGCGACAAGGAACCGGTCGGGGGCGGACCGCAGGTCCTTCTGCGTGACGAGATCGATCTGGACGGGGATGTCGTGCACGACGCTCAGTCGCGTGGTCTCGAAGAACGCGAAGCCGAGCTCGGTCGAGTCCGGCACGGAGGTCCGGAGCGCGGCGCCGGCGCCGTCGGGTTCGAGCGGGTGGACCTGCACGAGGGCAGCGCCATACTCAGCTGCCAACTGAAACACGAACTCGAGCTCGTGGACATTGTGCAACGTGAGGGTCGTGATGAACGCGAACGCGATGCCCGAGTCACGTACCGCAGGCAGGCGTGAAGACATCTGACCGAACGCTCGTCGATCATCCCGTATCCAGTTGTGTGTCTCGGGGCGGCCGTCGAGCGAGATAGCAAGGACGTCGACGAGGCCCACGAGCTCGGACAGCCGCCTCTCAGTGAGCAGCAGCCCGTTGGTCGTCACGGCCGTGCGCATGCCCAGTTCGTGTGCATGCCTCAGCAATGGCAACAGCTCCCGGAAGAGAAGCGGTTCGCCACCGGAGACGGCAAGCACGTCGTACCCGAGATCACGGGCGTCGGCGACGGTGCGTCGCAGAACCTCCAGGTCGGTCGTGTCCGCGATCCAGGGACCGGACGACGAATAACAATGACGGCACCGAAGGTTGCACCGCCGTGAAGGGTGAATCTGGAGGATCGCACTTGCCCCAGTGAGACCCATGACGATCCGGAGTCAGCGCTTGCCGATGTCCACTTGAACGCTGAAGGCCTCCGGCCAGGGGATCCCCTTCGGAAAGACCTTCACCACGCCCGGAATTCCCGTCGCGCCTCGCTTGCCGAGGATCCCGGCGATCCCCTTGACGATGGTCCCGCAGCGATCGATGTCGTCGGCATCGACGGTGATGTGCAGGTAGTCCGGCTTGGGAAGACCTTTGATGAATACGTGACGGAGCTCGAACTCGTCGAGGACCACAGCCAGTTCCTCGATCATGCCGTCGTCGAGCACGAAGCCCCCTGACCGATATTGCTCCATCAGAACTTCAGATCCACGCCGCTCCATGACTTCCCCTCCCGAATGAGCGTGAACGTCAGGTCTAGTCAAGTATGACCCAGGTCACATTTCCTGAGAAGGTGCTCGTCGCCCCCAGCTCGAGCTCCGGCCGGACGCGCCCATCGTCAGGGGTCGACCAGTGGCATCCGGGCGTCAGCCGGGTGGGCCAGATCCGCTGCAAGGGTGGCGACGCCGGGTTCGCCGGCGTAGAGGCTGTCGCGGACATCCGGGCGTACCCGGGAGATCACCTGCGCCGCACCTTCGGCGATCCGGCGGCTGGACTCCAGCCATCGCGCCTCGCCGCCGGCCCGGTACAGGGCGAGCAGCGCGTAGGCCTGACCGCCGAGACCGCAGCAGAGGTCGCCGGACATCAGGTCGGGGCCGTGCTCGACCGTCGTACCTGCCTGCTCGGCGAGACGGACCCATCGGTCGTCGCCGAACACCCGGTGCGCCGCGAGCCAGAGGTGCACGAGTCCGGCAGCGCCGTTGCACCAACTGGCGACGAGTGAGTGACCGGCACTCCGGCCGTCGCCCGTCAACGCCCACTGCCGACGGCGCCCCGCGCCGGCGAAGGCACCGGCCAAGGTGTCGAGGCGCTCCGCCACACTTTCGCGCGGCGAAACTCCCGTCGCCTCCGCCCACCGGAGAAGCGCGAGCAGCCGGCCCGCGGTCCCGTGCGCGACGCCGTACGGGATCGCATCGCTATCTTCCTCAAGGC
>Ga0247821_10001536_pt1 | contig 12913 bp, 15 predicted proteins | sample 13C_Glycerol_Day_FD_192481 | JGI IMG/M metagenome (GOLD analysis project Ga0247821, IMG submission 192481) | Soil microbial communities from agricultural site in Penn Yan, New York, United States - 13C_Glycerol_Day14 | ecosystem: Environmental > Terrestrial > Soil > Agricultural land | place... | reverse complement strand
CCGGAGAGCCGGCCGCGCCACTGTCTTTCCGGGGTCCTAGGACCCCCTGAGACGCCCTAAGGGAGGGCTGCTCGCGGGGATAGGGAGGACTTCCGATGTGCGGGTCCTCCTCAGACGAGCAGATTTACCTCTGTCGGCAGGCAGCCGGCACAGACAACGGAGGAACACATGTACACGAACGCATCGGTCAAGGCCGAGGTCGACTACCGCAGGGAGCGCCTCGCCCGTGACTTCCGGCAGACCCGGAGCACCCGGGGCCGCCGGACCATCAGCCACCTGTTCGGCCGGAAAGCCTGAAGGGAGGACAACCATGTTGACGATTCCGATCACCCCCGACGCCATGAAGGCGGAGTCCGAGTACCGCCTGGAGCGCGCCAAGCGTGACTTCCGGCTCGCGAGCCGCCGGTCGCGCCCGGCGAAGGGCTCCCAGCCCGAGCCGCGGCACGCCCTGCGACCCCGTCCGGCCGCATGACCGCCGAAACCGCCGTCCCTGAGCGAGAAATCGCGATCAGGGACGGCGTTTCTGCGACTGGGAGACACCCGCGGACGGGATGCCGTCGATTTGTGTCGGCGCCAGGGGCGAAGATGGACGACGTGCCCTGGAATTCGACACCTCTCGTCGGCCGCTCGACCGAGATGGCCGCCCTGCTGAGCGCCGTGGACGACGCCAAGACGCGTCGGGCCGGCGCCGTCGTGCTGTCCGGTGACGCCGGCGTCGGCAAGACCCGGCTGCTGGACGAGGTGGCCACCGGCGCGCACGAGCGCGGGTTCGGCGTGCTCGTCGGGCACTGCACCGACTTCGGCGACGCCGGCCTGCCGTACCAGCCGTTCTCGGAGATCTTCGGCCGGCTGGCCGGTGACCGCCCCGACCTCGTCGAGGGCGTCCTGCGGAACTTCCCGGCGATCGGCCGGCTGCTGCCCGCGCACCGGCTGCTGAGCGCCCAGCCGGCGCCGCAGGAGGGCCAGCTCGACCGCGCCGCGCTGTTCGACGCCGTCCTCGGCGCGGTCACCGCGCTCGCCACCAGCGAGCCGCAGCTGGTGATCATCGAGGACGCGCACTGGGCCGACGACTCGACCCGGGACCTGATCGGTTTCCTGATCACCCGGCTGACCTCGCAGCGCCTGGCGCTCGTGGTGTCGTACCGCAGCGACGACCTGCACCGCCGGCACCCGCTGCGCCGCCCGATCGCCGAATGGTCCCGCAACCCCCGCGTCCGCCGGGTGAACCTGCTCCCCCTCGACGCCGACGAGGCCCGCACCCTGCTGCACTCGCTGCTCAGGAGCCCGCTGCCGCCGGTCGAGGAGCGCCGCATCCTCGAGCGCGCGGGCGGCAACGCGTTCTTCACCGAGGAGCTGGCCGCCGCGGCGTCGATGGGCGACGGCGACGTCGTGCCGCCCGATCTCGCCGACCTGTTGCTCGTCCGCCTGGATCCGCTGTCCGACGACGCCCGCCAGGTCGCGCGGGTGATCGCGGTCGCCGGCCGCCGGGTCCCGCACACCCTGCTGACCGCGGTCGCCGACCTCCCCGACCGCGAGCTCGACGAGGCGCTGCGCGAGCTGATCGACGCGCACATCATCGACCAGCCCACCAGCGATCGGTACTACTTCCGCCACGCCCTCCTCGCCGAGGCGGTGTACGACGACCTGCTGCCGGGCGAGCGCGTGCGCCTGCACTCGGCGTATGTGCAGGCCCTGAAGGACCAGACCGTCGCCGGTACGGCGGCCGAGCTCGCGGGGCACGCCACGCGCTCGCACAACCTGCCGGTCGCGTTCGAGGCCCGGGTCCGGGCAGGCGAGGAGGCCATCTCGGTGGCCGCGCCGCAGGACGCGCTGAAGCACTACGAGCTCGCCCTGGAGCTGTTCCCGAACCGGGCGCCCGACCACGCGATCGACAAGACGTCGCTGATCGTCGCGACCGCGACCGCGGCGACCTTGTCGTCGCAGCACCTGCGGGCGGTGAAGATCCTCCGCAAGGCGCTCGCCGACCTGCCGCCGGACGCCCCGAAGCTGGAGCGGGCGCAGCTGTTGCTGCCGCTGGCCGACATCGCCCTGGTCATCGACCAGGACCAGGAGGCCAACGAGGCCATCACGCAGGCCCTCAAACTCGTCCAGGAGGAGCCGGCCAGCGTGTTCAAGGCGCAGGTCGCGTCGTTGTACGCCAGGGTGTCCGACGCGCTCGGCCGTCCGATGGAGGCGGAGCGCTGGGCGCACAAGGCGCTCGAGATCGCCCGCGACGCCGGTCAGGAGTCCGCGGCCAGCGACGCCGGGATCACGCTGGCGCAGCTGCGTCGCCGGGCCGGTGACCCGGAGACCGCCGTGAAGCAGCTCGAGGAGGCCGCCGTCCGGGCGCAGCTCATCGGCGACCCCGCCGCGGAGGTGCGCAGCCGGTTCCTGGTCGGGTCGACGCACTACGACCAGGGCGACCTGCTGAACGCGAAGGCCGCGCTGTCGTTCGCGGCGAAGCGGGCCGGTGAGCTCGGGCGGCAGTGGGCGGCGTACGGGTTCGACGCGCGCCGGATGCTGGCGCTGACCCAGTTCACGCTCGGCGAGTGGGACGCTGCGGCGGCGACCGCCCGGACCGACGCGATGACGCCGGCGGCGGCCGCGGCGGCGCTGCGGGCGGTGGACTTCTCGGTCCGCGGCGGGCGCGGCGACACCGCGGTCGCGGAGGAGTTCGAGCTGTCCCGGAAGTGGTGGGACCTCGACGTGATGCTGCCGATCATCGGGCTGCAGCCGGCCGTCGACGCCTACCGCGTGCTCGACAAGCCGGCCGAGGCCGAGAAGCTGATCGCCGACGTGTCCGCGCTGTGCGCCGACGTGTTCCAGACCGAGTGGTTCCTCGGCCGGATCCGGTTCTCGACGCTCGGGCTGCAGCTGCTGTGTCATCGCGCGGTCAGCGAGCCGACGGCCGCGGCGGAGCTGGTCGCGCGCGGTGCGGAGCTGGTGTCAACCGGGCAGACGACCGCGGAGAAGGGCCTGCCGCCAGGGCGCCTGATGGGCGTCGAGGGGCTCGCCTGGCTGGCGCGGCTGGAGTCGGAGTGGGACCGGCTGCGCTGGCTGGCCGGGATCGACGCGCCGACGCCGGAGGAGCACGTCGCCTCGTGGCAGCGCACCACGGAAGCCTTCGGCTACGGGTATGTCTTCGAGCAGGCGTGGTCACGGATCCGGCTGTCGGCCGCTCTCCGCGCCGCGGGCCGGGTCGGCGAGGCGAACGAGCAGACCGCGCTGGCGGCCGAGGTCGGGCGCGAGCTGACCTCGCGCCCGCTCCTGGAGGAGGCCGGCGGCGTCGACACCGGCGTCGCGAGTGCGCTGACGTCGCGCGAGACCGAGGTGCTGCGGCTGCTCGCCGAGGGCCGCACCAACCGGCAGTTGGCCCGCGAGCTGTACATCTCGGAGAAGACGGTCAGCGTGCACGTCTCGAACATCCTCGCCAAGCTCGGTGTCCGCTCCCGCACGGAAGCCGCCGCCGTGGCCCGCCGCGACGGGTTGCTCGGCGAGGACTGAACCAGAGCTCGCCGCGGCGCGGGTCAGCCGTGGCTGCGCCGGCGGTCGGGCTGGGGGTGCAGGTGACGGGCCCGGGCGCGAGCCAGCTCGTCACCGGCAGGTGCCGGCTCGGCGGGGGCCGGTGTGGACCGGTCGAGTTCGGTGATGTCGTCGAAGACCTTGCGGGCGTGCCGCATCCGCGCTGCGGCCAGGAGCACAAGTCCGGCCGCAGCCAGCGCTACCAATACCCACAGTTGCCACGACATAGCCTCACCGCCACGTGTTCGCCCCGTTCCCCCGAGTAATCACCATAACCCCGATATCGGCGCTTGGCGACCGGCTGTACGCATTCCGTTGACATCGGTGCTTGAAACTCACGTTTTGTTGCATCGGGCAATCACAAACGGTGATCAGGCAACGAGGTGACCGACCGGGACGCTGATCACTCTCAGTCACTCAGGACGGGAGGAATATGCTCGGGCCGGTGAGAGTGCTCTCTGCTGACGACGTCCGCCGGGCCGTGCCGATGAGCGTGGCGATCGACGCCGTGCGGGACGCGTTCCGCGAGCTCGCGGCCGGGAACTTCGTGCTGCCGCCGCGGCAGATCTTCGGCGACGGCGCGGTGCTGGTGATGTCGGCGTACCACTCCCCGACCGGGACCGCGGTGGTGAAGAAGATCGGGATCGCGCTGGACCAGGTGCCGGCGATCCGCGCGACGCTGATCTGGACCGGGCGCGGCGAGCAGCTGGTCGCGGACGGCAGCTCGATCACCACGCTGCGGACCGGCGCGGTCGTCGGCGTCGCGACCGATCTGCTCGCACCGGCCGACGCGACCCGCCTGACCGTGATCGGGTCCGGCGCGCAGGCACCGGATCAGGTCCGCGCGGTGCTCGCCGTCCGCCCGATCGCCGACGTCACCGTCACCGGCCGCTCGGCCGGCCGCGCCGAGGCTCTGGCGCTGGAGCTAGCGGGCGAATTCCCCGCCGTACGGTTCACGTCGAGCACGGACGTCGACGCGGCGGTTGCCGACGCGCACGTCATCTGCTGCGCGACCTCGTCCAGCACACCGCTCTTCGCCGCCGACGCTCTGCCCGCCACCGTCCACGTCAACGCGATCGGCGCCTTCCGCCCCAGCATGCGCGAACTGCCCCGCGAGCTCCTGGCCTGCGCCACCACCGTCCTCGTCGACCAGCGCGAAGCCGCCCTCGAAGAGTCCGGCGAAGTCATCGACGCCGTCCGCGCAGGCAGCATCAGCACCGACGACCTGGTCGAGCTCGGCCCCGCCCTCGCCGACCCGCCGGCGCCGTCGGGCCGCACGGTCTTCAAGTCCGTCGGCGTCGGTTGCCAGGACTGGGCGATCGCGGCCGCCCTCGCCGGACGGTAGGCGCGGATCCGCAGCCCATCACAATGCGCCGCACCCGGCAGGCCTGAGCGTGGGCGCGCGGCGGCGGAGCCGATTGTGATGGCCTGGCGATCCGCTCAGGTCCAGCGCAGGACGCCCTTGCGGTACGCGTACAGCAGGCCGACCGCGACGAAGGCGAGGAAGACGAACATCTCGATCAGCGTCGCGAAGCCGAGGGCGGCGAAGATGGTGGCCCACGGGAACAGGTAGATCGCGTCGACGGCGAAGATCACGTACAGGTACGCGAACAGGTAGTACCGGATGTGGACCTGGGCCCAGCCTTCGCCGACCGGGTCGACGCCCGACTCGTACGTCTTCAGCTTGCCCTCGGTCGGATAGGTGACCGTCAGCGCCTTGTTCAGCGCGAAGGCGCCGAGCAGCCCGACGAGGCCGAGCGCGACCACCGCGGCGATGACGCCATAGCTGTCCGACACGGGCAGCAGTCTAGTTCGTGCAGAGCAGTAGGGAGTCGACGGCGACGTACGGGCCGTAGCCGGAGTGGATGTCGGCGACCTGCAGCCTCAACCGCGTCACGCCGGAGATGTCGTAGTTGAGCCACGTCTCGGTCTCCTGCCGCATCCGGACCGAGGTCAGCGCCGTCGTCCCGTTGTGCAGCGACACCCGGACCAGCCCGTCGGTGAGGTTGCCGAGCCAGTTCCGCGAGTACCGGCAGCCGGTCGAGTCGACCTCGCCCCAGACGTACCCGCCCTGGTTCGCGAGCAGGTCGGCCTCGGCCCGCCGCGGCCCTTCCGCCGGCGGTACGACGGTGAACTGCGGCTGCCCTGCCCCGCCGGCCCGCACCAGGCCCTTCTTGAACAGGCCTCGCCAGACGTAGTGCTTGAAGCTGATCATCGGCGAGATCGCCGCGGCGTACGGCGCCTGCGGGCCGATCGCGATCCGGTACGTGCGGACCGAGCCGGGCTGCACCGTGGTGATCGTCACGCTGCCGCCCGACGAGTACCCGTGCGCGACCTCCTGCCAGCGCTTCAGCGACGGGATCCACTGGTGCAGCGGGATCCTGGTCCCGGTGGCGGGCGCCGGCGACAGCGTGCCGACGACGGTGATCACGCCCTTGGTCGCGTCCGTCGTCCGGATGCTGTAGATCTTCGCGGTCCGCGCGGGCGAGGTGGACGCACGCTGCGCCGAGGCGAGTGGGACGGCGCAGCCCAGCAGGAGCAGAGACAGCAGTCCGATCAGCACACGGCGCATGAAGCAACTCCCTGAGGTCACAACTAGATGCCGATACCCTGCCGTTTCTCACTCCGGATCGCAAGCGACCGCTTGCGCACGGTGATACCCCGCCACTACCGCACCGTCCCGCCTTCTAACACCGTGTCCCAGGCTGTGGACCACCGGGGCTTCCGCATGGTTCCGTTCTAAGGGCGAACTAATATTGGGGTTATCGCCCTGGACTGGGGGGATCGATCTGTCGTCCACGAAACGGCGGACCGACCCAAGCTTCGACTTGGAGATGAACAGAACAGTGACCATCGAGGTCAAGCAGCTCGACCGCGTGGTGATCCGCTTCGCCGGCGACTCCGGCGACGGGATGCAGCTCACGGGGGACAGGTTCACAGCGGAAACGGCATCGTTCGGCAATGATCTGTCGACGTTGCCCAACTTCCCAGCAGAGATCCGGGCACCAGCCGGGACCCTGCCGGGCGTCAGCTCCTTCCAACTCCACTTCGCCGATCACGACATCCTCACGCCGGGTGACGCACCCGACGTGCTGATCGCGATGAACCCGGCGGCGCTGAAGGCGAACCTCAAGGACGTGCCGCGCGGCGCGACCCTGATCGTCGACACCGCGGACTTCACGGCGCGGAACCTGAAGCGGATCGGGTACGACGAGAACCCGCTGGAGACCGGCGAGCTCGACGCCTACCACGTGATCGCGCTCAATCTCACCGGCATGACGGTGGAGTCGGTCAAGGAGTTCGGCCTGACCCGCAAGGACGCGTCCCGGGCGAAGAACATGTATGCGCTCGGCCTGGTGTCCTGGCTGTTCCAGCGGCCGGTCGAGTCGACGATCACGTTCCTGGAGACGAAGTTCGCGGGCAAGCCGGACATCCGGGACGCGAACATCGCGGCGTTCCGCGCGGGCTACAACTTCGGGGAGACCGCCGAGGAGTTCTCGGTCCGGTACGAGGTGAAGCCGGCCAGCATGCCCACCGGCACGTACCGCAACATCTCCGGCAACCTCGCGCTGGCGTACGGCCTGGTGGCGGGCGCCCAGCGGGCCGGGCTGCCGCTCGTCCTCGGTGCGTACCCGATCACCCCGGCCTCCGACGTCCTGCACGAGCTGTCGAAGCTCAAGCGGTTCAACGTCACCACGATCCAGGCCGAGGACGAGATCGCCGGTGTCGGCGCCGCCCTGGGCGCGTCGTTCGGCGGGGCGCTCGGCGTCACCACGTCGTCCGGCCCGGGCATCAGCCTGAAGTCCGAGACGATCGGCCTCGGCGTGATGCTCGAGCTGCCGCTGGTGGTCTGCGACATCCAGCGCGCCGGCCCCTCGACCGGTATGCCGACCAAGACCGAGCAGGCCGACCTGCTGCAGGTGATGTTCGGCCGCAACGGCGAGGCGCCGCTGCCGGTGCTCGCCGCCCAGTCCCCCGCGGACTGCTTCGCGATCGCGATCGAGGCCGCCCGGATCGCGATCACCTACCGCACGCCGGTGATCGTGCTGTCCGACGGCTACCTGGCCAACGGCTCCGAGCCGTGGCAGATCCCGGCCGTCGACGAGCTGCCCGCGATCGAGCCGAACTTCACCCTCGAGCCGAACGCGACCGGCGACGACGGCGCCCCGAAGTACCTCCCCTACCTGCGCGACCCGGAGACCCTCGCCCGAGCGTGGGCGGTGCCGGGGACGCCGGGTCTGGACCACCGGATCGGCGGTCTGGAGAAGGAGGACAAGACCGGGAACATCTCCTACGACCCGGCCAACCACGACCTGATGATCCGCACCCGGCAGGCGAAGGTGGACGCGGTCGCGCGGTCGATCCCGCCGGTCGAGGTCGACGACCCGGACGGTACGGCGAAGGTCCTGGTGCTCGGGTGGGGTTCGACGTACGGCCCGATCGGCGCCGGGGTGCGCCGGGTCCGCCGGGTCGGCGGCAAGGTCGCGCAGGCGCACCTGCGGCACCTGAACCCGTTCCCGGACAACCTCGGCGACGTGCTGAGGTCGTACGACAAGGTCCTGGTCCCGGAGATGAACCTCGGCCAGCTCGCGCTGCTGCTGCGCTCGAAGTACCTGGTCGACGTGGTCTCCTACGCGCAGGTCCGCGGGATGCCGCTCGGCGCCGCGGAGCTGGCCGAGGTGATCGGCAACCTGGTCGAGGAGACCGCGGGCATCGACGACGACGCCCGCCACCTGGGGGCGGCCGCGGCTGCCGTCAAGCACGGCGAGGCACTGGCCGACCAGAACGGCCACGGCCACCTGAAGGAGGGAGCACGATGAGCACCGTCGAGCTCGGCATGCCGAGCCTGCCGAACGGTCTGCGCGGCGTCCCGGCCGCGACCGAGCCGCAGAACCGCAAGGAGTACGTGTCGGACCAGGAGGTCCGCTGGTGCCCCGGCTGCGGTGACTACGCGGTCCTCGCGGCCTTCCAGGGCTTCCTGCCCGAGCTGGGGATCAAGCGCGAGAACGTCGCGATCGTCTCCGGTATCGGCTGCTCGTCGCGGTTCCCTTACTACCTGTCGACGTACGGCATGCACTCGATCCACGGCCGCGCGCCCGCGATCGCGACCGGCCTGGCGACGGCCCGCCCGGACCTGAGCGTGTGGGTGGTGACCGGTGACGGCGACGCGCTGTCGATCGGCGGCAACCACCTGATCCACACGCTCCGGCGGAACGTGAACCTGAAGATCCTGCTGTTCAACAACCGGATCTACGGCCTCACCAAGGGTCAGTACTCGCCGACGTCGGAGCCGGGCAAGGTGACGAAGTCGACGCCGATGGGGTCGGTGGACAACCCGTTCAACCCGGTGTCGCTGGCGCTCGGCGCGGAGGCGACCTTCGTGGCGCGCACGGTCGACTCCGACCGCAAGCACCTGACCTCGGTCCTGCGGGCCGCGGCCGAACACCGCGGTACGGCGTTCGTGGAGATCTACCAGAACTGCCCGATCTTCAACGACAACGCGTTCGAGGCGTTCAAGGATCCGGAGACCCGCGACGACGCGATCATCCCGCTCGTGCACGGTGAGCCGATCCGGTTCGGGACCGACGGCCGGCTCGGTGTGGTCCGCGACGGGTTCGCGTCGCTGGCGGTGAAGGAGATCGCCGACCTGCCGAACGGCGAGGCCGACCTGGTCGTGCACGACGCCCACACCGAGGACCCGGCGTACGCGTTCGCCCTGTCCCGCCTCACCGACGGCGGCGTGCTGCACCGCGCGCCGGTCGGCGTGTTCCGGTCCGTCGAGCATCCGGCGTACGACGACATGGTCCGCCAGCAGATCAGCACCGCCCAGGAAGCCCAGGGCCCGGGCGATCTGCAGGCGCTGGTCACCGGCTCGGACACCTGGACCGTGAACTGATCGTCGCTCGAAACACGCGGACGGCGTCACGCTGGTCGTGACCCGTTCGCGTGGCAGGTTGACCGCCATGGCGGAGAGCGAACCGATCCAGCAGACAGTGCACTTCGGCCGGTCGATCAGCGGCAGCGAGGTCGTCCAGGCGGTTCGGGACGCCTGCAACGCGCGGGACCGGGACAAGCCCGTGTACGGCGGTCAGGACTTCTTCTCCGACCGGCCCGCACGTCCGGGTGATCCCGTCCGGATCGGCCAGAAGTCGATGGATCCGGCGCGGAACCTCGTGGTGAAACCGGCCGGCGGTCCGGACGAGGTCTTCCGGCCGGACGCGTCCTACGATGCGGCCGTGGTCGTCCGGCACGACCTCCCAGGGACCCGGTGGGCGGTCCGCTTCTACCCGGACCAGGAGATCGCCGCGGTGGCGGACTTCGCGGAGCGGCTGTCGCGACACCTCCCGGCCGAACGGCAGGCGGACGCGGGGCCGGCGTACGACGCGGCGTACCCCTCGCCGACCGGCGCGGTCACCAACCGGCCGGACAGCCGGCCGGCGGCCTCCGCCTGGCGCAAGACCTCACCGGGCACCGACTCGCGCGGCTACTGACGACCGACGAGCTGGGTGAGGGTGGCGCCCGCCGCACGGTCGAGGTGGTGTGCACTCAGCCCGGCGGCCCGCGCTGCGATCACATCCAGCTCCAGGTTGTCGCCGATCATCAGCGTCTCTCCCGGCTCGACGCCCAGCGCCTCACAAACACGCTGGTACGCCAAGGGATCGGGCTTGCTGACACCGAGTGCCTCCGACGTGCAGACCACGTCGATCAGGTCGGCCAGCCCGATCGCCGCCACCTTCGCGTTCTGCTGCCTGGTGCTTCCGTTCGTGAGCACGCCGACCCGCCATCCGTTGCTGCGGGCAACTTCCAGCGCGGGGCGCGCGTCCGGGTACGCGATCCAGTTGTTCGTGTACTGCGTCAGGTACCCCGTGAACACCTCGTCCAGCTCGGCATCGGCCACCGGGACCGGCAGCCCGAGCACCGGCAGGAACGCGCGGAGTCGCCCGCGCCGCTGGCCCTGGTGCGTGAGCTCCCCGGCCAGGAAGCGGTTGAACTGGTCCTCCTCGATCACGAACCACTCGGCGATCAGCTCGTCCGTCGGCGTGATCCCGAGCTCCGTCACCCAACTGCGCAGACCCGCCACGGCACACCCCGTGTGATCGAACAGGGTGTTGTCCAGGTCGAACACAACCGCCTTCACAGGCCGACGACCTCCACAAGGTCGCCAAGGCCGGTGAAGTCCTTGGGGTTGCGCGTGTACAGGACGGCCTCGTGCGTGGCCGCCGTGGCAGCGATCACGAGATCGAACGCACGGGCCCTCGGCCGGCGGCCGGCTGCGGCGACCGTCGCCGCGAAGGAACCATAGGTGCGCGCGACTGCATCGGTGACCGGCAGCGCTTCGAATGCCCGCTCGATACCGGCAAGGCGGCGCAGCCGGCCCGCACGGATTTCCGGCGATCGAGCGACCAGAACACCGAAGTGCAGCTCGGCCAGACTGATGGTGCTGATCGCGAACTCCGCATCAACAGGCTCATCAAGACCCTCGATCAGGACGCTCGTATCGAGCAGCACCCTCACTGCTTCGGCTCCCACGGGTCGGCCAAGTTCTGATCGACCAACTCCCGGTCGGTCGGCCATTCCTCGTCGGTGCGTGGACGCAGCACGTCGGCGACTTCGTCATACCGCCGCCAGTGGTCGCGTTCCGGCGGGCCGAGCACAGCAGCCGGACGACCCGACACCGTGATCAGCAGGTGCTCACCGGATTCGGCACGACGCACCAGATCACTTGCGTGCTGTCGCAGCTCGCGCAGTCCCAAAGCATCCATATCCCCAGGATAGCACTTGTGCTACCTCTTGGTCAGGCGCGGACGATCGAGTCGCGGTTGAGCTCGCGGTGGTTCGCGTAGCCGGACAGCGCCAGCGTCAGGTCGAGTTCGGCCAGGAAACACCGCAGTACATGCTCGACGCCCGCCTGCCCGGCCAGCGCGAGGCCGTAGAGCAGCGGACGGCCGAGCAGGACCGCCTTGGCGCCCAGGGCGAGTGCCTTGGCCGCGTCGGCGCCCGTGCGGATGCCGGAGTCGAAGAGGATCGTCAACTGTTCACCGACCGCGTCCGCGATCGCCGGCAGCGCGTCCAGTGCCGCGATCGCGCCGTCGACCTGGCGGCCGCCGTGGTTCGAGACCACGACGCCGTCCATGCCGTGCTCGGCCGCGAGCTTGGCGTCCTCGACGTGGGTGATGCCCTTGAGCACGATCGGCCCGTCCCAGTTGTCGCGCAGGAACGACAGGTCGTCCCAGGACAGTCCGACGTTCGGGAACATCTGCGCCCAGTGCATCACCGCGGCGCCGGCGTCCTCGTCGATCGGCTTGGCCAGCTTCGCCCGGAAGGCCGGGTCGCTGAAGTAGTTCGCCAGCCCCTCGCCCTTCAGGAACGGCAGGAACCCGCGGTCCAGGTCGGCCGGCCGCCAGCCGATCGTCCCGGTGTCGAGCGTGACCACCAGGACGGCGTACCCCGCGGCCTTGGCGCGCTGCAGGAAACTCAGGCAGACGTCCCGGTCGGTCGGGTAGTAGAGCTGGAACCACTTGTTCGACGCCTCGATCGCCTCAATCGCGTGACTCGCCTGCGTCGAGTGCGTGTAGGTGAGGCCGAGGGTGTCGGCGGCGCGGGCGGTCGCGAGTTCGCCGTCCGGGTGCGCGAGCGTCTGGACACCGATCGGCGCGATCAGCACCGGCGCCGGCATCGTCGTCCCGAGGATCCGGCAGGAGAGATCGCGGTCGGTGCTGCCGCGGAGCATCCGCGGCACCAGGCGCCAGCGGTCGAACGCGGCCCGGTTCGCCCACGCGGTGGAGCCTTCGCCGGCGCTCGGCACGATGTACCCCATCGCCTCGGCCGGCAGCTTCCCGGCGGCCTGCGACTCCAGCCGCGCCAGGTCGGTCGTGATCTCCGGCGTCACCCCCTGCAGCATTCCCTGCAGGTAGATCTGCAACTGGTAGTCCCCGAAGTTGGCCATGCCGGATGCTTTCACAACGCCATGACATCCGTCAGCAGCGTGTTTGCGACAATCAGCTGTGAAAAGTTCAGTGGCTCCTGACGAGCGCACGGCGCGGCACGTCAACCTGGCGTTGTTCGCGCTCGCGACCGGCGGCTTCGCGATCGGGACCACCGAGTTCGTCACGATGGGGCTGCTGCCGCAGATCGCCGACGGCGTCCAGATCTCGATCCCGACGGCCGGGCACGTCGTCTCGGCGTACGCGCTGGGGGTCGTGGTCGGCGCCCCGTTGATCGCGGCGCTCGGCGCGCGGACCGGGCGGAAACGGTTGCTGCTCGGGCTGATGGCGGTCTTCGTGGCCGGCAACGTGCTGTCGTCGGTTGCCTCGAACTACGAGTTCCTGATGGCCGCGCGGTTCCTGTCCGGCCTGCCGCACGGCGCGTTCTTCGGGATCGACGCGCCGAC
>Ga0247821_10001533_pt1 | contig 12919 bp, 13 predicted proteins | sample 13C_Glycerol_Day_FD_192481 | JGI IMG/M metagenome (GOLD analysis project Ga0247821, IMG submission 192481) | Soil microbial communities from agricultural site in Penn Yan, New York, United States - 13C_Glycerol_Day14 | ecosystem: Environmental > Terrestrial > Soil > Agricultural land | place... | reverse complement strand
CGCAAGATCGGGCGCGCTGTCGCGGCGGTCTTCACCGCGCGGGGTTCGTACCCCGGCGCCAGATCGTCGCCGCGCCCGCGCCCGATCTTGCGGATGTCGATCAGCGCGTCCGCGACCTCCGGCTTCCAGCGCGCCACGTCCAGGGCGGCCAGCGACTCGGCCGCGTCGATCAGCGCCATCCGCAGCGCACGATCCGCCTCGCCGAAGTCCGCGGGCAGCGGCGACACCGCCGGCAGCACGGTCCACTGCACCGCGGGACCGACGTACGACGGAACCAGTCCGAGCTCCGGCCCCGTCAGGACGACGGCCTCGCCGGTCTCCAGCGCGGCCTCGTTGAACGGCGGCGGCCCGGCCAGGCCGATCGGGTCGCCGGGGATCGGCAGCGCGAGATGCGCCTGCGTCGTCCCCGCGGCGCGCAACAGGTTCAGCGCGACCGGCAGCGTGGCCGGCTCGGGGTGGCCGGCGAGGCCGGCCACGTGGTGACCGACGTCGTCGCCGAGGATCTTCTGCGCGGCGGTGTCGGGATCGCAGGCACCGGTCAGCATCGCGTTCGTCCAGACCGTGAACCGAAGCGAGGCGGAGGTCGTCAGCACGCCCGCCAGTGTCTCAGAGGGTGGTGGGTTCGTCGCGTGCCGGACCTGCATCACTCACCAACTTGGGCGCCACGTGAGTTGTGCGCCTGGCGAGCGCGTCGCACGGCGCCCGCACGTGGAGTTGGTGAGTGCTGGAAGTCCGCCTGCACCCGGAGAGAAGTCGCCGAGGCCGACCCCTTAGGTTTTGAGCATGACTGCAGTGGTGGAGCTGGCCGGGGTGACGATCGTCCGGGGTGACTCGCGGCTGGTCGACGGGATCGACTGGACGATCGACGAGGCCGACCGGTGGGTGGTGATCGGGCCGAACGGCGCCGGCAAGACGACCCTGCTGCAGGTGCTCGCCGCACAACTGCACCCGACGTCCGGTGTCGCCGGTCTGCTCGGTGAGGTGCTCGGCGCGGTCGATGTCTTCGAGTTGCGGCCGCGGATCGGCCTGACCAGCGCCGCGCTCGCGGACCGGTTGCCGAAGGGCGAGCGGGTGTCCGACGTCGTGGTCTCGGCGTCGTACGCCGTGCTCGGCCGCTGGATCGAGGAGTACGACGAGCTGGATCACGAGCGGGCCGCGGCGCTGCTGACCGAGCTGGGGATCGGGCACCTGGCTGACCGGACGTTCGGCACGCTGTCCGAGGGGGAGCGGAAGCGGGTGCAGATCGCCCGCGCGCTGATGACCGACCCCGAGCTGATGCTGATGGACGAGCCCGCGGCCGGTCTCGACCTGACCGGACGTGAGCAGCTGGTCCGCTCGCTCAGCGCGATCGCGACCGCGGTCGGGGCGCCGGCGATGGTGCTCGTCACCCACCATGTCGAGGAGATCCCGCCCGGCTTCACCCACGCCCTGCTGCTCAAGCAGGGCCGCATCGTCGCCGCCGGCCCGATGGACGAGGCCCTCACCGCCGAGAACCTCAGCGAGACCTTCGACCTCGCCCTCACCCTCAAGCAGGAAGACGGCCGCTACACCGCCCGCGCCCTCTGACCGGCCCCCATTTGCCTGGTGGGCCCATGAGTTTGTGGGTTGTGCACCCTGAATCCGGGTGCAGAACCCACACTTTGGCCGGCCAACCAGGGAAATGCGGGGGAGCGGGGGCGGATCGGGGCGCGTCGAAAGATCTGCTGGGGGCCCCCGACGTGGATAGGCTTGGGAAATGATGGATTGGCTGCGGGACAACATGTGGGCGGCGTGGCTGACGATCGCCGCCGTCCTCGGTCTGGCCGAGCTGGCCTCGCTCGACTTCACGTTGCTGATGCTGGCCGCCGGTGCGCTCACCGCGGCCGGGGTGGCGGCGTTCTTCCCGGGGCTGCTCTGGCTGCAGATCGTCGTCGGACTGGTCACCGCGGCCGCGATGCTCGCCGCGATCCGGCCGATGATCGTCCGGAAGATCCATCACGGCCAGGAGCTGAAGACCGGCTCGGCGCACGTGATCGGCCGCACCGGCACGGTGGTGAAGGAGATCCATCCCGACGGCGGCGGCTCGATCCGGCTCGGCGGTGAGCTCTGGACGGCCCGGCCGTACGACGAGGTGTCGACGATCGCGCCGGGGACCCGCGTCGAGGTGATGTCGATCGACGGCGCGACCGCGGTCGTGTACCCGGTCGGCGAACCGCTGCACCACCAGCTCGACGCCACCGAGCCGCCGAAGCCGAACGACCCGCCTCAGGTCTGAGCTGTCCGCGCAGTACTGTCGGAAGTAGGGCGGCAGGCCCTGCCCGACGCGCCGGGAACCGGTACGCGGGATGGCCCGTCCATACGGAAGACTGTCCGTCCTGAGCGTTCTGTCGAGTGGAGGGTCGAGTGACCGCGTTCCTCGTAGTGCTGGCATTGGTCGCCTTACTGGTGATCGTCACACTCATCAAGTCCGTCCGGGTGGTGCAGCAGCAGACCGTCGGCATCGTCGAACGGTTCGGTAAGTTCAAGACCGGCCTGCAGCCGGGGCTGAACCTGCTGACCCCGTTCGTCGACAAGGTCCGCTACACCATCGACATGCGCGAGCAGGTCGTCGCGTTCCCGCCGCAGGGCGTCATCACCGAGGACAACCTGATGGTGTCGATCGACTCCGTCATCTACTTCCAGGTGAACGACCCGGTGCGGGCGACGTACGAGATCTCCAACTACATCCAGGCGATCGAGCAGCTGACCATGACCACGCTGCGCAACATCATCGGCGGCATGGACCTGGAGCAGACGCTGACCTCGCGCGAGGAGATCAACGAGAAGCTCCGGTACGTGCTGGACGAGGCGACCGGCAAGTGGGGTATCCGGGTCAACCGGGTCGAGCTGCGCTCGATCGACCCGCCGCCGTCGATCCAGGACTCGATGGAGAAGCAGATGCGCGCCGACCGCGACAAGCGCGCCGCGATCCTCACCGCGGAAGGTATGCGGCAGTCGGCCGTCCTGTCCGCCGAGGGCCAGAAGCAGTCCGCGATCCTCACCGCCGAAGGTGACAAGCAGTCCCGCATCCTTCGTGCCGAGGCCGAGCGGCAGGCCCGGATCCTGAAGGCGCAGGGTGAGGCACAGGCCATCACCACGGTCTTCAACGCGATCCACGCCGGCAAGCCGGACCAGGGTCTGCTCGCGTACCAGTACCTGCAGATGCTGCCGTCGATCGCCCAGGGCGACGCGAACAAGCTGTGGATCGTGCCGAGCGAGATCGGCGACGCGCTCAAGGGTCTCGGCAGCGCGGTCGGCCAGGTGGCCGGGATCGCGCAGCAGGCCGAAGGCAACTGGGAGGCGCCGCAGATCGAGAACGGCCAGGTGCCGGAGCTCGACACCGCCGGCGTCGGCAACGGCTCGGGTGGCGCCGCGGTGGCCGAGGCCGACAACGCCGTCCGCGAGGCGATCGCGGCGGCCGAGTCCGCGGCCGTCAGCAGCCGCAGCCAGGCCGCGCCGTCGGCGCCGGCCGTCCCGCCGCCGGCTCCCACCCAGGACCTGCCGCCGCAGGAGCCCCCGGCTGCCGAGCCGCCGCAGCGCTGAGACGAGCACCCAAGGCCCTCCCCGGAACCGCCCGGGGAGGGCCTTGCGCTGTCGATTGACGACAGGTCGATCGCATACTGTCTGCCCAACGGACGGACCGATGAGCGGGAACCCCGATCAGGTGCGTAAAGTCAGTCAGCGATGACATGGTTCGAGGCGGTGTTCGTCCTGCTGGCGGGGATGGGCGCGGGAACGATCAACGCCGTGGTGGGGTCGGGCACGCTGCTCACCTTCCCCGCGTTGCTTGCCGTCGGCATCCCTCCGGTGCTGGCGAACGTCAGCAACACGGTCGGCCTGGCGCCCGGTACGGCGGCCGGCGCGATCGGCTACCGCCGCGAGCTCGAAGGGCAGCGCGGCCGGATGCTCCGGCTGGTGCCGGCGTCGCTGGCCGGCGGCATCGTCGGGGCAGTCCTGCTGCTCACGTTGCCCGACTCCGCGTTCCACGCCGTTGTACCGGTGCTGATCTTGCTCGGCTGTCTGCTCGTCGCGTTCCAGCCGTGGCTGTCGAAGTGGATCAACGCGCCGTCGCACCTGCACCGCGGGGCGTGGTGGGTGATCCCCGCCGTCTTCGCGACCGGTGTGTACGGCGGATACTTCGGGGCCGCGCAAGGCGTGCTGCTGATGGCGATCCTCGGCCTCGGCCTGGACTCGAACCTGCAGCGGATGAACGGCCTGAAGAACGTCCTGGCCACGGTCGTGAACACCGTCGCCGCGATCCTGTTCGTGATCGTCTCCGACGTCGACTGGCTCGCCGCCGCGCTGATCGCGGGCGGCTCCACCATCGGCGGCTTCATCGGCGCCCGCTACGGCCGCCGGCTGCCGCCGATCGCGTTGCGGGCGCTGATCGTCTGCATCGGCGTCCTGGCCATCGTCACGATGGTGTTCTGAGTCCCGCGAGCAGCAGGTCGAGGCCGTAGTCGAACTGCTCGTCACCGCCGGTCGTGCGGGCGAGCTCCGGCGCCAGCTCCACCACGGACGGGAAGTCCCGTGCGGACAGCGATTCCATCGACGCCCGCAACCGCCGCCAGGCCTCGGGATCACGGCGCTCGGCGGCCATCTGGATCTCCCACGACGTCGACCCCAGCACATACGTGAACAAGGTCGTATGGGTCCGCGCCGCCGTCTCCGGGGCGAACCCGGCCGCCCGCAGTACGCCGAGAAGTCCCTCCGCGACCCGGGCCGTCTCGTGACCGCTCAACGGGCGTCCCGCGAGTAGTTGCGCAAGGCAAGGGTGCTCGAGCATCAGCAGCCGCAGCGAGCGGCACACCGCGCGCACCTGGTCCGGCCACGGCACGTCCTGCGGGACATCCGGCAGGAGACCCATCAGGTGATCGCGAACGGCGTCGTACAGATCGTCCTTGTTCCGGAAGTAGGTGTAGAGCGCCATCGGGCCGACGCCCAGCTCGGCCGCGACCCCGCGCAGGCTGAACGCGTCGGTGCCCTTCGCCTCCATCAGCTCGAGCGCGGTCCGCACGATCAGCTCCGCGCTCAGCGTGTTCCGCGGCGTCCGCGCCATGTGACCCATCTCCCTTCGACGTCCATAACGTACAGTGTATAGTACGGTGTATGCGAGCCATTCAGATCACCGAGTTCGGCGGCCCAGAGGTCCTGAAGGTCAGCGACGTCCCGGAGCCGGTCGCCGGCGATGGGCAGGTCCTGATCGCGGTCGACCGCGCGGGCATCAACTACGCGGACACCCACCAGGTCGAGAACAGCTACCTGTCGAGGACCGAGCTTCCGCTCATCCCGGGCGGCGAGGTCGTCGGGCACACAGCCGACGGTCGCCGCGTGGTCGCCCTGGTCGGTTCCGGCGGGTACGCCGAGCAGACGGTGGCGCACGCGCCGTACGCGTGGGACGTGCCGGAGGGTGTGACCGACGGCCAGGCGCTCGCGCTCGTCCTGCAGGGCACCACGGCGTGGCACCTGCTGAAGACGTCGACGCACCTGCAGCCGGGGGAGTCCGTCCTCGTGCACGCCGGTGCCGGCGGTGTCGGCTCACTCGCCGTCCAGCTGGCCAAGCTGTGGGGCGCCGGCCGCGTGATCGCGACCGCCTCGACCGAGGAGAAGCGCAAGCAGGTTCTCGAGCTCGGCGCCGACGCGGCCATCGACGGTGCGCCGGAGGGCCTGAAGGATCGCATCCTCGAGGCGAACGGCGGCAAGCCCGTCGACATCGTGCTCGAGATGGTCGGCGGCCCGACCCTGGACGAGTCGTTCGCCGCGCTGGCCCGGTTCGGCCGCCTGGTCACCTTCGGCGCCGCATCCCGGCAGCAGGCCGCGCCGATCGACCCGGGCCGGTTGATGAAGGGCTCCAAGACCATCGCCGGTTTCTGGCTGGCCGACTGCTTCGCGAACCCGCAGCTGCTCGGCGGCCCGCTCGCCGAGCTGTTCGACCTGACCGCGACCGGCAAGCTCCGCCCGATCGTCGGCGGCGAGTATGCGCTGTCCGAGGTCGCCACCGCCCACGAAGACCTGCGAGCTCGCCGGACCGTCGGCAAGCTCCTGCTCGACCCCATTCGCTGAAAACGGAGAACACCAGCTATGACAATCGCTGTCGAGAAGGTTCTGTACACCGCCCACGCCACCGCGAACGGCGGCCGGGACGGCAAGGTCGCCACCGATGACGGCAAGCTCGACGTCGTGGTCGCGCCGCCGGCCGAGATGGGCGGCACCGGCAACGGCACCAACCCCGAGCAGCTGTTCGCGGCGGGCTACGCGGCCTGCTTCCACAGCGCGCTGAAGGTTGTTGCGCGCAAGGCTCGTCTGGATGTGGACGGCTCGACCGTCACCGCCGAGGTCGGCATCGGCCCGATCAACGGCGGCGCCGGCTACGGCCTCGAGGTCGCGCTGGTGGTCAGCCTGCCCGGCCTGGACACCCCCGCTGCCGAGGACCTGGTCGCCAAGGCGCACCAGGTGTGCCCGTACTCCAACGCGACCCGCGGCAACATCAAGGTCGACCTCAAGGTCGCCTGAGCTACATCCTCGCGAGGGCCCGCAGCAGCAGGCCCTCGGTCGAGGACACCGGGGCCGCGGAGATCGTCAGCCCTTCCATGATCGCGACGTACTCGTCGACCTCCTCGAGCTTGTCGAGGTACATCGCGCTGGCCGCGTGCTCGATGTAGACGATGTCCGGCAGGTCGCCGTCCGCGAACCGCAGCAGGCTGAACGCGCCGCCCGCACCCGGGTAGCCGACGCTGCTGAACGGCATCACCTGCAGGGTGATGTTCGGCTGCTGCGACCACTTGAGCAGGTGCTCGATCTGGGCCCGCATGACCTCCTCGCCGCCGACCGGCCGGTGCAGCACGGACTCGTCGATGACGACCCACAGCCGGGCCGGGTTCGGCCGGGTCAGGATCTGCTGCCGGGTGACCCGCAGCTCCACCCGCTGGTCGACCTCCTGGTTCGGCAGGAACGACTTGCCCATCTGGACGACGGCGCGCGCGTACTCCTCGGTCTGCAGCAGGCCCGGGACGAACATCACCTCGTACGTCCGGATCAGCGTCGCGGCGACCTCGAGCCCGACATAGTTCGCGAACCAGCTCGGCATCACGTCGCCGTACCGCGACCACCAGCCCGGGTTGTTCGCCGCCCGGGCCAGCTCCATCAACCGGAACCGCTCGTCCTCGTCGGCCATCCCGTACAGCTCGAGCAGGTCGCTGACGTCGCGTTCCTTGAACCCGACGCGGCCGAGCTCCATCCGGCTGACCTTGGACTCCGAGGCCCGGATCTGCCAGCCCGCGTCGGCGCGACTGATCCCGGCGGACTCGCGCATCCGCCGCAACTGCCCGCCGAGCATGATCCGGAGTGCCGTCGGTCCACCGTCGCCGCCACTCACCGTCTGCTCACTCACCCTGACCCACGCCCAGCCACGCACCCATTCCAGCGGGAGATGCTACCGGCTGTCTACAGGTATCGCCCGGGCGACGGCCCGGCGGGCAAGATGTTTGACGAGGAAGCGAGCATCCCGGTCCACGCCCTGGATGCTCGCGGACGCGATCGCGTACTGGAAGTCCAGCCCGAGGAAGTACAGCCCCGGTACGTCGGTGGACACGCCGCGCTCCTGCCGCGGCCGGCCGTTGTCGTCGAAGACCGGCAGGTCGATCCACCGGTGATCCGGATCCGACCCGGTGGACCAGACCACCGTCCGGACGTCGTCGAGGACGTCGCCGTCGGCGGTCACCGGCCTGCCGTCGCGGGTCCCCTCGATACGCCCGATCCGCTCGATCCCGGCCGCGTCGAGGTGCTCGAGCTTGTTGCGCGTCAGCGGCAGCCCGTTGCGGACGGCGTTCGCGATCGCCTTGCGGCCCATCGGCGTACCGCGGGTCAGCACGTACTTGAACAGGAACATCACGATCGGCGTGAAGAAGTGCCCTGCCGCGGAGTCGATGTCGACCGGCACCTGTCCCGGGTGCCGGCCGGCGAGCAGGGTGCGGTGTGTCTTCACGGCCTCGAGCGCGATGTCGGTCCCGGAGTTGGCCGCACCAACGACCAGCACGGTCCCGTCCGCGAGCTGCGACGGGTTCCGGTACTCCATCGAGTGCAGCTGCTTGATCGTCGGATCGAGCTGATCCGCGAACGACGGCCACCGCGGCACGGTGTGCATGCCGGCCGCCACGACGACGTTGCCGGCCCGCCAGTCTCCGGCTGTCGTCTCCACCAGGAAGCCCTCGTCGTCCCGCGACAACCGTGTCACCTGTACGCCGGTCCGCACCGGCAGCTCGTGATGTACGGCGTACTGCTCGAGGTAGTCGGCCATCTCGTCACGGCTCGGGCAGTCCTGCGTGCCGATCCGCAGCCCCGGCAGGCTCGCATACCGCGGCAGGCTGAACAGCCGCAGCGAGTCGTACCGTTGCCGCCAGCAGTCGCCGACGCGTTCGTTCCCGTCGAGGACGACGAAGTCCTCGCGGTCCTTGTGCAAGTAGTACCCGATCGCCAGCCCGGCCTGTCCCGCGCCGATCACCACTGTTCCGACCCTGTTCATAACCCTCAAGTTAGGGCTCGGGGGTGCACCCGCACATCAACCGATGACGCCACTTTCCGAATGGCCAATGGTCATTTCTACCCAGCCAGTCCGTGCTCGTAGGCGTACGCCGTTGCGGCGGCCCGGCTGTTCACACCGAGCTTCGCGAAGATGTTGCTGACGTGCCGGGCGACCGTGCGCTCACTCAGGAACAGCTGATCGGCGACGGACCGGTTCGTGGCGCCGGTCGCGAGCAGACGCAGTACTTCGAGCTCTCGCGGACTGAGCCCGCTGCCACGGTCCGACTCCAACGCGGCGAGGTCGACCACCGCGCCGAGTCGCTCGAACACGGCCCGCGCGCTGTCGATCTCCATCTGCTCGGCGTCGACGTCACCGAGCGCTCGGCACGCGCGCCCGACCAGCAACCGGGTGTGTGCGCCTTCGTACGGCATGTCGAGTTGCTGCCACAGCGACCACGCGCTCCGCAGCAACGGGATCGCGCCCTGGGGATCGCCGCACGCGATCCGCACCGCGCCCTCGCAGGACGCCGCCAGAGCCTGCAGGTACGGCGAGTCCGCGCGCGCCAGCTCGGTCAGCTCGGCGGCCGCCTTGCGGGCGGTCTCCCGGTCGCCGCTGGAGACCGCGAGCTCGGCCCGCGCGGCGAGCAGCATCGGCCGGTTCGCCGAGAACGAGTCCTCGGCCAAGGCCCGCTCGAGGCCCGCGATCGCGAGGTCGACCCGGCCCTGCCCGGCCCGCAGCAGGGCGAGACCGGGCTGGACGTCCATCCCGTCCGCGGCCGCCGACAAGTACGCGCGTTCGGCGGCCGCGGCGTGCCCGCGTCGGCGTTCGACCTCCGCGAGCCGGTACCAGGCCGAACCGACGGTGCCGGCCGAGAGCCGGCGGCACGCGTCCTCGGCCGCGTCGGCCGCATCGGACCAGGCGCCGCGGTACTGCAGGATCTGCGCGCGGTGCACCAGACACGCCCCGCGGTACGGGACCAGACCGGACTGCTGGTCGCACCAGCCGGTCAGCGCCTGTGTCCACTCCTGGGCGCGGCGGATGTCGTAGAGGTTCATGCACAGCGCGATCACCGAGCAGTACGCCATCCCGGCGACCTCCGGGCCGACCTGGCTGGCGGTCACGTGCACCATCGCCTCGTCCAGCGCCTTGAGCGCCTCGGCGCCGCGCCCGAGCATGTTCAGGCAGTTCCCGCGGCCGAGAGCGGCCAGCACGATTGCGTCCGGCTCGGTCGCCCAGCCCATGTTGTGCTCGAAGAGGGGGAGTGCGGCGGCCGGGTCACCGGAGTTCATGCGCAGCGCGGCGTCGGCCATGGCGACCATCCCGGCCAGCTGCGGGCTGTTTTCGGGGATCAGCCGCTCGATCCGCGCCTGCCATCCCGCGGCTCGCGCGAGCTCGCCGTGCTGCTGCAGGTGGAACCCGAGCCAGAACCCGCTGCGGATCGCGGCCACCACGTCACCGCGGGCGAGATGCTCCTCGTAGGCCCGCTCCCGGTACGCCGCGACCTCGTCGTCGCGCCCGAGCACGAAGGCGGCGACCGCGAGCCGGTCGAGGTCCGTGGGCGGTAACGGCGCACGCCGGCCCGCCGCCGTCAGTTCGGCGTACTCGGCGGGCCAGTCGTGCTGCTCCATCGGGACTCAGGCAAGGCTCGGTTGAGGTCAGTGCTGGGCGAGGTCCAGCACGGCCGCGGTCGGCAACGAGGCCAGCTCCGCGCCGTCGATCAGGATCTTCGAGCCGCGGATGCCGCTGCCGATCACCACCGGCCCGGCCCGCACGACCGCTTCGTCGACGAGCACCGGCCAGTCCGCGGGCAGCCCGATCGGCGTGATCCCGCCGTACTCCATGCCGGTCGTGCCGACCGCGTCGTCCTGCGCGGCGAACGAGATCTTCCGGACGCCGAGGTGCTTGCGGATCACGCCGTTCACGTCGGCGCGGTCGGTGGCCAGCACCAGCACCGCGGCGTGCGACTCCTCGCCGGCGCGCTTGCCGAGCACGACCACGCAGTTCGCCGAGGCGGCCATCGGTACGTCGTACTCCGCGCAGAAGGCCGCGGTGTCGGCGAGCCCGGGGTCGATACCGGCCGCGTACGCCGGCAGGCCGCCGAGCGCGTCCCGCACCGCCGCCGCCAGCAGCTCCGGCACCTCGGCGGCCGGCTGCCAGTCCAGCTTGCCCAGCACCGGTGCGGTCACTGCTGCGCCGCCTTCACCAGGTCGGCGTACTCCGTGTGCTCGGCGAGGAAGTCCTGGTAGAACGGGCAGGCCGGCTTCACCCGGAGACCACCGGCGCGGGCGTCGTCGAGGGACTTGGTGGCGATCGTGCCGGCCACGCCGCGGCCGCGGAACTCCGGCAGCGTCTCGGCGTGCAGGAAGACGATGACGCCCGGGTGCAACCGGTAGTCGACGAAGCCCATCAGCGTGCCGTCGGCGTCGTGCGCCTCGTAGCGGCTCTGCTCCTTGGCGTCCACCACGGTGATGTCGTTCTGCATGATCGCCACTCTAGCCACCGTCACCCAGCGTTTGAGGACGGTGACTGCCGGGGTACCGGCCGTTGGGCTTTCGACAACCACCGTCATGGTCCGGGAGGAGCTGGGATGAGCGAGCACGCGTTGGAGCACGGGAAGGCGATACCGAGTCTCGTGCCGGCCCGCATGGACCGGCTGCCGTGGACACGGTTCCACTGGATGATCGTCGTCGGTCTGGGCGTCTCCTGGATCCTGGACGGCCTCGAGATCCAGCTCGTCTCCCTGGTCGGGAACGTGCTGAAGGAGCCCGAGACGCTGCACCTGACCACCTCCGAGGTCGGTCTGATGGCGTCGGTCTACCTGGCCGGCGAGGTGGTCGGCGCGCTGCTGTTCGGCCGGCTGACCGACCGGCTCGGGCGCCGCAGCCTGTTCATCGTCACGCTGCTCGTCTACCTGATCGCCTCCGGCGCGGCCGGGCTGTCCTGGAACCTCGGGTCGCTGCTGTTCTTCCGGTTCGTCGCCGGGATGGGCATCGGCGGCGAGTACGCCGCGATCAACTCGGCGATCGACGAGCTGATCCCGTCGCGGTACCGCGGCCGGGTCGACATCGGCGTGAACGGCACCTACTGGGCCGGCGCGCTGATCGGTTCGGCGGTCGGCCTGGTGTTCCTGAACACCGACATCGTCCCGATCGAGTGGGGCTGGCGGCTGTGCTTCCTGATCGGCCCGGTGCTGGGGCTGATCATCATCTACCTGCGCCGGCACATCCCGGAGAGCCCGCGCTGGCTGATGACGCACGGCCGGGTCGAGGAGGCCGAACGGACCGTCGACGACATCGAGGCGAAGGTCCGGCAGCAGGGCGGCGAGCTGCGCCAGGTCGGCGACGACGAGGCGATCGAGGTGGTCGACTACCCGCCGGTGACGTACCGCGAGATCGCCCGGGTGATGCTGCGCGACTATCGCAGCCGCTCGTTCCTCGGCTTCTCGATGATGGTCACCCAGGCGTTCCTCTACAACGCGATCTTCTTCACCTACGCGCTGGTGCTGAAGTCGTACTTCGGCCTGAACGACTCCAGTGTCGCGCTGTACTTCTTCCCGTTCGCGATCGGGAACCTGGCCGGGCCGCTGCTGCTCGGGCGCCTGTTCGACACCATCGGCCGCCGGAAGATGATCCTCGGCACCTACACGCTGGCCGCCGTTGTGCTGTTCGTCACGGCGCTGCTGTTCAACGCCGGCGTTCTGAACGCCGCGTCGCTGACCGGGTTGTGGTGCGTGGTGTTCTTCTTCGCGTCGGCGGGCGCGTCGTCGGCGTACCTGACGGTGAGCGAGATCTTCCCGATCGAGCTGCGCGGGCAGGCGATCTCGTTCTTCTTCGCGATCTCGCAGCTGACCGGCGGTGTGATCGCGCCGTTCCTGTTCGCCTCGCTGATCGGTGAGGGCGACCACCCGGCGCGCGGGCCGTTGACGGTCGGCTACATCATCGGCGCGGCCGTGATGCTGATCGGCGGCCTGATCGCCTGGTTCTTCGGCGTGGACGCGGAAGGCAAGTCGCTGGAGAACATCGCGACACCGCTGTCGTCGACGAGCGGGAGCACCCGCTTCCAGGGCGCGACGCCGCGGCTGCCGAGGGCTGAACGGCGGCGCGAACAGGAACCCTAAGATGACGTCGTGGGTTCGCTGCTGATCGCCGGTACGACGTCCGACGCCGGGAAGACGACCGTCGTCACCGGGCTGTGCCGGTGGCTGGCGCGACAGGGCGTCCGGGTCGCGCCGTACAAGGCGCAGAACATGTCGAACAACTCGATGGTCTGCGCGGACGGCACCGAGATCGGCCGCGCGCAGTGGATCCAGGCCGTCGCGGCCGGCGCCGAACCCGAGGCGTCGATGAACCCGGTGCTGCTCAAACCGGGCAGCGACCGGCG
>Ga0247821_10001529_pt1 | contig 12944 bp, 11 predicted proteins | sample 13C_Glycerol_Day_FD_192481 | JGI IMG/M metagenome (GOLD analysis project Ga0247821, IMG submission 192481) | Soil microbial communities from agricultural site in Penn Yan, New York, United States - 13C_Glycerol_Day14 | ecosystem: Environmental > Terrestrial > Soil > Agricultural land | place... | reverse complement strand
GCTTGCTATCGCACCGGGCGCGTTCATCCCGACTGGACGTCTGCAGTGCTGAGGTTGGCGGGTTTCTCTCGTGAGATTGCGGCATGCGCTTCACGCCTCGAGATCCTGAGAGAACCCTTTGCAATTCCGCATTGGGACCTAGCAGGCATCATGCCAAGCGCGAAAGCCTATGGCGCCTGAGCCGAGGCGCAGACGCGCTCAACCCGTTACCCAGAAATTCCCCTCATTTGGGGGTGTTTTGGGTTTTTCACCACCCGATCGGGGATGAGCACGCCGCGGAGAAAATCTGTCGCTGTTTCGCCGAAGGCTACCCGCCAATCCCACTTCACCATGGACAACCCCGACCCCCGGTCCTTATGCTCCCCGGCATCACATGAAAAACAACTACAACTTCCATGGATATCGAACTCCCCGCGAGCGCGTTCTGGCGACGGCTGGCCCGGCCTCGTCGCAGCCTGGTGGCGCGCTATACGCTGCTTTCCATCGTGGTCATGAGTGTGGCGCTGATTGCGCTGGCGGTGCTCTATGAGCAACTGGCCAAGGACCTGCTCAACCGCCTGACCGGCGAACGCCTCGATGCCCAGGCGCTGTCTACGGCGAACCGGCTGTCGTCGTTTCTCGACGACCGTTTCTACCAGCTCTCGGCCCTGTCCAATCATCCCAGCATGCCTGACTTCGTTGCCGAGCAGGCCCAGCCAGTGGGCGATGTCGAGGCGTTGCTCAAGCTCGAAGGTGAATTGCCGTTCCTCTACGGCGTGCTGTTTTTCGACCAGAACGAGCGCCTGCTCAAGGTCATGCCGGGGCAGGCGGCCTCGGGGGCGCCGTACTGGGGAGGCGAGGGGTGGTCGCTCGACGGCCTGGCGCGCCAGACGGTCGGCGATATCGAAGTGATCGGCCCGGTGCTGCCCCAGGCCGGGCGCTCGGGCTGGTTGCTGATCCGCAAGACCATCCGCAACGGTCGTCTCGATCACCGCGTACGGATCGGGCTGCACCTGCGCCTGGCCTCGCTCACCGAGTTGCTGGTCAGCTCGGGCCTGAACGGGGTGGTCACGCCGCTGCTGCGGGTGCCGGGCGGCGCCTTTATCGATGCCACCGGGCGGCAGGTCGAGGCGCCGAGCGACTGGCGCGAAGGCCCGGTGATCCTGCCCGGCTGGCAAGTGGTCTTCAGTGTGCAGCCCGGGGCGGTGCTCAAACCGCTGGACGACGCCCGCTGGTGGCTGTACCTGGCGGCGGTCGGTTTCATCGGCTTCATTCTGATCGTGTTCTTCACCCTGTCGCGCCAGTTGCGCGCGCGGGTAGGCACCCTGGTGGAAGGGGCGCATCAACTGTCGTCGGGGGATCTTGGCTATCGCCTGCCGGAACAGCTCCATAACGACGAAATCGGCCGGGTCACCCGGGCCTTCAATGTCATGGCCGGGCGTCTGGCCGATGTCATGGAGCGTACCGTGCGCTCGGAAAACCTCGCTGTACTCGGCACCTTCGCCACCGGGGTCGCCCATGAAGTTCGCAACCCGCTGGCGACCATGAAGACCACCGTACAGGCCTTGCTGCGGCGCGAGCAGGAGGTGGAAAGGCGCGTGCTGCTGACCGACCTCTGCCAGGAGATCGATCGCCTGTCCCATGTCACCAGCGACCTGCTCGAATATGGCCGGCCACGCCCGGCGGTCCCGCAGGTGGTGGACCTGGCCGGGCTGTTTGCGCGTACGGCGCGGCTGGTCGCGCCCGAGGCGCAGGCCAAGGGCATTTCGTTTTCCAGCACCTGCAAGCCGGGCTTGCAGCTGTGGGTCGATCCGGACCAGGCCCAGCAGATTCTCCTCAACCTCTGCCTCAACGCCGTGGAAGCCAGCGCGCCGGGGCAGGGCGTGGCGATCGAGGGCCAGCCCTTCGGCGAGCGGGTCGGTGTGACCGTGGTCGACCAGGGCTGCGGTATTCCCGAGGCCGCCCTGCAGCAGGTGCGCCAGCCGTTCTTCACCCTTAAAGCCCGCGGCACCGGGCTGGGCCTGAGCATCTGCCAACAATTGCTGGACGCCAACGCCGCGCGAATGGAACTGGCGAGCACCCCGGGCGAAGGCACGGTGGTGACCCTGGATTTTCCCGCGCCCGCAACGACTGACTGGAAGTGAGCGACCGATGTCCGAAATACACGTACTGATCGTCGATGATGAAGAAGCGCTGGTGCGCTCGCTGAGCTACGCCCTGCGTGGCGAAGGCATGCAGCCGCGCGCGGTCTACAGTGGCGAGGCGGCGCTGGCGCTGCTGGCCGACAGCTCGGTGGTGGTCGATATCGTCCTGCTCGACCTGGGCTTGCCGGGGATGGATGGCATCGCCACCCTCGATGGTCTGCGCAAGTGCCGGCCGAACCTGCCGGTGATCATGATCTCCGCCCACGGCGACACCCGCGCCGCAGTGCAGGCGGTCAAGGGCGGGGCCATGGACTACCTGACCAAGCCCTTTGAACTGGACGATCTGCTGGCGACCATCCAGGGCACCCTTGCGGTGCCAGATGACGTGGTTGCTGCCGTTCAAGCGCAGGGCGACCTGCTTGGCCAGAGCCAGGCCATGGGCAACCTCAACGCCGCGGTACAACGGATCGCCCGCAGTTCTGCCACGCGGATCCTGCTGTTGGGTGAGTCCGGCACCGGCAAGACCCTGGTGGCCCAGGCGCTGCACGCCAACAGCTCGCGGGCTGCGCACCCGTTCATCGAGGTCAACTGCGCGGCGCTGCCCGAGCAGCTGATCGAAGCCGAGCTGTTCGGCTCGGAAAAGGGCGCCTACACCGGCGCCCACCAGAAACGCATCGGCCTGGTCACCCAGGCCAACAACGGCACGCTGTTCCTCGACGAGATCGGCGAACTGCCGCTGGCCTTGCAGGCCAAGCTGCTGCACTTTCTGGAGAACGGCAGTTACCGCGCCGTGGGCGCCAGCCAGGCCAGCAGCGCCGATGTACGGGTGGTGGCGGCGACCAATCGCGACCTTGCCGATGATGTGCGCCAGGGCCGTTTTCGCGAAGACCTGTTCTACCGCCTCAATGTCATTACCGTCGATATCCCGGCCCTGCGCGAGCGTGGCGACGACATCCTGTTGCTGGCCCGGCATTTTGCCGCGCACCAGGCGCGGGAAGAAAAGGTCGCCCCCATCACGTTCGCGCCCGACAGCGCTGCCGCCCTGGTGCGGCATCGCTGGCCGGGCAATGTCCGCGAGCTGAAGAACCTGGTCGAGCGTCTGACCATCCTGCTTCCAGGGCAAGCCATCGGCAGTGCCCAGCTGCCCGCGCACCTGCAATCCGCCGAGCCTGCACCCAGCTCGCTGTCGGCGCTGGACGACCAGCTCGAACGTGCCGAGCGTGAACTGGTCAACGATGCCCTCAGCCGCAGCGCCGGGCACAAGGGCCTGGCCGCCGACCTGCTGGGGATTTCCCGGCATGCGCTCAAGCGCCGTCTGCAGCGCTTGGGGCTGGAGCGCGGCGATGAGCGCTAACCGCTCAAGCGCTCGCGCGCACTGAGCGCAAACCGCTCAACATTCTTTGCCGATCACCGCGCCAGTTCCTGGCGCGGCCTCCCACAAAACCCGACATTCATCACGCAAAGCCTTGTTGCAGAGCGCTTTCGTGTTATCTCATGCACCGTGCGCCAAAGGCTGGCACAGCCTTTGCGATAACCCATTTCGCTAACCGACAAGAGGCGTCCCCGAACGCCCCAAGGGATTTTATGCATCTGCCGTTTTCTCACCTGCTCACCGTCGTCGCCCTGAACGGCCTGCTGCTGGCTCACGCCGGGAGCGCGTACGCCGGCCGCGTCGAGCTGGGCGCGGCGGCCCCTCAGGCCGACCTGACCCTGGGTTGCCTGTACCCGATGACCGAGCGGGCGGCGATCTATGGCCAGGACAGCATCGCCGGCATCCAGGTCGCCCTGAGCGAGCTGCAGGCCGAACGCGAAGCCGGGCAGCAGGTGCCACGGATGCGGGTGATCATCGACGACGACCAGTCCAAGGCCTCCTACGGTGCCAGCCTGGCCCGGGCGTTCATTCGCAAGGACGGCGTGCAGGTGCTGTGCGGCATGGTGTCCTCAGGTGTGGCGCTCGCCGTGAGCCAACTGGCGCGAGAAGAGAAGGTGCTGATGATCGGCACCGACCATGCCTCGTCGCGCATGACCCTGGAAAACGGCCATCGCTACTATTTTCGCGTCACCAACGACACCTGGACCTCCATGGCCGCCGGGGCTCACTACCTCAAGGCACTGCAAGCCAGCACCGGCTGGCGTCGCCTGGCGTTCATCGGCCCAGACTACGAATACGGCCACGTGTCGCGGGACGATTTGCACGAAGCCTTGCGCCAGCTGGGCGTGCAGTTCGACGACGTCATCGAGCTCTGGCCGCGCCTGTACGAGCCGGACTACTCGGCCTACATCGCCGCACTGGAACAGGCAAAGCCCGACATCGTCGTCTCGGCCCTGTGGGGCGGCGACTTCCACGCCTTCGTCAAGCAGGCCGCCGGTACCCGACTGTTCGAGCGCTCGCGGCTGGCCAACTTCGATACCGGGGGTAACTACGACTTCCTCGTCGCCCTCGGCGACAAGGCGCCGCCGGGGTTGATCCTGTCTGCCCGGCATCACAACAACTGGCCGCAGACAGCGCGCAACACATCCTTCGTCGAGCGCTTCCACACCCTGACCGGACGCTACCCGACCTACGCCGCCGAAGGTGCCTACACCGGTGTGATGGTCCTGGCCAGGGCCAGCCAGAAAGCCGGTGGCGCCACCGACACCGAATCGCTGGTCACCGCTCTCGAAGGGCTGGAGATCGCCTTGCCAGAGGATCCGCCGGGTTTCGTCTCGCGTATCGACCCGCTGACCCACCAGATCCTGCAAACCCAGGCCGTCGGCACAACGGTGCCCAACCACGATTACCCGCCCGCGCAGCTGATGCTCGGCCATTGGTCGGTGTACTCCGCCCAGGACCTGTTGCCCGACCCGGCCGTACGCGCGCGCCGGCACGCCATGCCCGTCCGTAACCCCGAGGGGCACGCCCCTTAGCTTCGATAACCCGCAATGGAAATGACCATGAACAACTATAAAAAAAGCGTCCAGCACTCCCTCAAGACCCTGCCCCTGGCCCTGGCGATCGCCACGGCGGGGGTTGCCAGCAGCTTCACCGGCGCGGCACTGGCCGCCGAGAACGGCAAGTTCCGTATCGGCGTGGTGACCTTCCTCTCCGGCCCGGCAGCCGGCCCGTTCGGCGAGCCTTCGGCCAACGCCGCCAAGGTACTGGTGGAAGGCCTCAACCAGGGCAAGCTGCCTGCGCCCTACGACAAACTGGGCATCAACGGCGCCGAGATCGAGATGGTGATCATCGATGAGGCCGGCGGGGCCGCCAAGCAGGTGGAGGAGTTCCGTAACCTGGTGCAGCGCCAGAAGGTCGATGCCGTGGTCGGCTATATCTCTTCCGGCGACTGCCTGGCGATCGCCCCGGTCGCCGAGGAGCTGGGGGCGATGACCGTGTTCTACGATTGCGGCACTTCGCAGCTGTTCAGCGAAGACAAGACCCCGCAGTTCGTCTTCCGCACCAGCCTCGACGCTGCCGTCGACAACATCGGCGCCGCCCGTTACCTGGCCCGGACCCGTCCGGACGCCGTGCGTGTCGGCGGCATCCAGCAGAACTATGCCTGGGGCCAGGACAGCTGGAACGACTTCACCCTGTCCATGGCGCAGATCATGCCCAAGACCCAGATGGTCGAATCGCAGATGCCCAAGGTCTTCCAGGGCCAGTACGGCGCGGAAATCTCGGCGCTGTCGGTCAAGCGCCCGGACATCATCCACTCCAGCTTCTGGGGCGGCGACATGGAGGCCCTGGTGCTCCAGGCCAACTCCCGCGGCCTGCTGGAAGACGCCACCGCCGTGCTGACCTGCGGCGAGTCGGCCCTGGCCCGCTACAAGGACCAGGCCCCCAACGGCATGATCATCGGCGGGCGTGGCCCGTTCGGTGCCTTCGCCCCCGAGAACGCCCTGAACACCTGGTTCACCCAGGCCTACCAGTCCGCCTACAAGGCTGCGCCGACTTACCCGGCGAGCAAGATGGCCCAGGCCATCCTCGGCCTTAAATTCGCCGCGGAAAATGCCAAGGCCGAGCCCGGCAAGGTGCCGGCAGCGCTGGAAATGGCCAAGGCCTTCAAGGGCGCTACCTTCGAGTCGGTCTCCGGCACCGTGCAGATGGCCCGCGCCGGCGGCCACCAGGCCATGCAGGGTATCGCCTACGGTGAGTACCACTATGACGCGGCCAGCCAGAAAGGCAGCGTGCAGAACGTCATCGCCTTCTCCGGCGAATGCGTGACCCCGCCTGACGGCACCACCGCCCATGACTGGATCAAGGCCGGTTTCCCTGGCGCGCAGTGCAACTGATCGCGTTGCACACCTGACTGATCGTGGCGGCCGCTGCCGGCCGCCACTCTTGCCAAGGTAGAACCTTATGCTGAGTCTTTACGCGGTGCTGATCGACGGCGCCATCTATGCCTCGTGGCTGTTTCTGGTCGCGGCGGGGCTCACCGTCATCTACGGTGTCATGCGCATCCTGAACATGGCCCATGGCAGCTTCTACGCCATCGGCGCCTATGCCGCCGCCTCGCTGGTGGGCTGGTATTTCAACAACGGGGTAGGGCCGGTGTGGGTCGGCTACCTGATGATGCTCGGCTGCGCCCTGGCCGCCGGGCTGGTGGTCGGTCTGCTGATCGAGCGCGGCCTGCTGCGGTTCATGTACGGCCGCGATGAAGTGCTGATGGTGATCATCACCTACGCCTTGCTGCTGATCCTCGAAGACGCCATGAAGATGATCTGGGGCGTCAACCCGTACTTCGCCTACCAGCCTTACGCCGAAATGGGTCGCAGCGTGCTGGCCGGGCTGAAAGTGTCCAACTACGACCTGATGCTGGTCGGCGTCTCGCTGGTGCTCGGCCTGGGCCTGTGGCTGTGGCTGGAGCGCACCCACCAGGGCAAGGTGCTGCGCGCGGTGATTCATGACCGCGAAGTGGCCCAGGCCATGGGCGTCAACGTGCGCCGGGTGTTCACCCTGGTGTTCATCCTCGGCACCGTGCTCGGCACCCTGGCGGGCGCCCTGACGGCACCGGCGATCTCGGTGGCGCCGGGCATCGGCGTGGAAATCATCGTGCTGGCCTTCGCCGTGGTGGTGATCGGTGGCATGGGCAGCATCGAAGGGGCCGCCCTTGGCGCCTTGCTGGTCGGCCTGAGCCGCGCGGCGGCGGTGCACTACGCGCCGCAATTCGAACTCTTTGTGATCTACGGCGTGATGGCGCTGGTCCTGGCGGTACGTCCGCAAGGGCTGTTCGGCCGCGTGCTTGCGAGGAAAATCTGATGCGCCTGGATAAAACCGAACTGATTCTGCTCGGCGTCGCCGCCGTGCTCGCCATCGGTGGCCTGATCGCCCCGCAATGGCTGGTGTTCCTGCTGACCATGGCGCTGGCCAAGTCCATGGTCGTGCAAGGTGTAGTGATGCAGATGCGCGCGGGCCTGGTGACCTTCGGCCAGGGCCTGTACTTCTGCATGGGCGGCTACGCCGTCGGCATGAGCGGGCACTTCCTGGCCATCAGCGACCTGCCGAGCCTGCTGCTGATCGGCGTCGCCGCGGCAGTGGCCCTGGCGATGATCCTCGGCCTGTTGATGACCCGCTACCGCGAGATCTTCTTCGCCATGCTGTCGCTGGCGTTCTCGATGATCCTCTACGGCATGCTGGTGAAAAGCCCGGCCCTGGGCAGCACCGACGGTTTCAACGTCAAGGCCTGGACCCTGTTCGGCTGGAGCCCGGCCGCGGGGCAGGCACCGCTGGCGCTGTTCGTCATCATCGTCGCAGCAAGCGCGGTGCTGGCAGTGCTGCTGCACCGCTATGGCCGCAGCAGCGCCGGGGCGATGTGCGAGGCGATCCGCGAGAACGAAGTGCGGGTCGAGTACCTCGGCCAGTCGCCGCGCTGGGTGCTGTACATGAACTATGTCGCCGCCGCCGGGGTCTCGGCGCTGGGCGGTGGCTTCATGGCCCTGGCCGCCGGCCACATCGACCCGGAAATGGCCTACTGGATCACCTCCGGCGAGTTCGTCTTCATCGCCTTGCTCGGCGGCACGGCCCACGTGGCGGCACCGATCATCGCCGCGATCCTGTTCGCCGTGGTGCGTACCTACGCCATCGAGCTGGTGCCCCATAGCTGGCAGATGATCCTGGGCTTCACCTTGCTGGCAATCATCGTCTTTCTACCCAAGGGCCTGTGGAGCCTGTTCAGCGGCCGGGCCCGCGCGGCCAAGGCAGTGGAGGCCAAGGTATGAGCTGCATTCTCGAAACCCGTGGACTGTACAAGGAATTCGGCGCGGTCACCGCGGCCAAGAACGTCAACGTCAGCATCAGCAAGGGCGAAGTGGTGGGCGTGATCGGCTCCAATGGCGCCGGCAAGACCACCTTCATCAACATGGTGACCGGCTACCTCAAGCCGAGCCGTGGCGAAATCCTCTTCAACGGCCAGTCGATCATCGGCAGGACGCCACGCTCGATCACCCGCGCCGGCATGGCCCGCTCGTTCCAGGTCGCCCAGCTGTTCCCCGAACTGACCGTGCTGGACAACTTGCTGATCGCCCTGGCCGCCGCCGAATCGCCGTTTCCGTCGCTGCTGCGGCCGTTGCGCAATGACGAGCGAATCGCCCGTGCCGAGGCGATTCTCGGCGAGTTCAGCATCCTCGCCTGGCGTGACAGCAAGGTCACGGCGGTGCCGCAAGGCGTGCGCAAGCTGATCGATATCGCCATGGCGCTGATCGGCGACCCGCAGATGCTCCTGCTCGACGAACCTACCAGCGGTGTCAGCGCCGAGGAAAAGACCCAGTTGATGGACACGGTGATGCAGGTGGTGTCGCGCCACCAGGTGACGGTGCTGTTCGTCGAGCACGACATGGACGTGGTGCGCCGCTACGTGTCGCGAATCCTTGCGTTCTACAGCGGTGAAGTGCTGGCCGACGGCCCGCCGCAATCGGTATTGGCCAACGCCCGGGTCCAGGAACTGGTCACCGGGGGGCAGCGGGCACACAAGGGGGCAACCGCATGAGCCTGGAAATTCGCAACCTCAACGTGGCCATCGAATCGGTGCCGATCCTGCACAACGTCTCGCTGGACGTTGGAGCCGGGCAGATGGTCGGCCTGATCGGGCACAACGGCGCTGGCAAGACCACCCTGATCCGCACCCTGATGGGCCTGCTCGACGCCACCTCCGGCTCGATCCGTTTCGCCGGCAATGACCTGCGCGCGCAGCCGGGCCACCAGCGCGCGGCGGCAGGCATCAGCTACTTGCCGGAAGACCGCCGGCTGATTCCGGCGCTGACGGTGGAGGAGAACATCCTGCTGCCGGTGTGGGCCAACAAGCTGCCCGGCAGTGCCGAGCGCCTGGAGTGGGTCTACAGCCTGATCCCGGAAATCGCCCAGTTCCGCGACCGCCGCGCCATGCAACTGTCCGGCGGCCAACAGAAGCTGGTGGCCCTGGCCCGAGCGCTGATGCCGGGCCACCGCCTGCTGATCCTCGACGAGCCGTTCGAGGGCGTGGCGCCGGTGCTGTCGCGCCGCCTCAGCGAAGTAATCGCCCAGCTCGGACAGCAAGGCCTGTGCGTGCTGATCTCTGAATCCGATGACACCCATTCCGCTGACCTGGTCGATGCGCTGTACCGCATCGAGCGCGGCAGCGTGCGAGCAGGATAACCAGCCATGTCGAACTTTACCTTTGAAACCACACCACGGGTGATCTGCGAAGTCGATGGCGCCTTGCGCCTCGGCACCCTGTGCCGCGAACTCGGTGCCCAACGGGTGTTGCTGGTCAGCGATCCGGGCCTGCAACGGGCCGGCCTGCTGGAGGCGCCGATGCAGGCGCTGCGCGATGCCGGCGTGGCAGTGACCCTGTACAGCGACGTGCAGGCCGATCCGCCGGAGGAATCGGTGCTGCAAGCGGTGGCGGCGGGGCGTGACTGCCGGGCCCAGGCGGTCATCGGCCTGGGCGGCGGCAGCTCGCTGGATACCGCCAAGCTGGTGGCGCTGCTGTGTGGCCATGAACAGGCGCTGACGGATATCTACGGCATCAACCTGGCCAAGGGTCCGCGCTTGCCGCTGATCCAGGTACCGACCACCGCCGGTACCGGTTCGGAGGTCACCGCCGTGGCCATCGTCACCACCCCCAGCCACGAGAAGAAAGGCGTGGTCAGCGCCTTGCTCTACCCGGACATCGCCTTGCTCGATGCGCGCCTGACGGTCGGCCTGCCGGCGGCGGTGAGCGCCATGACCGGCGTCGATGCCATGGTTCATGCCATCGAGGCCTATACCAGCAAGCACAAGAAGAACGTGCTGTCCGACGGCCTGGCCACGCAGGCCCTGCGCCTGCTCGCTGGCAACCTCGACCGGGTGCTGGCCGAGCCTTGCGACCTGCAGGCGCGCTCGGCCATGCTGCTCGGCTCGATGCTCGCCGGCATGGCCTTTGCCAACGCGCCGGTGGCGGCGGTGCATGCGCTGGCCTATCCGCTGGGTGGGCACTTCCATGTACCCCATGGCCTGAGCAATGCGCTGGTGCTGGTGCCGGTGCTCAACTTCAATCGCAGCGCGGCGCTGTCGTTGTACGCGGAGCTGGCGGCAAGCGTGCTGCCCGGCCAGCGCTTCGACCACCCGGAGCAGGCCTGCGATGCCTTTATCGCCTTCATGACCGCGTTGGTGGAGCGCATGCCGTTCGCCCAGCGCCTGGCGCAAGTAGGCGTGACCGAGGCGGACCTCGACCGGTTGAGTGACGACGCCATGAAAGTCGAACGCCTGCTGATCAACAACCCGCGCCCGGTCAGCCGTGACGACGCCCGGGCCATTTACGCCTCGGTGCTGTGAGGAGATCGCCATGAACCACGAATTCAGAAGTGTTCCCCGCATCGTCTGCGAGGCGGGCGCCTTGCAGGGGATTGGCCAGGTGTTCGCGGCCCTGGCTGCGCGCCGGGTATTGCTGGTGTGCGACCCCGGCATCGTCAAACTGGGCTTCGCCGCCAAGGCCTGCGCGGCGCTGGAGGCGGCGGGCTGCACCGTGGCCGTGTTCGACCAGGTGGTGGCGGACCCGCCGGCGGCGGTGGTCGAGCAGGCGGTCAGCCAGGGGCGCGCCTTCGAGGCCGATGGCGTGCTGGGTCTTGGCGGCGGCAGCTCGCTGGATGCGGCCAAGCTGGTGGCGTTGCTGATCAATAGCGAGCAGCGCCTGGAGGACCTCTACGGCACCGACAAGGCGCGCGGCCAACGCCTGCCGCTGGTGCTGATGCCGACCACGGCAGGGACGGGCTCGGAAGTGACCTGGGTCTCGGTGATCACCGACGCCCAGCAACGCAAGCAGGCAGTGTATGCGGCACAACTGATGCCGGACGTGGCCGTGCTCGACCCGGAGCTGACCCTGGGACTGCCGGCGGTGGTCACCGCGGCTACCGGCCTGGATGCCATGGTCCACGCCATCGAGGCCTACACCAGCCGCACGCGCAAGAACCCCGTGTCCGATGGCCTGGCCACCACCGCGCTGCGCCTCTTGGGCGGAAACCTGCGCAAGGTGCTGGCCGACGGCAGCGACGTCGCCGCCCGTTCGGCGATGTTGCAGGGCTCGCTGATGGCCGGCATGGCGTTCGTCAATGCGTCGGTAGCGGCGATCCATGGCCTGGCTTACCCGTTGGGAGCGCGCTTCCACATTCCGCATGGCCACGCCAATGCACTGGTGATGGCGCCGATGATCCGCTTCAACTTGCCGGCGGCCCGGCAGCAATACGCCGAACTGGCGGCGCACCTGTTGCCGGGGAGGGTGTTCGAGGACGAGGCGAGCGCTGCCCAGGCATTCGTCGAGGCCATCGAAGCGCTGGTTCGCGACAGCGGGCTGGAAACACGCCTGTCCAGGCTGGGTATCGATGAAGCCTCGATCGCGGCGATGGCGGCGGATGTGGTGACCGGGTTGCAGCGCTTGATCGACAGTAACCCCAGGGACATGACCGAGGCCGAAGTGGAGGGCATCTATCGGGGTATCTACTGACGCTGGACCCCGGTGAGCGGCGGCGGGCATCGACCTGCCGCCTTGGGACTCGGAGAAAAGGGCGGGTATGATGTCTTCAGCAGGCTCACACCTACACACCGAGTGGAACAATGAATCGTCGTAAAAAGATAAAACAGTTGCTGCAGGCCCATGCGAAAAAGGCCAGCGCCAAACTGGCCCCGAAGAGCAAGCCCAAGTACATCAGCAAGGCCGACCGGTTGAAGCTGGAAGCTGAGGCCAGCGCTGACGAAAGTACCGCCTCGCAGAGCTGATCTTGCCGGCCAAAGGGGAAAAACTGGCTTTGTGGGACCTGGCGAAGCCTGCGACCGACTGCGCAGCAGTCACAATCCGGTAACCTCATTGGGTCAGATGTACCGAGGCGGTCTGGTTTTACGGTCGCTTCGCGACCGATCGCAGCCTGGCGGCAGCTCCCACAGAGTCCGAGGCATGCCGGGAATCCTTGTGGGAGCTGGCGAAGCCTGCGATCGACTGCGCAGCAGTCGCAACACGGTCACCTCGTTGTACCCGACAGACTGAAGCCGCCTGGTTCTACGGTCGCTTCGCGACCGATCGCAGCCTGGCGGCAGCTCCCACAGAGTCCGGGGCATGCCGGGAATCCTTGTGGGAGCTGGCGAAGCCTGCGATCGACTGCGCAGCAGTCGCAACACGGTCACCTCGTTGTACCCGACAGACTGAAGCCGCCTGGTTCTACGGTCGCTTCGCGACCGATCGCAGCCTGGCGGCAGCTCCCACAGAGTCCGGGGCATGCCGGGAATCCTTGTGGGAGCTGGCGAAGCCTGCGATCGACTGCGCAGCAGTCGCAACACGGTCACCTCGTTGTACCCGACAGACTGAAGCCGCCTGGTTCTACGGTCGCTTCGCGACCGAT
>Ga0247821_10001521_pt1 | contig 12958 bp, 11 predicted proteins | sample 13C_Glycerol_Day_FD_192481 | JGI IMG/M metagenome (GOLD analysis project Ga0247821, IMG submission 192481) | Soil microbial communities from agricultural site in Penn Yan, New York, United States - 13C_Glycerol_Day14 | ecosystem: Environmental > Terrestrial > Soil > Agricultural land | place... | reverse complement strand
GGTGTTCAGCATGTTGAAGGGAGCCATCTGAAATCTCGTTCAAAGGGAGGTACTTCCACTATGGACGTGATTGCGGGGTCGCGCGCTTCTTGACCATCCCAGCGGTTTGTAGGACTGTTCCGAGCTTTAAAAGACGGAAGACACATGGACAAGCTGCTGGCCATGAAGATGTTCGCGGCGACGGTCGATGCCCAGGGGTTTTCCGCGGCTGCGCGCAAGCTTGGCGTGGCGACCTCGTCGGTGACCCGCCTGGTCGATGCACTGGAGGCCGAGTTGGGGGCCACCTTGTTGAACCGCTCGACGCGCCAGGTCAGCCTGACCGAGGCAGGCGCCCGTTACTACGCGCGGGCCCGGGGCATTTTCGAAGCGTTGGATGAAGCCGATGCCAGTGTCGCTGACCGGGGCGAGGAACCGGTCGGCGTACTGCGGCTGTGCCTGCCGGTGGAGTTTGGCCGGCGGGTGATTGCGCCGCACTTGGGGCCCTTTCTGGCCAAGCACCCGGCGCTTGAGCTGGACATCGACCTGAGCGACCGCCTGGACGACTTGCTCGATGGCCGTTACGACCTGTCGATCCGGCTGGGCGACCCTGCGCCCAATGACGAACTGGTGTGCCGCCCACTGGGCCGGTTCGAGCGTTGGCTGGTGGCCAGCCCGGGCTACCTGGCCGGTCGTGCAGCACTGGAGCACCCGCAGCAATTGCTGGAGCACGCCTGCTTGCGTTTTCGCTATGGGCAGAAGGCGCGCCCCTGGTGCATGACGCGGGGCCAGGAGGTGCTGGAACTGGACGTGAGCGGGCCGTTGCGCAGCGCCAATGCCGACCTGTTGCGCGAAACCGCGTTGGCTGGCAGCGGCATTGCCCTGCTGGCCGACTGGCTGGTGCGTGAGGACGTGGCCGATGGCACGCTGCAGCGCGTGTTCGGCGACTGGCAGGTCAGCCCCGGTACTGCCAACGACAGGATCAACGCGCTGTACTTGCCCAACCATCGCGGGTCGCGCCGCGTGAACGCCTTCATCACCTTTTGCGAAGGCCTGTTGGCGCACTGAGCCGTCAGCGTTGCGCAGGGTGCAAAGCCCTGTTGCGCGCCGGCCGGATTCTCGGCCGCGGCACGTCTGGGTAAGGTGTGTGGCATATTTCGTCCCTTGTCGAGGAACATCGCATGAACCCCTCCCTAGCCGCAGAGCAGCCGTCGGCCACTGGCCTGAGCCGGGCCTTGGTGACCCTGTTGGCGTTCTGCTGCGGCGCCATCGTTGCCAATATCTACTATGCCCAGCCCATCGTTGGGCTGATCGCCCCCGACCTGGGCCTGTCCACTGAACGGGCGAGCCTGATCGTTTCCCTGACCCAACTGGGCTATGCCCTAGGCCTGCTGTTACTGGTTCCGCTGGCCGACCTGCTGGAAAACCGCCGCCTGATGATCGCTACCGCGGTGCTGGCCTGCGTCAGCCTGCTGTTGGCTGGTACCAGTAGCAGTGGCCAAGGGCAGCTGTTTCTGGGCTATGCACTGTTGATCGGCTTCAGTTCGGTCGCGGTGCAGATGCTGATCCCCCTGGCAGCGCACCTGGCCCCTGAGCAACAGCGTGGCCGGGTGGTCGGCAACATCATGGGGGGGCTGTTGTTGGGCATTCTGCTGGCGCGGCCGGTGTCGAGCCTGGTGGCCGATCACTTCGGCTGGCGCACCGTGTTCATCGGCGCGGCGGGCGTGATGCTGGCGATCATCCTGTTGTTGGCGTTGACCCTGCCACGCCGGGTCCCGGAGCACAACGCCAGCTATGCCGGGCTGATGCTGTCGCTGGTGGCGTTGCTGCGCCGTTACCCGGTGCTGCGTCAACGGTCGCTGTACCAGGCGTTGATGTTCGCTGCGTTCAGCCTGTACTGGACGGCTGTACCCCTCGCGTTGGCGGGGGTGCATGGCCTGTCGCAGAGCCAGATCGCGCTGTTCGCCCTGGTAGGGGCGGTAGGGGCCGTGGCCGCGCCCATCGCCGGCCGCCTGGCCGATGCCGGGCATGCCCGTGCAGGTTCCCTGGCGGCGTTGGTACTGGCGCCTGTGGCGCTACTGGTCGGGCTGACGGCACCGGGCTTCAGTGTGATCGGCCTTGGGCTGACCGGTGTGTTGCTGGACTTCGCGGTGCAGATGAACATGGTGATTGGCCAGCGCGAAGTCTATGCGCTGGACCCGGCAAGCCGCGGGCGCCTGAACGCGGTGTACATGACCAGTATCTTCCTGGGCGGGGCGCTGGGTTCGTCGGTGGCCAGTGCCGTGTTTGCCCAATATGGTTGGCAGGGGGTTGCGCTGGTGGGTGCAGGGCTGCCGGGTTTGGCGCTGATCGTGTTCCTCCTGCAAGGGCGCCGCGGCTGAGCTGAATCAGCGCCCCAGTGGCAACGCGACGCCGATCACCGCGAACAAGCTGCCACAGCAGCGGTTGAACCCTTTGCCACTCTTGGCCAGCCAGGGCCGGATGCGAAACGCCAAACGCGCGAGCCAGTATTCGACCAGGAATTCCACGCTGGCAAAGGTCGCCGCCATCACCACGAACTGCATCAACAGCCCCCGCTGTGGATCGAGGAACTGCGGCAGGAACGCACCATAAAACAGCAACACCTTGGGGTTGGCCATGGCCGACAACAGGCCCTGACGAAACAGGCCCGCATTGCCCAGGCTGCGGGCCCGCTGCGTCACTTCAAGGTGCAGCGCCGGGCTGCGCCACAGCTGGATACCCAGCCAGACCAGGTAAGCGCCGCCCACCCATTTGAGTATGCCAAGCACCGCTGCAGAGGTTTGCAGCAAGGCACTGAGGCCGAACATCGCCAGGGCGATCAAGGCACTGAAGCCAACTACCCCGCCAACGATGGTGAACAGCGTACGGCGTGCGCCATATAGCGCGCCGTGGGTCAACGCGAGCAAGCTGTTGGGGCCTGGAGTCAGCGACAGGCCGATGCTGGCCAGCAGGTAGATAAGCCAGGTGTCGAGTGCCATGGGGGAGTGCCTGATAGGGTTGGAGAACGCCAGTCTAGGGCACAACGCGTTTTTTCGAAGGTATGATCTAGACATTCGATGGTCTGATCTGGACGCGCTCCTATGCCCCCTGATATCCGCCTGCTGATCCTGCCACTGCCGGCGTTTGCCCTGCTGCCGTTCGGTGCATTTCTCGACAAGCTGCGTTTCAGCGCCGATGACGAAGACTACAGCCAGCAGCGCTATTGCAGCTGGACCCTGGCAGGCTTGACCCTCGACCCGGTGCCCGCGAGCAGTGGCGCGGTGGTGCAGGTGGAAGCCATTGCCGAACAGCTCGACATGGCCCAGTACGACTACCTGGTGCTGTTCGGCGGCCGCAACGCCATGGCCACCGCTGAACTGGCACCGCGCTACAAGGCGTTGCTGAAGCGGGCTGCCAAGGCGGGTGTGAAGCTGGTGGCCGTCGACAACGCCGCCTTCCTCTTGGCCGCTTGCGGCCTGTTGGACGGGTATGACGCAGTGGTCCATTGGCGGCATGAAGCCGAGTTTAGAGCGACCTTCCCTCATCTGAAGGTGCTGCGCGACCAGCTCTATCACATTCAGGGTGGGCGCATTACCTGCGCGGGAGGGACGGCGGCCATCGACCTGGCGGTGGAACTGCTGGCGCGCGCCTGTGGCCGGGCTCGGGCGCTGAAGGGCTTGGCCGACATGTTGGTGGACGAGACGCGCGACAGCCGCCATGCCTTGCGCTCGTTGGAGCCAGGGGTAGGGCACGGGCGAGCGGTGCAGCGTGCCCTGGCGTTGATGCGGCATCACCTGGGTTCACTGTTGTCGATCGAGCAGCTGGCGGCAGAGCTGTGCATCAGCCGGCGTCAGCTTGATCGTCAATTCCAGGCCAGCCACGGGATGAGCGCCAAAGCCTGGTGGTTGGAGATGCGCTTGCAGCAAGCGCGCTGGCGGTTGCTCAACTCCAGCCACGGCCTGGCGCAGATTGCCGATGAAGTGGGGTTGGGGGATGCCAGCCACCTGGGTAAATGCGTGCGGCGGCGCTTTGGCTGTACGGCATTGCAACTGCGCGAAGGTGCCGCTGTTGCCTGAGCGGCCGCATCGCCCGCCCGGGCTGTTCTGGCTTTTACTGCGGTGTGCCAAACATCCCCGTCCAGTAGATCCCTGCATCACTCTTCGGGTCGACGGCATAGGCCGCTCCTAGCTCGCGATACTCCGGGTTCATCAGCGTCGCGCAATGCCCAGGGCTGGCCAGCCAGGCATCGACCACCTTATGCGCAGTGTCGCGGCCTGCAGCGATGTTTTCGCCGATCTGCTGATACAAGTAACCCGCCAGCTCGGCCCGATCGCCAGGGGTGCGGCCGTCGCGGTCGATATGGTCGAAAAAGTTCTGGTTGGCCATGGCCCGCGTATGGGTGGCGGCAACGCCGGCCAATACGGTGCTCCAGCTCAGCGCGGGCGCGGCGGCAAACGGCTGGCCGCCGCATTGGCGTGGCACCTTGCGCGCCGCGTTGATTTCTTGCAGCACCTTTTGCCCTTCAGCCTGCCAATCCCCCAGGCGGCTGCTGAGCAGCGGTCGGGCAAGGACGATGCGCCAATCGCGGCCTTCCTGGCTGACACCGATGTCGACGAACTGCGGGTCGAGCACCACCTGGCAGAAGCTCTCCTCGATGGCATGCATGGCCGCGCGCGCATCGCGCGGGCCCGAGAGGCTGATGGCCTGCACGTTGACCATCGGGTAGGCCGCGCGGGACATGGCCTGTTGCAAGTCGCGGGTGCCCTCGGGCGACAGCGCCAGGCGGGTGTCGCTGTTGAGTGGCGGCAGCTCCAACGACGCCTCGCCACCACAGGGCTGGGCCTTGCTGCGGTAGACGTTGATCGATTCGATCAGTTGCGCCTCCTCGCCGGTGACGGCCAAGGCCCCGGTCGAGACGACCAGGCCCAGCGACAAGGCGGCAACAGATGACAGGACGCGCATGTGAATCTCCCTATGACTGGCAGCGTCGGGGTAAGCGCTGCTCATCCTACACAAGCACAGGGTTTTTGGCCCAGTCCCGTGCAAAGCAATACAAACGACGGCAATCGTTGCAGGCGGCATAAGAGGAAGTAGACCACTGGACGCGCAAAAAGTGCGATCACATGGTAAATATTCGTAACTTCAGCTGGAAACAATTCGCAATCGCGATTAATTTATGCCCTCCACCCCACGTTGCCAGGAAGGCGTCCATCCGATACCCAGGAGCCTTTCATGGCACGACCCCGTCATTATCAATCGACCTTTCTCGCTGTCTGCTGTTCCGTTGCGGTTACTGCACAGGCGGCTGATGGCGTGATCCAGCTGGATGCTACAGCTATCGACGCCGAGTCTGCCAAGGTCAAGGGCGAACTCCCGCAAGCCTTTGCCGGTGGGCAGGTCGCGCGGGGCGGGCAGATGGGCGTGCTGGGCAATCAGGACATGATGGACGTGCCGTTCACCATGACCAGTTACACCGCGCAATTGATCGAGGACCAGCAGGCCGAGGACATCGGCGATGTGCTGCTCAACGACCCGTCCGTGCGCCAGTCGTTTGGCTTCGGCAACCAGTCGCAGGTGTTCGTCATCCGCGGGTTGCCGCTCAGCGGTGATGATGTGGCGTTCAATGGCCTGTACGGCGTGTTGCCCAGGCAGATGATCTCAACCGATGCGGTAGAGCGGGTCGAGGTGTTCAAGGGGCCCAACGCCTTCCTTAACGGCGCCAGCCCGACCGGAACCGGCCTGGGTGGCAACGTCAACTTGCAGCCCAAGCGTGCCGGCGATGTGCCGACCCGTCGCTACACCCAAGACATCAGCAGCGACGGCCGCGTTGGCGAACACCTGGACATCGGCCAGCGTTTCGGTGAGGACAACCGCTTTGGCGTACGCCTGAACCTGTCGCAACGTGAAGGCGAAACTGCAGTCGAAGACCAGGATCAACGCAGCAAGCTGTTCATTGCCGGCCTTGACTACCGGGGCGACAACTTCCGCCTGTCTACCGACTTCGGCTACCAGAAGCAGCGCGTCAACCACCTGCGTAACTCGGTGCGCCTGGGCGCCGGCCTCACCGATATCCCACGGGCGCCGGATGCCGACCACAACTATGGTCAGAACTGGGCTTGGACTGAAACCGAAGACACGTTCGGCATGGCCCGGGGCGACTACGACTTCAACGACAATTGGAGCGGCTACCTGGCCGGTGGCGTCAAGCACACCCATGAGAACGGCTTCTACGGCACGCCGATCCTGACCAACGCCGCCACGGGCGACGCCACCATCGCCGGTTCGAAGATCCCCCACAATGAAGACAACACCACCTTCATGGGGGGCATCAACGGCCGCGTGCAGACCGGCCCGGTCAGCCATCAGCTGAACATCGGTGCGGCCAGCATCTGGACCCAGCAAGAAAATGCGTTCGTCTTCTACAACGCGCAGGCCACCAACCTCTATCACACTGACCCGTTGCCCAAGCCCGCCAACCCAACCTTTACCGGTGGCAAGTTGGATGACCCTGGGGTGACCGGCAAGACGCGCAACCGCAGCATTGCGGTGTCCGATACGCTGGGCCTGTTCGACGATAGCCTGCTGGTCACGGTAGGGGTGAGGCGCCAGCAATTGCGGGTCGAAGGGTATGCCTATGACGGCGAGGGCGCAGACCTTGGACGCAACGCGTTCTACGACGAGTCGGTGACCACGCCTGTCTACGGCATCGTCTACAAGCTCAACCCATCGATCTCGCTGTATGCCAACCGCATCGAGGGCCTGGCGCAGGGCGCGACGGCGTCGGGGCAGGTCATCAACGCCGGGGAAGTGTTCCCACCCGCCAAGACCAAGCAGGTCGAAGCAGGGGTCAAGCTCGACTACCAGACCTTCGGTGCCAACCTGGCGCTGTTCCGTATCGAGCGGCCCACCGATGGCTTCGTGCAGGGCAATGTATTCGTCCAGGACGGCGAGCAGGTAAACAAGGGCGTTGAGCTGAGCGTGTTCGGCGAGCCGCTGCAGGGGCTGCGCCTGATGGCCGGCGGCACCCGCATGGACACAGAACTGAAAAACACCCAGAACGGTACCAATGATGGCAACCATGCGGTCGGTGTACCGACCTTCCAGCTCAACGCTAGCGTCGACTGGGACGTGCCTGGCCTGCAAGGCGTAGCGCTTAATGCCCGCATGCTGCGCACCGGTGGCCAGTACGCCAACCCTGCCAACACGCTCACCCTGCCAACCTGGAACCGCTTTGATGTAGGCGCACGTTACCGGTTCAAGGTGCAGCAGAAAGAGGTCACCTTGCGGGTGAACGTGGAGAACCTCACCGACAAGAACTATTGGGCCTCCGCCAACGGCGGCTACCTGACCCAAGGCGACCCGCGCCTGGTCAAGTTCTCCGGCTCGATAGACTTCTGACGCTCACTGTAGGAGCAGCCTTGCGCTGCGAAGAGGCCGGTGAAAGCACAGTGAATCTTCGCTGCTTTCACCGGCCTCTTCGCAGCACAAGGCTGCTCCTACACCCACACACCGCACACCGCACACCGCACACCCACACACCCACACGTCAGCGGGCCAGTGCCTGGTTAGGCTTGTAGAACAGAAAATGCGTGGTCTCGGCGGTCTTGCGGTAGGCCTTGGCCCAATCCGGGTGCACATTGCGGTCGTGGAAGTACAGCGCACCGCCGGTAGGGTCCTTGAGCTGCTGGTTGAGCGCCTTGCGCGCGATCTCTTTGGCGATGTCGTAACGCTGCGCTTCCTCGACCTGGTCCGAGCGCCCGTCACACCACCAGGAAAACTGGCAGGCCTTGGTTTCCACGCCCTGTTTGACGACGCCACAAATGGTGTCCGGGAAGCCATCATGGCCCAGGCGGTTGAGCACGACACTGGCCACCGCCGTCATGTCCTTTTCGTTGGCGCCCTTGGCTTCCCAATAGATGGTGCGGGCCAGGCAGGTGATGCTGTCGTCCAGCGGCGATTGGCCTGCCGGGTCGACTGCTTTTACTTCGCCAGGGGTGATGGTTTCGGCCTTTTTCGGCGGCGGGGCGTCCTCGACCACCTTTTCTTCAAGGACTTCGGCCTTGTCCTCTGCGACCGCGGCCTTGGCCGTGTCTGCGGCGTGCAATGGGCCTGCAAGCAGGGCCGAGGTCAAGCCGATTACCATCCACGAGAGGCGCATGGCCGAGCTTCCGATCGATAAGTTGATTCAGAGTCTAGCCAAGCGTAAGCATTAGCACCAAAGGAAGGGTTGCGGCGGCCACCACGGTCTGTAGGGCGATGATGGTGGCCATCAGCGGTGCGTTGCCGCCCATCTGCCGGGCCATCACATAGGACGACGACGCCGTAGGCAAAGCCTGGAACAGCACGGCCACGACTGCCGCCTGCCCACCCAAGCCGAGCACGCGGCACAGGCCCCAGGTCGTCAGTGGCATGACCAGGAACTTGAACGCCGAGGCGGCCATCAGAGGGCGCACCTGGCGGCCGACGCGGGCACCGCCCAAGGCTGCGCCCACACACAGCAGGCCCAAGGGCAATGCGGCCTGGCCGAGCGCCTTGACCGTCGGCTCAAGCCCTGCCGGCAAGCCCAGCCCTGTGACCCGCAGCAGTAGGCCGCCCGCGCAGCCAACGATCAGCGGGTTGGCGAAGATCGCCCGCAGTACCGTGGCCGGCGAGCTGTGGCGTGCGCTGAATCGGGCGAACACCAGTACGCACAGCAGGTTGACCAAGGGCACGATGGCGGCGTTGGCAACGGCCGCCAAGGCAATGCCGGCACTGCCATAGATGCCCGCCGCCAGGGTCGCGCCGATGTAGTTGTTGAAGCGGATGCCACCCTGGAACACCGAGGTGAAATCGGCACCGTCATGGTTCACCGCGCCTTGGTACAGCACCAGCAGCAAGGCGCCGAGCAGGGTCGACAGCATCAGCACACCGACCATGCCCAGTATCGGTACCCCGTCGAGGTTGGCGGTGGCCAGGCCATGCAGGAACAGCGACGGCAGCAGCACGTAATAGCTCAGGCGTTCGGCACCGGGCCAGAAGGTTTCCGCCAGAAAGCCGCGCACACGCAGAAAGGTGCCCAGGGCGATCAGTAGGATGATGGGTAGCAGAGTGGTCAGCAGCAGGTGGAGCATGGTCGGCGTTCCGTCGTCGGGTACCACTACAGACTACGGGGGCGCTTTGGTTTGTAAAAACGTTGTTTTCTTCAGTGACCGTTGAGAATAACTGCACGGTTGTGGTGTTTCAGGCATCCAGAGCCGTTTTCAGCACCGCACTCAGGTGGCGCCGCTGGCTTTTCTCATGCTCCAGCAGCACCACCCGGCGCGTCAGTTGCGGCTCGCCAAACGGCAGGCAGGTCGCCGGCGGCAAGCGCTGCAGGTCCGCGTCGGCCATGGGAATGATGGCCACGCCCAGGCCCATCACCGCCATGCTGGCCAGGGCTTCCTGGCTGTCCAACTCCATTTGTTCGCTGACTTGCAGGTGCTGGCGGCGCAGCTCTTGTTCGATCTGCCGCCCGGCCCAGGCGCGTTTGTCGAAGCGCAGAAACGGTTGGCTGGCCAGCAGCTCGGGCACGCTCTGGCCAGCCAGGTCGGGGCTGGCGATAGCCCAGAAGCGGTCAGCGAACAGCGGGGTGAAGACCAGGCTCTGTGGGTAGGGGCTGACTGGCTCGGTGGTGATTGCCGCATCGAGTTCGCCGTCTTCGACGCGCCGGGCCAATTCCGCCGACATGCCCGACGCGACACTGATGTGCAACTGCGGGTGGTGGGTCTTGATCCACAGCAGGGCTTTGGGCAAGCGCCGGGCCAGCACCGTGTGGATAGCCCCCAAGCGCAAACGGCCACGCAGGCTCGGGCCACTGGCCAAAGCATCGGCCAGCTCGTCATAGGCGCCGAGGATGCTCTCGGCGCGCGCGACCGCCAACTGCCCGGCTTCGGTCAGCACGACTTGCCGTCGGCTGCGATCGAACAGGGTGACCTGCAGTTCGTCTTCGAGGGTCTTGATGTGCAGGCTCACGGCCGAAGGGGTGAGGCTGAGCAGGTCGGCGGCACGGGCAAAGGTGCCGTGGCGGGCGATGGTCACCAGGGTGCGCAGGGCTTTGAGGGACACGCGAAGGGGCTCCAGGGCTGAGCGGGCAGTCGTGCATTGTCAGTGCGGGGCCGGTCGCCGGCAAGCCGGCATCTGCGTACTTTAACGCCCCGTGCGCCCATACGCCTGGCTGATGCGGTCAATCACCATGGCCAGCGCCACGATCGCCAACCCGGCCTCGACGCCCTGGCCGACGTTAAGGGTCTGGATCCCCGCCAGCACATCCTCACCCAGCCCGCGGGCGCCAATCATCGAAGCCACCACCACCATCGACAACGCCATCATCACCGACTGGTTGAGCCCGGCCATGATACTGGGCAGGGCCAGTGGCAGGGCGATGCGACGTAGCCGCTGCCAGCGGCTGGCACCCAGGCCGTGCGCAGCCTGCAACAAGGACGGGTCGATCTGCCGCAAGCCCAGTTCGGTCAGCCGCACCAGTGGCGGCAAGGCGTAGATCAGGGTGGCGAACACCGCCGGCACCTTGCCCAGGCCAAACAGCATCAGCACCGGGATCAGGTAGACAAAGGCCGGGAGTGTCTGCATCACATCCAGCACCGGCATCAACAGCCGTCGAGCCAGCGGGCGGGCCGCCAGCAGAATGCCCAGCGGCACGCCGACTATCACGCACAAGCCCGTGCTGATCAGGACCAAGGCCAAGGTTTGCAACAGCTTGTCCCACAGCCCGAGCACGCCGATCAAGGCAAGCAGGGCCACCATCATCAAGCTGCGCAACAGGCTGCGGCTGGCATGCCAGGCGAGCAGCCCGACCACCAGCAACAGCCCCCACCAGGGCAACAGGCGCAGCAGGTTTTCCAGGCCCACCAGCAGTTGCAGCAGTTGATCCGAGAGGCTGCGCAAGTGGTCGCCGTAGTTCAACACCAGCCAGTCGACTAACTGGTTGACGCGACCCGCGAAGGAAAATTGCAGGGCTTCGGGAAAGCCGCCGCTCATAGGCTGCCCTCGACCTTGGCTGCGACCTGCGCAGGCAACCAGGCTTTCCACACATCGCGGTTATCGCGCAAAAAGGCGAGGGCAGCCTGGTTGGGCGGGATGCGCTTTTCGCTCATCTCGGCCAGGGCGCTGTTGAGCCGATCGATCGGCAGGTCGACTTTTTCGAACACCGCCACCAGGTCCGGGTAGCCTTCTTTGAACGCCTTGGAAACGCCAATCGACAATTTGGCTGGCAGTGACTGGCTACCTTGCGGGTTGGGGTTGCTGGCATCTGTCAGGGTGGCCCAGGCCTTTTCATTGAAGGGCGGCTCTTGCAGGCGGATCAGCTTGTAGCGCCCCATGAGCGGGGTCGGGTTCCAGTAATAGAACAGCACTGGCTGGCCGCGACGGATGGACGAGCTGATCTCGGCATCCAGCGCTGCGCCAGAGCCACTGCGGAAGTTGTTGTACAGCGCATCCAGCCCATAGGCCTTGAGTTTCTGGCTGTTGACCGTCTCGGACGTCCAGCCACTGGGGCTGTTGAGGAAGCGCCCTTTGTCCGGCATTTCGGGGTCGCTGAACACCTTGGGGTAACGCTTGAGGTCGTCGACACTGTGCAGGTCCGGTGCCAGGGGCTTGAGGTTGCGCGACGGGTCGCCCTGGATCACGTAGGCCGGCACCCACCAGCCTTCTTCAGCGTGCTTGACCGTGTCGCCAAGGGCGAACACCTGGCCGGCTTGCTCGGCCTTGATCCACGCGGGGCTGCGCCCGGCCCATTCCTCGGCGATCACCTGCAGGTCGTTGCGGGCCAAGGCCACTTCCATGCTCACAGTGCTGCCGGGCAGCGTGTCGGTGGGGTAGCCGTAACCCCGTTCGACGATCAGGCGCAGGATCTCGGTGGTCAGTGCACCGCTTTCCCAACCAATTGCGCCAAAGTGAATCGGCGCGTTGCGTTCCGCTGAGGCGGCGCTGTCGGTGCTGGCCAAGCCAACAGCCAGCAGCAGGCCGGCCAGCAGCGTTGGAATTCTTTTCATCGGGGCCTCCTCGGTAGCCGCTGAGTCAGTGCCGGCAAGTGTAGACGACCCCTTTGTCTGCTTTGCCTGGCGGGGCAGGGAAAGCGCTCTCTCTGTGCCCCGTGGCACGCGGTTGCAAGAGTGTGCGTTGCCATTTCGGCAGCCCATTTGGCCCACGGCGCGAGGCATTCCTGATGACCCTTGATTTGAGTTTCGTCTATTACCGCAACTTCTGTTTCGACGGAAAATTTCACGTTCGGTGCATGGGTGCAGACCTGCACAAAATCAGAAGCATTCGATACGAGCTGGAGCGGGCCGGGCCTGATGGTGCGGTTTCGTTCAGAGGCGTTTCGGTGCAGTCACAGGCGCACACTGGTCGCTTGAATAATCACGGATGCCCAGCCACGTTGATCGCCGAAGAAGCGGTTGGTGTCTACAGCATCCGGCCAAGGGTCGTCCTGCTGGATGACTATGCCCGGGCTGCGAACCGGCCTACCGGGGCTGCCGGGATCATTGACTTGCCGCCGTTGGTGCTCGAGATCAAGGCCGAGGAGTTGAACCGACGCGTGCTCGAAAAAATACCGCTGCCGGCCGCGGGCGGGCGGGGCAAGCGTGAGGTGGACCAGAGCAGCCGCGAATACGAACCTCGTGAGCAGCTCGCTCAAGGCCTTGCGGCAGTGGCGCCAGGTGCCGCGTACCCCACGCTGGTTATCGCGTTCGAAGCGGGTGGCTACCAACGGCTGCTTGATGATCTGCAGCCCGATTCAGGCTCGGTACTGGTTCGTTATTGGCCCAATCTGAATACCGTGCTTACCCCCCGGCCTGTTCTGGATGAGCAGGAGCAGCATGATGATCGGCTTCAGGCATTACGCACGTTCTGCTATCTGGAGCAGCCGCCGAGCATGCTCAACGACACTTACCTCGCACTGCTCAAGACCCTGGCCGCGCTGGAGTACGTGCAGTCCATGCAGTTCCTG
>Ga0247821_10001519_pt1 | contig 12974 bp, 8 predicted proteins | sample 13C_Glycerol_Day_FD_192481 | JGI IMG/M metagenome (GOLD analysis project Ga0247821, IMG submission 192481) | Soil microbial communities from agricultural site in Penn Yan, New York, United States - 13C_Glycerol_Day14 | ecosystem: Environmental > Terrestrial > Soil > Agricultural land | place... | reverse complement strand
GGCAGAAGACGGTGCTGCCGACCGTCCTCGACGAGTCCGCGATCCTCGCCGAGACCATCTTCGTGTCGGGCGGTCGACGCGGACTCGACCTCGAGCTCGCGCCCGACGACCTCATCGCCGTGACCGGCGGCACGTACGCGCCGATCGCCCGCGAGCGCTGACCCGCGGACCGGTCCGCCTCAGTCGGCGACGGCCACGAGCCCCAGCTCGGCGGGCGACACGAGCAGCGGATGCCGAGGCACCACGCGCACCGTGTACCCGAACGCCCCCGCCCGGTCGAGCACGACGGTGCCCGTGTAGAGGCGAGGCCCGTCGGAGCCCGACGCGGCACCGGCCGCAGCGGCGGCATCGAGTGCGAGCGGAGTGCGGCGCACGCCCTCGATCGTCTCGTCGGTGCGGCTGCGGCCGTACACCACCTCGACCGACACGTCGTCGGGCGCGAGCCCGTCGAGCTCGACGTAGGCGCGCAGCCGCAGCTCGTCGCCGACGTGCGGCGACTCGACGCCGCCGGACTCCACGTGCACGACCTGCACCTTCGGCCAGGATGCCCGCACCCGTGCGCCGAACGCCGCGAGCTCGCGTGCGCCGCGGTCGGCGTCGGCCTCCACCCGGGCGGCCTGTTCGGCGGCGGGGCGATAGAGCTCCTCGACGTACTGCTTCACCATGCGGTCGGCGCCGAGCTCGGGCGCGAGCGTCGCGAGCGTCCGCCGTACGCGACGCACCCACTCGAGGGGCACACCATCGGCGTCGCGCTCGTAGTATCGGGTCGCGACCCGGTGCTCCAGGAGCTCGTAGAGTGCGGTCGCCTCGAGGGCGTCTCGCTCGCCGGCGTCGCCCGCGGCATCCGCCGACGGGATGACCCAGCCGTAGTCGTCGCCGGCGTACTCGGCCCACCAGCCGTCGAGGATCGACAGGTTGAGTGCCCCGTTCATCGCCGCCTTCATGCCCGATGTGCCGCAGGCCTCGAGCGGACGCAGCGGGTTGTTCAGCCACACGTCGCAGCCGGGATAGAGCAGTTCGGCCATGCCCATGTCGTAGTCGGGCAGGAAGACGATGCGCTCACGGAGCTCGGGTTGCTGCGCGAACTGCACGAGCTGCTGGATGAGTCGCTTGCCCTCGTCGTCGGCCGGGTGCGACTTGCCGGCGATCACGAACTGCACCGGTCGCTCGGGGTTCGTGAGGATCGACTTCAGGCGCTCGGGGTCCTGGAGCATGAGCGTGAGGCGCTTGTACGTCGGCACGCGTCGGGCGAATCCGACCGTGAGGGTGTCGGGGTCGAGCACTCGCGAGACCCATGCGGGCGCCGGCGAGCCGGCGTGCTGGTCGACCCATGCCGCGGCGAGCCGGCGACGCGCGTCCTCGACGAGCTGCAGCCGCATGCGCCGCTTGACGCCCCAGAACTCGGCGGCGGAGAGCGCGGCGCTCGCCCAGTCGGCGTGCTCGGTGTCGGCGGTTCCGAGCGTGGCCTCGGCGAGCCCCAGGAGCGCCGGGTCGGTCCACGTCGGCGCGTGCACGCCGTTCGTGATCGACGTGATCGGCACGTCCTCGGCGTCGAAGCCCGGCCAGAGGTCGCCGAACATGCGGCGACTGACCTGGCCGTGCAGCTTCGAGACGCCATTCGCGCGTTGGGCGAGCCGCAGGCCCATCACGGCCATGTTGAACGGGCTCGACGCGGGGTCGGCGCCGGGCTCGACGCCGAGCGCGAGCGCGTCGGTCGGCTCGACGCCGGGAAGCAGCGAGCTGGTGACGTAGCGCTCGACGAGCCCGCGGTCGAAGCGGTCGATCCCGGCGGGCACCGGCGTGTGGGTGGTGAACACCGTGCCGGCGCGCACGAGTTGCAGCGCCTCCGCGAACGAGCGGCCCTCGGCGATGTGCGTCGCGATGCGCTCGAGGCCGAGGAATCCGGCGTGGCCCTCGTTCATGTGGAACACGTCGGGCTCCGGTCCGCCGCTGAGCTCGGTGAACGCGCGCACGGCTCGAGCGCCGCCGATGCCGAGCAGCAGCTCCTGCAGCAGGCGATGCTCGCCGCCGCCGCCGTAGAGGCGGTCGGTGACCGAGCGCAGGTCGTCCGTGTTCGCGGGGATGTCGGTGTCGAGCAGCAGCAGGGTGATGCGGCCGACCGCGGCCTTCCAGACGCGGGCGTGCAGCGACTCGTCGTCGGGCAGGGCCAGCGTCACCTGCACGGGCGAGCCGTCGGGCCGGCGCAGCACCGAGAGCGGCAACCCGTCGGGGTCGAGCACCGGGTAGCGCTCCTGCTGCCAGCCGTCGGGCGAGATCGACTGGGCGAAGTAGCCGGCCTTGTAGAAGAGGCCCACGCCGATCAGCGGCACGCCGAGGTCGGAAGCCGCCTTCAGGTGGTCGCCCGCGAGGATGCCGAGGCCGCCCGAGTACTGCGGCAGGGCCGCCGTGATGCCGAACTCGGGCGAGAAGTACGCCACCGTGCGCGGTGCATCGGTGCCGAGCGACTGGAACCAGCGAGGCTCCGAGAGGTACCCGCGAAGCCCGTGCCGCTCGCGCTCGGCCCACTCCACGTAGCCGCCGTCGCCCGCGAGCTCGTCGAGCCTCGCGGGGTCGACCTCGCCGAGGAATGCCACGGGATCCCGTCGCGAGCTGCGCCACAGCTCGGGGTCGATGTGCTCGAACAGGCGCTTCGTCGGCTCGTGCCACGACCACCGGAGGTTGCCGGCGAGCTCCTCGAGCGCGGACAGCGAGGCGGGGACGACGGCGCGGACGGTGAACTTGCGAATCGGCTTCACGCGCTCCACCCTAGGTCGACCGCGTGTCGAATGTGTGAACGGCATGTCTCATCGATCGCCTCCGCTCGTCGGCGCCCCCGACCGCGGGCGGCGCGAGCATAGCGGATGCCGCGCGCGACACGAAAGGCTGCGCGGTTCGCCAACCCGATCGCGACGAGCGCGGCATTCCGCGCTACGGTCGGAACGTGACCACCCATGCAGTCCTGGCCGGCCGGATCCCGGTGACCCGGGTCACCCCCGCCCTCCCCGACGGCCGATGGAGGCCCAAGGCCTATGCGGGCGAGGTCGTGCCCTTCCGCGCGACCGTCTTCCGCGAGGGCCACGACCAGGTCGGCGCGATGCTCGTGCTCACCAGCCCGTCCGGCCAGGTGCGCCACGAGCGGATGTCGCCGCTGGCGGCCGGCACCGACCGGTGGGAGACCCAGGCCCTCCTCGACGAGCAGGGCGTCTGGCACTGGCACGTCACGGGGTTCGACGACGAGATCGCCACCTGGCGGCACGACGCGGCCCTGAAGATCGACGCGGGCGTGGACACGGAGTTGATGTTCGAGATCGGCGCGCGCCTGCTGGATCGCGCCGTCGCCGAGAAGTCCCGTCCGCTCGCCACCCGGCGCCGACTCACCCCCCTGGCCGCCGGGTTGCGCGACACCGGGGCATCCGTCGCCGAGCGTCGCGCGCTCATCGACGCGCCCGTCCTCGACGTGTTCACCGCGTGGCCCCTGGCCCGCCTCACGACCGACTCGCCCGAGCACGAGATCCTCGTCGAGCGCCGGCGCGCGGGCGTCGGCTCCTGGTACGAGTTCTTCCCGCGCTCGGAGGGGGCCCGGCGGCTCAAGGACGGCACCTGGAAGAGCGGCACCTTCCGCACCGCCGCGAAGCGACTCGACGGGGTCGCCGCCATGGGGTTCGACGTCGTCTACCTCCCACCGATCCACCCGATCGGCGCCACGAACCGCAAGGGCCGCAACAACACCCTCGACCCGGGCCCGAACGACCCGGGTTCGCCGTGGGCGATCGGCGCAGCCTCGGGCGGCCACGACGCCGTGCATCCCGACCTCGGCACGCTCGCCGACTTCCGCGCCTTCGTGCGCCGGGCCGCCGCGCTCGGCATCGAGACGGCCATCGACCTCGCGCTGCAGGCCTCCCCCGACCACCCGTGGGTCGCCGAGCATCCCGACTGGTTCACGCAGCTCCCCGACGGCACGATCCGTTACGCCGAGAACCCGCCGAAGAAGTACCAGGACATCTACCCGGTCAACTTCGACGACGATCCCGAGGGCCTCTTCGACGAGGTGCTGCGCATCGTGCGGCACTGGATCAAGCAGGGCGTGCGGATCTTCCGCGTCGACAACCCCCACACCAAGCCACTGCCCTTCTGGGAGCGACTGATCGCGGCGGTGAACGCCGACGACCCAGACGTCGTCTTCCTCGCCGAGGCGTTCACCCGCCCCGCGATGATGCAGGCGCTCGCGATGGTCGGCTTCCAGCAGTCGTACTCGTACTTCACGTGGCGGAACACGAAGCAGGAGCTCGAGGAGTTCCTCACCTCGGTCTCCCAGGACACCGCGGACTTCATGCGACCCAACCTCTTCGTGAACACCCCTGACATCCTCACCGAGTACCTCCAGTTCGGCGGGCCCGCGGCATTCACGGTGCGCGCGACGATCGCGGCGACCGCTGCGCCGACGTGGGGCGTCTACTCGGGATTCGAGCTCTTCGAATCGGTCGCGCGCCCCGGCGCGGAAGAGGCGATCGACAACGAGAAGTACGAGTTCAAGCCGCGCGACTTCGCCGCCGCCGAGAAGGAGGGACGCTCGCTGGCGCTCTACCTCGGCATCCTGAACGGCATCCGCAACGCGCACCCGGCGCTCGGCCAGCTGCGCAACATCCGCTTCCACGCGAGCGAGGACGACTCCGTGCTCGTGTACTCGAAGCACCTCGACGGGCGATTCACGCCCGACGGCCGCGACGACACGGTCATCGTCGTCGCGAACGTCGATCCCCACTCCGTCAGGGAGACCACCGTGCACCTCGACCTCGCCGCCATCGGGCTCACCCCCGGCACCCCATTCGAGGTCGAGGACCTCGTGACCGGACATCGCTGGGACTGGGGCGATGCCAACTACGTGCGCCTCGACGCGTTCACGAGACCCGCGCACATCCTCCACGTGGTGCGAGGCAGAAATGACTGACCGGATGCCGCTCGCCGGCCCCGCCGTCGACGACGCCGTGCTCGCCGCCGTCGCCGAGGGCCGCTCCTCCGACCCCCACTCCGTGCTCGGGCAGCACGGATTCGAGCTCCAGGGCACGCCGGGAGCGCACACGGTCATCCGAACGCGGCGGCCGCTGGCCGACCGCGTCGAGGCCCTGCTCGACGGCGGCGACGTGCTCGCGCTCGAGCACGTGGGCCATGGGATCTGGGCGGGATCGGGCGCCTTCGGGCCCGTCGACTACCTGATCCGGGCGTACTACGGCGACGACGAGTGGACGAGCGACGACCCGTACCGGTTCGCGCCCACGATCGGAGAGCTCGACCTGCACCTCATCGGAGAGGGCCGGCACGAGGAGCTCTGGCACGTGCTCGGCGCGCACCACCGCGAGCACTGGGGGGCGACCGGCGCCGTGAGCGGCACCGCGTTCACCGTCTGGGCGCCGCGCGCCCGCGCCGTGCGGGTGGTCGGCGAGTTCAACCGCTGGGACGGCGCAGGCCACGCGATGCGGAGCATGGGGGCCGCCGGGATCTGGGAGCTCTTCATCCCCGACCTCGAGCCCGGCACGATCTACAAGTTCGAGCTGCTCACGGGATCGGGCGCCTGGGTCATGAAGGCCGACCCGATGGCCCGACAGGCCGAGGTGGCGCCGGCCACCGCGTCGGTCGTGAGCGTGAGCTCGCACGACTGGGGCGACGGCGAGTGGATGTCGCGGCGCGCGTCCACGAACCCCCATGACGGCCCGATGAGCATCTACGAGCTCCACCTTGGCTCATGGCGGCCGGGCCGCGGATACCGCGATGTCGCCGACGAGCTGATCGAGTACCTCGACTGGCTGGGCTACACGCACGTGGAGTTCATGCCCCTCGCGGAGCATCCGTTCGGGGGCTCATGGGGCTACCAGGTCACCGGCTACTTCGCGATCACCTCGCGGTTCGGCAGCCCCGACGACCTGAAGTACCTCATCGACCGGCTGCACCAGGCGGGCTTCGGCGTGCTCATGGACTGGGTCCCCGGGCACTTCCCGAAGGACGACTGGGCGCTCGCGAAGTTCGACGGCGAAGCGCTCTACGAGCACCCCGACCCGCGCCGCGGCGAGCAGAAGGAGTGGGGCACGTACGTCTTCGACTACGGCAACCCGCGCGTGCGCAACTTCCTCGTCGCCAACGCGCTCTTCTGGCTCGAGGAGATGCACATCGACGGGCTGCGCGTCGACGCGGTCGCCTCGATGCTGTACCTCGACTACTCGCGCGAGGACGGCGAGTGGCTGCCGAACATCCACGGCGGCCGCGAGCACCTCGAGGCGATCGGATTCCTGCAGGAGGCGACCGCGACCGCCTACAAGCGCAACCCCGGCATCGTGATGATCGCCGAGGAGTCCACGTCGTGGCCGGGTGTCACCGCGCCCACGTCGTCGGGCGGACTGGGATTCGGCTTCAAGTGGAACATGGGCTGGATGCACGACACGCTGCAGTACATCGAGAAGGACCCGATGTACCGGTCGCACCACCACCACGACCTCACGTTCTCGTTCCTCTACGCGTTCAGCGAGCACTTCGTGCTGCCGATCAGCCACGACGAGGTCGTGCACGGCAAGGGGTCGCTCATCCGCAAGATGCCGGGCGACCACTGGCAGCAGCTCGCGAACGTGCGCGCCTACCTGTCGTACATGTGGGCGCATCCCGGCAAGCAGCTGCTGTTCATGGGCCAGGAGTTCGGCCAGCTCTCGGAGTGGAGCGAGGAACGCGGACTCGACTGGTGGATCCTCGACCAGCCGACGCACAAGCAGCTCGCCGAGTTCGTCGGGGCGCTGAACCGCACCTACCGCGAGACGACCGCCCTCTGGCAGCTCGACGACGATTCGTCGGGCTTCGAGTGGGTCGAGGGCGGCGCGGCCGCCGAGAACGTGATCGCGTTCCTCCGGTACGACCGCGAGCGACGGCCGCTGCTGTGCGTCGTCAACTTCGCCGGTCGCCCGCACGAGGGCTTCCGCCTCGGCCTGCCGCGGGCCGGACGATGGCGCGAGGTGCTGAACTCGGATGCCGCGGAGTTCGGCGGCTCGGGCGTCGGCAACCTCGGCGGCGTCGACGCGACCGACGACCCATGGTCGGGACGCCCCGCATCGGGCGTGTTCACGCTGCCGCCGCTGGCTGCGGTGTGGTTCGCGCTCGAGGGGTGAGCCGCGGCATCCACGGGCAGCGCCCGGCGCGCTGAGCCCACCCCGACGGCGTGTCGGGGTCGGGCCGCTGCACGGCCGATCAGTAGAGCAGGTTGGTGAGGCGGCGTCGGGCTGCCACCACCCGCGGATCGTCGGTGCCGACGACCTCGAAGAGCTCCACCAGGCGCTCGCGCACGGCGCGCTTGCCGTCGGCGTCGAGCTTCGGGAACAGCGTGAGCAGGCGGTCGAACGCATCGTCCACGTGCCCGCCCGAGAGGTCAAGGTCGGCGACGTCGAGCTGCGCGGTCAGGTCGTCGGGCGCCGCGGCGGCGGCGTTCCGGATCTCGTCGAGCGTCTTGCCATGCAGGCGTCCCAGCAGGTTCGCCTGCGCGAGCCCGGCGACCGCGAGGGAGTCGCGCGGGTCCTGCGCGATGGCGGTGCGGTAGGCGGTTGCCGCGGCCGCGAAGTCGCCGCGCTCGATCGCGTCGTACGCCTCCTGGTGCAGCGGCGGCAGCGCCTCCTCGACGGGCTCGGCCGGGGCCTCACCGGTTTCGTCCTCGGCGGCGACGCGGCCCGCGACGCCGTGCTGGGACCCGAGCTCGAGGAGCTGGTCGAACACCTGCTCGATCACGTCGTCGGGCTGCACGCCCGCGAAGAGCGGGACCGGCTGGCCCGCGACGACGGCCACGACCGTGGGGATCGCCTGCGCCTGGAACGCCTGCACCAGCTGTGGGCTGCGGTCGGCATCGGCGGCGGCGAGCACGAGCCGTCCGTCGCGAGCACGCACGAGTCGCTCGAGCGTCTCCACCAGCGCGGTGGACTGCTCGCTCCACGACGCCCACACCACGACGACGACGGGGACGGTGCGCGAGAGCTCGAGCGTCGAGCCGAACGCCGCGTCATCCGTCTCGAAGACGATGTGGTCACCGCCGACCGGCGCGCTCGCCTGCGGTTGCCGATCCCCCGGGCGCTGCACCAGCGCGGAGAGGTCGACGGCCCCTCGGAGGCCATTGGCGGGGGTGGGGTCGGTCACGGTACCTCCGATGCTCCGATCAGGCCCTCGGACCAGCCGAGGAGACGGATCTGCTCGTCCGAGCCCACGCTCGGCACGTAGAACAGCAACTGCACGCCGATGACGCGCTGCACGCCCTTCGCGCTCTTCTCGGTGAAGCCCGAGAGTGCCGCGCCGGGTGCGCCGGACTCGAATCCGATGGTGCCGCCGTCGTTCGGGGTGACCTTCTCGGTCTGCTCGATCGAGGCCGTGACGAGTGCGCCGGAGTCGTTCGTGGCCAGCGCGACGGTCGGGCTGCTGCCGACGACGTTCGAGAACGCGATGTCGGCCGTCGGGGGCAGGGCGTCGTTGATCGCCTGCTGACCCGTCACGCCGAGCTGCTCACGCAGCACGTCACCCTCGGGGTCGAACATCGGGGCGAACTCCGACGCGTCGCCCTTGAGGAGCACGTCGGCGTAGGCCGCCGCGACCTGGCCGGGGGGCATCACGAGGCCCTTGAACTCGGGCGAGATGAGGGGCGCGCCGATCGACGCGGGGGCCACCTCGGGCACGTCGGCGTCGGGCGCGAGCGACATCGCGTAGACGATCTTGTAGTTGTCGCGCGGGGCGGCCTGCTGCATCACGAGGGCCGTCGGCGCCACGGTCGGGTCGTCGCTGTTCTTGGCGATGGTCAGCACCGTTCGTCCGCTCGCCGGCCAGCCCGCGACCTGCTGCGGGAGGGTCAGGGTGAGTGGGGCCGCCGGAATCGCGGTCGGAGCCGGATGATCGGGCAGCGTGGAGCGGATCTTGTAGTTGGCCTCGCGAGCGGCCAGCGCCGGCCCGGTGAACCGCTCGGCGATCGCGGCCGTGTCGAGCGCGGCGTCGGCCTCGGTCGTGGACACCGCGACGCTGCGCATGATGCGCTCCATCTGCGGCACGGTGACGGCCGGCTCCATGACCGGTTCATCGGCAGGCGGCTCCGCCGTCGGGGTCGGCGTGCCGGTCTCGGTGGCCGGCGCGGTCGACGGCGGGGCCTGGTCGAAGCTCGGCCAGTATTCAGCCGAGCAGGCGCTGAGTGCGAACGCCGGGATCGCGATGAGCGGCAGGAGGGCGATCCGCTTCGCCCGACCGACGGCACGGCGCCCGCTGCCGACCTGGGACTGGCGGAGCGAAGGCGGCTTCGGTGGTGCACGAAGCCCGAGATGAGCAGTGCGATGCCGCCGAGGAACACGAGCGCACCGCCTGCGAGCAGGGGTCCGGCCCACGGCGTCGAGTTGTCGAGCGGCCAGGCGATCGCGACGTCGGTCGGAGCGGGGGCGGTGCCGTCGGTGGCGAGCAGCACCGAGATGTCGTCGGGAACATCGATCGTGGTCGTGACGCTGCGCTCGTCGGTGAACTCGTCGAGCCACAGGTCGGATCCGACGGGGGACGCGGCGGGGTCTGCGACGGGTTCCGTCTCGCCCTCGGTACCGGTCGCCGGCGCGGCCGGCTCGGCGCCGTCGGCCGTCGAGCCGTCGTCGTCGACGGGGTCGGTCAGGACGACCTCGTTCGTGAGCTCCTCGGCCTCGGCGTCGTAGTGCACCGCCACGTAGGGCGAGTCTCCGATCCACGCGGCGACGTCGGAGGCGCGCCCGTAGGAGACGAACACCCCGTCGGAACCCGACACCGTGAGCGTCTGCTTTCCGGGATGGGCACCGAGTGCGTCGGGCTCGATGACCGTGTAGGCCGCCTGACCCTCGATCTCGGCCGAGAGCGACACGCGGTCGGGCTCGAGGAGGACGGTGCGCTGGGCGATGCCGAACCCGATCATCACGGCCGCGGCGATGAATGCCACGATGGCGAGGGCGAAGCGCACGAACGAAACCTCCGTGCCGCATGGTGCGGCGTCGAACAAGGACATTCCACACTACCGGCGCTGTCTGGGAGTCTCCTAACCACCCGCTGTGGAGGACCGGTCCCCCGGTGCTCGGGCGCGGACCCCCGCAGAGCGCCAGCCGGCGACCCCTGTGGGCAGTCGTGCGCGACGGATGTCGCGGACCCGTACAATCGACACATCCCGCACGAGCCCCCACGAACGCGGGACCGAGCCCGGAGGAAGAATGGCCGTCGAAGAGACCGAGTTCACGCAGGTGTTCCGCGGATACGACAAGGACGAGGTCGACAAGAGCATCAATGGGCTCCGACGCGACATCATCAACGCGAACAACCAGCTCGCCGAGCAGTCCAAGGAGAGCAAGCGCCTCCTCGCCCGCATCGACGAGCTGACGGCGGAACTCGAGGAGGTCGGCAGCCCGACGTTCTCCGGCCTGGGCACGAAGCTCGAGAACACGCTGCGCGTCGCCGAGGAGCAGTCCACCCGCCTGATCGCGCAGGCGGACATCGACGCCGAGAAGCTGCGTCGCGCCGCCGAGGACGAGGTGCACCTCATGCGCTCCGACGCGCACGAGCTCGCCGAGCGCACCCTCACCGAAGCGCGCGCCCAGGCCAACCGCGTGCTCGAGAATGCCCGTGCCGAGGTCGACGACATGGTCGCCCGCGCACACGAGACGGCCGAACAGCTCCGCCAGGAGGCCGCACGCGACGCCGCGACGATCCGCGGCGCCGTGGCGACCGAGGCCGCCGAGCTGCGCACGAGCGCCAAGCGCGAGTCCGCAGCCGCCCTTGCAGCCGCCGAGAAGAAGGCCTCGGCCATCCTCGTCGCGGCGAACGCCGAGGCGAACGAGGCGCGTGCGACGGCCGCCGGCCTCGCCCAGGAGACCGAGCAGACCCGCGCCGAGGTCGCGATCGAGCTCGACCGTGCCCGCGCCGATCTCGCCAAGGAGACCGAGCAGGCACGCATCGACCTCGCCGCCGAGTCCGAGCAGGCACGCCTCGACCTCGAGCGCGAGACCGCCGAGGCCCGTGCCGCCATCGACGCCGAGATCGACGAGCGCCGCGCCGCGCTCGTGCACGAGCTCGAGCAGGCCCGCACCGACCTCGACCGCGAGCTCGCCGGAAGCCGGGCCGATCTCGCCCAGCAGAAGGAGCAGGCGAAGGTCGACCTCCAGCGCGAGGCCGAGGCCGCCCGCCTCAGGCTGCAGCACGAACTCGACCGCATCCGCGCCAAGCACGCTGCCGACCTCGACCAGATGCGTGCCGACCTCGCGCTCGAGCAGGAGCAGGCACGTGCCGACTTCGACGCAGAGTCCGAGCAGTCGCGCATCGACCTCGACAACCAGCTCACCGCGATGCGCAAGAAGACCACGCACGAGGTGAACCGGATGCGCCGCGAGATCGAGAAGGCCAACCTCGACCTGGAGTCGGAGCTCACGACGAAGCGCGACGAGGCCGAGCAGGAGCTGCTGGCCGCCCACCAGGAGGCGGTGGCCCAGACGCAGAAGTTCCTCGCCGACGCCAATGCGGAGCTCGCCGAATCCGTCGCGCGCACTGCCGTGAGCCGCGAGGAGGCCGAGCGCCTCGAGACGAAGGTACGCACCGAGATCGCCAAGGTCCGGGACAAGGCCGACGACGAGGCACGCGACCGCATCGCCGCAGCACACGACCAGGCTCGCAAGCTGATCGCCGACGCCGAGGAGCGCACGCGTGCGCTCGTCGCCGACGCGGAGGACCGGCTCTCGCAGATCAAGATCGAGCGCGACGCCGTCGCGGGCTACTTCGAGAGCCTCCGCGGCGTGCTCACCGAGGCCGAGCGGGTGGCGGCGGACACCAAGCGCTGACGCACGGCGCGCCGGCTCCATGAAGATCCAGAACGCGTTCCGATTCGGACTCGTCGGGACGCTCGGGGTCGGCGTCGGCCTGCTCATCCTCTTCTCGATCTCGAGCCTCTCGACGATCATCGCCTACATCGGCGCGGCACTCTTCCTGGCCCTCGGCCTCGATCCGGCGATCAGCTGGCTCGAGCGCCGGGGGCTTCCGCGTTGGGCGGCGATCCTCATCGTCATGACCGGCGTCGGGTTGCTCGTCGCGGCCCTCGTGCTCGCCGTCGTGCCGATCGTCGTCGACCAGGTCAGCCAGCTCGTCGAGGAGATCCCCCGCATCGTCGCCCGCGTCGACTCGCAGGACTGGCTCGAAGGCCTCCACGAGCAGTTCCCGCAGGTGCCGATCGACGAGATCAGCCTGCAGGTCACCACCGCCGTCACCGACTTCTTCACGAATCCCGAGAAGCTGAGCGAGCTCGCGGGCGGCGTGCTGCAGGTCGCGATCGCGATCGGCACCGGGCTGTTCGCGATCGTGATCGTGTTCATCCTCACGCTCTACTTCACGGCCTCGCTCAACAGCATGAAGCGCGCCACGTACCAGCTGGTGCCGGCGTCCAAGCGCGAGCGGTTCGCCGACCTCACCGAGCAGATCACGCAGTCGGTGGGTCGCTTCGTGCTCGGACAGGCGTCACTCGCCGCCTGCAACGGCGTCGCCAGCTTCATCTTCCTGTCGATCATCCAGGCGCCGTTCCCGGCCGTGCTGGCGTTCCTCGCCTTCCTCTTCTCGCTCGTGCCGCTGGTCGGCACGCTCACGGGGTCGATCGTGATCGTGCTCGTCTGCCTGATCCCCGGGCTCGGCTCACCGCTCACCGCGCTCGTCGCCGCCATCTACTATCTGGTCTACATGCAGGTCGAGGCATACTTCCTGAGCCCGCGCATCATGAACCGAGCGGTCAAGGTGCCTGGGGCCCTGGTGGTCATCGCTGCGCTCGCGGGCGGGGCACTGCTCGGCATCCTCGGCGCCCTGATCGCGATCCCCGTCGCCGCGGCGTTCCTGCTCATCATCAAGCAGGTCGTGATCCCGCGCCAGAACGAACGCTGACGCCGTCCGGCGGTGCCGCGCGCGGCGGTCGGGGGTCCTGACGCTCAGTGGGTGGACGG
>Ga0247821_10001518_pt1 | contig 12976 bp, 9 predicted proteins | sample 13C_Glycerol_Day_FD_192481 | JGI IMG/M metagenome (GOLD analysis project Ga0247821, IMG submission 192481) | Soil microbial communities from agricultural site in Penn Yan, New York, United States - 13C_Glycerol_Day14 | ecosystem: Environmental > Terrestrial > Soil > Agricultural land | place... | reverse complement strand
CAGCATTGCCGAGCAAGTCAGCGGCTCGCTGAGCCCGGCGTTTTCCGATGAGGGCGCGCCGCGCAACGATTTGCGCTTGATTGAGCAAGGCCAAGGCCTGGACCGGTTGATCTGTGCCCGCAGCGCTGCCGAGTTCGAGCTGCTCGCCAACGGCGCCGATGGCCATGAGTCGCCTTGCGCACTGAGCATGGCCGCTGGCGAGCTCGCACAAGAGCAGATCCTCACCCGCCTGGACACCGGCCTGTACATCAGCAACCTCTGGTACCTGAACTTCTCCGACCTGCCCGCCGCACGCATGACCGGCCTGACTCGCTTCGCCACTTTTTGGGTCGAGAACGGGAAAATCCAGGCACCGGTCAGCACCATGCGTTTTGATGACAGCGTCTACAGTTTGTTGGGTTCGCAGCTGGAAGCGTTGACCGCCGAGCGGGAGCTGATCCTGTCGACCAGCACCTACGGGCAGCGCCAGACCAGTTCTAGCCATTTGCCGGGAGCGCTGGTCAAACGCCTGACGTTGACATTGTGATGGCCTCATCGCCGGCAAGGCCAGCTCCCACAGAGGATGTGTGCGAGCCGGCCTTGTCGGCGATGAGGCCCTAAAGGACACCTGAGAAATCATGCCCAATCGCGCCCCGCTGGACTCGACCACCGCCCGCTGGATCCCTTGGGTCGTGGCCATCGCTTTCTTCATGCAATCGCTCGACGGCACCATCCTCAACACCGCGTTGCCAGCCATGGCCCGGGACTTGGCCGAAGACCCGTTGCGCATGCAGTCGGTGATCATTGCCTACATGCTCACGGTGGCCCTGCTGATCCCGGCCTCGGGCTGGATCGCCGACCGCTTCGGCACCAAGCGCATCTTCTTCGGCGCGATCCTGCTGTTCAGTCTCGGCTCGCTACTTTGTGCCCTGTCTGAAAGCCTCAGCATGCTGGTAGCAGCGCGGGTGGTGCAGGGCTTGGGCGGTGCACTGATGCTGCCAGTAGGCCGCCTGGTCGTGCTGCGCGCCTACCCGCGCTCGGAGCTGGTACGGATCATGAGTTTCATCACCATTCCTGGCCTGCTCGGCCCGCTGCTGGGCCCAACCATGGGCGGCTGGCTGGTGGAAATCCTCAGCTGGCACTGGATCTTCCTGCTCAACCTACCGGTGGGTGTCATCGGCTGTTACGCCGTATGGCGCTTCATTCCCGACCTGCGCGGCAGTGAACGCACACGCTTTGACGGTGTGGGATTCGTGTTGTTCGGCGCAGCTATGGTGTTGATCACCATCGCCATGGAAGGTCTGGGCGAACTGCACCTGCCGCACCTGCGGGTGATGTTGCTGTTGTTTGCCGGTATGGCCTGCCTGGCGGCTTACTGGCTGCGCGCAGGAAGCATCGACAATCCGCTGTTCTCGCCCAGCCTGTTTCGCACTCGAACCTTTTCCGTGGGCATTCTCGGCAACCTGTTCGCCCGCCTGGGCAGCGGCGCCCTGCCCTTTCTGGTACCACTGCTGTTGCAAGTGGCACTGGGCTACTCACCGGCCCAGGCCGGCATGAGCATGATTCCCCTAGCCGCAGCCGCGATGCTGGCCAAGTCGATTGCGCGGCCGTTAATCGAGCGCTTCGGCTATCGCACCATTCTGACTGGCAACACCCTGTTACTCGGCCTGCTGCTGGCCAGTCTCGGCCTTGTGGACGAACAAACGCCTTATGCCTTGCTACTGTTCCAACTGGGCTTGCTAGGTGCCGTCAACTCCATGCAATTCACCGCGATGAACACGGTAACCCTGATCGATCTTGACGACGCCAGCGCCAGCAGCGGCAACAGCTTGCTCTCGGTAGTCGCGCAACTGTCCCTGAGCCTTGGCGTGGCTTGTGCCGGCGCGTTACTCGGCGGTTTTACTGCCGCGGGCAATGCCGAGAGCGTGGAGAGCACCTTAGGCGCTTTCCAGCTGACGTTCCTCACCATCGGCCTGATGGCCATGCTGGCAGCAGCAATCTTCATGCAACTGTCCAGGACAGACGGAAGGCGTACCCCTCGTCCGGAACCGGAGATCGAGCCTTAGGGCTAAAGGCCACGAGGCTGGTACACTGCGCGACATTTTGTTTTGCAGGCCCGCCTCGTGACCACCATTGCCACCGCCTTCGCCACCTTGCCGCTGTCCGCCGCCATGCTGGCCAACCTGGACGCCCTCGGCTACGCCCAAATGACCCCGATCCAGGCCCAGAGCCTGCCGGTCATCCTCAAGGGTATGGACCTGATTGCCCAGGCCAAGACCGGTAGCGGCAAGACCGCCGCGTTCGGCATTGGCCTGCTCAACCCAATCAACCCGCGCTACTTCGGTTGCCAGGCGCTTGTCCTGTGCCCAACCCGCGAGTTGGCCGACCAGGTGGCCAAAGAACTGCGCCGCCTGGCTCGCGCTGAAGACAACATCAAGATCCTGACCCTGTGCGGCGGCGTGTCGCTGGGCCCGCAGATCGCTTCGCTGGAGCATGGTGCGCACATCATCGTCGGCACCCCCGGCCGCGTTCAGCAGCACCTGAGCAAAGGCACCCTGGTGCTCGACGGCCTCAATACGTTGATCCTCGATGAAGCCGACCGCATGCTCGACATGGGCTTCTACGACGCCATCGCCGACATCATCGGACAAACCCCGAAGCGTCGTCAGACCTTATTGTTCTCGGCTACTTACCCGGCCGGCATCAAGCAATTGGCCTCGACCTTCATGCGCGACCCGCAAACCGTCAAGGTTGAAGCCCTGCACGCCGACAGCCAGATCGAACAGCGCTTCTACGAAATCGCCCCTGAGCAGCGCATGGAAGCGGTGAGCAAAGTACTCGACCACTTCCGACCACAATCCTGTGTAGCGTTCTGCTTCACCAAGCAGCAGTGCCAGGAGCTGGTCGAACACCTGCAAGCCAAAGGTGTCGCTGCCCAGGCGTTACATGGCGACCTGGAGCAACGCGACCGTGACCAGGTGCTGACCTTGTTTGCCAACCGCAGCCTGTCCGTACTGGTGGCCACCGATGTCGCTGCCCGCGGCCTGGACATCGATGCCCTGGACATGGTCATCAACGTCGAACTGGCCCGCGATGCCGAGATCCATGTACACCGCGTCGGCCGCACCGGCCGCGCCGGTGAGAAAGGTCTGGCGGTGAGCCTGGTCGCTCCCGCCGAAGGCCATCGCGCCCAGGCAATCGAGCAAATGCAGAAAGCCCCACTGCGCTGGGAGCAACTGGACAGCCTTAAGCCTCAGAGCGGTGCCCCGCTGCTGCCGACCATGAGTACCCTGTGCATTGCCGCAGGCCGCAAGGACAAGCTGCGCCCAGGCGATATCCTTGGTGCCTTGACCGGTGATGCCGGCTTGCCGGGCACTCAAGTGGGCAAGATTGCGATTTTTGACTTCCAGGCGTTTGTTGCGGTGGAACGGGCAGTGGCCAAACAGGCGTTGCAGCGGCTGAACAGCGGCAAAATCAAGGGGCGCTCATTGCGCGTGCGCATCGTCTGAGTGCGTTGTTGATTTTGCCGGCTTCATCGCCGGCAAGTCCGGCTCCCACAGGGCCAGAGGCAAGCACGTGACATTGTGGAAGCCGGCCCTTCAGGCGATGGCTTCACCACCGACTTTTGAGGATTTTGCAGTGCGTTCCACCGAAGTAATCATCATTGGCGCAGGCGCCGCTGGCCTGATGTGTGCCCTGACCGCCGCCGGTCGCGGCCGTCAGGTGCTGCTGCTCGACCACGCCAACAAACCGGGCAAGAAGATCCTGATGTCCGGCGGTGGCCGTTGCAACTTCACCAACATGTACACCGAGCCTGCGAACTTCCTTTCGCAGAATCCGCACTTCTGCAAATCGGCCCTGGCCCGTTACACCCAGTGGGACTTCATCGAGATGGTCGGCAAACACGCCGTGCCCTATCACGAGAAAAAACTCGGACAACTGTTCTGCGACAACAAGTCCAGCGACATCCTCGGCATGCTTCTGAGTGAATGCGACAACGCCGGCGCCGAACTGCGCATGGATACCCGTATTGATCAGATCGAGAAAGTCGACGGTGGTTACTTGCTGGAAACCAGCGCTGGACAGCTCCAATGCCAATCACTGGTGATCGCTACCGGCGGCCTGTCGATCCCGACCTTGGGCGCTACTGGTTTTGGTTATCAGGTCGCTCGCCAGTTCGGCCATACCTTGCTGCCAACCCGAGCAGGCCTTGTGCCGTTCACCATCACCGAGCCACAACTCAAGGCGATCTGCACAGAACTGTCCGGCACTTCGGTTGATTGTGTCGCCAGCTGCAACGGCACCAGCTTTCGTGAAAACCTGTTGTTCACTCACCGCGGCCTGAGCGGGCCAGCGATCCTGCAGATCTCTTCCTTCTGGGAATCTGGCGATACGGTCGAGATCAACCTGCTGCCCGAACACGACGCCTTGAGCTGGTTGCAACAGCAACAGGCCGAACGCCCCAACAGCGAACTGAAAACACTGCTCGGGGAGATCTTCACCAAGAAGATGGCCAACCTGTTGGCCGAGCACTGGTTCACCTCCAAGCCAATGAAACAGTACACCCCGGCCGAGCTGACCCAAGTCGGCGACAAACTCGCCGCCTGGCAGGTGGTTCCGGCCGGCACCGAAGGCTACCGCACCGCAGAAGTAACCCTGGGCGGCGTCGATACCCGCGAAGTGTCCTCCAAAACCATGGAGTCGCTGAAAAGCCCAGGGCTTTACTTCATCGGTGAAGTGCTCGATGTCAGTGGCCATCTCGGCGGTTTCAACTTCCAGTGGGCCTGGGCCTCGGCGTACGCAGCCGCGCAGTTCGTCTAACCTTCGCGGTAGAATCAGCGCATCAAGGAACAAATTTTGCTGGTCAGAGGGCTCCGTAACACGGTTGCCATCTGACTGGCTCAATTTCGATCATCGCCCAAGGCCTGCCTACCCGACATGTCATCCTCCTCGTTCAGCCAATCGTTGCGCCGCCTCTGGGCCCTGGACAAATTCAGCTATGCCATCCGTGTGCTCATCGCCCTGACCGGCAGCATGTTGCTGTGCTGGTATCAGGATGAGATGAGCCTGTTGATCCCGCTGTTTCTGGGCATCATCGCCAGCGCCCTTGCCGAGACTGACGACAGCTGGCAAGGGCGCCTGAACGCTCTGGCGGTGACGCTGGTGTGCTTTACCGTTGCTGCGCTGTCGGTAGAGCTGCTGTTCCCTTATCCACTGATTTTCGTCTGTGCCCTAGCCCTGGCCAGCTTTGGCCTGACCATGCTTGGTGCGCTGGGTGAACGCTACGGTGCAATCGCCTCAGCCACCCTCATTCTTTCGGTCTACACCATGATCGGCGTAGACCAGCGCGGCGGCGAAGTCAGCGACTTCTGGCACGAACCCCTGCTGCTGGTCGCTGGTGCGGCCTGGTACGGGCTGCTCTCGGTGCTGTGGCAGGCGCTGTTCTCCAACCAGCCAGTCCAACAGAGCCTGGCGCGGTTGTTCCGTGAATTGGGGCGCTACCTGAAACTTAAGGCCACGCTGTTCGAACCCATCCGCCAACTGGATGTGGAAGCCCGGCGCCTTGAACTGGCCCAACAGAATGGCCGCGTGGTCGCTGCGCTCAACGCGGCCAAGGAAATTATCCTGCACCGGGTCGGCAATGGTCGGCCGGGGTCAAAGGTCAGCCGCTACCTGAAACTGTATTTTCTTGCCCAGGATATCCACGAGCGCGCCAGCTCTTCGCACTACCCCTACAACGCCCTGACCGAAGCCTTCTTCCACAGCGACGTGCTGTTTCGCTGCCAGCGCCTGCTACGCCAACAAGGTGTGGCCTGCCAGCAGTTGTCCGAATCGATCCAGTTGCGCCAACCGTTCACCTACGACAGTGGCTTTGCCCAAGCTCTGGAAGACCTCAATGCCTCGCTGGAGCATCTGCGCATTCAGAGCAACCCAGCATGGCGAGGGCTGCTGCGCTCGCTACGCGCCCTGGCCGCTAACCTGGCGACACTCGATCGCCTGCTCAGCGACGCCAGCAATCCGGACATGCTCGCCGACGCCAGCGACAGCAGCCTGCTCGACCGCTCACCGCGCAACCTGCGTGACGTATGGAGCCGCCTGCGTCAGCAACTGACCCCAACCTCGCTGCTGTTCCGCCATGCCCTGCGCCTGCCTCTGGCGCTGTCGATCGGCTACGGCATGGTGCACTTGATCCACCCGACTCAGGGCTACTGGATCATCCTGACCACCTTGTTCGTGTGCCAGCCCAACTACGGTGCAACGCGACGCAAGCTGGTGCAACGGATCATCGGCACTGCCATCGGCCTGACCGTGGGCTGGGCGTTGTTCGACCTGTTTCCGAGCCCAATCATCCAGTCGCTGTTTGCCGTAGCGGCCGGGGTGGTGTTCTTCGTCAATCGCACCACGCGCTACACCTTGGCCACCGCAGCGATCACCCTGATGGTGCTGTTCTGCTTCAACCAGGTCGGCGATGGTTACGGGCTGTTCCTACCACGCTTGTTCGATACCCTGGTCGGCAGCCTGATTGCGATTCTGGCGGTGTTTCTGTTCCTGCCGGACTGGCAGGGCCGGCGTCTGAACAAAGTGCTGGCCAATACCCTGAGCTGCAACAGCACCTACCTGCGCCAGATCATGCAGCAATACGCCCAAGGCAAGCGTGACGACCTGGCCTACCGCCTGGCCCGGCGCAACGCTCACAACGCCGATGCGGCGCTGTCGACCACGTTGGCCAACATGCTCATGGAGCCTGGGCATTTCCGTAAGGAGGCCGACGTCGGCTTTCGCTTCCTGGTGCTATCGCACACTTTGCTCAGCTACCTGTCAGGCCTGGGGGCGCATCGCGAAACCACCTTGCCTGCTGACGTCCATGAGCAGTTGATCGACGGTGCCGGAGCCAGTCTGGCCAATAGCCTGGATGAAATTGCCGAAGGCCTGGCCAGCAAGCTGCCGGTGGCGATCCACAGCGATGCTGAAGAAGCGCTGGCCAATGAGCTTGAACAGATGCCCGAAGAGCTTGAAGAGAACCAGCGGCTGGTACAGACACAACTGGCCCTTATCTGTCGTCAGTTGGGCCCGCTGCGCACCCTGGCGGCTCACTTGATCAAAGAAGATGCACCAGCCTGATCAGAAGCCGTAGTGTTTGAGTAACCGCTCGTAGCTGCCGTCAGCTTTCATCTCGACAAGGGCACGATTGAAACCAGCAACGATCTGCTGGTGTTCGGGCGTCTTCATGCTCACCAGAATATGCAGTGGGTTTTCGCTCACTGGCGGGTCGATAAACTCGATGTGGTCACGCACCGAACGCGACTCGCGCTGCAGGAAGTAGCGCGCAACGTACTCATCTTCAAGGGTCAGGCCCACTCTGCCGGCGGCCAGCATGCGAACCGCCACGGAAAAATTGCGCACCGGTATTCTTTGCAAACGCTGGTCGGCATCGAACGCTGGCGAATAGGTATAGCCCCTGACCACCGCAACAGGATAGGGATAAAGATCGCTCAGGACTTTGAACTTGAGCGGATCGCCCTTGCGCTTGAGCAGGCGAATACGATTGGTCAGGTAACCCTCAGAGAACGCCCCGATTTGGGTACGACTATCATTGAACCAGGCGTTGATCAGGACATCGTAACGCCCCTCCTCTACACCCAGTAACGCCCGCGCCCAAGGCACCTGTTCGAACTCGCTGTCGTAACCAGCACGGCGCAAGGCCGTGGTAACGATGACCGTGGCCAGGCCGCCGCCCGGCATACTGGCGTCAGCAAAAGGAGGCCAACTGTCAGCAACCAGGCGCAATTTTTCCGCTTGCGCTGTGTTGAGTGCCAACAACAATCCAAGCAACGCCAAGACTCGAAGCAGCGCAGCCATGCTCAAATCCTTTAGTAGACGCGCCATTACACGTCGTTGATATCAACTGCTTGAGAGCTACCGTGGTTATACAAAGATCAAGCTTCATGGCAGCAGCCATGATATCAAATTGCCTCCATCTTGATCGGCATCAGAGACTGAGTTGACTTGTGGCAATTTCGCCCTCGTCCTCGGCCCAGGCATCTGCCATGATCAAGCCAATCAACTGCTTGAGAGCAACCATGAGTATTGACTGGATCTGTAAACATCACAGCGACCTGGGCAAAGAACAACTCTATGCCATTCTGCGCCTGCGCACTGAAGTCTTCGTGGTCGAGCAGAAGTGCGCCTATCAAGAAGTCGATGACCAGGACCTGTCCGGCGACACGTGCCACCTGATGGGCTGGCAGGATGATGAGCTAAAGGCTTATCTGCGCTTGCTCGATCCAGACTCTCAGGGCGGCGATGTGGTAATCGGCCGGGTGGTCACCGCGCCGTCGGCACGGGGTCAGGGTTTGGGTCACGAACTGATCAAAGAGGCGCTGGAACAGGCCGAAAAGAACTGGCCTGGGGTACCGGTTTACCTGTCGGTGCAGGTAAACCTACAGGCCTACTACGCAGGCCATGGCTTTGTCGTGGTAGGTGAGGAATATCTTGAGCACGATGCCCCCCATATCGGTATGCGCCGCGGTTGAGGCAAGTGTAAGGGGCTAGACTGGCCCCTTGTAGCCACTGCCATAAGGCTGCTATCGGGTGTGAAACGCCCGCAAACCCAGGCCACTGCAATTCGCCAACCCACCGAGGTGCCCAAGTTGCGACTGCCCTGCACTCGATCGCAACCTCGTGCCTCGGCAGCGGTGACAGCAAGTGGTGCTGCTGCCTTCTTTTCAGGGATAGCCCAGCACCTCACGAATACTGCGCAAATGCTGAATGATCCACTGCTTGTCGATCGCCCCCCAATCGCGAATCCGATAAAGCCCGGCGTGGTTACGCGCCCCTGCTTGCTGCTCGAACTCGCAGACAATATCCAGATCGGCCAATGCGGCAATTGTGTCCTGGGCGGTACGCCGGGGCATGCCAGTCGCCTCCATTAGCGCTGGCACGCTGGTAGCCGTCTGGCTATCAATCAACCAGGCGACGTACAGCCGCCGGTAGAAGCTGGTCTTGGTCTTGCTCACATCCATTGGCAGGTCCTTACGGCTCACCCGTTGCCAGGCAGCTCGCGGTAAGTCAGGTAGACGCGTAGGTCGAACTCCAGTTGATGGTAGCCCGGCTGCATATGTTCACAGAGTTGGTAAAAGGCCTTGTTGTGGTCGCTTTCCTTCAAGTGAGCCAACTCATGCACCACGATCATTTTCAAAAACTGCGGCGCCGCATCCTTGAAGAGCGAGGCAATGCGGATTTCCTTTTTCGCCTTCAACTTGCCACCCTGCACCCGCGATACAGCCGTATGCAGGCCTAACGCACGATGGGTCAGGTCCAGACGGTTGTCGAACACGACTTTGTCCAGATTCGGCGCGTTGCGTAGGTAAGCTTGTTTGAGACCCTGAGCATAGCTGTACAACGCCTTGTCACTCTGCACCGCGTGACGCTCCGGGTACCGTTGTTGCAGGTAGTCAGCCAAGCGATTGCTGGCAATCAACTGACGGACCTGGTCTTGCAGAGCGCTCGGATAGGCTTGTAGGTACTTGAGTACAGTCATGATCGAAAGCAGGCGGGCAAAAAGGCAGTGTACCCAACTACACCTGCTGCCAGTCAAAAAAACGCGGAAACTCACCGGCATCCTCGGCGCTCATCGGATGCGCCAGCAAATAGCCTTGCACGTACTCACAACCGCTGGCCTGGAGCCAGCGCACCTGCTCGCGGGTCTCGACGCCTTCGGCGATAACGGTGATTCCATACTCTCGGCAGAGCTCAATCAGACAACGGACCATTGCCGCGTCAGCACTCGAGTCCGGCAGCCGTGCCACCAGGTGCCGATCCAGTTTAAGGGTGTCGATGGGCAGATCGCGGACCCTGCGCAGCGAGCAATCACCTGCACCAAAATCATCCAGCGCAATGCGCACGCCCAGTTTATGCAGCCTGTGCAGCTGTTTCACGGCGTCATCGAGGTTATAGCTCAACGAGGCTTCGGCAATTTCCACTTCCAGCTGGGCTGGCTGAAGCTCCTGGCAGAAAATAACCCGCGCCAGCTCTTCGACCAGGTTAGGCATGCTGAACTGCACCTGACTCAAGCTGATCGCCAGCACCAGACCGGCATCGTAACGTTTGTACCAGGCCCGACGCTGTGCCGCCCCGTTCTGGTAAATCCAGCTAGCTAGGCGTGTAATCAGGCGAGCCTCCTCCAGCAACGGGATGAACAGCCCTGGCGGCACATCACCAACACTGGGATGACGCCAACGCAACAGCGCCTCAAAGCCCCGTAGCCGACCATCAGCCAACGCGACCTGGGGTTGGTAGGCCAGCGTGAACTCCTTGTGCTCGATGGCGCCACGCACGCTGTCCTCGAGCATCAGGCGCGAACGTGCGCGCCCGTTCAGGTCCTGATCGTAGTAGCGATACTGCTGACGGCCAGATTGCTTGGCCGCATACATCGCGGCATCCGCAGCGCGCAGCAAACCATCCAGGCTGGACCCGCACTCAGGGTGGGTAGCGATACCGATACTGACCCCAAGCGTCACCTCCAGCCCATCGATCTCCTGATAGATCGACATGCGCTCGATGAGTTTTTCGGCACAACGCGCCGCCTGTTCGGGGTATTCGAGTGAATCAAGTAGCGCAGTGAATTCGTCGCCGCCCATACGTGCCAGTATCGCGCAGTCGCCCAGGCAATCCTTGAGCTGCTCGGCCACCCAATTGAGCACTCGGTCACCCGCCTCATGCCCCAGCGAATCGTTGATCCGCTTGAAGCCGTCCAGGTCCAGGAACAGCAACGCCTGCGGTCGGTCCGAGCGTTCGTTGCGCAGCAATGCGCTCTCCGCCGCCTGGTAGAACCCCCGCCGATTGAGCAAGCCGGTCAGCGGATCAGTGATGGCCTGATACTCAAGTTGCTGATGCAGATGTCGCACTACCGACATGTCTAACACGGTAACCACCAAGGCTCGCTGCTCACTCGGCAACGGGGCACACGACAGCGCGACCGGTATCGGATGCCCACCCAAGGTACGCAAGACGGCATCGTGAATCCGCAGTGTGCCGCGCTCCAGGTAGGTCTGGTAAAACACCGAGTCACGCCATAAGGTCGAGCCGGGTGACTGGACAAAATCCAGCAGCGCCATACCCTGCAAGTGTTCGAACGGCGCGTCGAGCAAACCGGCAATGGCCGGGTTAGCAAAGCGGATCAAACCGTCTTCGGCCACCACCAGGATACCTTCGGCGGCATTTTCCAGCACCGATGCATTGAACGCCCGCGCGGCTTCCAGATCATGGCTCAATCGCTGCAAGGAACGGCGGTTGCGCTGCTGCTCCAGCAAGGCCTGAACCTTGGGCTTGAGGATTTGCGGATCAAAAGGTTTGAACAGGTAATCGACTGCGCCACTGGCATAGCCTTTGAGCACAGCAGCCTGGGACTGCTCATTAGCTGTCAGGAAAATAATCGGGGTAAGTCGAGTACGCTGGCTGCCACGCATCAGCCGGGCCACTTCGAAACCGTCCATGCCTGGCATCTGCACATCCAGCAGGACCAGGTCGACCTCGTGCTCAAGTAATGCGCTCAACGCCTCCGTTCCGGAGCTTGCAGTGAGCACTTGCCAGTCCTGACGAGCCAGCAGGGCACGCATGCTGATCAGGTTCTCAGGGTAGTCATCGACGACCAGTAGTACCGAGCCGCCATCGTTTGAATGAGGTTGCGCGCAATCCATGCTGCTTCTCTTGGGAAACTGACATCGAATTTCGGTTGAAATCCGAAACTAACTCTAGACCTGGCTGCCATAAATCTGAAGTCATCAGATTGCCATCATCTCAGGAAAGCTCCGTTAGCCGACTAACGGTCTGACCTCTCAGGCCAATACCTCCTTGTCTTTGGCGTGAAGGGTATAAAAAAACCCGCATCGCTGCGGGTTTTTTTACGCCCGGGTCTTAGTTGACCTTGGCGGCCAGCTCACCCTTGAGGTAACGCTGGAACATGCCTTCCAGGGAGATCGGTTTGATCTTCGAGGCATTGCCGGCAGTACCGAACGCTTCATAACGGGCGATGCAGACATCACGCATGGCCGTTACGGTAGCGCCGAAGAACTTGCGTGGGTCGAACTCGCTCGGGTTCTGCGCCATCAGACGACGCATGGCACCGGTCGAGGCCAGACGCAGGTCAGTGTCGATGTTGACCTTGCGCACGCCGTACTTGATGCCTTCGACGATTTCTTCAACCGGTACGCCGTAGGTCTCTTTGATGTCGCCGCCGTACTGGTTGATGATCGCCAGCCACTCTTGCGGAACCGAGGAGGAACCGTGCATCACCAAGTGGGTGTTAGGGATGCGCTTGTGGATTTCCTTGATCCGGTCGATCGCCAGGACATCACCGGTAGGTGGCTTGGTGAACTTGTAGGCACCGTGGCTGGTGCCGATGGCGATTGCCAGTGCATCGACCTGGGTCTTCTTGACGAAGTCAGCCGCTTCTTCCGGGTCGGTCAGCATCTGGCTGTGATCCAGAATGCCTTCGGCACCGATGCCGTCTTCTTCGCCAGCCATGCCGGTTTCCAGCGAACCCAGGCAACCCAGCTCACCTTCAACCGAAACACCGCAGGCGTGGGCCATGGCCACGGTCTGCTGGGTGACACGAACGTTGTATTCGTAGTCGGTTGGGGTCTTGCCGTCTTCACCCAGGGAGCCGTCCATCATCACCGAGCTGAAGCCCAGCTGGATCGAACGCTGGCACACATCAGGGCTGGTGCCGTGGTCCTGGTGCATGCACACCGGGATGTGCGGGAATTCTTCAATCGCCGCCAGGATCAGGTGGCGCAGGAACGGCGCGCCAGCGTATTTGCGGGCACCGGCCGAGGCCTGGACAATCACCGGGGAGTCGGTCTTGTCGGCGGCTTCCATGATGGCGCGCATCTGCTCGAGGTTGTTAACGTTGAAAGCTGGAACGCCGTAGCCGAACTCGGCGGCGTGGTCCAGCATCTGGCGCATGCTAATGAGTGCCATTGTGTATCTCTCTCCC
>Ga0247821_10001516_pt1 | contig 12980 bp, 12 predicted proteins | sample 13C_Glycerol_Day_FD_192481 | JGI IMG/M metagenome (GOLD analysis project Ga0247821, IMG submission 192481) | Soil microbial communities from agricultural site in Penn Yan, New York, United States - 13C_Glycerol_Day14 | ecosystem: Environmental > Terrestrial > Soil > Agricultural land | place... | reverse complement strand
GCGCCCCGGTGCCTCGGGCCTTGAAATCTACCACCCGGAGTACCGCGCCCTGACCGGTGACGAGCCTGCGCCGGTGGAACAGACCCTGACCCCGATCTACCCCACCACCGAAGGCCTGACCCAGCAGCGCCTGCGCCAGCTTTGCCAGCAAAGCCTGGCCATGCTCGGCCCCCGCAGCCTGCCCGACTGGCTGCCACAGGAGCTGGCCCGGGACTACCAACTGGCGCCGCTGGACGACGCCATTCGCTACCTGCACCACCCGCCCGCCGATGCCGACGTCGACGAACTTGCCGAGGGTCAGCACTGGGCCCAGCACCGCCTCGCCTTTGAAGAGCTGCTGACCCATCAGCTGTCCCAGCAGCGTCTGCGTGAAAGTCTGCGAGCCCAGCGTGCCCCTGTTCTACCCAAGGCGACCCGGTTGCCGCAGCAGTACCTGGCCAACCTCGGCTTCGCTCCCACTGGCGCCCAGCAGCGGGTCGGCAACGAGATCGCCTACGACCTCAGCCAGCCTGAGCCGATGCTGCGTCTGGTCCAGGGAGACGTGGGCGCCGGCAAGACCGTGGTCGCTGCGCTCGCCGCCCTGCAAGCCCTGGAAGCCGGTTATCAGGTCGCGCTGATGGCCCCCACCGAGATTCTTGCAGAACAGCACTTCGTCACCTTCAAGCGCTGGCTGGAGCCGCTGGGCATCGAAGTCGCCTGGCTGGCGGGCAAGCTCAAGGGCAAAGCCCGCGCCAGTGCCCTGGAGCAGATCGCCGGCGGTGCCCCGATGGTGGTCGGCACCCATGCCCTGTTCCAGGACGAGGTCAAGTTCAAGAACCTGGCCCTGGCGATCATCGACGAACAGCACCGCTTCGGCGTGCAGCAACGCCTGGCACTGCGCCAGAAGGGCGTCGGTGGCCAGCTATGCCCACATCAGCTGATCATGACCGCCACCCCTATTCCGCGCACCCTGGCCATGAGCGCCTATGCCGACCTGGACACGTCGATCCTCGACGAGCTGCCCCCGGGTCGTACGCCGGTAAACACCGTCCTGGTAGCCGACAGCCGACGCTTCGAGGTGGTCGAGCGGGTTCGCGCCGCTTGCGCCGAGGGGCGCCAGGCCTACTGGGTCTGCACCCTGATCGAAGAGTCCGAGGAACTGACCTGCCAGGCCGCCGAAACCACCTTCGAGGAACTCGGCAGTGCCTTGGGCGAACTGCGCGTCGGCTTGATCCACGGGCGCATGAAGCCTGCTGAAAAGGCGGCGGTCATGGCCGAGTTCAAGCAAGGTCATCTGCAATTGCTGGTGGCGACCACGGTCATCGAAGTCGGGGTCGACGTGCCCAATGCCAGCCTGATGATTATCGAGAACCCCGAACGCCTGGGCCTGGCCCAGTTGCACCAACTGCGCGGCCGGGTCGGTCGTGGCAGTGCGGCGAGCCATTGCGTGTTGCTCTATCATCCGCCACTGTCGCAGATTGGTCGCGAACGCCTGGGAATCATGCGTGAAACCAACGATGGCTTCATCATTGCCGAGAAAGACCTCGAGCTGCGTGGCCCGGGCGAAATGCTCGGCACCCGCCAGACCGGCCTGCTGCAGTTCAAGGTTGCCGACCTGATGCGAGACGCCGACCTGCTTCCCGCCGTGCGCGATGCCGCCCAGGCCCTGCTTGCACGCTGGCCGGAGCATGTCAGCCCGCTGCTTGAGCGCTGGCTGCGTCATGGTCAGCAATACGGACAAGTGTGACGCCTGTCCCAGAATGGATCCAGCTTGAGGCCCAAGCTGGTTATACTCTTGCGATTGTAAAATTTCTGGATACAGACCATGACTGAAGTTGCTCTGGACACCGCAACCCCCCACGCTCCGTCTGTTATCCGGCTGCTGCTCGAAAAACTCGGCATCGCCTACCGCGAAGTGCTGGATCACTCGCAGCTGCTGTCCGAGCGCAAGGTCCAGGCCGTATTGCTCGATGACGCAGTCGGCGCGCTGATGGTGCTGTTCCCGCAGAGCCAGCTGCTCGACCTCAACCGCCTCGCCGAACTCACTGGCCGCAAGCTTGCCGCCGTGCCCCTGGAGCGCCTCAAGCACATGCTCGACAAGCATGGCCTGAAGATGCTGCCGGGCATTCCTGCATTGACCAGTTCGCCTTGCCTCTATGAAGAGAGCCTGCTCAAGCCTGAAAAGCTGCTGGTGCACTCCGGTGAAGCCGGCCTGTTGCTGGAGATCGAGCGCGACGACTTCAAGAAAATGCTCAGCAAAGCCAGCGCCGGCAACTTCGGTGAGCGCCTGAGCAGCATTCGCCCCAACCTCGATCGCCCGGCCGACGACCGCGAAGAAATCACCCAGGCGGTCCAGGCCTTCACCGCCCGGCGCATCCAGCAGCGCCTGGAAAGCACCATCGAGATTCCACCCCTGGCGGAAACCGCGCAAAAGATCATCAAGCTGCGCGTCGACCCCAACGCGACCATCGACGACATCACCGGCGTGGTCGAGACCGACCCGGCGCTGGCGGCCCAGGTTGTCAGCTGGGCGGCGTCGCCCTACTACGCGTCACCGGGCAAGATCCGCTCCGTCGAAGACGCCATTGTCCGCGTGCTGGGTTTTGATCTGGTCATCAACCTGGCGTTGGGCCTGGCACTGGGCAAGACTTTGAGCCTGCCCAAGGACCACCCGCAGGACACCACGCCATACTGGCAACAGTCGATCTACACCGCCGCCGTGATCGAGGGCCTGACCCGCGCCATCCCCCGCGCGGAACGCCCGGAAGCCGGCCTCACGTACCTGGCCGGCTTGCTGCACAACTTCGGCTACCTGCTGCTGGCGCATGTATTCCCGCCGCACTTTTCGCTGATCTGCCGCCACCTGGAGGTCAACCCGCACCTGTGCCACAGCTATGTCGAACAGCATTTGCTGGGGATCAGCCGCGAGCAGATCGGTGCCTGGTTGATGCGCTTCTGGGACATGCCCGAGGAGCTGGCCACAGCCCTGCGCTTTCAGCATGACCCGCAGTACGACGGTGACCATGCCGCCTTCCCCAACCTGGTGTGCCTGGCGATTCGCCTTCTGCGCGTGCGGGGCATCGGTTCGGGGCCGGTCGAGCCTATTCCGGACGAGTTGCTGGAGCGCCTAAACATTCCTCGCGAGAAAGCCGAGGATGTGGTGAACAAGGTGCTTGAGGCCGAAGTGCTGTTGCGTGAACTGGCCTCGCAGTTCAACCAGCACTGAGCAAACAGCCTGACCTTAAGGGTCAGGCTTTCTTTTTCGGTTTCAGGTACTTCATCAGGCCCTGGAACCAGATCACCAGCGCCGGATTGCCCTTGATCTGGATGCTCTTGTCCTGAATCCCCTGCATGAACGCCAATTGCTTGTTTTTCGCCTGCAAGGTAGCGAAGCCGAATGCGGCGTCCTTGAAGGCAATGGCAAAGGCGGGAGCTGCGTGGGTGCCGGACTGGCTGCGGATACGCATATCCTTGACGACAAAATGGCGAGCCACCTTGCCATCGAGGGTCTGCAGCTGGAACACCAGGTCCTTGTCAGCCAGTTGTTGCTGGAATGCCGGATTCTTGCGGCTGGCCTTGGCCATCAGCAGCCCCATGGCCCAAAGGAGAAAGCGAAACTTCATGCACACGCCTCGACTAAAAAGTGACTGGCGGAGCAGTTTATAGTCTCGCTGCGAAAACACCATAGGCGACGAGTTCATATCAACGAGATCGCTGACCCGCTTGCTAGCGGCATGGTGCGCAAAAAAAACGGGCACCGTGTCGGGTGCCCGTCTTCTACTGCAATCGATCTGTGTGAGGCATCACGGATTGACGCTGTCCTTCAGGGATTTACCTGGTTTGAAAGCCACAGTGTTGCTGGCCTTGATCTTCACCGGCTCGCCGGTTTGCGGGTTCTTGCCGGTGCGGGCACCGCGATGGCGCTGCAGGAACGTACCGAAGCCGACCAGCGTAACGCTGTCCTTGCGATGCAGGGCGCCGGTGATTTCTTCGAGCACGGCGTTGAGTACGCGGTTGGCTTGCTCTTTGGTGAGATCGGCCTTTTCAGCAATGGCTGCGGCGAGTTCTGGTTTACGCATAGTGAAGCCTCTTTGACGGTTTTTTTGTTGTTATGCCGTGCTGCTCTTCAAGGAGCAGCGCCCAAGGCACCGCAGGCTCTAAACTGCGGCAGACGGCAGTGAGAATGGCACGCCGTCAGGGGCCGCGCCAGTCTCTGAGCGGCCATTGTTAGTGCAATGGCAGGGGGAATCCGACAGAACGCCCGTCGTTTATGCCATTAACGCCGGAAGTTGCCGATTTAGAGCCAGCTTCTCCATCACCGCCGAGCCGGTCAGCGCGTAACCCAGCAAGTTGCCGTCCACGTCATGGCAGAGCACCTTGAGGTCGATGCCCTGGCCTTCGACCTGCCATTGACCCTCACGGCCATGGGGTGGCGGCGAAACCACCAGCGGGCAGGCCGGGGTCTTCACTGTTACCGGCATCGGGCCGTAGGAAACCGCGGTCGGGTTGCCGGCCAGGGTCTGCGCCAGCGCCCGCGCGCAGCTCATCAACGGCATGACATACAGCAGGTTCAGGCCGTCGACCTCGGCGCAGTCGCCCAGGGCGTAGATGCTGCCATGGGAGGTGCGCAGTTGACGGTCGACCACAACGCCACGATTGACCTGCAGGCCGGCTGCCGCGGCCAGGTCGATGCGTGGTCGCAGGCCAACGGCCGACACCACCAGATCACAAGGAATGACCGTGCCATCGGACAGGTGCGCTTCGAGCCCGTGCTCAACGCGCTGCAGGCGCGTCAGCACCGGCCCCAGGTGAAAACGCACCCCCAGCCCTTCCAGGCCCGCTTGCACCGCACCCGCGGCCGCAGGATGCAGCAACGTCGGCATGACCTGCTCGCACGGCGCCACCAGCTCGACCTCAAAGCCGCCCAGGCTCATGTCATTGGCGAACTCACAGCCAATCAGGCCAGCGCCAAGAATAAGCACCCGCCGCTTGCCTGCGGCGGCGGCACGGAAGCGGGCGTAATCTTCCAGATCATTGATCGGGAAGATCGCGTCACCGGCGTCGCCTTCTACCGGCACCTGCACGGTTTGCGCCCCCCAGGCCAGAATCAGGTCACGATAAGGAACCTGTTCCTCGCCGATCCACAGGCGCTTGTGGCCCGGGTCGATACCGCTGATGCGAGTATGGGTACGCACTTCAGCCTTGAGCTGTTCCGCCATGGCGCCGGGCTCTGCCATGCTCAGGCCGTCGGCATCCTTGTTCTTGGCAAAACCGGTGGAAAGCATCGGCTTGGAATATGAACGGCCATCGTCGGCAGTAATCAGCAGCAGCGGCGTTTCACCGTCGAGCTTGCGAAATTCGCGGGCCAGGTTGTAGCCCGCCAAGCCTGTACCGACAATTACCACTGGAGCCGTCATGCCGTGCTTTCCTTAAAGTATTTGATTAAAAATTGATCAGCCGATTGCGATCATTTCAAAGTCCATCTTGCCGACACCACAGTCGGGGCACAGCCAGTCCGCCGGTACATCTTCCCAGCGAGTACCCGGGGCAATTCCATCATCCGGCCACCCTTCAGCCTCGTCGTAGATCAGGCCGCAAACAATACACTGCCACTTTTTCATCACACACTTCCTCAACAAACTCAGGCTTTGGAGTGGTCGCTCTGGGAAACGTTACGGTGGCGACCATCAAGGAGGGGCTTTGTACTGGAGCCAGGTGCCAGCATGCAAGCCGGATTGGGCATTCATGCTAAGCTCGCGGTCTCTTTGGCCTGTTAATCCATACCATCGTGCCGTACGAAACATCGCAAGCGCCCGCTGCAGAATGGTTGCAGTACTCGCAGGTAGCAGACAGCGCAACGCCTGCCGTCCTTGACTGGTTGTTCGATGAAGGGTCCCTGACCCGTCGCCTGACCCAATTATCCGCCGATCACTTTTCTGTTACACCCCTTTGCGAAGGCTGGCAGCCGCTGCGTGATGACGAATGCCAGGCGCTGGATCTGCCGCCTGGCAGCGAAGGCTGGGTGCGCGAGGTGTATCTGCGTGGTCATGGCCAGGCCTGGGTCTTCGCCCGCAGCGTGGCAGCACGCAGTGCCCTGGAAAGCGGCGGACTGGACATGGAAGCACTGGGCAGTCGTTCCCTGGGCGAGTTGCTGTTCTGCGACCAGGCCTTTACCCGCCGGGCCATCGAAGTCTGTCATTACCCCAAGGCCTGGCTGCCCGTCGCCGACGCCAGCGACACCTTATGGGGACGCCGCTCGCGCTTTGATCGCGCCGGGCTGAGTGTGCTGGTTGCCGAAGTCTTCCTGCCCGCGCTGTGGCAGGCCGCTGATATTTCCGGGGAGATCCGCTGATGTACGTGCAGCTGCTCAAGTCGCTCAATCGCCTGCATCCACGGGCCTGGGACTTCATTCAGCTCAGCCGCATGGACCGCCCCATCGGCATCTACCTGCTACTGTGGCCCACCCTCTCGGCGGTGTGGATTGCCGCCAAGGGTTCGCCGACCCTGGCCAATGTGCTGATCTTCACCCTCGGTGTGGTGCTCATGCGTGCGGCAGGCTGCGCCATCAACGACTTTGCCGACCGCAAGGTCGATGGACACGTCAAGCGCACCGCCGACCGTCCCCTGGCCGCCGGCCGGATCAATGCCCGCGAGGCCCTGGTGCTGTTCGCGATTCTGGTGGGGGTGAGTTTCCTGCTGGTGCTGTGCACCAACGCCACCACCGTCTGGCTGTCGTTCGGCGCGGTGGCGCTGGCGGCCTGTTATCCGTTCATGAAGCGCTACACCTACTACCCGCAAGTGGTGCTCGGGGCTGCCTACTCATGGGGCATTCCCATGGCCTTCACGGCGGCCAACGGCGAGCTGCCGGCGATTGCCTGGCTGCTGTACATCGCCAACGTGCTGTGGACTGTGGGTTACGACACCTACTACGCCATGGTTGATCGCGACGATGACCTGAAGATCGGCGTCAAATCGACGGCGATCCTCTTCGGCGAAGCCGACCGGACCATCATCCTGACCTTGCAGGTTCTGTCGCTGGGTTGTTTGCTGATGGCCGGCAACCGCTTTGAACTGGGCGGCTGGTTCCACCTGGGACTGGTGGCGGCGCTGATCTGCTTCGTGTGGGAGTACTGGTCGACCCGCAACCTGGATCGCGAATCCTGTTTCAAGGCCTTCCTGCACAATCATTGGGCCGGGTTGCTGATCTTCCTCAGCATCGTTGTCGACTACGCCCTGCGCTGACGACGCTCGGGCCGCCAGCGCAGGGTCGGCCCGATTACTTGATCACGTGCCAGACATCCTTCATGCCGTCGCCGGTCATGTCACCGGCTTTCTTGTCTTTGACGAAGGTGTACACCGGCTTGCCTTTGTAGGCCCACTGCATAGAACCGTCATCGCGCTTGATCTGCGTCCACCCCTCTTCGGCCATGTCGCCATCCTTGACCATCAGCGGCGGCCAGTTCTTGGCACACTCATCGTTGCACATGGATTTGCCGCCCGAGTCCTTGTCGAAGGTGTAGAGCGTCATCCCCGCATGGTCGACCATCACACCGTCTTTCATCATGGCATGATGGGCCGACGCTATCCCTGGCAACGCCAGTGCCACCGCAGTAAAAAGCGCCATCCAGTTCAGCGTATGTCGTGTCATTGGATCCACCGTGATTCTCGGGAGAGGGAATTTAAGCCTAGCCCAGTAACAGAATGTTGCTGCAACAGCCCACGACCTGTCACACGACTGCAATAATTCCGTTATCTAATGCGGGCCAAGACACCTGAATGGGAAGAGGTTTAAACATGGTTGGCAGGAACATTCTGATCGTTGACGACGAAGCGCCGATTCGCGAGATGATCGCCGTTGCATTGGAAATGGCCGGCTATGACTGCCTGGAAGCGGAAAACTCCCAGCAGGCCCACGCCATCATCGTCGACCGCAAGCCCGACCTGATCCTGCTCGACTGGATGCTGCCGGGCACCTCGGGCATCGAACTGGCCCGCCGCCTCAAGCGTGACGAACTGACCGGCGACATCCCGATCATCATGCTCACCGCCAAGGGTGAGGAAGACAACAAGATCCAAGGTCTTGAAGTCGGTGCCGACGATTACATCACCAAGCCGTTCTCGCCACGCGAGCTGGTCGCCCGCCTTAAAGCCGTGCTGCGTCGTGCCGGCCCAAGCGATGGTGAAGCCCCGATCGAAGTCGGTGGCCTGTTGCTCGATCCGATCAGCCACCGCGTGACCATCGACGGCAAGCCGGCCGAAATGGGCCCCACTGAATACCGCCTGTTGCAGTTCTTCATGACGCACCAGGAGCGCGCCTACACCCGTGGCCAACTGCTCGACCAGGTGTGGGGCGGCAATGTCTATGTCGAAGAGCGCACGGTCGACGTGCACATCCGCCGCCTGCGCAAGGCGCTGGGTGAGGCTTACGAAAATCTGGTACAAACCGTCCGTGGCACCGGTTACCGCTTCTCCACCAAAAGTTGACTGGAGCCGCCGCCTTCAAGCTGCAAGCCTCAAGTAAGAGCAAAAGCAAACGCAGATCCGCTTCAACCTTGCAGCTTGTAGCGTGCAACGTACGGCTGATCCGCTAAGGATCCTCATTGAACCAGAATTGGCATGGCACCCTGATTCGCCACATGCTGCTGTTAATCACCGCTTGCCTGCTGGTGGGCCTGATCAGCGGCTACTACGGCTGGAGCCTGGCGGTGGGCCTGGCGATTTACCTGGGCTGGACCCTCAAGCAGCTGCTACGCCTGCACGAGTGGCTGCGCCTGCACAAACCCGATGAAGCGCCCCCCGACGGCTATGGCCTGTGGGGCGAGGTGTTCGACAGCATCTATCACCTGCAACGCCGCGACCAACGCGTGCGGGGCCGCCTGCAGGCGGTGATCGACCGGGTGCAGGAGTCCACCGCCGCCCTCAAGGACGCGGTGATCATGCTCGACAGCGACGGCAACCTGGAGTGGTGGAACCGCGCCGCCGAAACCCTGCTCGGCCTCAAGACGCCCCAGGACAGCGGCCAGCCGGTAACCAACCTGGTGCGCCATCCACGCTTCAAGGAGTACTTCGAGCAGGAGAACTACCTCGAGCCACTGGAAATCCCTTCGCCGATAAACGACCGCCTGCGCGTACAACTGCACATCACCCGCTACGGCAACAACGAGCACCTGATGCTGGTGCGCGATGTCACCCGCATCCATCAGCTCGAACAGATGCGCAAGGACTTCGTCGCCAACGTCTCCCATGAACTGCGCACGCCCCTGACGGTGATCGCCGGCTACCTGGAAACCCTGCTCGACAACGTCGAAGAGGTAAACCCGCGCTGGGTCCGGGCGCTGCAGCAAATGCAGCAGCAAGGCGGCCGCATGCAGACCCTGCTCAACGATCTGTTGTTGCTGGCCAAGCTGGAAGCCACCGATTACCCCTCCGACAACCAGCCCGTGGCCGTCGATGCATTGCTGCAGTCGATCAAGGGTGATGCCCAGGCCCTGTCCGGCCAGCGCAACCAGCGCATTACCCTGGAAGCGACCCCCGGCGTTCGCCTCAAAGGCAGTGAGGCCGAACTGCGCAGCGCCTTCTCCAACCTGGTGTTCAATGCGGTCAAGTACACCCAGGATGGCGGCCAGATCCGCATTCGCTGGTGGGCCGACGAACAGGGCGCGCACCTGAGCGTCCAGGACTCCGGTATCGGCATCGACGCCAAACACCTGCCCCGCCTGACCGAGCGCTTCTACCGGGTCGACTCCAGCCGTGCCTCCAACACCGGTGGCACCGGGCTGGGACTGGCGATCGTCAAGCATGTGCTGCTACGCCACCGGGCGCGCCTGGAGATCAGCAGCGTGCCGGGTCATGGCAGCACCTTCACCTGCCATTTCGCGCCCATCCAGATCGCCTCGCGCATGGCCTCCTAAGCCGCGCCCCTAGGCAATCGCGCACTCAGCCGCTACATTGGCGGACCGGTGCCAGCGCATGCTGGCACTCTACTTCTCTTCTTTTTCAAATGACGGACCCCGTAAAACCCCATCATGGACCCTTCCCCAGGTATTAGCCTCGCCTCACTGTTCGCCGATTTCGGCATGATTCTTTTTGCTCTGCTGCTGGTTCTGCTCAACGGCTTTTTCGTTGCCGCCGAGTTCGCCATGGTCAAATTGCGCTCGACCAAAGTCGAGTCGATTGCCGTGCAGCATGGCTGGCGCGGGCAAATCCTGCGCACCGTGCACAACCAACTGGACGCTTACCTGTCGGCCTGCCAGCTGGGTATCACCCTCGCCTCCCTGGGGCTGGGCTGGGTCGGTGAGCCGGCCTTCGCGCACTTGCTCGAGCCGCTGCTGGCCGCAGTCGGGGTCCAATCCCCGGAAGTCATCAAGGCCGTGTCGTTCTTCAGCGCCTTCTTCGTGATTTCCTACCTGCACATCGTGGTCGGCGAACTGGCACCCAAGTCCTGGGCCATTCGCAAACCCGAACTGCTGTCGCTGTGGACTGCCGTGCCGCTGTACCTGTTCTACTGGCTGATGTACCCGGCCATCTACCTGCTCAACGCCAGTGCCAACGCCATCCTGCGCATTGCCGGCCAGGGCGAGCCGGGCCCCCACCACGAGCACCACTACAGCCGCGACGAACTGAAGCTGATCCTGCACTCCAGCCGCGGCCAGGACCCGAGCGACCAAGGCATGCGCGTACTGGCCTCGGCGGTGGAAATGGGTGAGCTGGAAGTGGTCGACTGGGCCAACTCCCGCGAAGACATGGTGTGCCTGGATGCCGATGCGCCGCTCAAGGAAATCCTCGCGATGTTCCGCCGGCACAAATTCAGCCGCTATCCGGTACTGGATGCCGAGCGCGGGGAATTCATCGGCCTGCTGCACATCAAGGACCTGCTGCTGGAACTGGCGGACCTGGACCACATCCCGGAGTCCTTCAACCTGGCCGAACTGACCCGACCGCTGGAACGCGTGTCGCGCCACATGCCGCTGTCCCACTTGCTGGAGCAGTTCCGCAAGGGTGGCGCACATTTCGCCCTGGTCGAAGAAGCCGACGGCAAAGTGATCGGCTACCTGACCATGGAGGACGTGCTGGAAGTGCTGGTGGGCGACATTCAGGACGAACACCGCAAGGCCGAACGCGGCATCCTCGCCTATCAGCCGGGCAAGTTGTTGGTGCGTGGCGATACCCCGCTGTTCAAGGTCGAGCGCCTGCTGGGGGTGGACCTGGACCACATCGAGGCGGAAACCCTCGCCGGCCTGGTCTACGAGACCCTCAAGCGGGTTCCGGAAGAAGAAGAGGTACTGGAAGTCGAAGGCCTGCGCATCATCATCAAGAAGATGAAAGGCCCGAAAATCGTCCTGGCCAAGGTGCTCAAGCTCGACTGAGCCGCCTCACGGGTTGCCGGCGGTGAAGTTCGGCAACCCACCGACGGGCTGGTTGAACTGGTAAGGGATCGACTCCAGGGCCAGCCCGACGTTGCGCTGCACCACAAAGTGCAAATGCGGGCCGGTGCTGTTGCCGGTGTTGCCGGACTTGGCCAGCGCCGTACCGTAGACCACTCGCTGCCCCTCTCTGACCACGACCGAACCACGCATCAGGTGCAGGTATACGCCCATGGTGCCGTCGTCGTGCAGGATCCGTACAAAATTCCCCGCCGGGTTCGTCCCGCGTCCGCTCTGGTTGTTCTCGGTCTTGATCACCACCCCGGCCCGTGCGGCAATGATCGGCGTGCCTTCAGGCATGGCGATGTCCATGGCGTAACGCCCCTTTGGGCCGAAATGGCTGTAGCGCCCATTGGCGCCCTGGGTCAGCCGGAACGGCCCACCGCGCCACGGTAACGGATAACGAAACGCCTGCTGGCGCTGGGCGGGGTTGCCCAGGGCGTACCTGAACTTCTCCTGGTAGCCCACCGACTTGCCCGGCTGGCGCGCACTGAGCACCGTCAGCGGCACCGTGATGCGCGGCGGCAGCACCCGCCGGACAATCCGCGAAGTGCCGCCCTGGACGTTGCTCAAACGCTCCAGGCGCAGCTCTACTTCGACCGGTGCGTAGGTGTCGTTGCGTGCGGTGAAACGCACCCCACCGGCGAACGGGGTCGCCTGAAGGTGTACCTGATGCTCCAGCTGCTCGAACATTCGGTCGCGAAACACGAACGCGCTGCCACCCGGCAGTGGACGGTCTGAATAGGAGACCACGCCGAACTCGTCAGTGTGTTTGTAGAGGGTCATCGCCAGTGCCGGGCCGCAAGCCGCGATCAAGGCGCAGAACAGCAAAGTGCGTGCGGGCATGGGTAGTGGCTTTTTGACAGTTCGTGATCTGTCGAAGCCTAGCAGCAGATTTTGCCGTGGGCCGGGCGGGGGTGTTTCGGCGTTGTGCCAGTGGACGAATGGTAAAGCTCTCGCGGGGCAAGCCCGCTCCTACCGTAGGAGCGGGCTTGCCCCGCGATCAGGTCTCAAGCACCCGGTACGAAGTGCTTCTGCGCCGTACCCCGGGCAATCAGCCGCGACAAGTAGTCGAGCTTCTGGGCGTCCTGGTCGACAAACTTGAAGGTCAGTTGCAGCCAGTCACTGTCGGGCTTGGGCTCCAGCGCTGCGACGGCATGCAGGTAGCCGTTAAGCCGGGCGACCTCGGCGTTCTCGCCCTGCTCCAGGTCCAGCACGGCGCCTTCAAGCACCTGGGGCAGGGTCTCACCGCGACGCACCACCAGCAGCGCTTCCTTGAGACTCAGCGCCTTGATCACGCAAGGCTGAACACCACTTGGCAGTCGCAGCTGCCCCTGGCCACGGCCAGTGGCTGGCTGGGGCGGGTTGATCTGCGGCCTGGCCGGTTCTGCAGCGGCTACCGCCGGGGCCGGAGCCGGAGCCTTTACCGTTTCTGCCCGCCCACCGGTGAGGGCATTGAGCGAGTCATTGGCAAACGCCGAATGGGCACGGGCCGGGACGCTGGCCATCAAGGCATCGAGCTTGCCCACCTTGGTCAGGGCCTTTTTGACCTTGGTCAGCAGTTGTTCATTGGTGAAG
>Ga0247821_10001512_pt1 | contig 12983 bp, 14 predicted proteins | sample 13C_Glycerol_Day_FD_192481 | JGI IMG/M metagenome (GOLD analysis project Ga0247821, IMG submission 192481) | Soil microbial communities from agricultural site in Penn Yan, New York, United States - 13C_Glycerol_Day14 | ecosystem: Environmental > Terrestrial > Soil > Agricultural land | place... | reverse complement strand
CCACTTGCCCGGCCGCCGCAGTCGGCGCGTTCGCTGCTGCCGCGGCCGGGCAAGTGGTCGCCATCAGCGAAGCGTCCGAGGCGGGCAAGAAGTACAAGGAGGCCGTCGAGGAGCACGGCCGAACGTCGAAGGAGGCCGCCGAGGCTGACATCGCGTGGCAGCGTCAGCTGGCGGAAATGCCACCCCAGACGCGTGTGGCCGCAGCCGCTCTGTCCGTCCTCAAGGACGACTACAAGGCATGGTCGGATGAGCTGTCCAGCAGCACGATGCCGATCGCCACCCGCCAGTTCCAGATCTTCGGCGCCCTGTTCCCGAAGCTGACACCCCTGGTAAGGGGGACAAGCTCTCAACTGATGCGGTTCCAGGGGATCGTGGCGGGCGGCATTCAGTCGCCCGGCTTCGACCGGTTCATGCAGCGGTTCGCGGATTTCTCCACCCGCACACTCGCCAAGGCCAACGACGCCATCATCCGCTTCACCCGAACCCTGGACACCGGCCAAGTCGGCGGCGGCGTGGCAGCGTTCCTCGACTACGCCCGCGAGCACGGGCCCCTGGTCCGCGACACCTTCGCCAAGATCGGCGAAGCGCTCGGTAACCTCCTCGAAGGCGCAGCGAACGTCGGCCCCGGACTGCTCACCGTGGTCAACGCCCTGGCCGGACTCGTTGCCGCCGTACCGCCGGGCGCCATCACCGTCATTCTCCAGCTCGCCGTCGCCATGAAGGCCGTCGCCGTGGCGTCCGCGCTGATGGCCGCAGCACAGGTGCGGCTGGCGGCGTTCGGTGTGGCGGTCGCGGCCATGGGTACCGCAGCGGCTGGCGCGACGGGTGTACTACCCCGGTTGGCGGCGGCGATCGGCGTGCTGTCGAGGGCGACGAAGGTCGCCATCGCGGGTACCGGGATCGGCCTGCTGGTGATCGCGCTGACGGAGCTGTCGCAGATCGGGAAGCAGGCCCCGCCGGACGTCGACAAGCTGACGAGCTCGCTGGCCAAGCTCGGTGCGTCGGGGCGGGTATCCGGGGAGGCAGCGAAAGCGTTCGGCCGGGATCTGGACGGCTTGTTCGGCAGTGTGTCTGCGCTGACGTCGCCGTCGAATGCGGAGAAGGTGCAGCAGTTCGTCGTCTCCTTGGGCGGGCTCGCGGACTGGGACTCCACGCCGGTGAAGACGGCGACGGAGAACCTGGACGCCATCGACGAGTCGCTGGCCAACCTGGTGAAGAGTGGTCAGGCTGACCTCGCCGCTGCCGCGTTGAAGCGGCTGACTGCGGAGTACGGCAAGGGCGGCCGGGACACGAAGGAGTTCACGAAGAACCTCGACGGTTACAAGGCCGCCATCGAGGACGCGAAGTTCGAGCAGCAGCTCGCCGCGGACGCCATGGGTCTGTTCGGGGAGCAGGCGCAGAAGACGGCGGGGAAGCTCGCCGCGCAGAAGGCGAGCGCGGACGGTCTCAGGCAGGCGATCCAGGCGCTCAACGACGTCAACCGTGCAGGCCTCGGCGGCATGATCGCGTTCGAAGCGTCCATTGACGCTGCCGCGAAGGCCGCCAGGGAGAACGCCGGCTCGCTGCGGATGGTCGGCGGGGAACTGGACGTCAACAGTCCGAAGGCGCAAGCGGCGGCAACCGCCCTGCAGGACCTCGCGACGAAGACGGACGAGGCGGCCGCGGCGGCTCGGGAGCAGGGCAAGTCGTGGGAGTCCGTCAACGGGATCTACGCCCGGGGGCGGGAACAGCTCATCAAGTCGGCCATGCAGATGGGCCTTACCCGGGATGAGGCCAGCAAACTGGCCTCCGAGATCCTGAAGATCCCGAACAAAGAGACCCGCGTCACGATGAACAAGGAGGACGCCCAGCGGGATCTGGAGGAGTTCAACCGAAAGGTGAAGGCCTCGCCGGGGTCGAAGAGCGTCACGCTGAAGACTTTGTCGAAGGGCGCGGAGCAGGTCCTGAAGGACTTCGGCCTGAAGGTGCAGCGGCTGAAGGACGGACGGGTGAAGGTGACCGCGGCGACCGGGGGCGCCCTCTCCGACATCGGCAGTGTCCGTAACGCCCTCAACAACCTCAACGGCAAAGTCTCGCGTACCTACGTCGTCACCCACTACAGCGTCCAGGGCGCCACCGGCGAGACCCGCAACCTCAACCGGCTCCGGCCCGGCCACTACGCCAAGGGCGGCCGTGTGGGCCGGTACGCGGCCGGCGGCCCGGTGCGGGGCTACCCCGGCGGCGGCCCCATCGTCGGCCCCGGTACAAGCACCTCCGACGATGTGCCGATCATGGCATCGAACGGCGAGTACGTCATCAACGCCGCCTCCACCCGCAAGCACCTGCCGCTGGTGGAGGCCATCAACGACGACCGCTTGAACGGCAGCAGCTCGGGAGTGCGGTCGGCGGCTGCGCTGGGTTCGAGTGAACTCGCGCGCGCCATCGTGTCGATGATGCGCGGCACCCTGAACGCGGCAGCCGAGAAGGCGCGCGCGCTGGCCGCGGCGACGGTGGCGGCGCTCAGCGGGGACATCGGCCGCGGCCTGGTCGCCGGGCTGCAGGCTTCGATGCCGAAGGTCGCGGCTGCCGCACAGAAGGCCACCGCCACAGCGGGCGCAGGGGCAGGCGCGCCACGCGCGGGTAGCAGCACACCGAAGACGGGGTTCGGTGCGGCGGTGGCCGAACTGCAGCGGCTGGTGGACTCGGGCCACTGGACGAAGAAGGGCAGCCTGCTGTTCGAGGACATCGCCTTCCAGGGCATGTCCCGCAACTACGAGCAGCAGCACATGAAAGTCGCGGACGGTTTCTGGGCCGCGGTGAACGAGATCAAGCGGGCCGTCAAGTCCGGGAAGCGCGTCTTCGAGGACATGGCCTTCGAAGGCATGTCCGCCAACGTGGCCCGCTTCCACGACATGATCGCGCAGATCTGGAAGGGCAACCCGTACGGCCGCAACTTCGGCGACTGGGCGAACTTCGGCGAGTACAAGCGGTATGGCAAGTACGCGTCCGGAGGCCTGATCACCGGGCCCGGGACGGGCACCTCGGACAGTATCCCGATCCTCGCATCCGACCGTGAGTACATCGTCAACGCCCGCCAGACCGCCCGGAACCTGCCGCTGCTGAACGCCATCAACTCCGGGCAGCTCACTGCGCGCGGCCGTGCGGGCACAGCGTCAGCACCGGTGGGTGACACGAACATCACTGTCATCCTCCAGAACCACGGCGTCATCGGCTCCCAGATGCAGATGCAGGACTGGCTCGCCAAGAGCCTCGACAACCTGGCCCGTACTGGGCGCCTGCCCACCTCGCTGCGGAAGGCGATCGCCTGATGCCTCTCCTCGACACCCTCACCGACGACTTCGACAGCGCGATCGTCGACACCGGGAAATGGCCCGACAACTACAACACCGCCGGCCCCGCACCCGCACAGCCCGCCGGACGCGCCGTCGTACCCTGCACCACCGGATATGCCGCCTACGCCAGCGGCACCTCATACACCCTCGCCGACTCGCACGCCCTCGTGGAGATGTATCCGCCCGCCGCCGGCGGCGCTGCGGCGGAGGCGTGGTCGCAGCTCCTCATCACCTCGTCCACGGCCGGCACCGACGCCATCATGGAAGTGAACGCGGTGTCGGGGCTGCTCAACATGGCAGTCCGGGCGAGCTACTTCGACCCCGGCGCCCTCACGCTCGCCTACGACCCGGACGACCACCGGTGGCTGCGGATCCGGGAGGACGCGGGCACCCTGTCCTGGGAGACCAGCGGGGACGGCCTGACGTGGACGGAGCAGCGGTCCACCAGCTCCCCGGCCTGGGTCGGCGACGCGGACATCGAGGTCCAGCTGATCGCCCACCGCGACGGTGGCGTCGACGACGTCGCGGAGTTCGACAACTTCAACGTGCCGCCCGACCCGCCCCCGGTCTCGACGGCCGTCTTCACGGACCTCGTTGACGACTTCGACGCCCCGGCCGTCGACACCGTGAAGTGGCCGGACAACTACAACACCGGCCCCGGCGGCACCCTGCCGGACCAGGTGGACGGCCGGGCCCGCGTCCCCTGCGACGAGGGCTTTGCCGCGTTCGCGTCCGCGCCCATCTACCGGCTGCAGGGCTCCGAGGCCCGCATCCACCTCATCCCCCCGCCGAGACCGTCCCACCTTGAGGCGTACGCCCAGCTCCTCATCCTCTCCGACGTCGAGGGCACGCAGCTTGTGTTCGAAGTCGACGCCGCCACCAACCTGCTGACGATGGCAATCCACGAGGCCTTCGTCGACGAGAACGCCACCAACCTCCCCTACGACCCGGCCGCGCACGCGTGGCTACGGATCCGTGAAGCCGCCAGCATCTTGTACTGGGACACCAGCCCCGACGGCCGCACCTGGACGACCCGCCACACCGAGACCGCGCCCGCCTGGACGGCCCAGAACGACCTCTCCGTGCAACTGCTGGCGCACTGCACCCCCCTCGTCACCGGCGGCCCCCCGTCCAGCGACTACGCGTACTTCGACGACTTCAACGTCACACCGACCCTGCCGGCGGGCTACACCGTGGCGGTCGACTGGGCCGCCGACGGCGACTTCACCGGTGCTCACGACGACGTCACCGCCGACGTCCTCCAGCGCGGGCCCGTGTCCTTCTCCTACGGCCGCGACCAGGCACGCCAACTCGCCCCGCCCAAGGTCGGATCCCTGTCCATGACCCTGTGCAACGCCGACCGGGTGTACAGCCCGGAGAACCCCGACTCGCCGATCGCCGACGACATGTCCCCGGCCGCACCGGTCATCGTCGAAACCGTCTACGACAACGTGCTGTACCCGCTGTTCGTCGGCCGGATCGACGACCTCGATGTACACCCGGACCGCGGCAACCGCACCATCGACATCAGCGCGCTGGACCTCCTCGCTCTCCTTCAGGGCACCCGGATCTCGACCGAGCTGTACGAGGCGCAGCGCACCGGCACCCTCGTCCACGCCATCCTCGACACGATCGGCTGGACCCTCCCCCGCGATGTGGACCTCGGGGCGACGTTCGTGCCGTGGTGGTGGCTGGAGGAAACCGACGCCTTCCAGGCCCTCACCGACCTCCTCAAATCGGAGGGCCCGCCATCGATCGCCTACGTGGCCCCCGATGGCACATTCGTCTTCCGCGACCGCCACCACCGTCTCCAGCGGCCGGCCTCCCTCACACCGCAGGGAGCCTTCACCGCACACGAGATCACCTGCACGGCTCCCCCCGTCACCGGCCTGTCGTTTATCGAGCCGTTCGACTACTCCCACGGCTGGCGCGACATCGTCAACGACGTCAGCCTCGACATCGACGAACGGCGCCCCGAGGGCAGCATCGCCCCCGTGTGGGACAGCGACGACACCATCGCCCTCGCCCTCGGCCAGACCGCCCAGATCCAGGCCAAGGCCTCCGACCCGTTCCGGAACGCCATCACCCCCGTCGCCGGGACCGACGTCATCTACAGCGGCTCGGGCGTCCTCACGATCAGCATGTCCCGCCGCTCCGGGCAGTCCACCACGATCAGCCTCACCGCGGTCGGCGGCGCGGTCACCATCACCCGGCTGCAGGTGCGGGCGCGGCCTGTGTCTGTTGCCCGCGTGGTGAAGGTGTCGGCGTCGGATTCGGTGTCGATCGAGCGGCACGGCTCGCGCTCGAACCCGGACGAGGCGCCGTGGGTCAACGCGCACGACGCGTACGCGATCGCCCAGCTGTTCCTGGCCCACTACGCGCAGCGCCGTCCGACTGTGCAGCTGCGGCTGGTGTCGTCGGACGAGGAACATCTGCTGCAGATCCTCACGCGCACGATCTCCGACATGGTCACCATCAGCCATGGGGAGCTGGGCCTGTCCGCCGACTTTCATGTGGAGAGCCTCGAGCACACGATCGCCCGCATGCCCCCCGGCGAGGAGACCAGCACGGGATGCGAGCAGCGCGTCCACTACGCGACGCTGGGCTGCGAGCGAACGGGGCTGATCGTGCCCGGCAATCCGTTCACGTTCGACGTCGCCGGTCGGGGCTTCGACGACGGCGTGTTCGACCCGAGCGCGGCCGACGACCCGTCCGAGGTGTTCATCTTCGACCACCCGGACCAGGGCCAGTTCGACTACGGGCGGTTCGGCACCTGACCTTCGGAACGATCATGTGCGGGGGGCGCCTACCTTCCTGTCCCATGGTGGATCTCCTCACGGCCAAGGCCCGCGCCTGGATGTACAGCGGCGACTGGGTAGCCGACTGCCCGCGCGGCTGCGGCGGCGTCGAGCACCTCTACGACCGCGCCAACCCCCGCAACCCGGCCAGCCCCCGGATCGTGCAGAAGCCCGAGTTCCGCTGCTCGTACTGCCACATGGTCGCGCCGGTCGAGTGGCCCACGCAGCTCGCCGAGATCACCGCCGTGCTGATGCTCCGCCCGATCCCGCACACCCGGAACTGGTTCCCTGCGAACCACGAGACCGCCGTCCGATTCCGGGCACCACACGGGCAGAGCATCGACGACCTGCGCGCCGAGAACGTCGCACATGGCGTCCCCGCCGAGGCGGTGAGCTGATGGCCTGGTCGGCGCCCATGACCGCGGTCGCCAACAGCACGTTCACGGCGGCGGAGTTCAACACCTATGTCCGCGACAACCTGAACGAAACCGCGCCCGCGAAGGCGACCGCCGCGGGCGGCTACTTCGTCGGCGTCGGCGTCAACGAGATCGCCGAGCGACGGGTCGTCTCCGGCTCGGACCTCTCCTCCGGCACCACCACCTCCACCACCTACACCGACCTCACCGGCAGCTCCGTCGGCCCCGCTGTCACCTGCGTAACCGGCCCCTCGGCCCTCGTCATTGTGCGCGGCTCCCTCGAGAACTCCGGTGCCGGGTCCGCCCGCATGAGCTACGACGTCTCCGGCGCCCACGTCCAGGCGGCAGCGGACAACCGGTCGGTGAGCGTGTTCGGATCTGCGGGCGTCAATGTCGGCGCGGCTGAGGTGGCGCTCCTGTCGTCTATGACTCCCGGCACGAATACATTCACCGCGAAATACAGGGTGAGTTCAGGGACGGGCACATTCAGTAGCCGCCGCATCATGGTCATACCGTTCTAAGGGGAATGTACTGATGGCCTGGACAGCCCCCATGACGGCAGTCGCCAGCTCTGTATTCACTGCCGCCCAGTTCAACACATTCCTTCGCGACAATCTGAATGAAACAGCACCGGCGAAAGCCACCACAGTCGGCGCGCATTTCGCCGTATCCGGCACCAACGAAATCGCCGAACGCATCTCCGCCAGCTCTACCGTCCTCACCTCCGAGGCCACGACCTCCACCACCTACGACAACCTGACCACGAACGGGCCGTCCGTATCGGTAGAGACCGGCGCGTTCGCCCTGGTCATCGTCCACGGCTCCGCCGGGAACTCCGGTACGGGGTCCGCCCGCATGTCGTACGAGATCTCCGGCGCCACCAGCGACGGCCCCGCCGACAACCGGGGGATCGGCGTACTCGGATCCGCTGGGGTCAGCATCACCGCATCCGCTGTCGCTCTGCATACCGGCCTCACCCCCGGCACGAATACATTCACCGCAAAGTACCGGGTCAGTTCGGGGACTGGAACATTCAACTCCCGCCGCATCCTCGTCATGCCCTTCTAGCCAGGAGCACCTTGTGTCAGTCCTTTTCTGCTCACTGCAAGCGAGCCCCGACCAGGTGATTCCGCCACGGGTGTGGACGCTGCTGAAGTTTCCGTACGACAGCGAGTCCGACGACCGCTGGAGTATGCACCAGCCTGCCCAGCCGGACGGTACGACGGCCGTGTTCCCCAACGACGAGTCGGGGCTGATCCGGCCGGCCATGGAGGGCCTCGGCCATCTCACGGCGTGTATCCAGTGGGAGGCGGCCAGCAGCAGCGGCGGCTACAACGAACTCCGTGATCAGTTCGTGCGGGACCCGCTCGGGAGTCCGGACTACACGGCTGTCGACCACCGGGTCCCCAGTGGCGGGCTGCAGTTCTTCACCAAGCATCACGAGATCGTGGTCCGCCCGAATGTGCCGGTGGGGCTGCTCGTCTACCACAACGACCGCGTGTCACGGAAGGTGACGTACGCGCAGTTCAAGCTGTCGATCCATCCGCTCGCGCAGATAGGGGACGCGTGATGGCACCTCCCATGGCCGCGCAGGCCTTCCTCGACGCGCTGGTCCGCGAGGGCCTGGTCGTCGTCGAGGTCGGCGACTGGCGCGACCACAACCGCAACAGCAAGGGCCCCTTCGGTCCGATGCACGGGGTGATGATCCACCACACCGTGACGAAGGGCACCGCGCGCACTGTCGGCATCGTCCGCGACGGCTACTCGGGACTGCCGGGCCCGCTCTGCCACGGCATGATCGCGAAGGACGGCAGGGTGCACCTCGTCGGCTACGGCCGCGCCAACCACGCCGGTCTGGGAGACCCGGACGTGCTGCGCGCGGTCATCGCCGAGCGCGCCCTGCCCACCGACGACGAGGCGGCCACGGACGGCAACCGGCACTTCTACGGGTTCGAGTGCGAGAACCTCGGCGACGGCGACGACCCCTGGCCGGCGGCGCAGCTGGAGGCCATCGAGAAGGCGGCGGCCGCCGTGTGCCGGTACCACGGCTGGAACGAGCGGTCGGTGATCGGGCACGCGGAGTGGCAGCCGGGCAAGGTCGACCCGCGCGGCTTCTCCATGGGCGGCATGCGGGCGCGGATCGGCGACCGTCTGGGCGGCCGCGCCCCCGCGGTCCCGCTGCCCCCGCCGAAGCGCCCGGTCGTCGACCTGTCGCAGCTGGTCGCCGCCGCTCGCTCCAACCCGTCCGCGAAGGGCCAGCCGGTCACCTACGCCGGGGTGCGCACGGTGGAGGCCGCCCTCGTCGACGAGGGCCTGCTGGCCAAGACCTACTCGGACGGCCACTACGGCACCACCACGGTCGCCGCGTACTCGCGCTGGCAGCTCAAGCTCTACCCCGGCGCCAGCACCCGACCGGGCGGCGCCGCCGACGGCATCCCCGGCAAAGAGTCGCTCGCCAAGCTCGGCGCGCGGCACGGCTTCGACGTGAAGGACTGACCCATGAAAATTTTCGGCCGCGAACCGGCGCTCATCGTCTCCGCGATCAGCGCCGTCCTATCCCTCATCGTCACCTTCAACGTCGGCATGTCCGGCGAGCAGGCCGGCGCCATCGTCGCCGCCATCTCCGCCGCGTTCGGCACGCTCACCGCCGCCATGACGCGTCCGGTCGCGCCGTCGGCATTCACCGCGCTGGTCGCGGCCGGAGCTGCACTGCTGGCCGCGTACGGCCTGAACGTGTCGGCGGAGACCGTCGGCGCGACGAACGCGGTAGTCCTGGCAGTTCTCAGTCTCCTGGCCCGCGGCCAGGTCTCTCCGAAGGGAGCCGAGGCGTGAGCGCCCTCGACGCACGTATCCGCAAGCTGGCCCGCGAGGAAGCCGAGGCCCTCGCGGGAACGGCCCCAGCTGCGGCGCTGGGAACCTCCGGACCGGACCGGGTGGCCGCCCTGGAGAAGGAGGTGGCAGACCTCCGGTCCCGGCTGGATAAGCTGGAGAACGTGCCCCGCCGCGCAGCCACCGCCCGCAAGGGGACCGGCGAGTGAGGACCGTCGTTTACCCCTCCGACAGCTACGGGTGCGGCAGCTTCCGCATGATCTGGCCCGGCCAGCACCTCGCCGCAGCCGGACACGACGTCGAAGTCGTCGGCCCCGGCGACCGCCGGGTCCGCGTCGTCATGGACGGCCACACCGTCCGCGACGTCCTCGTCGACGCCGACATCGTGGTCCTCCAGCGCGTCACCCACTCCTACATGGCCCAGGCCGTCGGCGTCATGCGCGCCAAGGGCATCACCGTCATCGTCGACGTCGACGACGACCTGTCCTCCATCCACCCGTCCAATCCGGCCTGGGCGGTGCACCGGCCGGGCGCGGGCCTGCACTCGTGGCACAACCTGGCGTTGGCGTGCCGCACCGCATCCCTGGTGACGGTGTCCACTCCGGCACTGCTGGACGTGTACGCCCGGCACGGCCGCGGCGCGGTGCTGCCGAACTACCTGCCGGACATGTACTACAACCTGCCGCGCGTGGACTCGGACACGGTGGGCTGGCCGGGCTCGTTCCACTCCCACCCCAACGACCCGGAAGTCGTTGGCGGGGCGGTCGCGAGGCTGGTCGAGGAGGGCACGCAGTTCGTGATGCGCGGCGACCCCACCGGCGCCGGGCGGGCGTTCGGCCTGGCAGAGGATCCGCCGGGCGGCGGGGTGCCAGTGGAGGAGTGGCCGGCCGCGGTGGCCTCGCTGGGGATCGGCATCGCGCCGCTGGCCGACACGCGCTTCAACGCAGCGAAGTCCTGGCTGAAGCCGTTGGAGATGTCCGCGGTCGGGGTGCCGTGGGTGGCATCGCCGCGGGTGGAGTACCGGCGTCTGCACAAGATGGGCGCCGGCATCCTCGCGGACCGGCCGCGCACCTGGCACCGGGAGGTGAAGCGGCTGCGCGACTCGCCTGCCATGCGGCAGGAGTTGTCGGAGGCGGGGCGCACGGTCGCCGCGCAGCTGCGGCTGCAGGATCACTCGTGGCGCTGGGCCGAGGCCTGGCAGAAGGCGGTGGACCTGGACCGGGCTACGCCGCGCCCGCAGCTCGCAGCGGTGTAGCAGCGATCGGCGCCTCACGCACGTCCCGGATCCATGACACCCCGCACGCCAGGCACAGCTCGTACGGATCCGAGTAGGCAAGCGCAGTGGCCTGACAGAGAGGGCACTTCGCACGGGTGCGGACCCGCTTCAGCTGCGCCCGCTGGTAGGTGGAGGTGCCGCCCCAGTAGCCCTCGGCGCCGTGGAGCATGGCCCAGGCGAGGCAGCGGGTACGTGCCGGGCAGGTACGGCACCAGCGCTGCTCGGCTTCGGCGGCGCCCTCCTCGGTCTCGGTGTCGGGGATGAAGTCGAAGTCGGCAGTCACGCACGGGGCGCTGGTCTGCCAGGCGACGTCGTCGGCGGAGAAGTACTCGACGATGCTCACAGCGGCCGCCTCAGGGGCAGGGGGTGCCGTCGGCGACGGACCACACGACCACGCCGTCCCGCAGGCACTGGCGGACGCGGCCGTCCCGCTGGAGGCGCCGTAGCGCCAGGTGCACGAGGTCGGTGGTGAGGCCGGTGTCCTGTGCGATCTCACCCCGCGACAGGGCGCCGCTCGCGAGGAGGGTGTGGATCTGGTCGTCACGCGCGATGGTCTCGGCGGGGCGGGGCCGGCCTCTGCGTACGGTCTGCTGCTCCATGACCACTCCGTATTCATTTCGGGGGCGGGCTGAAATTCATTATGCAGCCGCACATGCCACCGGAACCAACCACCACCCCACCAATGCCACACTGCCGCCAGACCACCAGGGCAGCGAACGGAGCCCCGCATGCCGGACGAGCCGACCCTCGGCGAGGTGATCCGCAGATTCGACGACCGCTTCGTCGACCTGCGCGACGACATCGCCGGACTCGGCCGCCGCCTCGACGAAAAAGTCGACCAGCGCATCTACGACCTACGGCACGAAGCCCTCGCCTCCCGCGTCACCACCCTGGAAACCCTGCGGGAGAAAGACGCCGAGAAACTCGTCGCCACCCGCCGCTGGCTCATCGGCGCCGTCATCGTGCCACTCATCGGCATCATGCTGCCCCTCATCGTGCTGCTGATCCGAGGAGCAGGATCATGACGCGAGCTCAACTCCGCGCCGAGGAACGACGCCACCGCCGAGGCGACGCACTGGCTGTGTCCGCAGCCCTCATCATGGGCGTGGTCCTGGCATGGATCGTGCTCAGCATCCAGAGCCTGAACGACGACCTCCGCGTCTCGAACGCAGCCCGCGACGCGCTCGCCGAGCAGGTGGAGGGCCTCGGCGCGACACCGGTCACCGGACCGCCAGGAAGCCGGGGAGAACCCGGCGACAGCGTCAGCGGCCCGCCCGGACCATCGGGGGCGCCGGGCCCCACCGGGCCGCCCGGGAGACCGGGACCAACCGGACCCCAGGGAGACGACGGCGTGAGAGGCACGTCAGGATCCTCGGGCGTGGACGGGCTGCCAGGAGCGGCGGGGGCGTCGGGGCCCGCGGGTGCGCCCGGCCCGGCAGGACCAGCCGGACCGCAGGGTGAGCGAGGAGAGCGGGGCCCGGCCGGACCAACCTGCCCGGACGGCTACACGTTGCAGGCGCCACCCGACGATCCCGACGCACTGGTGTGCCGCAGGGAGGACGCGCCGCCTCCTGAAGACAGCCCAGCGCCGCCGCAGAACGGGGCGCTCGACCCGCAGCGCCGCGTCTACTCCTAGGCCGCCTCGGCCACGCCCCCACGCTCAACGGCGCGCAGCTCCGCGCACAGCCGCGTGTACTCGGTCCGCTGCCCGTCCGTCAACGGCACCTGCGGATGCGACCACAAGGCGCGGATCTCATCGTTGATCACGGCAACAGACCGCACGGAACCAGGGCGTGAGGGTTCGAGGGCCATGGCCCAAGGATATCCGTCCAGACCCCCCGACACTCACGTCAGACGCCTACCGACCGCCGCACCGCAGCCAGCGCCTTCCCCCACGGATACGCGCGCGGATTCCCCTGCTTCGGAGGATGCGGCACATAGCCGTCCGGACCGTCGAGGACGAGAACACCCTGCTCCCGCAGTGCAGCAATCGACCGCGTCACCGCCGGCTGCGCGCCCTGCGCCTGGTTGAAGTACGGCATTGCCGCAACGGTCACACCCATGTTCACGGCCTCCGACGGGATACCGGTCGCCACCGCCGTCGGTGCCGTGACCACGGCCGTCATCGGCCGGCGGCAGCCACGCGGCCAGCAGCGCCGGGACGATTTCACCGCGGTCACCGAACGCATGGACCGAGAGATCACCCGGCAGGGGCAGCGCATCGACGAGCTGGAGGAGGAGGCGGAGAGGGACCGGGCTCGGATCAGCACCCAGGACTACGCGCTGCGGTACATCGCCGGGTGGGCGCGTTCCCTGGTCAGCTACATGCGGG